>ERZ772772.453-NODE-453-length-25332-cov-3.857301_pt1 | contig 25332 bp, 18 predicted proteins | sample MGYA00511484_ERZ772772 | MGnify/ENA primary metagenome ERZ772772 (study PRJEB29015, sample SAMEA2737913) | human oral metagenome | biome: human oral; feature: human-associated habitat; material: dental | place: China | collected 2088 ... | reverse complement strand
TTTATCGCTGCGCTCGTAGGTGTTCTGTTGATAAGCGATTCGCACGCCTCATTCTTCGCCGATTCTCTGCCTATTGCCTGCAAACGATTCGGAATCGGACTTACTCCCCGCCCTCGCCTCTCAGGTGCGCGACGATCTTCCGGGCCAGGGCGGAGCCGAGAAGGTATAAAGTTCTCGCGGCCCTTGGCGTGACCGCTCCGCGGACGGGCTCGCCACCACTTAGGGGAAAAGGTCAGAACAGCGAATCGTCGAGCAGGAAGTCGACGACTCCGATGTTCAACACACCGTTTTCATCGTACCAACGCTTCCTGATGTCGTGTCGTACCACAATTTTGGGGAAGGAATCGCCGATCAACCCGAAGGGCCTCGTCTCGGCCTCGATCTTGCTGTCGTTTTCCATCGCGTAGACGGACTGGATATAGACTTTTTTTCCGCCCTTCGAGGCAATGAAGTCGATTTCTCTGGCAATGTGTTTCAGCTTGCCGTCCTTCCTCTCGTTGGAATAGACGATGCCGATATCGACGCCCGCACGGCGTATCACCAGTTCGTTATAGACGATGTTCTCCAGGATGTGGGTCGGCTCCTGCTGGCGAAAACCGATACGGGCGTTGCTGAGTCCGATGTCCTCGCAATAATACTTGTTGGGGTACTCGAAGTAAGATTTGCCCTTGACATCGTAGCGTTTGCATTCGCTGAAAAGAAAGGCATCCTCGAGATAGCCCATGTATGCCCTCACGGTATTGCTCGACACCCGATCCTGCCGTTTGAGCTTCTTTACGGAATTGATCGTGTTCGACACATTCGTCGGATTGGTGAGAGAGCCCACCGAAGAGCAGAGCAGATCGAGAATGTCCGACAGGACGTCCTCACGCGCAATCCGCTTACGCTCGACGATGTCCTTGAGATAGACCTCGGAGAACAGCGATTTCAGGTATGCCATCCTCGCTTCATCGTCCGGCCTGGACAGCACGAGCGGCATTCCGCCAAAGAAGGCATAGTTGTCGAAGGCCTCGCTTTTGTCGCCGCCGACAGCCGCATAGTATTCCGCAAAGGAAAGCGGATGCACGCGCACCTCGTCGCTGCGCCCACGGAACTCCGTCAAAACGTCGCTCGACAGCATCTTTGAATTGCTGCCGGTCACATAGACGTCCAGATTCGGGAGGGACCGAAGATCGTTCAGCGCGTCGTAGAAAGTCACGGCCTTTCCCGCCTCGTTGTATGGGTTGGGCACCTCATCCGACATCTGGATCTCGTCGACGAACAGGTAGAATTTTTCATTGCTCCCCTCGGTCCTGCCTCGGACATAAGCGGCCAGCTCCAGGGGGTTGCGATAGCGAATGTCCCGCGCGAGGTCCAGCTCGACGCTGATGATCCGGTCCTCGGCCACGCCGGAGGAAAGCAGATGTTTTTTGTAGAGCGTGCGCAGCAGATAGGATTTGCCGCACATGCGGATGCCGGTGACGACCTTGACCTGTCCGTTCCATGCAAAACCGATGAGCTGGTTCAAATATCGATCTCGTTTGATCTCCATAGTCGCATCCACACAGTCACATCCATTGAAAACTCATTCATATTTTCATGCAAGTTTTCAATGTCCATTATGCGCACAAAAGGACGGGAAGTCAACGGCGTACCCGAAAAGCGCTTAAAGCACGCCGACCATGCCCGGCAGTTCGCCGCGGGGAGCACGACCGCTGCCCCTTTCGAGTTCATGGGACTTCGCGTTCCCGCCCCGCCTCATCCGGAGACACTCCGTCCCCGCCCTCGCCTCTCAGGTGCGCGACGATCTTCCGGGCCAGGGCGGGGCCGAGGCCGGGCACGGCGCAGAGCTCCTCGGGCTCCAGGGCGGCGATGCGCTGGACGGAACCGAAGCGCACCAACAGCTGGGCCGCACGCGCCTTTCCGATGCCGGGCACGTCCTCCAGGGCCGACCGGCGCAGCCTTCCGGCCCGCGCGTTGCGATGCGTCGTGATGGCGTAGCGATGGACCTCGTCCCTCAGGCGCTGGAGAAGCTGCAGGACGGGGTCGTCGAGCCCCAGACGCAGGGGGTCGTCCGGCCGTCCGGGCAGGAAGACCAGTTCCTCCCGCTCGGCCAGGGCGATCAGAGGAAGCTCCAGCTTCAATTCATCGAGGGCCTTCAGCGCAAACTCCAGCTGGATGGGGCCTCCGTCGATCAGGGTGAGCTGCGGCATGGGCTCGGATTTGTCCAGGACGTGCCGGTAGCGGCGCAGCACCGTCTCCCGCATGGAGGCGAAGTCGTCGATCTCCCCGTCCTGCAGGGTCCGGATTTTGAAGCGGCGGTAGAGCGAGGGGTTGGGGCGCCCCTGCTCGAAGACGACGCAGCACCCGTAGGTCTCGCGCCCGGACATGTGGGAGATGTCGAAGGCGTCCATCCGCCACGGAAGCGTCTTGAGCCCGAAGAGCTCCTGCATCCGGTTCAGCACCTGCCAGGTCTCGCTGTCCAGGTCCTCCTGGAGCGTCGAGGAGACGCGCTGGCGCGATATCCGCCACAGCGCGCGGATGGTGTCGCGGTACCGCGCGGCCTCCTCGAAGGCCATCCGCTTCGCGGCCGCGTCCATCCTGTGGCGGAGCCGCTCGACCAGCTCGGCGGTGTTGCCCTGGAGGAGCAGGATGATGTCGTTCACGCGCTCGCGGTACTCCGCCTCCGTGCAGAGCGCCGCGCAGGCGCCCATGGACCGGCCGAGGCTGTACTCCAGGCAGGGGCGCCGCTCGGGGTCCGGGCGCAGCTCCGACCGACAGACGCGCAGGGGGAAATAGCGCTCCGCCAGGCGCAGCAGGGTGCGGATGTTCCCGGCACTGACGAAGGGCCCCAGGTAGACGGAGCCGTCGTCCTCCTTCCGGCGCGTGATCTCCAGGCGCGGAAAGGCCTCGTTCGTGATGCGGATGTAGGGGTAGCGGTCGCTCATCTTGAGGTCGATGTTGAAGAAGGGCGAGTAGCGCCGGATCAGCTTGGCCTCGACGATCAGGGCCTCGGCCTCGCTCTCCGTGCGGATGACGGAGATGTCCCGAACCAGCGAGACCAGCTTGCGGAGCCGCGGCGAGGCGAACCCCGAGTGCCGGAAGTACGACGACACCCGGCGCTTGAGCTTGATGGCCTTGCCCACGTAGAGGACGGTCCCCTCCTCGTCCCGCATGATGTAGACCCCGGGCTTCTCGGGCAGCCCCTTGAGGATGGCGGCGATGTGCGGCGAGGTCATGACAAAGGTCCCCCGCCCGAAAAACGGGGGCTCAGGGCATGAGCTGTTTCGATCCTCCGGGTCCCGGATCTCACGGGACGTACGACGTGCCACATGCCTACAGTTTACCGCGCATCCCGCCCGCCGTCACCTGGAGAGGGCGGGGGCTCCGATTGTCGGAGCCCCCGCCTCATCGGTCCGGGCGACCGCCGGGGTTCGCTCAGCGCGTTCCGGCGCCGATCCCCCGCTCCTCGTCGGTGCCCGGGACCAGCGAGTCGCAGGCGGCCGCGCAGATGCCCGCCACGGCCATGGGAGTCTTGAGGATGGCCCAGAGCATGCCCCCCAGGGTCTGAACGAGCGTGCCGCTGGCCGGGTTCATGAAGAGCTCCTGATTTTTCTCCACCCATCCGGGCAGGCCCAGCGCCATCAGGAAGGAGAAGCCCACGATGAGCACGTTGCGCTGGCTCCCCATATCCGCGCGCATCAGGACCTGGATACCCAGGGCGCCGATGGTCCCGAAGAGCGCGATGTAGGCCCCGCCGATGATCGGCGACGGCATGGTCGCGATCAGTGCGCCCAGCTTTCCGACGAAGCTCATGAGGATCAGCAGGATCGCCCCGGTCCGGACCACCCACCGGGACGCCACCCCGGTGAGACCGATCAGCCCGACGTTCTCCGTGTAGGAGGTCGTCCCCACCGAGCCGAAGAGGCCGGACAGGGCACAGTTCAGGCCCTCGGCCCCGATGCCCCGGCTGATGGTCTTCTCGTCCGGGTCCTCGATCCCCGAGGCGTAGGAGACCGAATGGTAGTCCCCGATCGACTCGATCATCACGGCGAAAAAGCCCGCGAGCATCGCGCCGAAGGCCAGCAGGCTGAACTTCGGGGGCCCCCAGGGCATGAAGATCTCATAGCGCAGCCAGGGGGCCTCGGCCACCCGGTCCAGGCCGATGTGGGCGGGGTGCCCCTCGGGGAACACCCCGGCGTGCGACAGCCCGAGGCAGACCAGGTAGGTGATGATGATGGCGGAGAGGATGGCGAAGATGTTGACGTACTTGTTCCGGCTCACCAGGCTGAACAGGAAGATCAGGAGGACGACCGCCAGGGACGCGGGCCAGTAGTTGGCGGCGTTGCCCTGGATGGCGACGGGGGCGAGCGAGAAGCCGATCGCCATGATCACGGGGCCGATGACCACCGGGGTGATGACCTTCCGGACATAGCCCACGATTCCGCTGTACCCGACGACGGATAGAAGGATGCCACCGAGGATGAGCGCCCCGCCGATGTACTGCATCACGGCCTCCGGCCCCATGGCCTTGTACGCTCCGATCACGGTCATCACCGAGGGGATGAAGCTGAAGCTCGACCCCTGCACGATGGGGAGCCCCGACCCCAGCCTGGGGTGCGTCTGGATGAGGGTCGCCACCCCCATGCCGAAATAGACGCACGAGATGAACGCCGCGACCTGAAGCACATCCATCCCCATGGCCGGCCCGAAGATCAGCGGGACCAGCGTGGTCGCGCCGAACAGCGTCAACACGTGCTGGACCCCGGCGAGGATCATGATGGGGAAGGGGGGATTGTCGTCCAGTCCGTAAATCAGTTTCTTTGCCATCGACCGTACCTCCTGAAAGATATTTCCTCTCCACACAAAGCGGGGCGGCAGGAGCGCCCGCTCAACCAACCTTCAACCTGTGACATTCGTCCTGTTATGGCATTCATCTTCGTTCGCTCAGGCGCAGGCCCACGGGGGCACCATCCTCCAGGCCGCCCTGAGCTCCGCGGCATGGCGGTCGGCCTCGGGGTCCACGTCCCTCAGGCACTCGTAAAAAGCCCTGGAATGGTTCATCTCCCTCAAATGACAGAGCTCATGCAGCAGGACATGCCGCACGAGCCCGGAGGACAGAAAAAGAAGCCGCGCGTTCAGGCTGATGTTCCCCCTGGACGAGCAGCTTCCCCATCGACTCTTCATCTCCCTGACCGCAATCCGCCCCACCTCGAAACCATGTTCCGCCGCCAGCTCCGTCAGGAGCCGGGGCAGAACCTCCCTCGCGCGCAGAAGAACCCAGCGCCGCAGCGCGGCCAGGGCCTCCCCCCTGCAGAAGTCCCGCGGCAGGCGCACGACCCCGTCCCGGGCCAGAGTCCTCTGCGGCGCGGAGTCCGAGAGCTCGACCCGCCAGGTCTCCTCCAGGGCCCTCAGGACGATGCGCCCCGGAACGGAGACCGCCTGGCGTCGGGGCTGAGCGGAGGACAAAAGCTCCATCCGTTCGAGGTTCTTCCGTATCCAGGCCTTATGCGGTTCGATCAGGCGTTCGATCTTCCGCAGCGAGACCAGGCCTGCCGGCACGACCACCGTCAGGCCTCCGCTGCCGACGATCAGCCGCAGGTGCCTGGCCCGCGCGCTTCGCCGAAGCTCGAAGGAACATTTTCCTCCGCCCACGGCCCCCAGATCCAGGACAAGCCTCTCCCTCTCCGCCCCGTCCGGCATCTCACGCGCTTCATCCTCCTCGCTCGAGGCGCGGGCGGCGAGGGGCTCCGCCCGGCGCTTCGTCAAACCGGGTTCTCCCGGCCCTCCAGCAGGCGGGAGACGTTGGACCGGTGGCGGAACATCGCCAGGAGCGCAAGGAGCAGCGCCAGGAGGATAAAGGGAAGGGGCGCATCCAGCATCCAGAAAAAGGCCGGCAGCGCCAGCAGGGACACCATGGAGGCCAGGGATACGTAACGCGTCGACGTCATGACGGCGTACCACAGGGCTCCGCTCATCAGGACGATCGCGAAGGAGTTGTAGGGCCAGATGAAGAACATGGTCCCGTAGGTCGTGGCCACGCCCTTCCCCCCCCTGAACCTCAGCCAGACGGGGTAATTGTGCCCCAGGACGGCGGCCAGGGCCGACAGCGAGAGCAGCCAGGGGTCGGAGGAGGCCGATTCCACGGTGAGCAGGAGCGCCAGGGCCCCTTTGAGCATATCGACCAATGTGACGAAAACGGCCCATCCCTGCCCCATCAGACGGCGCACGTTGGTCGCGCCGATGGATCCGGACCCGACCGTGCGTATGTCGACCCCCCTGAAGATACGGGCCACCAGGTATCCCGTAGGCAGAGAGCCGATGAAATAGGAGACGAACATCCAGAACATTGCGACCCGCATCGCTCATCCCTCCTCAAAACAAGGCCCCAACAGGGGCGCCCCGGCAAAAACATATCCCGCTCACGGAGCCTGCGCCCAAAGCGCCGCCCCGCTCGCAGGCTCTCTTGCCGGAAGGTTCCGGCCGCGCAGCGGTCAGTCGATGCCGCCGATGCGGTCAGAACCCTTTTTGATATTCAGCTGTACGAGGTCCTTCTCTTTGAGGATATCCCACTTGAGGTTCAGGACCAGGAGGAAGATAGCGGAAAAAGGATCGACGCGCCAGGAGGCGCTATCCTTCGCAAAGGACTCGCGTATCGTCTGAAGCTGCCGCAGCCCTTTGTCGTCCTCCTCCATATCCGCCAGGAAGCGCCGAACCTCCGAGATGGTGTCGATCCCGGCGGCACGAAGGATGATGTAGAGGTAGTTGAAGCTGCCCTTGAGATAATCGGGGGACGGCACGAAGATCGGAAACCCCGCCTTGACCGCCAGGGAGTTCCAGTGGCTCAGGGCGTTCGGCTCCGCCTTGAAGAAGGAGTACAGCTCCTCCTCGCTGAAAGTCCGCTCCGCCGAGATCGTCTCGTCCCGTGACGTCCCCGGGTCCTGAACCGGAGGCACCAGGACCGCGACGTCCTTGACCTCCTCCCACAGGGACAGGAAGCCCTCGTCGGCCTCCTCGAGGAGGGCCGCCAGGCGAACGAGCCTGCGCTTCAGCTTTTTCTCGGAGATCGAGTCCACGTTGAGGTTGACCCGCGGAGAGATGGTCGCCCAGGCCTCCTGGAGCATGGTGCGCAGCTCGAGACGAAACCCGAGCCCCCGGTATTTGCCCCATTCCCGCAGGGAGGAGCGGCTTTCGGAGAGGGCAAGGGTATAGACGACAGCCGGATATCCGAAGCGGAAGGGGTCCTCCAGTCCGCTCGAGGGAACGGACCGGTCCCGATCGACGTCGAACTCGGCCAGGATGATCTCCTCGACTTTATAAACGTCCTCGGGAAAGCGGAGGAGAACCCGAACCGTAACCAGGTCCGACACGGCGTTCAGCCCCGCATCCCCGTCGTCCCCCCGGGCGTTCAGAGCACGGACCAGATCTGCCGGGGCCTTGGCCCACCCCTCGATACTGTGAACCTCGATATCCTCCCGCTCGATCAGGTCCTGAACAAGATTGCGCACGCGCGAGGCATACTCCTCATAGAGGGAGAGTTTCTCGACATAGCTGATGCCCAGTTCGTCGACACGACGTCTATCCAACACAATCACCGTCCAAAAATGAACTGCACGCCCTGCAACCCATCGATCCGACCATTCATTCGCTCCAACTATCCATTCCAACCGTCCGCCCGCGTTCACGACTCACTCGGGTTAGAGTATAACCCACGAAGAGCCTCTTGAAAAGCACGGCTCCCGCCTCATCGGCCGCTCCGGGGAGCCCGGTGCGCCTCCCGCCCCCGCACCGCGGAACCTCGGGAAGCGCCGATCGAATCGGCGTTTCCCTCAACCTTTCGACAAAAACGCACGGCAGAGCGCATCCACCTCCAAAACCACACCCAGGCGGTCGAGCGGGGCCGGCGGACAGGGTTGAGGCAGCTCCTCCCCGGCACAGGGAACCCCGACAACCCTCGCGAAGGCCTCCACCTTGGGATCGTAGGGCAGCACGGCAAGCGGCGTCCCCCACAGGGCGGAGAGCACGGCGAAGTGCAGGCGCATCCCTACCGCGGCGGACGCCCCCGGCCAGAGGCGCGCGGCCTCCTCGAGCCCCGCGACCCGCTCGACCCTATCGAGCCTGAGCCTCCCGGCCCCCTTCATGGCGTCAAGCAGGATCTCGTCCTCGCCCGACAGCGCCACGCCGACGACCTCGTCGGGAAAGTCCGCGGCGAGAGGCGCCGCCAGCCGGGCGAAGCGGTCCGCGTCCGGGGAGGGGCGCAGGTTGAGCAGGAGCCGCCCCGTTTTTTTCTCCGTCGACTCCACATCCTCCCCCGCGGTTCGCGGGATCTTCAACGTCAGGGCCAGATCCCCGCCACGCACGGCGGACAGCCCAAGACGGCCGGCCCATTCCATCGAGGGCGCATCCCTCAGGTGCAGGACGCGGCAGCCCCTCAGCGCATCCCGGGTCAGCCAGCGCGCCCCAGCGCTCCGCAGCGGTCCGATCGACTGCCCGAGGGCCCAGGGGACGGCCCCGCAGATGAGGGCCAAACGCACCAGCCCCCAGTACCAGAGACAGGATCGCAGGCTCGTCCCATCCTGAAAGAGCCCTCCGCCCCCCAGGAGCAGGGTCTCGCTCGACCGCAGCGCCGAGACGACGCCGCGCAGGCGCCAGCGGGAGACGGAATCGACCCCGAACGCGCGCCGGGAGCCCTCCGGATCGTTCGAGAGCATGACGACGTTTCCCCGCCCGACGCCCGCCCGCTCCAGGGCCTCCAGGGAGGCGCCGGCCAGAAGTTCGTCCCCCAGGTTGCCGAACCCATAGTAGCCGGCCAGGGCAACCCGATAGCGCCGGGCCCCTCCTTGCGGGGTCATCGGGTCATTCCGCCAGGACGCGGAGCCGACGCCACAGGGGCAGCAGAATCCGGCCGACGGCCAGCACCACGACCGAGCCGAGAATCAGGCCCAGCCACAGGCCGTTGAATTCCCGAAGCAGGATGAAGGCGATCGGCGTATGAAAGTGGCAGAAGCTGTTCACGACGGAGGAGAACCCCAAGGCCGCGCCGAGGCGGAGGAGCTCGCGGTAGCGCGCCCACAGGCCGTTTTTGACGGCAAAGGCAAGCAGCATCAGGCACGGATAGCCCAGGAAGACCTCCTTGCTGCGGGGACGGGCGACCAGCCACTGCTCCAGCGTCCCGCGCACCCTGGCCTCGAAGCCGGGGATGAACCGAACGTTGTCGCTCCGGAACAGCATGATGCCCAGGAGGATCAGGAGCACTCCGCCCAGCATCAGCTCTCCCCAAAGCGGGGGACGGGACAGGAAGGCGTCCAGGGACTCCGGATGGACCCGGTTCTTCAGGTCATGCAGCAGCACCAGGAGCGGCGGGAGCAGAAGGGTGAGCTTGACCCCCGAGAAGGTCCTCAGCCGCAGCATGTGGAGCGGGTCGCTGAAGAAGGCGGCCAAGGCGAGCCCCCCGATGACGGCGGCGAGGAAGCCGCAGAGGATCGGCCCCCATGGGGCAATCCGCGTCCGGCCCGAACTCATGGCCATCAACGAGGCCTCCGTCACGATGAGCGGGGCGGCCAGCGCCCCCAGAAGACGGCCTGCGGCCGGGACCGATCGGATCAGAAACGCCCCACCCCCCGCGAGGAGAAAAAACACGGCGACGGAGGCCGGGCCGACCGTTTTCCCGGCCTCTCCATCCCCTCCGAGTCGCAGGGCATAGCGCCACAGGGCAAACAGGAACGCGGCGATAAGGGCATAGGCGGACAAAAACGACAACAAGCCCGAACGCCATCCCCCACCGGAAAAGAGGACGCGCGGCCATTCCATCCGGAATCCGTGCCCGCGCAGCTGCGCGGCCAAGGCGGCGACCTCCCCGGCGTAGGCGTCCAGGGTCGAGGCCGAATGCCCCAAGGGGGCCGACCGCAAAACCAGGAGCCGAACGGAGCGCTCCGCGGCCGCCCGAACCAGCCGCTCCAGCAGGGCCTGACGGCCGATGCTGCGCGCCAGGAGCTCCTCGTTCGTGACGCTGTGCAGGGTCAGGAGCGAGGGAAAGCTCAGGTTGTTCAGCTGAACCGCCCCAAGCTGCCGCGAGAATTCGACCGCGGCCACGGGAACCCCTCGTTTTTTCGGCTCGGCGGCGATGGGCCCCACGTCGGGATACCCCGTGACGCTCTCCCCCAAGGGGGTGACGGCGGCGATGGGATAGGCGTCCAGGACCTCGCCCAGCAGCCTGGCCGCCCCTTTCGTCTGCCATCCCAGGGAGGGCGCCGGCCTGTAATAAAGGGGCAGCCCCGACCGCACTCCGGCCTCGAGCCCGGATATATCCGGAAGGATCCCCACGGTCCGCAGCATGATGAGCGGGACGGGGAGAAGGACATCGCCGCCCTCCGCGCCCTCCCCCACCGCCTTGAGCCTCAGCCACTCCCCGGCCCTGCCGGCCTGAGGGAAGCCCTCCTGGACGGAAAGGCGCGTCAGCGCCGCGCCGTTTCCGCCGCCATGCACCGCCGCCGCGGCGACGGGACCGACCCCGTTGGCCGTGTCCTCGCCCGTCAGCTCGCTGACCATAAGCCCGCGCAGCCCCTTTTCCTTCAGAAGGGCGAGCGCCCCGTCGACGGACACCCCGGCCCCGAGAGCCAGAGGAACGATATCCCTGAAATCCGCGATGATCGCGACGTCCCTGTCCCCGCGCTCCAGACGCCACCGCGGCAGAAGCCCCCACCCGGCGCATCCCAGGATCACGGCGGCCACCATCCCCGCAAAAAGACGACAGGATAACCTCAAGCCCCAGCACCTCCGCAAAAACAAAAATGATCCTCCGCTCAGAGCCCGGACCACAGGCGTTCCAGGCTCAGCCCCACGGATTCCAGCAGCATTCCGAGACGACAGAGGGGGAGCCCGACGACGTTGAAGTAATCCCCATCGATGCCGCTCACCAAAAGGGCGCCCCGGCCCTGGATGGCGTAGGAGCCCGCCTTGTCCATCCCCTCGCCGGTGGCGGCATACGCGGCGACCTCTCCGGGGGTCAGGGGACGGAAGCACACCTCCGTCCTCTCGACGGCGGAGGCCATGCGCCCGCTCCACCGCAGCGCAACCCCGGTCAGCACCTCGTGCCGGCGTCCCTGCAGGCGGGCCAGCATATTCCGGCTCTCGCCGAGGTCCGCGGGCTTCCCCAGGACCCGCCCATCCACCACCACGATGGTATCCGCGGCCAGGACCAGCACGCCCTCCCCCACCTCGGGGGCCTCCGCCTTCAGACGCGCCAGGCGCTCACAGAGCGCCTCGGGGGCCTCGCCCGGCAGCGGGGACTCGTCCACCCTGGGGGCCGTCCACTCGAAACGCCAGCCGAGGTCCGCCAAAAGCGCGCGGCGTCTGGGGCTGCCCGAGGCCAGGAGGATGGAGAGAGGCCCGTTCCCGATCCCCATGGACTAAAACCCCAGCCCCACGCTGGAGACGATGACGAAGATCCCCAGGATCAGACAGTACAACCCGAAATAGACCCACCGGCCGGAGAGCACGAGCCGACGCAGCAGGATCAGGGCCAGCCAGCCCAGGACGAAGGCCGCGAGGGCCGCCCAGACCCAGCCCTCGGGCAGGGAGCTCAGCCCCCCGCTTTTCCGGAGCCTCATGGCCTCCAGAAGGGAAGCGCCCAGGATGGCGGGGATCGAGATCAGGAAGGAAAAACGAAAGGCCTCGGCGACGGCCAGCCCCAGAAAGAGCCCCGCGGCTATCGTGGCGCCGGACCGGGAGACGCCGGGGAAGACGGCCAGTCCCTGCGCCAGCCCCACCAGAAGGGCCGTTCCGAGATACGGCCTCCTCTCCCCTTCCGGGAAAAGGGGGACGAGGAACAGCAGCCCCGCCGTCACCAGGAGGCCGCTCCCGACGGCGATCTGAGACTGCATCGCGGACTCGACGGCCCCCTTGAGCGGCAGGGCCGCGGCCCCCGTCGCCGCGGTGGCCGCGAGGACCGCCCACCCGTACCGCCAGCCCTCCTCACCGCGGGCACTCCGCCGGACGCAGCCGCGGAACCACCCCGAGGCCAGGACGCAAAGATCCCGCCGGAAAAAGATCAGGACGGCGAGCAGCGTCGCGCAGTGCAGCAGGAGGTCGAAGGCCAGCAGCCCCTCTCCCCCCAGCCCGAAGCGGTTCTGAAGCAGGGCGAGGTGCCCGGAGCTGCTGACGGGAAGGAACTCGCACAGCCCCTGCACGACGCCAAGGATAAAAGTCTCCCAACGGAAATTCAGCATGACCATCCAGCTCTCCGAATCTCAATTTGGCTCTGCAATTCGCGCCCCCTAAGAAGGGGGAGGGGCCTGAGCCTAGAAAAACTCCTTCTCCAGCCAGGTCTCGTCGGTCGAGGACTCCCGCCCGGCGATGGAGACGATCGGCAGCACCACGGCATAGGAGGAGCTGCGCCGTCTCAGGACGTCCCGGACCCGGCTCCTTATCCCCCGCGCCACGGCCTCCGCGTCGATGTTCGGGGCCCCGACAAACTCCTTGAGCACCCGCTCCGCAGCGGCGCGGATCTCATCGAAGACCCGTTTGCGGTCGTCGGAGATGAAGACGCCCTGAGTCTCGAGAGCCAGGGGGGCCATCAGGCCGCCGCGCGAGTCGAGCGCCGCGGCGATGACGAGGACGCCGTCCTCCGCCAGGTCCCGGCGCTCCTTCATCACCGTGCTCTTCAGCCCGCCGACCGCGTTTCCGTCGACCAGAACGGCTCCGGACTGAACGTGGTCCTTCAGGCGGGGCTTCGCCCCCTTCGAAAAACTCAGGACGTCCCCGTTCCCCATCACGAAGACGTTGCGCCCCGGGATCCCCACCTCCTGCGCGAGCTGGGAATGGCGCACCAGGTGGCGGTACTCCCCATGGATCGGGACGAAGTACTGGGGGCGCACCAGGTTGAGGATGATCTTCAGCTCCTCGGACGAGGCGTGGCCCGAGACGTGGGTCTGCCGGTCCTGTTCGTACACGACCTCGCAGCCCAGGGCGAAGAGGCGATTGATCGTGTTGTTGACCAGCTTCTCGTTGCCGGGTATGACGGAGGCCAGCAGGAACACGGCGTCGTGGTCCCCCAGGGAGACCTGCCGATGCTCGCCCCGGCTCATCATGACGAGCCCGGAGAAGGGCTCCCCCTGGCTGCCCGTCGTCAGGATCACCAGCTGGTTGTCGGGCACCTTTCCGATGTCCTCGATCGGCACCATCATCTTCTTGTCGATCTTCAGATACTCCAGCTCCCGGGCCAGCTCCACGTTGCGCACCATGCTGCGGCCCAGGAAGGCGATCTTGCGGTTGAAGCGCATCGCGCCGTCCACGACCTGCTGGATGCGGTGCACGTTGCTGGCGAACGAGGAGATGATGATGCGCCGGGTCCGATAGTTGCGGTACAGCTGCTCCAGGGTCCCGCTGATGATGCGTTCCGACGGGGTGAACCCCTTGCGCTCCGCGTTGGTGGAGTCGGACGCCAGGAGCAGGACGCCCTTGTCCCCCTCCTCCGCGAACGCCCCGTAATCCGTGACGCGCCCGTCGATGGGGGTGGAGTCGAGCTTGAAGTCCCCGGTGTGGACGATCCGCCCCAGGGGCGTCTCGATCGAGAGGGCCACGGCATCGGGAATGGAGTGGCTGACCGCGATGAAGCGGACGCTGAACGGCCCGATCCGAATGACGTCGCCCGCCTTGACCTCGTTCATGTGCGTCTTGAGGGTGGGCTGATCCTCCTTGAGCTTGTTCCCGATCAGCCCCAGCGTCAGACGCGTCCCGTAGAGCGGGACGTTGAGGCGCGGCAGCACGAAGGGCAGAGCCCCCGTATGGTCCTCGTGCCCATGGGTGATGATGATCCCCAGCACCTTCTCGCGATTCGCCTCCAGGTAGGAGATGTCGGGGACGATGTAGTCGATCCCCGGCAGCTCCTGGTCCGGAAACATCAGGCCGCAGTCGACCACGATGATGTCGTCGCCGTACTCGACGGCGTACATGTTCTTGCCGATCTCCCCCAGGCCGCCCAGGGGGATGAACTTCAAGGATGCGTTCTTCTCGCGGCCTGCGGCGGAAGCCCTGCTTCTGCGCCTCGGCCTTGCAGCTTTTTCAGCCATTGATCAGGTTGTCCTCCAAAAATATCGATAAAATATCCTCATAAAAATATCATCTTACTTTGAATCCAGATCGTTTGCAGGCGATCAACAGACCACCAACGAGTGTAACGAGTTGAGTGGGTCGTTCAGGGGCTTCATCAACGAGCAACGCGAGTTGTGCCCAAGCACCCAAAAGACGGGGCATGCTATGTCGCTCACTTAGTTTCTTCATCAGTTGCGTCGATCGCTTAGCAGCCTCGCCGGGGGCTTCATCAGGTGCTCCGGCAGGCGTACAAAGGAGTACGTCGAGCCGAAGGGTTGCGAAGCAGCCAGGCTGAGCCCGAGCCTTCCGCCTAAACGCAGCATGCGAATGATCTGGATTTCAAATTATCCGCACACCCAAGGGGCCCCCGCCGTCTCCTCCGACAGGGGCCCCTCAGCACGGTATGTGTCATTGTATCGCAAAAGACGTCCGCCTCGCAAGGAACCCCCCGACAGTTCAAGTCCAAAGACGCCGGGGGCGATCCCGAAAATCAGCGGCGCCTGCCGAAAAGCCTCAGGAGAAACAGAAAGATATTGATAAAGTCCAGGTAGAGATCCAGGGCGCCGACGATGGCCAGCTTGTGCGCGCCCTCGTTGCCCTCCACGCCGTCGAGCTCGCCCCCGATCTGGAGCAGCTTCCGCGTGTCCCAGGCCGTCAGCCCCAGGAAGATCACGACGCCGAAGATGCTGGTGACGAACTCCACCATCGTCGATTTCATGAAGAAGTTGAGGAGCATGGCGATGAGCAGGCCGATCAGCCCCATCGTCAGGAAGCTCCCCCAGGCGGTGAGATCGCGCTTGGAATAGAGCCCGTAGACGCTCATGAGCCCGAACATCCCCGCGGTCGTCAGGAAGGCGCTGAACACCGACTGCCCCGAGTAGATCAGCAGGACGCCGGAAAGGTTTATCCCGTTCAGCAGACTGTAGATCACGAACAGCACCGAGGCGGTCCCCGCCGACAGACGGTTGATCCCCGCAGAGATGGCGATCACCAGAAGGAACTCCAGCCCGATCAGGCCGAACAGCACATAAGGCGAACCGAAGACCAGCCGCAGCATGGTTCCGCTGGATGCGGTCACGTGCGCCATCACCGCCGTGAGGATCAGCCCCGCCGTCATCCAGTGATACACCTTGCGGAAGAAAGCGTTGACCACCTCCATACGGGTGCTCTGAGCGGACAGGACGACGCCGTCCCGAATATTCTCCATCACGATTCATTCCTCCTCCCTTTCCCTATACCTATACCTACGGCAACCGAATAATGTGCGCCGCAAATCTTTTCGTAATATGCTTTTTCCAAGCGGTTTCTCTCATTGTACCAGAAAATCCCCGCGCTCCAAGCGGAAATGACGCAGACGGCCATGGGGCGTCCCGCGGTCGGGACGCCCCATGGTATTCCAGGACACGCTCCGGTCCGAGACATGAGGGGCAGATGCGCCCGATGAAGCCGGTCCGCACGGGAGCGGCTTCATCCTGTACAATAAAAGGAACGAACGGGAGCCGACGCAGGCTGCCTGAGAAATTTTTCCGCGGCCCGGGAGGCCGGGGCTAGGGAGGGCTGAACATGGAGGGGTCCCGAGTGGGCGCGGCGGGCTCGCAGAAGATCGTCCTTCTCTGCTCTGACCTCGAGGTCGGGGGCATCCAGCGCGTCGTCGTCAACCTGGCCAACGGGCTGGCGGAAAGGGGGATGGATGTCGTCTGCGCCGTCCTGCGCCGAGGAGGCGCATTCCGTCCGCTCCTCTCGCCGAGGGTCCGAGTGGACGAACTGGGCTGTACCAGCCAGCCCCTCGCCCTGCTCCACCCCGGCTCGAAGCTGGCCGCCTGCCTCGGGACCGAGGGGCCGGGGACCGTGGTCTCCTTCGGCCACATGACGAACCTCCTGGCGGCGTGGAGCAAGATATTGAGGCGCCTTCCCTTCCGCCTGGTGGCCTCGGAGCACAGCACCTTCGGCGCGCGCATGGCGAACGACGCTCCCTTTCACCGCTGGCGCCGCAGGATGCGCGCCCGGTTCCTCTACCGCCAGGCGGAGTGCTGCGTCTGCGTATCTCAGGGCACGGCGGACGACCTCGTGCGACTCGGCATCGTCCCGCCGTCAAAAATCCGGGTCGTGTACAATCCCATCGTGGACGCCTCCCTGAGGGCCGCGGCGGCCGAGCCCGTCGGGCATCCCTGGCTGCGTCCGGGGAGCGCGCCCGTCCTTCTGGCGGTTGGACGCCTGATTCCGCTCAAGGGGTACGACGACCTGCTGCGGGCCTTCCGGATGCTTACCCGGGACACGGAGGCAAGGCTCGTCCTGCTGGGGGACGGTCCGGACAGGGGGCGTCTCGAGGGCCTGGCGTCGGAACTCGGCATAGCGGAGGACGTCCACTTCGCGGGCTTCGAGCCGAACCCCTACGCCTGGATGGCGAGGGCCGACGCGCTCGTGCTCTCCTCGCGATGCGAGGGGTTCGCCAACGTCCTCGTGGAGGCCCTGGCCTGCGGCGCCAACGTCGTCTCGACGGACTGCCCCAGCGGCCCGCGGGAGATTCTGGAGGGGGGGCGATGGGGGCGGCTGGTCCCCGTCGGCGACGCGGCGGCGATGGCGGAGGCCATGCGCGGGACGCTCCGGGCCCCGCTCCCCCGAAAGACGCTCCAGACCGCGGCGGAGCGGTTCTCCGTGGAGCGCTCCGTGTCCGCCTGGCAGGACGTCCTCCTGGGCCGGACCCGGAATTCGTGACGACAGGAAAAGAGGTACTCGACCGATGAGCATCGTTCGTCCCCGGGACGGGGACAGGGTTTTGTGGATTCGTTTCAGCGCGTTCGGCGACGTGCTCCAGAGCGCGGCCTCGGCCTGCGCCTTCAAGAGGGCCTACCCCGGCGTCAGGCTGACGTTCCTGACCCGATCCGAGTACGGAGACATCCTGGGGAAACAGCCCTACATCGACGATCTCCTCTTCTGGAACGTCAGGAAGAGCCCCTGGGATTTCTTCCGGCTCCTTCGGAGCATTCGCGGACGCTACCAGTGGCTGATCAGCCTGCACCGCGGAGGCGCCGCCGCCCTGACGGCGCTCTTTAGCAAGGCCCCCATCCGGCTGGGCTACAACAGCGGCATGCAGTTCGCCTACACCACCACCCACTGGGAGTACCTGGACGCGCTGGGAGTGGATTTCACCAGCCGCCCCGAGCCCGCGATCTTCGCCGCGGAGGAGGACCTGGAGCGGGCGCGCTCCCTTCTGGCCCCGCTCCCCCCAAGGCGTCTCCTCGCGATCATCGGGGCCAGCAAACCGCAGAAGTTCTGGCCTGTCGTCCATTGGATCGAGTTTCTGCGCCCCCTGGCCGCCGGGGGATGGGGCATCGTCCTGAACGGACACGGCCCCAGGGAGGCGGAGACGGCGGGCGCGATCGAGGAGGCGCTGCGAAGCCCCTCCGTCCTGAACCTCGTGGGACGCACGCCGTTCCCCCTGATGGCGGCCGTCGCCAGGTCCTGCACGGCCGCCGTCGGGAACGACACCGGCCCGCTGCACCTCGCGGCTCTGACGGGGACCCCCACCCTGGGCTTCTTCGGCGTCACGGACGCCTGGGAGATGAACTTCCGGATGCCGTGGTTCCGGGAGGTCCGGGTGAGCTGCCCCCTGGCGGGCTGCCGGAACTACGCCTGCCCCCAGGACTGCCTGGCGGACATCACGCCGGACCGGGCGCTCGCGACCTTCGGGGAGCTGACCGGGCCGGCCGGAGAGGAGCCCAACCGGTGACGGTGGCCTCGGCGGTCCTCCTCCTGATACTGGCCGTCCTCTCCCTGAAGAGGAAAACGCCCCAGCAGCTCCTGTACTCCCTTCTCCGCGAGGCGGAGAAGGGGCTTCGGAGGATGAACGTCCGCATCCCGGGGCTGGAGCGGCGCCTGGAGGAGAACAATCCGAAGCGCGTGTTCCATTCCCCCTTCCTCAGGCTGCGCGGGGACGTCCGGCACCTCCCGACGCTCCTGAACCTCCCCACCTCCGAGGGGTCCGGGGAGGCCGCCCATCCCGACGTGCTGCACGTGCCCGGAGGATGGGGGAAGGGCGGCTGGACCTGGCTGATGGCGGCGACCCCCTATCCCATGGGGACCGACTACTTCGAGAACCCCGAGTTCTACGTCTCCCGGGACGGCCTGCGCTGGCAGGTTCCCGAGGGTCTGCGGAACCCCCTGGCCCGGGTCCCCGTCGAGCCGTCCCGCAGGGAGATCCGCAGGGAGTTCCACTCCGACCCCTCGCTGCTGCTCCACGAGGGACTGCTCCATCTCTACTACCGCTGGACCGCGGTCCTCAACACCGGCGAGACGGAGAACCGCATCCTCCTGACGACCTCCCCGGACGGCGTCGTCTGGAGCCCCCCGGAGGCGGTGCTGAGCGAACGCCTGCCGACGGGGTCGGACCGCAAGTTCCTGTCCCCCAGCGCCCTGGTCTTGGATGGGACCCGCGTGCTCTGGACCGTGGACTGCGAGGCGGGGGACCGCTTCATCGTCCGGCGCACGAGCCCCGACGGGCTCCACTGGAGCGCCCCCGTCAGAACGGAGATCGCGGCCCCCTTCCCCCTGAAGTCTCCCTGGCACCTGGACGTCTCCGGGGAGGGCGGCCGCCTTCGGCTCCTGCTGACCGCGGCCAGGGACCGCGGGGTCGACGCGGAGCTCCTGTGGGGGTGGAGCGGGGACGGCGGGCTCTCGTGGAACGTCGAGGGGAAGCCCTTCGAGCCCGGCTACTTCTTCGAGGAGAAAAGGATATACCGCTCCTCCATCGTGCCGATGGAGGACGGGACCGAAAGGCTGTACTACTCGGCCATGGCCGGGGACGGGACCTGGCACGTCGCCGCGCTGGACCTGGGCGCACCGCCGCCGTACGAAACCGGCACAGAGGGGAATTGAGACAAGATGTGCGATAAAAATGCCAAGACCGTTTCGGACGTTTATCGTTATTCGGCCCTGCTCGAGGCGTTCGGGCCGAAACTGGGGAAGCGCCGCCGCTGGCTCGTGACCGGGGCGGCGGGGTTCATCGGCTCGCATCTCGCCGAGGCGCTGCTCTCGGCAGGGCAGGAGGTCGTCGGCCTGGACGACCTCAGCGCCGGGTACCGCCGCAACCTCGTCCTGGCCCTCTCCGGAGCGGGGGAGGGTGCGGAGGCCCGGTTCCGCTTCATCGAGGGCTCCATCGCCGACCCGGAGCTCTGCCGCACGGCCTGCGAGGGCGTCGATTTCGTCCTGCACCACGCGGCCCTAGCCTCCGTTCCCCTCTCCATGGAACAGCCTCTGGCCTTCAGCGCCGTCAACACGGAGGGCTTCGTCAACGTCCTGGAGGGAGCGCGCGCGCAGGGCGTCCGGCGCGTCGTCTACGCCTCGTCCAGCGCGGTCTACGGCGACGACCCCCGGCTCCCCAAGTCCGAGGACATGCCGGGGCGCTGCCTCTCCCCCTACGCCCTGACGAAGGCGGTCAACGAGCTCTATGCGGAGCTCTGGACGCGGGCCTACGGCCTCGAGACCGTCGGGCTCCGCTACTTCAACGTCTTCGGGCCCCGGCAGGACCCCAACGGCGCCTACGCCGCCGTGATCCCGCGATGGATCGACGCCGTGAGGAGCGGAAAGGACGCGGTGATCTTCGGCGACGGGTCCGCGACGCGCGACTTCTGCTCCGTCCGCAACGTCGTCCTGGCCAACCTGCTGGCCGCGGCGGCGGAGAGTCCGGAGGCCCCGGGGCACGTCTTCAACATCGCCTGCGGAGAAAGGACGACGCTTGGCGAGCTCCTCGAGAAAATCCAAGCGGTCTTCGCGCAGGGAGTCGACATCCCCGTGCGCCGCGAGCCGCCGCGGCCGGGGGACATCCCGCACTCCCTGGCCTCCGTCGAGCGGGCGGAGAGGGTCCTGGGCTACCGGCCCCGCGTCTCCCTGGAGGAGGGGCTGAGGGAGATGGCCGGGGACGGCTAGGGAACCGGCGCGAAAGGGGCGGACCGCGCCTCTTCGGCGCCTTTGCGCTATAATGATTTGTTCCGTGAGGCTTCTTCTCCCCGGCCCCGTTCTTCCTCGAGTTTTCTGTACCCTTCATCCTTCTCGGGGCCGTTTGGGGGCCGCGGGACGTACGGCCGCAAAACCATCGGCGTGGAGGACAGACGTTCATGACTTCGGCAGAGACTGCACAAAATCGTAAAGAGAAACAGGAAGTACGGGTGCGCTTCGCTCCGAGCCCCACGGGGGCGCTTCACATCGGGGGCGGGCACACCGCCCTCTTCAACTGGCTCTGGGCCCGGCACACCGGCGGGCGGTTCATCCTGCGCATCGAGGACACCGACCGGGCACGGTCGACCGCGGCCTACGAGGAGACCATCATGTCGGGCATGAACTGGCTGGGCCTGGACTGGGACGAGGGGCCCGACCGGGGCGGGGACTACGGCCCCTACCGGCAGTCCGAGCGCCTCGACCTTTACCGCGAGCACGCCGGGCGGCTCGTCGCGGAGGGCAGGGCCTACCGGGACGGGGAGGCGATCCTCTTCAAGGTCCTGCCCGGGCAGGACCTCTCCTTCGACGACGTGGTCTACGGCCGCATCGAGACCACGAGCGACGGCCTGAGGGAGAAGGACTCGGACGCCCTCAAGGACATCGTCCTCATCAAGAGCGACGGGATGCCCACCTACAACTACGCCGTCGTGATCGACGACCACCTCATGGCGATCAGCCACGTCATCCGCGGCGAGGACCACATCTCGAACACGCCCAAGCAGATCCTGCTCTACCGCGCCCTGGGCTGGGAGGTCCCGCTTTTCGCCCACCTGCCCATGATCCTGGGCAGGGACAAGAAGAAGCTGAGCAAGCGCCACGGGGCGACGAGCGTCTACGAGTTCCGGGACATGGGCTACATGCCGGACTCCGTGTTCAACTTCCTGGCGCTCCTGGGCTGGTCGGCCGGGGAGGACCGCGAGATCTTCACGCGCGGCGAGGCCGCCTCGCTCTTCGAGCTGTCTCGGGTGACCCGCAAGGCCGCGGTGTTCGACCCCGACAAGCTCAACTTCATCAATCAGGAGCACCTCAAGCGGCTCGACCCCATGGTCCGCCTCGCGATGGTCCGGCCCTTCTGGCTGGAGGCGGGGCTGCCCGTCGAGAACCACGACGACGCCTGGCTCGCCGGGGCCCTCACCCTGATGGAGGGACGGGGGCGGACGGCTCGGGAGATGGCGGAGTTCTCGGATTACTTCGTGTCCTTCGAGCCCGTGAAGGCCCGCTACTCGGCGGACGCCGTCCCGGACGACCTCCGGCCCGGCCTCAGGGACTTCTTCGGAGTCCTCCTCTCCCTGCCCGACTGGACGCCGGAGATCCTGGAGGAGGCCGCCCGGCGCTGGGTCGCCGACCACGGGGTGAAGATGAAGGACTACGCGATGACGCTGCGCTTCGCCCTCACGGGGATGAAGGTCAGCCCCGGCATCTTCGAGGTCGCCGTGCATCTGGGGCGCGACGAGGTGCGGCGCAGGCTGGAGCACTATGCCCTGATCTGAAGTGTCCGGGGCGCGGAGCCCCCGGGGAAAGGAAACGGCCATGCAGAGGACCCATGCGGTGCAGTACGGCGTTTCGACCCTGTCCGACTACGACATTTTCCTGTTCAAGCAGGGGACGCACTATACCCTTTACGACAAGATGGGGGCGCAGAAGCACACCGCCGAGGACGGGACGGAGGGGATCGCCTTCTCCGTCTGGGCCCCCAACGCACGAACGGTGAGCGTCGTCGGGGACTTCAACGGATGGGACCCCGAGGCACACCCCCTGGCCGCCCGCTGGGACGACAGCGGGATCTGGGAGGGCTTCGTCCCGGGGCTCGAGAGGTGGACGCTCTACAAGTTCCACATCCTGAACAGCCGGGGCGAGCACAAGGACAAGATGGACCCCTTCTCCCGCGCCTTCGAGGTGCCGCCCCGGACCGCCTCGGTCGTCCACTGGCCCGAGTACGAGTGGCAGGACGCCGCCTGGATGGAGGGCCGCGCCTCCGCGACCTCCCTCTCCGCGCCCTGGAGCGTCTACGAGGTGCACCTGGGCTCCTGGAAGCACCATTGGGACGACGGCCTGTCGCTCTCCTATCGGGAGCTGGCCGCGGAGCTCCCGCGCTACTGCGCGGACATGGGCTTCACCGCCGTCGAGCTGCTGCCCGTGATGGAGCACCCCTTCTACGGCTCCTGGGGGTACCAGACCCTGGGGTACTTCGCCCCCTCCAGCCGCTACGGAACCCCCGAGGACCTCATGGCCCTGATCGACGCCCTGCACCAGAGCGGGATCGCCGTGGTCCTGGACTGGGTGCCGAGCCACTTCCCGACCGACGACTTCGGCCTGGCCCGCTACGACGGCACCGCCCTCTACGAGCACGAGGACCCGCAGAAGGGCTACCATCCCGATTGGGGCAGCTACATCTTCAACTACGGACGAAACGAGGTGCGGAGCTTCCTCATCTCGAGCGCGGCCTTCTGGCTCGACCGCTACCACGCCGACGGCCTCCGCATCGACGCCGTCGCCTCCATGCTGTACCTCGACTATTCCCGGAAGGAGGGGCAATGGCAGCCCAACGTCCACGGGGGGAGGGAGAACCTCGAGGCCATCGCCTTTCTGCGGGACCTGAACCGCGAGGTCTACGGCCGCTTCCCCGACGTGCAGACGATCGCCGAGGAGTCCACGGACTGGCCCATGGTCACCCGCCCCGTGTTCCTGGGCGGGCTGGGTTTCGGCATGAAGTGGAACATGGGCTGGATGCACGACACCCTGGCCTACATGAGCCTGGACAGCGTCTTCCGCAGCTACCACCAGAACCAGCTGACCTTCAGCATCTGGTACGCCTTCTCCGAGAACTTCATGCTGCCGCTCTCGCACGACGAGGTGGTCCACGGCAAGGGGTCCCTCATCAACAAGATGCCGGGCGACTGGTGGCAGAAGCGGGCCAACCTGCGCCTCCTGCTGGGCTACATGTGGACGCACCCCGGGAAAAAACTGCTCTTCATGGGGGGGGAGTTCGGCCAGGGACTCGAGTGGAACCACAACACCGCGCTGGAGTGGCAGCTGCTGGAGAAGCCGGACTTCCGCGGCCTCCAGCAGTGGGTTCGGGACCTCAACGCCGTCCACAGGACCTGCCCTCCCCTGCACGAGCTGGATTTCTCGCAGGAGGGCTTCCAATGGGTCGACTGCACCGACTGGCGGCAGAGCGTCATAGCCTGGCTGCGCAGGGGAAGATGCGAGGAGGAGTTCGTCCTCTGCGTCTGCAACTTCACCCCGGTCCCCAGGGAGCCCTATCGGGTCGGGGTCCCCTGCCCCGGCCATTGGCGGGAGATCCTGAACAGCGACGCCTCCGTCTACGGAGGAAGCGGCATGGGCAACGCGGGGGGAATGGAGGCCGAGCCCGTTCCCTGCCACGGATACCCCCAATCGCTGCTCCTGACCCTCCCCCCACTCTCGATCGTCGTCTTTCACTTCAAGACCCCGGACTAAGGCCCGGACGAACATCAAAAAAGGAAAGCCGGGGGAATCCCGTATCCTTCTGCCTCTTACCGCAATGTGAAGGGAGTTTTTTCGCATGTCCCGCTACGTCTGTATCCACGGACACTTCTACCAGCCGCCGAGGGAGAACCCCTGGCTCGAGGCCGTCGAACTGCAGGAGTCGGCCGCTCCCTGGCACGACTGGAACGCCCGGATCGCAGCCGAGTGCTACAGCCGAAACGCCGCGTCCCGAATCCTCGATGCCGATGGGAACATCGCCAAAATCTGCAACAACTACTCGCGGATCAGCTTCAACGTGGGGCCGACCCTCCTCTCCTGGATGGAGGAACGGGAACCCCGCTGCTACCGCGCGATCCTGGAGGCGGACGCCCTGGGTCGGAAGCGCTTCTCCGGGCACGGCCCCGCGATGGCGCAGGTCTACAACCACATCATCATGCCCCTGGCCAACCGCCGCGACAAGAGGACCCAGGTCGTCTGGGGAATCGAGGACTTCAAAAGGCGCTTCGGGCGCGCCCCCGAGGGGATGTGGCTGGCCGAGACCGCCGTGAACACGGAGACCCTGGAGGTCCTGGCGGAGAACGGCATCCGGTTCACCGTCCTGGCCCCCAAGCAGGCCGCCGAGGTCCGTCCCCTCGGGGAGGGCGTCTGGCGCGACGTGAGGGGGGAGCGGGTGGACACCCGCTGCGCCTATCGCTGCGACCTTCCCTCCGGCCGAAGCATCGCACTGTTCTTCTACGACGGCCGGCTCTCCCAGGAGATCGCCTTCGGCGGGCTTCTGAACAACGGGGAGAACTTCGCCCATCGCCTGATCGACGCCCCGGCGGACTCGAACCTCCCGGTGCTCTCCCACGTCGCGACGGACGGGGAGTCCTACGGGCACCATCACGACCACGGGGACATGGCCCTGGCCTACTGCCTGGAGACGCTGGACCGCTCCCGGGAGGCCCAGCTCACCGTCTACGGCGAGTTCCTGGCGCTTTTTCCCCCGGAACACGCCGTGCGGATCGTCGAGAACTCCTCCTGGAGCTGCGCCCACGGCGTGGAGCGCTGGCGCAGCGACTGCGGGTGCAGCGCGGGCACGCCTGGATTCCATCAGAGGTGGCGCGCCCCCCTGCGCCGCGCCATGGACATGCTCCGGGACGAGCTCATCGCGCCCTTCGAGCGGGAGGCGGGGAAGCTCCTCAAGGACCCGTGGGAGGCCCGCAATCGCTACATCGACCTGATCCTGGACCGAACGCCGGAGCGCGTGGAGGACTGGCTGAAGCAGAACGCCACCCGCTCCCTGACGGACGAGGAGCGCGTCCGCGCCATCTCCCTCCTGGAGATGCAGCGGGCCGCGCTCCTGATGTTTACCAGTTGCGGCTGGTTCTTCGGCGAGGTGTCCCGCATCGAGCCGGTGCAGGTGATGCGCTACGCGGCGCACGCCATGGAGCTGGCGGACCGGTTCCTGGGCCGCGACCTGGAGCCGGCGTTTCTGGACCTCCTGAGCGAGGCCCCCAGCAACGTCCCGGAGCTGAAGAACGGGGCCAAGGTCTACGAGCTCCTGGTGAAGCAGGGGCGCGTTGACATGCCCCAACTGGCCGCCTACTACGGCATCACCTCCCTCCTTCAGGGCTTCAGGCAGAGCTTCCGGGAGGGGTGCTGGAACCTGGCGGGGAGCACCCTCATCCTGCGGGACAACTCGGAGGACGCCTCCGCCTTCTCCGCGGGGACGGTGCGCGTCACCTCCCGCATCACCGGGGAGAGCGGCGCCTTCCTGTTCGCCGCCAACCACCGGGGCGGGATATCCCTCCTCTGCGG
>ERZ772772.452-NODE-452-length-25346-cov-4.049464_pt1 | contig 25346 bp, 18 predicted proteins | sample MGYA00511484_ERZ772772 | MGnify/ENA primary metagenome ERZ772772 (study PRJEB29015, sample SAMEA2737913) | human oral metagenome | biome: human oral; feature: human-associated habitat; material: dental | place: China | collected 2088 ... | reverse complement strand
GTATATGAAATACGTAACCGAAACGGGTTTAAAATTTTAAAGCTTGAAATCCGTCATTTATGGGGAATCCTAGCTCGGTAAAAGGTTTTGATTAGAGTCGGCAGTAGCACTAGCGCCCCCAGCAACATCATTATCATAACAAGATCGGTCAAAAGTCCGAAATATATCGTCGGGATAAAGTTGCTCGTTACCATGATGCTAAAGCCAAGGATGATCGCAAACGAGGTGTAGTACATCGCGTAGCCGATGCTTGCGTGCGAGGCCTTGATCGACTCGGCGACGTTTTTGCTGCGAAGCTCGATTTTTAGGCGGTGGATGTAGTGGATGATGTCGTCCACGCCGATGCCTATGCTGATAGCCGCTATCGTAATGCTCATGATATCAAGCGGGATACCCATCACGCCCATGACGCCAAATACCGCACAAAGCGGGATCAAATTTGACGTGATAGCGATTGCGGCGAGCTTTATGCTTTTGAAAATAATGCAATTAAAACGCTTACACTTGAAGAAGGAGTGATTTATGCCAACAGTTATGCGTTTTTAAACAATCAGATAGAAGAATTGAATCTTCCGTCAACATTTAAATATGCTGCAAAGGGAGCGTTTAAAAACAATAACATTAAAAGTATTGAATTTCCTCAAAGCTGTGAAAGCATAGGACCGGAAGCTTTCATGAACAATCAGATAACGAATATTATTTTCGGAGACAATACAAAACATATATTTGAAAGAGCTTTTAAAGGCAATCAAATAACGGAACTTAATATACCGCTTTCATTGAAGAATATAGAAGACGGGATTAAAGGTATATATGACAGTGCATTTGATGACAATCCAGGTCTTGAAAATCCTGAAATACCTTCAGAAAAGAAAGTGATATTATGGACTAAAAATAAAGATAATCCTAATAATCTTGTAAACAGAGGGAATTTTATAGTAGATCCTTCGGCAGAAAATCTTGAATATACAATAAAGGATTTTACTGTGAAAGACGGCATATTGACAGGTTTTTCAGCAGCAGGAAGTAAAAAACTTGATAAACTGGGAAAAGGTACCGTACTGAAACTTCCTGCAAAAGATTCCGATTCAAAAGCCATAACCCAGATAGGAGAGTATGCATTTCAGAATGATGTGCCTGAAGTTGACAAAATAGTAGTTCCGCAGGGCTATACAAAAATCTGTGATATGGCTTTTTGGGAGGCTTCAGTAAAAGAAATTGAACTTCCCGACAGCCTTGAAAGTATAGGTGAGATGGCTTTTTACAGACAAGATGGAGAAACTGTAACAGGCTATGTTTCATCACAGGAAAAACTTAAATCAATTAATAACCAAAGTGATTATGTAAAACTTGAAGTTAGGGGAGGCGTACCGTCTAAACCGGAAAAACCGAAAGATTCGGAAAAATGGCTTAAAGGGGATTTTACCTACGACTCCATATCAGTTAACATTGATAATGCAAATACGGATTTATATGCGGTTACAGGTCTTAGCGATTCGGGCAAGGAAAAATATAAGACAAATAAAATGATTGAACTGCCGGAAAGCGATGCCGCAGGAAAGAAGATAGAAGCGGTTGCAAACCGTGCTTTTACCGGAAGCTTCGGCATAAGGGGAATTACGGGTGTTTCAATACCTGAAGGCTATGTTTACATAGGTTCAATGTCATTTGCTTTTAACAGTATAGAGGGTGAACTTAAGCTTCCATCTACATTAAAATCAATTGAAATGGGTGCATTTTTCAGAAACAGAATAGACAGTGTTGAAATACCTGCAAACATTACTTATATACCTATATCATGTTTTAGAGGCAACAGACTTGCGAAACTTGTATTTAAGGGTGATATTGTAAGTATAGATAGATTTGCCTTTGGTGAAAACCGTCTTGAAGAGATAAATATACCGGATTCATTAAAGGAAATAGGTATTCAGGCATTTGAAAAAAATCACGGAAAAGCGGGGTATGGCGGAAAGCTGGTATTAAGAACTGTTTCGGGCAATAATCCCCAGAAACTGCCTAATAAGGAAAATTATATAATTGATCCTAAAGAACAGGAAAATCCTGATGATATGGATTATACAAAATGGACTGTTGAGGACTTTGAATATACGGGTCAGACAGTTAACGGATTTTCCGCTGACGGATTTAAAAAAATCAAGAAAAACAAAGCTCTTGTAATACCTGATTTCAATTCGGAAGGAAAGCAGGTTTTAAAAATAGAACAGGATGCTTTTAGAGCACTTAATTCAAATTTTGATATAGAGAGTGTAAAAATCCCCGATACAGTAGTTGAAATAGGTGATTATGCATTTCAGTTCAATGAGCTTACCGAGGTTACGCTGCCAAGGGATCTTGAAACACTCGGCATGGGAGTGTTTATGTCAAACAGTACTCTTAGCGATATTAAATTTAATAATAAGCTTAAATACATAGACCAGGCATGCTTTTTTGAATGTCCGATTAAAGAGCTTGAGCTTCCGGGTTCTGTTGAAGTTGTAAGAAATGCCGCATTTAGGAAATGTTTCCTTACAAGTCTTAAATTTAACGGAAATAATCTTAAAAAGGTTGATTCACTTTCATTTGCCGATAATGAACTTAGTACGGTGGTTCTGCCTGAAGGACTTGAAGAGATAGGCTCACAGGCATTCGGGAACAATAAATTTACAGAGCTGAATATACCTGATTCACTTAAGGTTATAAAAATACAGGCATTTGTAGGAAATCCGGGTATAAAGGAGTACGGCAATGCAGTAGTCCTGCATACTAAGGACGGGAAAAATATAAACAAGCTTGCCGACGATATAAGTGGTACTTTTGTTATAGATCCTGAAATAGCAGCCGATGAAAATGATATAGCACAGTTAAAGGATATAATTGAAAAGCTTGAAACGGTTGATAAAGAAAGTCTTGGGAAGGATTTTAAAAAATATTTTGAAGAGAACCTTGATTACGGGAAAAAGGTGCTTGAAAATAAAAAGAGTTCCGTTGCAGCCGTGCAGGGTGCCGTTACAGCACTTAAATTTGCACAGGGCAGGGTAGAGCTTAGCATGCAGATGGCAAAAAAGGAAGCTCTTGAGAAAAAAAGCTCCGGGTTTGATAAGGCTCTTTGGGAAGATGTTGATATAGCTTATACATATGCAAAAAGATATCTTATGATTGTAAATATAACCGATGAGAAAGTAAAGCAGCTTGCAGGCAATCTTGAACTTGCACTTTCAAGACTTGAATCTGACGGTATATATGGAAATGAATATTATGACGGTGAAGCCGAGGTTCCAAAAACACATTATATAGAGCCGTATACTATAAAAGTCAGAGTATGGGTAAAAGACGGAAAGCTGGCGTATGTCATGGACAATAAAACACAGTCCGATGATCCGAATGAAGATGAGAAGCATAATGAGGGATATCTTGAGATGGCAAAGCCTGTACTTTTAAGGTATATAGGAAAGGATATATCTGAAATCAAAGCTTCGAAAAACAGCAAAGATCTGGATATTGATACAATCTCAGGTGCCACTGTAAGCAGTATGGTTTATTATGATGCAATTAAAAATGCGGTTAATAAGATAAATGGGCAAAATCCTGATAATCCTAAACCGGACAATCCTAAGCCCGATAATCCCAAACCGGACAAGCCTGATAATCCTAAGCCGGACAAGCCCGGCGATGTTAAACCTGACAGTCCCAAGCCTGATAAAAATGGAAATCCGGCTCCTGAAGAACCTAACAAACCGATAGTTCCCGATAATGATAAGGGTAAAAATCAGGGAAATAACGGAAATAAAAATAATGCAGGCGGCTCAGGTTCAGGAAGAAGCGGAAGCGGCGGAAACGGCGGAGGCGGCAGATTGTCAAATGTAAAAACTTCGCCTGATAATTCACAGGAAAGCATTATTATAGATATTGTTGCAACGGTAGAGGCAGGAGAGTGGATATATAATAATGGCTGGTATTACAAAAAAGATGGAAAAATTGTAAAATCCGCATGGATAAAAAGTAATTCTCGCTGGTTTGTAGTTGACAAAAACGGAAAGCTCGTAGAAAATAAATGGGTAAAGGTAAAAGATAGCTGGTTCTATGCCGAGGACGGAGGTTATATATCTGAAAACAAATGGATATTTAATAAAAATAACTGGTTTTATGCTGAAAATGGAGGCTATATATCCGAAAATAAATGGATTGATTTAGGTGGAAAATGGTACTTCGCAAAAGGCGGCGGTTATATAGCACTGTCTTCATGGGAAAATATAGGCGGAAAATTCTACCATTTTAATGCTGACGGAAGTCTTTCAGTTAATACACAGGTTGATGGACACAGTATAGGTGCTGACGGTGCAAGGACAGATTAGTAGATAAAGCTTTGTACAATATAAAAATAAAAACTATTTAATTAGCACTCATTTACGATGAGTGCTAATTTCTTGGTATAGAAGGGATAAATGATGAAAGAAAATTATTTTGATAAGGTGGCAAAGGAATGGAATACTCCGAAAAGAAATTCTGCAAGTGAGGAGATAAAAGAAATTATTTTAAACAGATTAGGAAGAAAAAGAGATTTGTCAAAAATAAAAGTACTTGAAATAGGTGCAGGAAATGGTATACTGGCTATGCTTCTTTCAAAACATTTTTATAAAATAGACTGTGTAGACAGCTCGCTTGGTATGAGGGAAGAGTTTCTTAAGAACAAGGGTGAATTTTCAGCAGACAATGTATTTATTTATGATGAAAGCTTCCTTGATAATATAACTGAAAAATATGACTTTATATATAGCCATAGGGTTTTTCACCATATTGCAGATGTGGAAAGCGAGCTGAAATTATTAAAAAAATTGATTACGCCGAAAGGTAAATTTTATCTTATGGACTTTTGTACAATTCCGGCTGAATTTCATAAAGATTTTCCGGATTTTGACGGGCATAACGGATTTTCAGAGGAAGAAATCCGTGCTTATTTTAAAAATACAGGTTGGAAATTAACAAATTATGAAATAATCAGGCATGGTAAAAAAGAAGATATAGAATATGATATATTTTTGGCAGCAGGAGAGATTTGACATAGCTATCAGCTGTGTTTATAATTATTCTTTACGGTATATTTTAAATTTGATCTGCAGTAAGAAAAATATTATAAGAGCCTGACTCAGACTTATATTAAATCAGATTAAAGAAATGTCGAAATTTTAAATTGCCGTATTTATACCCCTGATATACTTTTGTGCCGGGAATAAGACAAAGCTTACCGGTTTTAAGTAATTATAAAAATGTTACCTGTGATTAAACTTATGTTGCAAATTAATATTATAAATATAAAAGAAAGAGGTAAATAATATGACGAAGAAGAAAGGTAATCTTTCTATACACAGTGAAAACTTGTTTCCAATAATAAAAAAATGGCTTTATTCAGACCATGATATATTTGTAAGGGAGATGATATCAAACTCAAGTGATGCCATAACCAAGCTGAAAAAACTTGCACTTATAGGTGAATTTAATGAACCTGCCGATGAAAAATATAAAATAATTGTAGAAGTAAGTCCAAAATCAAAAACAATTAAATTTACAGATAATGGTATAGGGATGACCTATGAAGAAGTTGAAGAATATATAAATCAGATAGCTTTTTCAGGTGCACGTGATTTCCTTGAAAAGTATAAGGATAAGGCAAATGAAGATCAGATAATAGGGCATTTTGGTCTCGGTTTTTATTCAGCCTTTATGGTTGCGGATAAAGTAGAGATAGATACACTTACATATAAAAAAGATGGCACTGCGGTACACTGGAGCAGTGAAGGCGGTGCTGAATATGAGATGGAGGACGGTACCAGAACAGAGAGAGGTACACAGATAACCCTGCATTTAAATGATAACAGCTATGAATTTGCAAATGAATACAGAGTTCGTGAGGTTCTTCAAAAATACTGTTCATTTATGCCCTTTGAAATATTTTTAAATGACATTGATGCAGAGGAAAAGACGCAGCTAATAGAAAAAGATGAGCTGCTTGAAAGCGATACCGTAATTGAAAATATAGTAGAACCTGCAAAAACCGAAGAAAAGAAAAAAGATGACGGAAGTACTGAAACCGTAGAGATAGAACCTGCAAAAGAAAAAGTAAAAATAAAGGCACGACCGGTGTCTATAAATGATAATCACCCGCTTTGGGCAAAACATCCGAATGAGTGTACTGAGGATGAATATAAGGATTTTTACAGAAAAGTATTTAAGGATTATAAGGAACCGCTTTTTTGGATTCACCTCAATATGGATTATCCGTTTAATCTTAAGGGAATATTGTATTTTCCAAAAATCAATATGGAATATGAGTCAATAGAGGGCACTATAAAACTTTACAATAATCAAGTGTTTATCGCCGATAATATAAAAGAGGTAATACCTGAATTTTTAATGCTTCTTAAAGGCGTCATAGACTGCCCTGATCTGCCTCTTAATGTTTCAAGGTCTGCACTCCAAAATGACGGATTTGTAAAGAAAATATCTGATTATATATCTAAAAAGGTTGCTGATAAGCTTAACGGACTTTGTAATACGGAACGTGAAAAATATGAAAAATATTGGGATGATATAGCACCATTTATAAAATTCGGTTATCTCAAGGATGATAAATTTGGTGAGAAAGTAATGCCGTCAATACTCTTTAAAGATATTAATTCAAAATATCTTACGCTTGATGAACTTATAAATGATAAAAAGGCTGATGTTCAGGGAGAAAACAAGGCTGAGGACAGTGATTCGCAGGATACGGCTGATACAGCTGCGGCAGATGAGACTTCCGGTTCCAAGGTTTCAGATGCCGAAACTGATTCCGGGACTCAGGAGAATAAAGAGTCTGATAAAAAAGAAAATAAGATATATTATGTAAATGATATAAATATGCAGAGTCAATATATTAATTTATTCAAAGAAGCCCAAAAAGATGCAGTTATACTTCCTCATAATATAGATATGCCTTTTATTGCACAACTTGAGATGAAAAATGAAGGTCTTAAATTTTTAAGAATAGATTCCGATATAAGTGATGAGATGAGAGAGGCACAGGATACGGACGAGGCTGAAAAAGAATCATATGACAAACTCTGTGAGGTCTTTAAAAAGGTACTTGAAAATGATAAAATTAAAGTCGAAATAAGTCCGCTTAAAAATGAAAATACGGCTTCCGTGCTTCTTATATCGGAAGAGGGCAGAAGGATGCAGGAGATGATGAAGCAGTATGCCATGCCGGGTATGGATGCCTCGATGTTTTCAAATAATGATGAAACACTGGTGCTTAATTCAAAACATGAGCTTGTAAAAAAACTTCTTAAAAATCCTGAAGGTGATAATAATGAGCTTATATGTAAACAGCTTTATGACTTGGCAGGACTTGCACAGGGAAACCTTTCACCGGAAAGAATGGCAAGTTTTGTAGAAAGAAGCAATAAACTTATGGGAATGATTTAAAAATCTGATATTAATTTTATAAAAAAATATAATTCTACTTGTTAAAATTAAATAAATAGTATATTATTAGTAGAAAAGCACCATAATACAATAAGTTTTTGGTGTTTTTCTACATTTAAACAGTGGAATCAACTCAAAAACTTTTGTTTAAAAAATATCATTATAAAGGAGGCATTACTTTGGGTTATATAATTTCAGATGATGCAAAGGACTTACTGGGAGACATTAAAAATTTTTGTGATAAGGAGGTAAGGGAGCAGGCAAAGGAATATGACAGAACCGGAGAGTGGGCTGAAGATATGTATAATAAAGCGAGAGAGCTTGGATATACAGCACTTGAGGTTCCTGAAGAATATGGCGGTATAGGTCTTTCAAGGATTGATATTGCTGCTCTTTTGGAGGAGATGGCAAAGGCGGATGCCGGATTTGCAGTAACTATGTCCGCAACCAGCCTTGCTATGAAGCCCGTACTTATTGCAGGAAGTCAGGAGCAGAAAAAGAAATTGTGTGAACTTGTACTTGACGGAAAGATGGGTGCATTTGCACTTACTGAACCTGATGCGGGTTCTGATGCCAGTGCAGGCAGAGCTACTGCGGTTAAAGACGGAGACAGCTATATATTAAACGGCAGGAAATGCTTTATAACAAATGCTCCTGCTGCCGATTTTTTCTGTATCACGGCTATGACTGATAAATCAGCCGGAGTAAAGGGAATATCAATGTTTTTTGTTGAGAAAGGTACTCCCGGGCTCAGTACTGGAAAAGATGAGGATAAGATGGGTATAAGAGGTTCACATACCTGTGATGTGGTTCTTGAAGACTGCAGGATACCGGCGGAAAATTTACTTGGCGAAGAGGGTCAGGGATTTAAAATTGCGATGCAGACACTTGATCAGGCTAGAACATGGGTAGGCTGCATGGCAGTCGGTGTAGCACAGAGGGCTATGGAAGAAGCGATAGCTTATGCAAAGGAAAGAATTCAGTTCGGTAAGCCTATAATAAAAAATCAGGTTATTCAATTTAAGATAGCTGATATGGCTATAAAGATTGAAACTGCAAGGCAGATGGTAGCAAATACGCTTAATAAGATGGATGCAGGGATACCGTACGGTCTTGATTCCGCAATTGCAAAATGCTATGCTTCAGATATGCTTGTTGAGGTTACAAGCGAGGCAGTGCAGATATTCGGAGGTTATGGGTATTCAAGAGAATATCCGGTAGAAAAACTGTACAGGGATGCAAAGATATTCCAGATATTTGAAGGTACAAATGAGATTCAAAGGATAGTTATAGCAAATCATGTTATAGGAAAATAAAAATCTTAAAGATTAATAATTAAAAGAAGCAGGCTGCACGGCTTGCTTTTTTTATTATTAATCATTTTAAAAAATAATATAAATAAAATAAATTAAAAGCTGCAATAATATGTTGCTATATATTTGCAGTCATATCTTTGTGTATTAAGAATAATTGACGTACTAACTTAAATTACGGTATTTAATTTTAATAATCTGCATAATATATAGGATTTATATAAAACTGTTATTTTTTTGCTATATTTAAACACCTATTTGAGTATAAAATAAAAAATCCGTATTATTAAAATCATAAAATGACTTAGAAAACTATTGACAAAAAAAGGAGTTTAATATATAAAATGTATAAGACTTATGGGCCATATTTCACTGAAACATACATTGTAAATAATTATTAAACAAAGTGTACTTCTATGTAGATATAAAATTAGTTAAAAAAATAACTTAATATAAACGGATTTTTCTAGATACTATTCTTTGTTGATATTGTTTATTTCTTGATATTGTTTAAATGAATGAAGGAGGAATTTTTATATTATGATCCCTATGATGCTTGTAAAATTTCTTTTGGCAATGCTGCCTATAATCTGGCTGATCGTAGCTTTAAGTCGCTTAAAAATGCCGAGTCATACGGCATGTCTGTCTGCTTTGGCAATCACGGCTGTGCTGGCACTTGCTATTTGGAAGCTTTCACCTGTAAATACGGCTGCCGCCGCATTGGAAGGCTCTTTAAATGCACTTTGGCCCATATGCCTCGTTATAGTTGCCGCACTTTTCACCTACAACCTTACACTTAAAACCGGTGCAATGGAGCAGATTAAAAAAATGCTTGCCGGTATATCAAATGATAAAAGAGTACTTGCACTTATAATAGGCTGGGGATTCGGCAATTTTATGGAAGGTATGGCAGGATTTGGAACCGCTGTTGCAATACCGGCTTCAATGCTTGCCGGTATAGGTATGAATCCTATAAACGCAGTTGTTGCATGCCTTGTGGTAAACTCTACACCGACCGCTTTCGGTTCAGTAGGTGTACCGACAACCGTGCTTTCAACCGTAACTGATCTTGAACATATAACAATGGCAGGCTATATTGCACTTATACAGTGTATACTTACATTTATATCACCATTTATAATGGTATATATAATAGGAGGGGGAAAAAAAGCATTTAAAGGCATGCTTCCTATGCTTTTAACCGCATCATTGTCATTTACACTTCCATGGTTCTTTGTAGCAAGGTATCTCGGACCTGAACTTCCTGATATAATAGGTTCTATATGTTCCATATTATGTATGATTGCCGCTTCAAGGATATTTAAAACAGATTCGGATAAGGAATATTTAATTGAAACATCCGGACAGGGAGATTTAAAAAATCAAAAAAGCAGCTCTGCTGCAAAGGTAAGTATAACTCCAAAAGAAGGTGTTAAAGCATGGGCACCGTTTATACTTATATTTATATTGCTGACACTTACTTCAACCATATGTCCGCCTATAAACAATCTTATAAAACCTATTAAGTCTTCTTTTCTTATTTATCCGGGAGAGGGCGGTAAGCCGCTGGCTTTCTCATGGATAAATACACCCGGTGTTATGATTTTTATTTCCGCATTTATAGGTGGAATTATACAGGGTGCAGGAATTGCCGATATAATTGGAGTATTTTGCGGCACATTAAAGAAATACTGGAAAACTATAGTTACTATATGTGCAGTGCTTGCAATAGCAAAGATAATGACTTACAGCGGTATGATAAAGGACATAGCCGAGATGCTTGTTAAAGCTACCGGTCCGGTATATCCGTTTGTTTCACCGCTTATAGGAGTTTTAGGAGCATTTATAACGGGTTCAGGTACATCAACCTGTGTTCTTTTCGGAGAACTTCAAAAAGAGACCGCCCAGCAGCTGGGCTTAAATGTCTACTGGATTACTGCTGCCAATGTATTCGGTGCAGGTATAGGAAAGATGGTATGCCCGCAGGGCATAGCTATAGGAACGGGTGCGGTAAATGAGGTCGGTTCTGAAAGCAAGGTTTTAGGTGCAGTGTTTAAATATTTTATATTTTATGCACTGCTTGCAGGGGTTATATGCCTTGCAGGATCATTTATATTTAAGATTTAAAGGAAAGTATGTTTAATATCCAAATATATAGCCTGAAGTTAAAAAATAACTTACAGCCGGCTGTTTTGCAGGTTTAAATATTTTGAAAGCTGTTTATATTCAGGCAAAATACATGCTTTATAACACGGCAGGTGCTGTTTTTAGAATATATGGCAATATTTATATTGTGTAAGTTTATCTTTTATGAATATTTATTTGACATAGTATATATCTGCCTATATTATAGATTTAAGATTATTTTATGTATGGAAAGAGAGGTTTTGAGCAATGTACAATGAACTGAATCAGGAAATTGTAGATAAGATCAAAAAAGTTTGTGCTAAGGTTTATACAGGTGATGATATAAATCCTGATTACGCAAAAGATGAGATGCCTATTTATGGTACAAGGATGCCGGGTCTTGCAGCTGTTCCCACTTCAACTGAAGAAGTTGCAGCGATAGTTAAGATTTGCTATGAGAATAATATACCTGTTACTCCAAGAGGTGCAGGAACAGGTCTTGTAGGCGGTGCAGTGCCGCTTTACGGAGGAGTACTGATCGATCTTACAAAGATGAATAAGATAAAGTCATATGATCTTGAGAATTTTGTTGTTGAGATTGAGGCAGGCGTACTGCTTAATGATCTTGCAGAAGACTGCCTTACAAAGGGGATGCTTTTCCCTCCGGATCCGGGCGAGAAATTTGCATGTGTCGGCGGAAATGTTGCAACTAATGCCGGAGGTATGAGAGCTGTTAAATACGGAACGACCCGTGATTATGTAAGGGCTATGACTGTGGTGCTTCCTACAGGTGAGATTACAAAATTCGGTGCAACGGTTTCAAAGACATCATCAGGCTATTCACTTCTTAATCTGATGATAGGCTCTGAGGGAACACTCGGTATAATTACAGAACTTACTATGAAGATTATTCCGAAGCCTAAAAATGTTGTATCGCTTATAGTTCCGTTTGAGAACCTCAGAACTGCACTTACCACAGTTCCTAAATTTAAACTTTCACATATGAATCCTCAGGCTATTGAATTTATGGAGAGAGAAATTGTTCTTTCATCGGAAAGATATGTAGGAAAGGAAGTATTTCCAAAGAGTTTAAACGGTCAGGATATAGGTGCTTATCTTCTTCTTACATTTGATGCAAACACTCCTGAGGAGCTTGATGCTATGATAGAACAGGCAGGTGAGCTTGTACTTGAAGCCGGAGCGATGGATGTGCTTGTAGCGGACACACCTGCAAAGCTTAAGGATGCATGGGCTGCACGTTCATCATTCCTTGAGGCTATTATGGAAGAAACAAAGCTTCTTGACGAATGTGATGTTGTACTTCCTGTAAATAAAATTGCAGATTATCTTGAATTTGTAAATAAAACCGGTGAGGAATGCGGTCTTGTAATTAAATCATTTGGACATGCAGGAGACGGTAACCTTCATATATACCAGTGCTCAAATGACCTTGCTGAGGATGAATTTAAAAAGAGAGTTGATACTTTCTTTGAAAAGATCTATAAAGAGGCAATTAACTGTGGCGGACTTGTTTCAGGCGAGCATGGAATAGGTTCAGGAAAGATTAAATATCTTGCGGAATCGATAGGTGAAGTAAATATGAACCTGATGGAAGGAATTAAAAAGGTATTTGATCCTAAGATGATATTAAATCCGGGCAAGGTATGCCACCGTTTATAATTTAAGGAGGATAAAAAATTGAATATTTGTGTTTGCATTAAACAGGTACCTGATACCAATGAGATTAAGATAGATCCGGTTACACATAATCTTGTGCGTGCAGGAGTACCCAGTATAGTAAATCCGTTTGATACCTATGCACTTGAAGTAGGCGTAAGGCTTGTTGAGAAGGTCGGCGGAAAAGTTATAGTACTTTCTATGGGACCTAAACAGGCTGAGGAAGCCATAATGACCTGCCTTTCAGTAGGTGCTGATGAGGGATATCTTATATCGGGAAAGAGCTTTGGAGGCTCAGATACACTTGCAACAGGTTATATAATTTCAGAAGCTATAAAACTTGTGGAAGAAAGAGAAAATCTTAAATTTGACCTTATACTTTGCGGAAAACAGGCAATTGACGGTGATACATCACAGGTTGGACCGCAGGTTGCGGAATGTCTTGATATACCGCAGGTTACATATGCACTTGACGTATTGGAAGAAAATGGTGAAATACATGTTAAGAGAGAGGGTGAAAACGGCTATGATGTAATAGGCGTTAATCTCCCGGCACTTGTTACAGTTGTAAGGCTTCCTTATGAGCCGAGATATCCTACTTTAAAGAGTAAGCTTGCAGCAAAAAAGAAAGAGATTAAGGTTCTCTCAGAAGAAGATCTTTCAATGCTTGACTATTCAAAATGCGGAATAAAGGGTTCTCCTACTAAGGTTAAAAAGACTTATACTCCTGTAAATACAAAGGACGGAGTAATACTTAAGGGGCTTGCCGCTGATGAATCGGCAGTAAAACTTGCAGATATTATGCATGAAGCAAAATTAGTGTAGGAGGAATTATTTAAAAATGGCTAATCTTAGTGATTATAAAAATATTTGGGTTTTTATAGAATCTGAACATGGAAAAGTAAAAAATGTCGGCTATGAGCTTTTAAGTGTTGCGAGGAAGCTTGCTGATGAGAAAAAGTGCGGTCTGATTGCGGTTGTACTTGGAAAGAATGTTGAAAAGGCTGCTAAAGATGCTATATGTTATGGTGCTGATTCGGCAATTTTGGTTGATTCGGATGAATATGAAGAATTTTCAACAGATGCATATGCTGCGGCACTTACCGAACTTGTTGAGAAATATAAACCTGAGGCATTTATGATAGGTGCGACACATAACGGTCGTGATGTTGGACCTAGGGTTGCATGCAGGCTTCAGACAGGACTTACTGCTGACTGTACTGATATATCAATTGATGAGGACACAGGTGTTATAGTATGGACCAGACCTACATTCGGCGGTAATCTTATGGCAAATATAATGTGCCCTGATCATCGTCCGCAGATGGGTACCGTACGCCCGGGAGTATTTAAGAAAAATCCTTATGATGAGAGCCGTACAGGCGAAATTATAAAAGAGGAAATCCACTTTGCAAAAGATAAGATACGTACACGTCTTATAGATCGTGTTGAGGAGATTGCAGGCGGTGTTGCACTTGATGAGGCTGAAATTATAGTTTCAGGCGGACGTGGTGTGGGTTCCGCAGAAAATTTTGCAATTATTGAAGAGCTTGCAAAAGTACTTGGCGGAGTTGTAGGCTGCAGCCGTGCAGTAGTTGATGCCGGATGGATGCCTCAAGTACATCAGGTAGGACAGTCGGGAAAGACTGTTGCTCCGAAGCTTTACTTTGCAATAGGTATATCAGGTGCTATACAGCATCTTGCAGGAATCAGTGCTTCAGATACTGTTATAGCAATTAATAAAGATCCTGATGCTCCTATATTCAGTGTAGCTGATTACGGTATAGTGGGAAATCTTAATGAGATAGTTCCTGAGCTTACTAAAGCTTTTGCTGCCAGGAAAAATGGTTAATATAAAGAAGTTAATATAGTTATAAAAGTAATTTTATACAATCATGACCACCCGTTAAAAGGGTGGTCATGATTGTTATAATAACTGTTAAATTTAGTATATAGCGATTAGACATTATATACATGATAATTAAACATCTGAATAAGACCTGTTATTTAAATTCCACTTTATAGTCTTTTGTCTGTTCGGCTGACGTAAGGAATGTACTTATTACATTTCTGGCATTTTCTCCGGCTTTTTGTAAAAGCTCGCTATCCTGATTGACTTCATTGCTTGTTTTATTTTTAAGCTGTTCAAGGAGCTGTGTATGATTTTCCATATCTGTATTGTTTAAAATAGAATCCGATTTAAATGCATACTGAAATGAACCCATATCTATTTCGTTATACATAATTTTTACTTCAGGAAGCGTAACGGTTATTATACCATTTGTATTGTCAACCGAATATGAGGCTTCAGACAGATCTATGCCTATTCCCACTTTTCCTTTATATGTAAATACCGACATATCAGTTGTAAGCGGAACTTTGTAACCCATAAATTCACGATAGTTTACATATGTATCGGCATCTTTATAAAAATATTCAGTGGTAACAAGATTGCTTGCAGACTTTACCGTATCTTCGACGGCTTTTACCGTAGCGGTATAGTTTGGACCCTTAATTATATTTCCGTCTATGGTTACTTTATCATTTCTGGCTGAAGATTTGTTAAAAAAATTTAAAATTAAAACACTTGAAAAAAAGCCTATAATAAATGCAATTATAATAAATTTTATGTTTCTCAATATATTTGTTCCTTTCGGTTTTTTATTATTTTTATATTCATCTGAAGATTTGTTGCGCAATCGGGTTTTCTTATTATTCATAAACATTTTGCCTGCCTTTACTTATGTTTTAGTAGTAGTGAAAACTGCTTTTAACTATATAAACAGCTTATATTTCAGGGGATTAGTTTAATAAAAATTTTAAGCTGCTTTATTATATTACACATAACATAATCAGGCAAGAGAATATAAAATTCGGATAATAAGATAAAATTTAATTGATATTTTATTAACCTTAATATTTAATATTTAATATTTTTCAAGCCTGTTATATGGTATAAAATCTGAATAAACTCCTGTTTGAGCAGTTCTTTACTCTTTGTATGAAGCTTTGCCTGTATTATTTTAAAACCTGAATATTCAACTATCAGTTCATTTACAAGAGTGATATTGTCTTTATTTACTAATAGATGTTCATTGTTAATTAAAAAACCAAGGATCTTAATACTCCTTGCATATATGTTAGGACCATAATACATTTGTGCTACTGTATCAGTAAATTCATTTGCTTCTTCTGGGAATATCATATAGTAGACTTTAAATAATGTTTCAAGGTTAAATTCTTTTACTTCAAAGAAAAAATAATAAAATATTTCAGGTTGTTTAAATGCACACTGCATAAAAATATCCCATATTCCTATAAATTTTTTTTCCGGATTTTTTTGTTTATCATCAAATGCCTTAAGAGCCTTGCAATATTCATTAAAATATGAAATACAAGACAGCATAACAAGTTCTGAAAGATTATCGAAATAGCTATATATAGTTGAATTATGAAGTCCTGACAAAGCTGAGATTTTCCTTGTACTTACCTTTGTTATACCCTCTTTATCAATAATACTTCTTGTGGCTTTTATAAAATTACTTATGTTATTCAGTTTTTTTTCATCTTTTAAAATTTCGATATTCAAAATAACCTCCAGCTTCTTTAAGTAAAAATAAAAGTTTAAAGTAGTATATGACACTAGAACTACGCAGTCAAACATTATATTACAATAAATATTTATATACGTTATATTAAAAGATAAAGTATTAATAAATATTTATTTTATTTTAAAAATATTAGTAATTTTCAGAAAAATAAATTGGTTTACCCTTATAATATAAGTAACTATAGGATTATAACATAAAACTTAATAATAAAAAAGCTTTAGTAATTATTAACAGAATTTAATCTTGTTTTTTATTTAATATGACTTAAACAAAAAAATATTTTTGTTTATTCTATACAAAAAAACGTTTAGATATTCAGCATACAGACTATTTTTTTATTTTGACTTGACTTAATTTACATATATAGATATCATTAATTTAAGGACAATCGCGATTGTACTTTATTTAACCGGATTTTATAGAGTTTTATAATCTATATTTAACAAAAATTTAACAAGGAGGATTCTTATGAAACTTGAGATAGGTAATTTCTATGTTAAAGATATAGTCTTTGGGAGTGCTTTATCTTATGACAAAGGCTTATTAACTATTAATAAAGATGAAGCACTGGATTTTATAAGACAGGATGAAAGGATCACCGAAGCTCAGTTATATATTGCAAAACCAGGTGATAAGATAAGGTTATGTCCTGTAAAAGAAGCGATAGAACCCAGGATCAGATTAAATGGTAAAGGCAGCTTTCCGGGATATACCTCAAATCTTGACAAGGCAGGAGAGGGCATAAGTTATGCACTTAAAAACTGTAGCGTACTTGTAGTAGGCAGACATTGGGGAGGATTTCAGGATGGTCTTATAGATATGAGCGGTGAGGGTCAGAAATATACTCTTTTCGGCAGTCTTAATAATATAGTATTAGTTGCTGATACGGACGAAGTTTTTGAACAAAGAGAGCAGCAGAAGAAAAACGATGCTTTAAGAAGGGCAGGTCATAGACTTGCTGAATTTATAGCACAATGTGTTAAGAACCTTACTCCTGAGGATAGGGAAGTATTTGAACTTGAAGCAGTTATAAAAAGGAATCCTGAAATAGAAAAACTGCCTTCGGTGGTGTATGTAATGCAGCCTCAATCCCAGATGGAAGAGATAGGCTATAATGACCTTGTTTATGGATGGGATATGAACAGGATGCTTCCTACTTTTATGCATCCTAATGAAATTTTAGACGGAGCACTGGTTTCCGGAAGCTTTATGCCGGTTTCTTCAAAATGGTCAACCTATGATTTTCAAAATTGTCCTAATATAAAAGCGCTTTATAAGGAACATGGTAAAACTATCAATTTCTTAGGTGTTATTATGTCAAATTTGAATGTCGCACTTGAACAAAAAGAAAGGGCTGCCCTTTTTGTGGCACAAATTGCTAAAACTTTAGGTGCAGAGGCTGCTATAGTAGCGGAAGAAGGTTATGGAAATCCTGATGCGGATTTTATAGCGTGCTGTGTAGCACTTGAAGATGCAGGCATAAAGACAGTAGGCGTTACAAATGAATGTACAGGCAGAGATGGTCAGTCTCAGCCATTGGTAACACTTGATGTAAAATGTGATGCTATAGTTTCATGCGGAAATGTTTCTGAGTTAATAGAACTGCCGCCTATGGAAACTGTACTTGGAGAACTTGAGTCATTAGGAAGAGACGGCTTATCAGGAGGTTGGGCTGATGATGAAATACTTGGTCCTTCAGTAAGAAAAGACGGTTCAATCATTATGGAAAACAATTCAATGTTCTGTGGCGACATGGTATGTGGATGGTCCCCAAAAACTATGAAAGAATTTTAGGAGGCGACTATGAAAAAAGCAGTTGTTTATATAAACCAGTTTTTCGGTCAGATAGGTGGAGAAGATAAGGCTGACTTTGCTCCGGTATTTAAAAAAGAAAAAATAGGTCCGGCATTGGAATTTGCAAAAAATCTTAATGCGGAGATAATCGGTACTGTAATATGTGGTGATAATTATATGGGCAGTAATACCGATAAGGCGGTAGATGAAATTATAGAACTTTTAGAAGGAAAAGAGTTTGATATATTTTTAGCCGGACCGGCATTTCAGGCCGGAAGATACGGTGTAGCATGTGGAACTATATGTAAAGCTGTAAAAGCAAAATACAATATTCCTGTAATAACTTCAATGAATGTAGAAAATCCCGGTGTGGAAATGTTTAAAAAAGATATGTACATACTTAAGGGAGGGAATATAGCTTCAAAAATGCGTGCCGATGTGGCAGCTATGATAAAACTTGCAAATAAGATATTAAATAATGAGGAAATAGGTTCTGCACAGGACGAAGGTTACTTCGGTCGAGGTATACGCAGGCAGGTATGGAGAGAAGATTTAAAGCCTGCTTCTGAAAGGATGATAGAGATGCTTCTTAAAAAGATTAGGGGAGAGGCGTTTGAAACTGAACTTCCTATACCTGAGCCTGACAGAGTACCGATAGCACCTCCTATAAAGGATTTATCAAAAGCAAGGATAGCTATACTTGATACAGGCGGTATAGTTCCCGTCGATAATCCGGATAAGATCCAATCAGCTTCGGCAACACGCTGGGGACGTTATAATATAGAGAATATAGATTCTTTAAAGAGCGGCGTTTATAAGACTATACATGCAGGCTTTGATCCGGCAGCAGCGGATGCAGACCCAAATGTGGTTGTACCGATTGATGTACTTAAGACTCTGAATAAAGAAGGAGTTTACGGAAGTCTTCATCCTTATTTTTACACAACTGTAGGTACGGGAACTACTCAGGCGGAAGCCATGAGAATGGCAAACGAGATGATTCCTTATCTTAAAGAAGATAATGTAGACGGCGTTATAATGGTATCAACATGAGGTACCTGTACTCGTTGCGGTGCAACGATGGTAAAAGAAGTTGAAAAAGCGGGAATACCCATAGTACAGATGTGCAATCTTATTCCTGTGGCTAAAACCGTAGGTTCTAATCGTATAGTACCTACTATATCAATACCTTATCCGCTTGGAGATCCTGCAACTCCAAAGGAAACCCAGTGGAAGCTGCGCTATTCAAGAACTAAGACTGCACTTTTAAGTCTGACTGCCGATATAACAGAACAGACTGTATTTCCGGTCTGATTCTTGTAAAAAGGGGGCTGAAATAATGGAAAAAAATAATAAAAATGTAGTATTTATAGGTTCACTCATATTGGTAGGCGGGATTGCTCTTTGGGCTGTACTGGGCAATGCGAGTTTTACTGTGGCTTCAGGAGCAGTGTTTAACTTTCTGACTGTCAAATTTGCTTGGCTGTATCTGCTTGCTATGCTTGCATTTGTAGTATTTGTATTTGCAATCGCTTTTAGCAGGTACGGAAATATTAAACTTGGTCCTGATGATTCAAAACCTGAATATTCTACCGCTTCATGGTTTGCTATGCTTTTTGGTGCAGGCATGGGAGTAGGGCTTGTATTTTGGGGTATTTCAGAACCTATATCCCATTATGTAAGTCCTATAGCAGGTATAAAGGAAATGAGTCCTGAATCTGCAGCTTTTGCGATAAAAGCTTCGTTTATGCACTGGGGTATTCACCCTTGGGCAAATTATGCAATAATAGGTCTGGCTTTAGCGTATTTTCAGTTTAGGAAAAACCGACCCGGACTTATAAGCACTATATTTGAACCTTTAATTGGTGAGAAGGGTGTAAAAGGACCGGTGGGGAAATTGATAGATATACTTGCAGTATTTGCTACTGTGGCAGGAGTAACCACTTCACTCGGGCTTGGGACTATGCAGATAAACAGCGGTTTAAACTACATGTTTAAAATACCTTCAAGTCTTCAGGTTCAGATAATTATAGTAATTATAATATCAATAATTTATATATGGTCGGCAGTTGCAGGAATTGAAAAAGGTATTAAGCTGATTTCAGATGCAAATCTTTATATAGCATTCGGTCTTATGATACTTGCAGTGCTTGTAGGTCCTAAATTGGAGATTTTAAATAATTTTATCTCCGGTATAGGAGCTTATATAAGCGGATTTATTAATGACAGCTTAAATATATCAACTTATGGAGATAATTCATGGATTCAAGGCTGGAGAGTATTTTACTGGGCATGGTGGATAGCTTGGGCTCCATTTGTAGGTATATTTATAGCGAGAATATCAAAGGGTAGAACTATAAGAGAGTTTATAATAGGGGTAGTGCTTGCGCCTTCGCTTGGCTCTCTTTTATGGTTTGCAATATTTGGAAGTATGGGACTCCATCTTTCTGAAGTGGTAAAAATTCCGAAAGAGGTTATAGAAAGTATTAAGTCTGCCCCTGAAACAGGGATATTTACAGTGTTTTCATATTATAACTTAGGTATAATACTTTCAATAATTACAATGATTTTAGTCTGTACATTTTTTGTAACCTCTGCAAATTCAGGTACTTTTGTGCTTGCAATGCTTACTTCTGATGGAGACTTGAATCCTCCGAATAATAAAAAAATACTGTGGGGTGCGGTTCAGTCAGTTATGGCAATAGGACTTCTTATAGCGGGAGGACTTAAGCCACTGCAAATAATATCAATAGCGGCAGCTTTTCCATTTATATTTATAATGCTGTTTTCAGCTGCGGCTCTATTGAAAGCTTTAAAAACTGAAAAAGTATAGAAAGTATAATTAACAGTTATATATAGAGGAGCCGTAAAGTTATAACAGATGATTTTGCGGCTCCTTAGATTGTCTATTTTTCTATTTTCACATTGTAAGTTTATTAACTATGCTTTAACAGCCTTATTTGATTTGAAAATTTGCTGATAGAAGATCTGCTGATAAGGTTGTTTTTAGTAAATGAAATAAGTAAATTGCTACTTAAAGAGCGGATAATTTTACTTGTTGACTTTATTTTAATCAACGCCTATAATGTTACATAGTTTTCAAAACTACATGCAGTAAAAAGCTAAGTTAAGATAGTAAGCTCTGACTTTCAGGTTAGAGCATTTTAAACAGGACGATTTTTCTGTATAAAAGAAAGGCTTTAATTTATATGAAATATAGACTTATAGGTGATAGCTGTTCGGACCTTGATGCAGGCAGGAAGGCAGATCCTCATTATACTATAGTTCCTCTTTCGCTTCAGATAGAGAATTACCAGATATTAGATGATGCTTCATTTAACCAGAAAGATTTTTTAAGCAGAATAAAAAGGTCAAATGCTTCATCAAAAACAGCCTGTCCTTCACCACAGGATTTTAAGAATGCTTATGAATGTGAGGAGGATAATATATTTGTTGTAACGCTTTCAGAACATTTAAGCGGAACCTATCAGAGTGCGGTAATAGGCAAGCAGCTTTTTGAAGAAGAACATGGAGACAGTGCCAAAAATATATTTGTATTAAGTTCACATGGAGCTTCCGCAACTCAGCTCAGGATATTTATAGAACTTGAAAGGCTTATAAATCAGGGCTTCGATTTTAATAAGATTTGTGAAGAAATAACTAAATTTAGAGACAGGGCGAAAACCTATTTTGTACTTGAAGACCTTGAAACCCTTAGAAAAAATGGCAGGCTTTCAGGGCTGTCGGCGTTTTTTGCCACAAAACTTAATATAAAGCCGGTTATGGGGGCTGAGAACGGGCGTATAGTTAAGCTGGATCAGGCAAGAGGTATAAATAAAGCACTTGCAAAGCTGGTAGAAATAGCTCAAAAAGATGCAAAGCTGTTTGAGGGTGAAAAGACGGTAGTTATAACTCATGTAAACAATCCTGAAAGGATAGAATATGTAGCTGAACTTTTCAGAAATACCGGAAAGTTTAAAGATATTATTACAAGTGAAGCTGCCGGAGTAACTACTGTATATGCATGCGACGGAGGGATAGTCGTGGGACTTGGATAGACTTTTATATAAAATCTTTACCGTATTAGGACGGTAGGGATTTTTTTATTGTAATTAATTAGATTTTTTAATATATAGATGTTTAAATGTATATTTAAGAAAATATCAATTAAATTATATGGTTTCTTATATGTTTTTTATGAGATTTATTTTTAAAGCTAATACATATTTATCTAACTTAGAGTATAATTAACAGAAATAAAGAAATTGGCAAAAACTACTCTCTATGTAATATTTAGTTTAATTTTGAAGTTATATATTGTATAATATACTATGACACTGAAATATTAAAATTTTTACTTTAAATTGATATTTTTTGGAGGAAATAACATATGCTTAAATTACCTGAGAATTTTGAAACATTTAATGAAGCACGCCAGGCAGGATTTATGAAAATGAAGAAGTTAAAGGAAGACGGCGGAAGGGTTGTAGGTATATACTGCTCATTTGTACCTTTAGAAATTATTATGGCGGCAAAGGCTGCACCGGTTTCCTTATGTGCTACAAGCGAAGAACCTATAAATGCTGCAGAGGCGGATCTTCCTAGAAATCTTTGCCCGCTTATAAAGGCAAGTTATGGTTTTGCACTTACAGATACATGCCCGTATTTTTACTTTTCCGATCTTATAGTCGGTGAAACCACCTGTGATGGAAAAAGGAAGATGTTTGAGATTATGAATGAACTTAAGGAAACGTATGTAATGAAACTTCCTAATCATAGGGATGATATGGCACTTACGGTATGGGAACATGAGATGGTAAAATTTAAAGAAAAGCTTGAGGATTTTTATGGTATAACAATAACTGAAGATGATATAAAGGAATGTATAAGATTAAAAAATATAGAAAGAGATGTTGTGCTTAAATTTTTGGAACTTGGGAAACTTGATCCGTCTCCTGTAACAGGATATGAGCTTGGTACAAAACTTGATGCACTCAGTTTTATTCCGGATATACATGAACGTATATCACAAATAGAAAAAAGAACCGAAGAGGTGTTAAAGGACTGGGAAGAAAACTATAAGGGAAGAACTTCGAAAAGACCGAGGATTTTAATTACAGGCTGCCCGAACGGAGGTGTGAGGGATAAGACTATAAAGGCACTTGAGGAACTTGGAGCTGATGTGGTGGCATTTGATGCCTGCAATGCAACCAGAGAAAAAATTGAAAAGGTTGATCCGCAGCTTCCTATTTATAAAGCTCTTGCAAAAAAATACCTTAATATAAACTGTTCTATCATGAGCCCAAATACTGCAAGGCTGGAATATATAGGTGATATGATTGACGAGTATCATATTGACGGTGTGCTTGAGATAATACTTCAGGCATGTCATACATTTGCTATTGAATCACATTATGTTAAAAAAACAGTGCTTGAGAAAGGGAAATCTTATATAATGATAGAAACTGATTATTCAAAGTCTGATGTGGGACAGATAAATACAAGGCTCGAGGCATTCCTTGAGACGATTGATAAATAACAGGTATTGGTTTAAAAGGGTACTTTTATGGATTATAATTATTTTGCAGGAGTTGACATAGGTTCTACTGCTTCAAAGGTGGCAGTAATTGATGATGAGAAGCTTTTGGAATGTTTTAATCTGCCTACAGGCTGGAACAGTAAGGAAACTGCCAAAGCAATTTATAAAATCCTTGAAGAAAAGGGATATACGGACTCTATGAGGTGTGTTGCCACCGGCTACGGAAGGATCTGTGTTGAATATGCGGATAAAATAATTACTGAGATTACATGTCATGGCAGGGGGGCATTTGCGCTTTTTGGTGCCGACTGCACAGTAATTGATGTAGGTGGGCAGGATACTAAAATAATAAGCCTTGAGGACGGTAATGTAAGGGATTTTCTTATGAATGATAAATGTGCCGCCGGAACAGGTAAATTTATAGAAATAATGGCAAATCGATTAGGTGCGACATTTGATGAGCTTTATGATATGGCAAAGGAAGGCAATGCACTTTCAATAAGTTCGATGTGTACAGTTTTTGCCGAATCTGAGGTTATAAGCCATATAGGTGCAGGCGAAAAGCGTGAGGATATCGCTGCCGGAGTTATAGATTCTGTTGCAGACAGGGTAGCCAATTTATGTAAAAGGCACGGTTTTATGAATAGAGTATTTTTAACGGGAGGGTTATGCAGTACAGATTATTTTGTAGAGCTTTTATCACAAAAACTTGGAAAAGATATACAGACTCATAAACTGGGCAGATATGCAGGGGCATTGGGTGCAGCACTTTCCTCGGCTTCAAAAAAGGAGATTATAATATCTGAGGAAATTAAAAGTAATATAAATTGAAGCATATAGTTTTAATTAAGAGCCTTAAAACCGTAATTTAAAATACAAAACAATTCCCTGTCAATTACACAAAAGGCAACATCATGGTTTTCGTTTGGTATGTTTTCTGGTCTGATTAAATTATACACAAAAAGAATAAAGACTCCTTATATTTACGATGTTTTTTGAGAAATATTTGCAAAAAAATATTCTTAAATTTAGTTGCAAATAAAAAAACGAAAATTCAAGTAAAATATCTTGAAATTATTTTGTAAATATGTTAATATTATAACCATAATGAATGGCATAAATATTTTGGCTTTGAGCAAGGGAACTCATAGTAGTTCAAAACTTATGCTTTTCCAAAAGGAGACAAAGAAAGTCGCTTGCTATATCTTAAAGGCAATATAAAAATTTGTAAATAAAATAGGTGTAATTGTTGTTTTATTGTTATTAAGGAATGTTTCTTGGTAAGAAAGGATACTGTTGGTAACTGAAATTAGTTCTGATAGAGAGAAACAACACAATTTATCTGTTGTTATTTTTCTATTTAGTCTGTGTTCTGTACTGCCGACAAAATTAATTATTGGCTTTGTATCTTTATATTCCTTATTACCCGATATATTTATGTAATGAAATCTTGGAGTCTGTATTTTATAAAGAAAAAATATAGATTTAAAGAGGTGCAGGATGGCAGAGAGTATTATAAAGCAAACAAATCGTACTTTGTTGATTGAAGAGATTAATCCTGAAAAACTTAGATGGCAGGTCTGATAGTTGAAGGCGGATACGCAGCCGAGTAACAAAAAATCAGTCGTTAAAAGTTTGGGCTGCAAGACATTTATTGTCATGCAGCCTATTTTTATAAAATATAAAATTGAAAAGAATTTATGAATAAAAGATTTTTACTTGATGTTTTAGGAATAATAGCAGCTATCTTGTGTGCCATTATTACCGTATATGGCAGGACATCAGGATATTGGAGAATAGAAAAATGAGAAAGATATTTATAGT
>ERZ772772.446-NODE-446-length-25488-cov-14.959423_pt1 | contig 25488 bp, 21 predicted proteins | sample MGYA00511484_ERZ772772 | MGnify/ENA primary metagenome ERZ772772 (study PRJEB29015, sample SAMEA2737913) | human oral metagenome | biome: human oral; feature: human-associated habitat; material: dental | place: China | collected 2088 ... | reverse complement strand
CCACCGTCGGGCATTATAATAATTCGTATAAAGAGCTGGGCAAGATTGATAAAGATGTAGTGCGAATTACTGGTGGTGATCATCAAACGCAGCCAGAATTAATCGATCGGCCGGCGCAGGAAGAATAAATATTACTTATAAGCGTAAAATAAAAATCCTCCGCTTAAAACGGAGGATTTATTAGTATAGAAGCGTCTTATTCTTCGTCTTTATTGCGATAATTTACTAGTAAGAATAAGTTGCCGCCTAGTGCTGCACCGATGAGTGTTGCTATAATGACTTCCAAACTGAAGCGGGTATACATTTTCTCTGTTTTTTGTGCTGGTGCTGAGGCATTTTGTAGCTGCGAGTTAGTCTTTTCAGTTACTGCCAGGGCAACTGCCGGGTTCAGGGTTGCACCGCTGATATATACCTCACGCGGGTAAGTACGCTGATCCTTTAGCTGCTGAGTTTGCCGAGTCGCATTTGCTTGCTCTTCTTGGTACTTTTGGACAGCAGCATTTTGGGCGAGTGGTAGCAATGCACCGCTAACGACGAGGCCAAGCGTCAATGACATACCGATGACTACAGCCCTGCTGGTATTCTTGAGATCGGTGCGTGACAGGGCAGCGCTCACCCCGAACATAAAGACCGCCATACCGACGAGCTCAACGGCAAAGATTGCCCACGAGAAAGTGGTGAATTGGTCAAAGTTAATGACGAAGCTGCCTGATGAGATTGCTCCCATCAAGACAACGGCAGCCATTGCGCCAAGGAATTGTGCTGCCCAGTAGAACGGCACGAGTATAGCCCGAAGCTTACGCATCGTCCAGAGACCGAACGTCACGGCTGGGTTAATGTGCGCACCGGAGATTGCACCAATACCGAGCACTAATACTACCAGTGCTAGACCAACGTAAAACGGCGTCATCATATATGCCGAGAACAAGGCGACTAGCGTCAAGGTGAACGTACCAGCAACTTCGGCGAGTACGATATTGACGAGATTGCGCGGTAACTTGGTATCTAATTTTTTGCGTGGTGAGCTAGTTCTGACGGGTTTAGCAGCAGTCGATTTGACCTCTGGCTTTTTCGTCTCAGCCTTGCTGGTGACACGCGTTACGGTTGTTTTCGATGTAGCAGCTGCAGCAGTCGTCTTCTTTGGACTGGATTTTGCAGTCGCGGCCTTTTTAGTAGTCTTCTTCGTGGCCATAGTCCCTCCTTACTGTACTATTACTATCATTATAACATGTCTGGTATAATCGACATATGGGATTATTTGTAAATCAACAAGATCGGCGCAGTGAACTACAAGAACGCATTGCGGCGGAGCTGCGCGAGAAGGCCAAGGCGTCGGGCCTTCAGGAAAAAGCCAGTCTAGACGGCGTAGAGGATGTAAAATATTTGGAAGATACGAAGCAGACGACGACGCTGGCACCGGCCTGGATTATAATTGTGATTATGGCGGCCGTGGTTGTCGGTATGTTTTTGATGCAGGGGCGATGACGTGGAAAAGTTAGAGGAAGTTCGATCACTATTATTATCACGCGTGGCTGAGGCGGCTGAACCGCGCAGTGTGTTGCGGAGCGCGGAGCTGCGGGAACTATACGGTGTTATCGCGACGTTGCCAGCCGAAGAGCGCGGGGCGTTTGGTAAAAAGGTTAATGAATTGAAGCGGGAATTAGAGCGGGTGATTACGGCTCGCGAGGATGAGCTGTCAAAAGTTGATCTGCCACCAATTGACGTAACGGCGCCGATGGACGTCAATGCTCCGCGGCCTAGGTTGCTACCGAGCGAGCGGGGCACAATTCATCCACTGATGCGCGAAATTGATCGCATTTCTGACATTTTTAATCGCATGGGTTTTGTGACGGAAGAGTCGCGTGAGATTGATGATCAATTCCACATGTTTGAGAGCTTGAATTTTCCGAAGGGTCACCCAGCGCGTGATGATTATGACACGTTCATGACAGAGGAAACTGACGCCAATGGAGACCGCTTGATCGCGCCGGCGCACACCTCGACCATGCAGAATCGCGTACTGAAGAAATATCGCGGCAATTTGGCGAGGGGCGAGGCGATCGCCGCCATCGTGCCCGACCGGGTGTTTCGCAACGAAGATCTGGACGCGCGGCACGAGCACACGTTCTATCAAGTCGAGGGCGTGTATGTCGCCAAGGGGGTTAACGTCGGCAATCTCATCGCCACCTTGCAGGAGTTTTTGCAGGAATATTATGGTAAGAAACTGGATGTGCGCGTTAATCCATTTTATTTCCCGTTCACCGAACCGAGCTTTGAATTTGCGCTGAGCTGTCCGTTCTGTGAGGGCAAAAATCCGGATTGTAAAGTTTGTTCGGGCGAAGGCTGGATCGAGTTGCTGGGATGCGGTATAATCCACCCGAATGTGCTGAAAGCTGCTGACATCGATCCGAATGAATACACCGGCTTTGCCTTTGGCTGCGGTATCGACCGGCTGGTAATGATGAAATACGGCATCGAGGATGTGCGGCATTTTGAGAGCGGCAAGTTGGACTTTTTGGAGCAGTTTTAATTCAACCGTTAGGTTCACCGGAGAGCTGTGATGATCAAGCGCAACGTCTTTCTCTACAATATCACCAACCGTGACGACGAGGGATACGGCAGCTATCCATTTGAGAATGTTCTCCGTGATTTGATGAACCTCGAAGAAGACGATAGGAATTGGCAGTATAATCCAAATGACGACGAGTCGTTTATGCGACTTTTGCAGTTTGATAAGCTACATAAAACTAGTGAATTATCCAAGTGCTACGCTGGCATCATCGCCGTGTACGGATCAAACGTGATTACCATAGGTAGGGACGATGACGATCTCGTCAGGCGCTATCCGCTGCCTGACGGTCAGCTGCCGGTGCAGGTGGTGTATTTCCTGTACTATGCCGACAAAGGAATTATGGCGTTAGAGTACAACCGAAATGTTGCCACAAATGTAAAGATTTTAGCGTATATTAATAATCAAGTAGTAAAACTTTCGCTTTCTGAAAAGGCAGCATTTATCGGGACGGTGATTTGCCATCCAGATGCTATCGAGTTAATCAGGCGGGCTCATCGTATAAAATCCGCGAAAATATTTGTTTCTCGTGAAGCCATAGATCACAATAATAAAATTAGCCAACTAGCGAAAAGTTTATTCTCCGCACCTTCAATCGATAATCACACCGATACGCTTGGCACGGTAGTCATTGATTTTCGGCCGAGTAGGGGTAAGTTCCTGTCTCCTGGCGCGTACATTGATCACTATGTGAAGGAGTTTCCGGGTGTCGAAAAGCAGGTCTACGACGTTGAAATTGAAGAGGGTATGGAAGTAACGTCGGTAAATATCATGCAGCCTCAGTTTAAGAATACTATCGAACTGCCAGACAGTAGCATCGAAGATCGAGAAGAGTATGACAACCAGGTTTTTGGTAAAATCCACGAGGTGTATAAAGCAGCCACCAATGTCATAACGGAAGCGAACAATGTGGACTAGACGATGGAGCTCCATTGGGCTGGTGCTGATCATACTGGTGTTGTTCTTTGGGGTATCCTTCGGTATGCAAGAGATCGTGAAGGCGGTGAAGCCTGATATCATGAAGGTCAACCCGTGGGATGTATTTGAGGGTATAATAACCATTCCATCATATATCGTTATAGTGTTACTAGTGTTGTTGCCGTCAGACGCTCGATATAACCTGAGGCTGTCAATATTTCAGCGCTCCAGCTACGTGCGTGAAATCATCATCTCCGGTCTCCTGATCATTCTCGTGATGGCCGTAGTGGGATTTGTGGCGTATGATCCGGCGGATAATCCAACTCGCAATCCTTGGAATGATTTTAATTGGGGTAATTATCTGAGCGTGATTGTTTGGGGAGTTATTATATCTTTGTATAGTGTGCTGCTGCGGTTGGGTGGTAGGGACAGGCGTGGATTTGATAAAAACGTAGCTTGATTATCCCATACAAATGTCCCGATAAGGCCGCGTAACAATTTCTGCCGAGTCAAGGCCGAGTTTGGTTTTAATGTCACTAATCATTGCTAGCGCATTAGTCTCATCATCCGACAAAACTTCAACTTCTACAAATGTTCCAGCATCTTTAATCTTATCAATGACCGCCGTTGCCTGCGGAACGTCTGGGGATTGAAAAGCATTAAGCTTACGGTGCTAGCTTATATAAGCAATAGTTGAAGTCTCTGTCAAAGAATATAAAATTATTTGGTTGACTATACAACGAGAAGCAAGAGTCTACAATTTTACCAGATCCATCTTCTGCGCCAACTATCGGAGAAGCTTCACTTGAGCGGCTCATTGGGTCGTACAATACAGACCGCGTCTTAAAAAGGCATACTTCACCAGCAAAGCATCTATCTTCAGTCACGATGTAAAAGAAATCGTATGACCCCATAGGCAGATTAGTAAATTCAAAATGACCACGTGAGGCGCACTCATGAAGCTTGCCGGTAAATTTCTCAATAATAGTATGATGATTATCCATAATCAATGACATATTATAAAGGAAAAGTGGCTTTTTGTACGGAAGCCACAAACCGTTTGGTAGGAATCAGCCGTGGTAATCGCGGTAGTCGTTGATGACCTCACCGTTCACGCGCATGTACTCGACTCCACCGTCCTCATTCACGACGATGTGGTCGTGCGGCCGTGCGCCGGGCATGCCGCCGGGGAAGATGTTGGTAGTACCGTCATCGTTCTTGTCCCAGTACATGACCTCTCCACCGATGCGGCCCATACCACCCTCGTACTGGCTGCTAGTTCCCATAATAACTCCTCTTGGAGTCGGGCGAGGAGTTGTAATTCCTCGCGAAGTGGGGCATCTCAAGCCCAATGGCTTTGGGCGAAACGCCGACCCTTGCGGATGCAAGGGCTGATATATATATCAATAATAGAACAAAACGTCAATGGATTTTGTCAAAATTATGGCATAAATAATAAATTACCTCTGCAGCAATAGTTTAATCGTAGGACTAAGCCTAGTGGGAAGTTGTGGACATAACGCAGGATGCAGCCTTACGTTGTATTTTGCTTTAGCTTAAAATTATTTGGTATAATTATCTTAAAAGGAGTAAAATTATGAACCATACAATTTTCGACGACATTGTATCAGGCACCGTAAAATCATGGAAGGTTTGGGAGGATGAGCAATTTCTGGCATTTCTCACGCCGTTTCCAAATACCCCGGGGGTGACGGTGGTCATTCCAAAGCACAATCCGGGTGATTATATTTTTGCGATTGACGAGACGCTGTATCTCGAGTTTATGCGAGCGGTGCGCCAGGTGGCGCGGCTGCTGGAGCGCGCGTTTGATACACCGCGAGTAGCACTAGTGTTCGAGGGAACGGGTGTAGCGCACGTGCACGCCAAGCTGTATCCGCTACATGGCGACTTGGCAGGACGGACTGATGTCTGGGCGGAAAATGCAGAGTTTCATGAGAACTATCGTGGTTGGCTGACAACGACCGAGGGGCCAAAGATGGATGAGGCGGAGCTGGACCGGATTCAGGCGCAGATCATTGCTGCTCAAGGGTAATTTTAACCACGCGGTTGATTAGAATGCTATACTGATATATATGAAAGTCAGCCTAAACATTATCAAACAATTGATTAATTTTGAATTACCGCCAGTGGACGAATTGGTGGCGCGGGTCAATCAGCAGCTTGGCGGTGTCGAAGAAGTGATCGACTTGAAATCCAAATACGGTGGCGCACGAATTGTTCGGGTGGTTGAATGTGCCAGGCATCCCGATGCTGACCGGCTGAGCGTAACCAAGATTGATGATGGCGGCGTGGTAGCGGATGTACCGCGTGATGAGAACGGGCTAGTGCAAGTAGTTTGCGGTGCGCCGAATGTGCATGCAGGAATGTGGGCGATTTGGCTGCCGCCGAAAAGTACCGTGCCGGCGAGTTTTGATGACGATGAGCCGTTCGTGCTGGATGCGCGGCCACTGCGCGGCGTACTCAGCCAAGGTATGCTGGCGGCAGCGGACGAGCTGGTGATTGGTACGGATCATGAGGGAATTGTTGAAATTTATGAACACGATGTGCCGGCGGGCGTTGAGTTAACGGCGGGAGCTGGTTTCGCCGAAACGTTTGGTCTAGACGACTACGTGCTGGATATCGAAAATAAAATGTTTACGCACCGGCCAGATTGTTTCGGACAACTCGGCGTGGCGCGGGAGATTGCTGGGATTTTTCATCAGCAGTTCACTAGTCCGGATTGGTATAAATCAGTCCAGCAGTTCACGGGCGCTGAAGGGCTGGATTTAATAGTGACGAATGACGCGCCTGAACTAGTACCGCGGTTCATGGCGGTAGCAATCCGTGATGTTACCGTGGGTCCAAGCCCATTGTGGCTACAATGTCAGTTGGTGGCTATGGGCGGCAAGCCGATTAACAACATTGTCGATGCCACGAATTATATGATGCTACTGACGGCACAGCCGACCCATGCCTATGATTATGATAAATTGCGCGGGTCTAGACTTGAGGTGCGGCTGGCTCGTGCTGGTGAGAAAGTTAGCTTGCTGAATGGCAAGGAGTATGAGCTGACAGCGGATGACATTGTCATTGCTGATGGCGAGGGTGTGATAGGTCTAGCGGGAATTATGGGTGGTGTTGACACTGAGGTTTCGGATAGCACGAAAAACATCGTTTTGGAATGCGCTAATTTTGACATGTACGCACTGCGCCGCACCGCTATGCACCACGGTATTTTCACCGATGCGTTGACACGGTTTAATAAGGGTCAGTCACCGGCACAAACCGACCCCGTCTTCAAACAATTGATGAGTATGGTGGGTGGTGTGCAAGCAAGCAAAGTGTTTGATACCAGCTCATACGATAAATGTATTATGCCAGATGGTGTACACTGCGTTGATTCGCAAGGTGTTTCGAATGAGTTTATTAACGAACGACTGGGCACTAACTTTTCTAACGATGAAATTGCTGATATCTTGCGCCGTACTGAGTTTATGGTTGAAGTTGATGAGAGTGGCTGCGAGATTTACAGCCCGTTTTGGCGCACCGATATTGAGCTGCCTGAGGATATCGTCGAGGAGGTTGGGCGGCTTTATGGCTTTGATAAACTGCCGCGTCAATTGCCGCGTCGTAGTATTAAACCAGCGCCAAAAAATGTGCGCCGCGAATTGAAAAACGCCGTTCGCCGTAGTCTATCGCGTGCTGGTGCCAATGAAGTCTTGACCTACAGCTTCGTTCATGAACGCATCCTGAAAAACGCCGAGCAGGACGTCACTCAGGCATATAAATTATCAAACGCCCTCAGTCCTGATTTGCAGTACTACCGCTTGACGGTGCTGCCGAGTTTGCTCGACAAGGTCCATGCCAACATCAAGGCCGGGCATGATGAGTTCGCTTTGTTTGAAATGGGTAAGGGTCACGGCAAAATGCATGGCCTAGGCGAAGATGGTTTGCCAGAAGCCAGCCAGTTCACCGACATCGTCTACGCCGCCAAAAAACCAGGAACAGGCGCGCCATTTTACAAAATTCGTCGCTTGGTTGAGCAGTTGGCACGCGACCTTGGCGCCGAGTTAGTATTCAAGCCAATTGAAGAGGAGCTCAATTTCCCGGTCGCGGCACCGTTTGACCAATCACGCAGTGCACTGGTCGAGACAACCGATGGAATGTTCATTGGCATAGTCGGCGAATTGAAGCAGTCAGTCATCAAGAGCTTCAAATTACCAACGTACGTGGCGGCAGCGAGCTTGAATACGGCTGGCTTGGAGGCCATCTATACCAAGCGTGACAGTCAGTACCGGCCGCTCAGCCGCTATCCATCAACCAGCCGCGACATTTCGCTCAAACTACCGACCACCATCAGATATCAGCAACTGTTGCAGACGCTGGATGAGGTCGTGCGGGGTGTTGATATGGCGGTGCGACTTGAGCCACTCACTATTTACCAGTCTGAGGAGGATGTAGTGCAGAAAACGATAACATGGCGGCTGACGTTTACCTCGCATGAGCGGACGTTAGCGGACAAGGACATCGCGCCGGTGATGCAGCGGATTGAACGGGCGGCCAAAGACAGATGGGGCGCTGACACAGTCTGATGAAGCCGCTGGTTCACATGCTCCGGTATGCGCGCGGTATGGGCAGATACTACATCGGGGTTAGTGTCAGCTCAGTGATCGTGGCGCTGACCGGCATCGCGGTGCCGTTCGTGATTTCGCGGGCGACCAACTTGATGGTTGAAGTGGTTGAGGGCGGCACGGTGGGAATTGAGCAGGCGATTTTCTTGGCACTGGTGCTACTGGTGCTTGACGTGACGAATACGATGGTGCGAAACCTCGGCGGTTACTGGGGCGACGTGATGGCGACGCGGCTCAAGCAGCAGCTGTCGACGCGGTACTATCACCACTTACTTAGTTTGCCGCAAAGTTATTTTGATGGCGAGCTGACTGGCACAATTATCAATCGCCTGAACCGTGCGATTACCGAAACGACAAATTTTCTGAACATGTTTGCCAACAACTTTTTCCAAATGCTACTCACGACGGGCATTACCATCGGTATCGTCTTGGTGTATAGCTTGGAGTTGGCGGTAATGGTGGTCATCATGTACCCGCTGTTCATGTGGCTGACGGCGCTGACCAGCAAGAAATGGCAGGCCTTTCAGAACCGTAAAAATCACGAGACAGATATGGCCAGCGGCCGGTTCGCTGAAGTCATTGCTCAGATCAAAGTCGTCAAAAGCTACGTTCGTGAGTCGTTAGAATATCGTCACTTCGCCAAGCGTTACCGCAAAACAATTGCCATCACGCGCAAGCAATCGCGCTACTGGCACGGCATGGACATCGTGCGCGGCGTGGTGTTGTCGGTCATTTTCTTTATGATTTTTGCCTACATTTTTGTGCAGACGACCGAGCGGCGCTTTTCGATCGGCGATATGGTGCTGCTGATCACGCTGATTAATAATTTGCGGATGCCGCTATTTAATATGAGTTTCATCGTTGATAATTTCCAAAAAGCTCTGGCTGGGAGTAGGGATTTTGTTGGCGTGATGACGCTGCGCCCAGCAATTGAAGATGTGCCTCACGCGCCGGAACTAGTCGTGAGTCGCGGAGCAGTCGAGTTTCGCAATGTTTCATTTCGCTACGCCTCTGCCATGCAAAAACCAGTGTTGACCGACATCTCGTTTACGCTTCATCCCGGTGAGCATGTCGCTCTCGTCAGTGAGTCGGGCGGCGGCAAGACCACTGTAACGAACTTGCTGATGCGCCTGTATCAGCCAGACAGTGGTGAGATTATGATTGATGATGTGGCAATTGATGCGGTGCAGCAAAAGAGCTTGCGTCGTCACATCGCCACGGTGTTTCAGGAGCCGGCGCTCTTTTCCGGTACAATTCGTGAAAATATCGCCTATGGTGCCGACGAGCCGACGGATGAGCAGGTAATCGCCGCCGCCAAGGCCGCCAATGCGCACGACTTCATCAGCGAGCTTGACAAAGGGTACGACACGCAAATTGGCGAACGTGGTCTCAAGCTGTCCGGTGGGCAAAAACAGCGCATTGCTATCGCGCGGGCAGTACTCAAAGACGCGCCGATTCTCATCCTCGACGAGGCGACGAGCAGCCTTGATAGCAAGAGTGAACATCTAGTGCAGCAGGCACTGGAGCGGCTGATGAAGGGGCGGACGACGCTGATCATTGCTCACCGGCTGAGTACCATCGCCACGGTAGATCGGATCGTGACGCTAAAACATGGCCGGGTCGACGAGATCGGTACGCCAAAACAGCTGGCGAAATCGGGTGGCATTTATGCTGATTTACTCAAGCTACAGCGGACAGCCGGTTTGGGGATTGATGACGAACTCGCGCGGTATGACATTGCGGCCGAGAAGAAACATTGATATAATTTCAAGGTAAGATAAAGGAGGATTATGGCGACGACGAGGGGACAGCGACTCGGTATATGGATCATCACGGGGACATTAGCGGTTGGGACAATTGGCGGGTTCATCGCCATGATGGTGCAGCCAAGCAATGACGCCAAAGATCAGGCCGAGCTAAAGCAAGCGCAAGAAGATTATAAAAAAGCAACCACGGAGTGGCAAAAGAAAGTTGATGCTCAGACGGCGGAATTGAACAAAAAATATTACGCTAAATTTGCTGAGTTTAGCTCGCGAGTTGGTGCGTTTGAGGCTGGTGACATCAAAGAGCTCGGCAAAGAAGACTTGGTGGAGGGCGGCGGCGCAGAAGTTAAGGGTGATACCAAATTTGCGGCTTATTACATTGGCTGGAATGCCAAGGGTGAGATTTTTGATCAGTCGATTAATGGCGGTAAGTTGAAAGCACCGTTTGCGGTGAACGGCCCAGCACATACGTCGGTGATTCAGGGCTGGAAAGAGGGGCTGATTGGTATGAAAATTGGTGGTGTGCGTGAATTGACAATTCCAGCGGACAAGGCTTATGGCAATAAGAGTCAGGGTGATAAAATTCCTGCTAATGCGCCACTCAAATTTGTGGTCATGGCTATCGAGAAACCAACGGAGATTCCGCAGCCAGAAATGCCGGAAATTATCAAGCGATATTATAGGTCAAGGGGGTTGAATGTCTAAAGAGATTATCATTGTCGGTGCCGGTCCAAGCGCACTCACTGCAGCAATTTACCTATCGCGCGAAGACGTGCCGACAACACTATACGAACGCGGCGTAGTTGGCGGTATGGCGGCCATCACTGATCAAATCGATAATTATCCAGGGTTTGCTGAGGGCGTGACGGGCATGAAATTGGCGTCCGAGCTGCAGCAGCAGGCTGAGCGGTTTGGTGCGGAGATTGAGTACGGCGATGTCACGGCATTGAAGCAGATTGATGGCGAACTGGAATTGACGATTGATGGTCAGTCGGTACGGGCCAAAGCAGTGCTACTGGCAACTGGTTCAAATCACCGCAAGTTGGGTGTGCCGGGTGAGGACGAATTGTATGGTCGTGGTGTGCATTACTGCGCGACATGCGACGGTGCATTTTACCGCGACAAGCGCCTGATCGTCGTTGGTGGCGGCAACTCGGCAGTGCAAGAGGCGATATTTTTGACTCGCTACGCTACGCATATCGATCTGCTCGTACGATCTGAACTCCGTGCTAGCGAGGTCTTGCAGAGGGAACTACAAAAATACGTTGATGCAGGCAACATAACCGTCCACCTTGGTGTCGTTACTGACGAAATTATCGTCAAAGACGACAAATTCTACGCCGTCAAATCAATCCAGAACGGCGAGCAGAAAGAGTTTACTGCAGATGGATTGTTTGTCTTTATCGGCCTCATCCCGAACACGCAGTTTTTGAAGGAGTCAGATGTTGAACTGGACCTCGGCGGACACATCGTCACCGACGGGCATTTGCACACCAATATCCCTGGCGTCTTTGCCTCGGGCGACGTCCGTTCGGGCGCAACCATGCAAATCGCTTCAGCGGTCGGTGAGGGCGCAGTGGCGGCGCTGCAAATTCGTGAATATTTACAAGAAAAAGCCAGAGAGGAGTAATATATGGCAGACTTTAATCACGTATTAACCCCGGGAAACTATCAGGACGGCGAGGTTACCGTTGTCGTAGAGATTCCGGCTGGGTCGAATCATAAAATTGAATGGGATCGGAAAGTTGGCGTCATGCGGCTGGACCGGGTTGACCCAGCGATCTTTGCCAAACCGACTAATTATGGTTTCATTCCGCAGACGCTGGATGAGGATGGCGACGAGTTGGATGTGCTATTGGTAACGGATACGCCGCTAACGACTGGACTAGTGGTCGAGGCGCGGATCCTTGGCGTAATGAAGTTTGTCGATGACGATGAAGTCGATGATAAGATTATCGCCGTGCCAAGCGACGATCGCCATAATGGTAACGCCATTCAGTCGCTGGAAGATTTGCCAGCGCAGCTGATTAAGCAAATTGAATTCCATTTCAATCACTACAAGAATTTGAAGAAGCCAGGCTCGACCATTGTCAAAGAATTTGCTGGCGTTGATGCTGCCAAGCAGGTTGTGGCGGCGGCGATTGAGCGCTGGAACGAGCAGGCGTAATACTACTATCTTGCAAAGCGAAGCGATATCACATCTTGCCAAGAATCTGATATGCGTGTTTGTTGCAGAGTGATCGTCAGCTGTCTCCTCCAAGTCGAATGGAATGAGGGAGCGTTTTGCTTACCGTCGAAACAGCGATGAAACGCCGTCGGTTAAGCCAGTCAAATGTGCGAGCACGCCACCGCTTTTTGATAACTGCATGCGTAATTTAGTTTTGGCGTGCGGCGTGATGACCATGTCGCGCCAGGCTGGTTTGGGCTTGGCGGATTTGCTGGTCAAGACTTCAACGACATCACCGTGCTGCAATTCATAGGTGAACGGCTTCATGACGCCATTGACTTTGAAACCGCTGGCGTGTGCTGCGATGTCGGAATGAATGCGATAGGCGTAATCCAGCGGGAAGGCGCCGCGCGGCAAGTCATAAATATCACCTTTGGGTGAATAGACGAAGATTCGATCCTCAAACAGCTTCATGCGGAATTTCTCTGAATCAAATGATTTACCTTCGCGTGCCCGAGCCGCCGTCTCCTGCAAATCGCGAATCCACGCCAAATCCGTCGGCAGCGCCGCGATTCGCCCTTGGCGGTAGGCATCAGACATTTTTTGCTCGTTATAGTGAAAGCTGGCCGCCAAACCACGCTCAGCATACTCGTGCATGTCTCGGGTGCGAATCTGGAACTCGACGATCTGCCCGGTTGGTGTTTGCACCGTCGTGTGCAGGCTTTGGTAGCCGTTCGGTTTGGGGTTGGCAACGTAATCTTTGATGCGCTCGTAAAACGGCTGGTACATTTCGTGCAGCACGCCCAGTACCAGATAGCCGGTAGCTAAATCATCGACGATGATGCGCAGGGCGATCAGGTCGTAAATCTTATCAATATCGCCAACGCGGTCGAGCTTCTTGAACAAGCTATATACGCTTTTCACTCGGCCGTCCATCTCAAATTGCAGACTCTCACTCTGGAGGCGCGCCGTAACGTCGCGGCGGACTTTGGCGAGTTTGCGCTGGCTTTTCTTTAGGCGGCTGTCCATCAGGCTCTTGGTGCGCTGAAAATCCTTGGGCATCAAAAATCGGAAACTGAGCTCTTCTAGCTGCACGCGCACCCGCCCCATATTGAGTCGGTCTGCTAATGGTGCAAACACTTCAATTGTCTCGCGGGCGATTTTCTTCTGCTTGTCGCGCGGCATATATTGAAGTGTGCGCATATTGTGCAGCCGATCCGCCAGCTTGATAATAATTACTCGGATATCCTCTCCGACCGCGATCATCAGTTTGGCGAGATTGTCCTTGGTATGTGGCAAGTAACTATCGAGGCTGCGCATACCAGCGCGCGCCTGCGAAACCTTGGTCACGCCGTCAACCAGAAAGGCGATGTCGCGACCAAATAAACTCTCCAGCTCATCCAACGTCGCATCGGTATCCTCGACCGTATCATGCAGCACACCAGCGATCACTGTGTCGATATCCATGCCCCATTCCACTAAAATCCCAGCCACCGCCAGCGGGTGCGTGATGTAGGGTTCGCCGCTCTTGCGTTTTTGCCCGGCATGTTTTTTGGTAGCGTAATCAATAGCGCTATCTAACACCAGTACCGGCACCTCATCGTACTGCGGCGTCGCCAGATGTAGTAATTCCTCGCGCGTCATAGTTTCATTATACAACTTTGTAGTATAATTAGTAAAAAGCTAATGCTACTCGGGAGGGATACTTGTATGGCGATAACGAAAATAGCGATTAATGGTTTTGGGCGGATCGGGCGCAGCGCCTTTAAAATCGCATGGGAGCGCAGCGATTTGGAGATTGTGGCGATCAATGATTTGACAGATACGAAGACGCTGGCGTACCTGCTCAAACACGATAGTAATTACGGGGAATACGGCCGCCAAGTCGATTTTACAGAAAACGAGTTGGTAGTTGACGGGAAACCTGTCAAAGTGCTGGCGGAAAAGGACCCAACAAACTTACCGTGGGGCGAGATGAATATCGACGTGGTGATCGAATCGACTGGACTATTTACTGATAAAGATGGCGCGGGTAAGCACTTGACTGCTGGTGCTAAACGTGTGGTCGTCAGCGGGCCGACCAAATCCGACGGCGTTGACACCATCGTCCTCGGCACCAATGACAGCAAGATCAAGGGCGCGACGCCAATCATTTCTAACGCCAGCTGTACGACCAATAGTTTGGGCGCGGTGATGGCGATTCTGGATGCGGAATTTGGCGTGGAAAAATCAATGCTGACGACAGTGCATAGCTACACCGCTAGCCAAAGGTTGCAAGATGCGCCTGCCAAGGACCTTCGCGAGGGTCGCAACGCGGCCGAGAACATCGTGCCGACAACGACCGGTGCGGCCATCGCCGTGACCAAAACCCTGCCGCAGCTAACCGGTAAGTTCGACGGCCTCAGTGTGCGCGTACCGACGCCGGTGGTGTCTCTCAGTGACGTGACGGCCTTGCTGCGGCGTGACGTGACGGTCGAGCAGGTAAATGAGGTGTTCAAGAAAGCCGCCGCCGATAGTTTCTATCAAGGGATCTTGGGCGTGTCTGAGGAGCCGCTGGTCAGTCGCGACTTTATCGGTAATTCACATTCTGGCATCGTTGACCTGCCGCTGACCAAGGTCGTTGGTGGCAACATGGTGAAAATCATGGTCTGGTACGATAACGAGTGGGGGTACTCCAACCGCCTGGTTGAGTTGGTAGCGGACGTCGGCCACTACCTCCAGCAGCCAGCGATGTGATAAGTTCTATAACATAAGTTCAGTGATGTGAGTGGGGCGGGAGATACGAAAAGTTGTATCAAATCCCGCCCCGCACCTCACTTCCCTCTTCTTGCGTCAGAGGGAGGTGAGTGGAGTTGCTACTAGGAGAATGACATCTACGACCAAGAGGACCGTGGTAACCACGAGCCCCAGCCATCCTACCCATTCGGGTATGGTGGCGATTGGTTTGCATAGCCACTTAATCACCGAACCTTCACGGAGGTACGGTGTGAATTCTTTTACTGTACAAAACATGATTGTCAGGCCAAAAGTAGTGGATATCATACCGATCATCATCATAGGGCTATTATCCATCGAGGTTACGGTGATTGCGATACCCAACGTAATCATCAGGCCAAAGACAGTAATCAAGATCCCGAACATGGGAGTCCTTTCCACTTGTTGAGGTGCGGCCGTTCCGCGCCTCAAGCCACCGTAGGTATCCGACCTACGGTAGCGAAGCGCAGTTGACAATTTACAATAAAAATTGTCAAAAGGCTGATATATATATAACTATTATTAGAAAATGTCAATGCTTTTTGTCAAGATTGTGGATGACCATGAGTCGCTACCTCTGTTAGGAGTGCATAACCATTCGCAGGCTGACGTGGGTAAATGAGATGGCTGAATTTGACGCCGCCTAGCTGGGTATGCTACACTACTAAACATCCGGCCGATCAGGTCGGAGTTTTTCGTCTCTTGGGCGTTTGCAATGAAACGTAGTATAATATAAATAGCGTAAAGGAGCTAGTATGGAAGATTTGAATATCAAGCAGTTGACGTTGGCGGTGCGCACAATTGCCGAGGAAAAGAACCTGCCAGAAGAAACCGTTCTAGAGGTAATCGAGCAGGCTATCGCCGCAGCGTGGCGGCGTGATAACGGGACGCGCGAGCAGTTGGTGCGCGCCAGCCTGAACATCAACAGCGGTACGGCTGTGGTGTCGGTCGTCAAAACCGTGGTTGAAGAAGTTGAAAATGACGTCAATCAAATGAGCCTGGACGAGGCCAAGGTGGTTGACCCGGCGGCTGAGCTAGGCAGCGAAGTGACGGTCGAGACCCACAACGTGACGACATTTGGCCGGGTGGCAGCCCAGACTGCCAAGCAAGTGATTTTGCAGCGGCTGCGCGAGGCAGAGCGCGAAGTGGTGCTGGCAGAATTTGAGGATAAAATCGGCACGGTGGTGACCGGTACGATTCAGCGGGTTGAGCCGCGCGTGGTGCGAATTGAGCTAGGCAAAGCCGTCGGTATCATGCCGCAGTCCGAGCAGATTCCTGGCGAGTACTACGGCGTTGGCCGCCGCGTCAAGGTGTACATCAAGGACATCGAGCGCGAAGGTCGTGGCCCACAGTTGATCTTGAGCCGCGGCAATGAAGAATTTGTGCGGTTCTTGTTCAGCCAGGAAGTGCCAGAGATGGAAACGGGCGCCGTGGAGATCAAAGCGATTGCCCGCGAGGCTGGTCGCCGCACCAAATTGGCGGTTGCATCGGCACTGCCGGGTGTTGACCCAGTCGGTACCTTCGTCGGCGGTCATGGGACGCGCGTTCAGGCGGTGATGAACGAAATTGGCGAGCAGGAAAAAATTGACATCATTCCGTTTGAGGAAGACGTGGCTGGCTTCATCGCGAATGCCATGAGTCCGGCAGAAGTATTGAGCGTGACGGTCAATGAAGATGAAAAGCGGGCAACGGTTTATGTTAGCGAGGATCAACAATCAGTGGCTATCGGCCGGGCTGGGCAGAATGTTCGCTTAGCAAGTCGGCTGACTGGCTATGAACTGGACATCGAGGCAAAGGCGACTGCTAAGCCTGAAACAAAACCTCGCAAAAATATTGAGGACAGCTTGATGAGCGTAGTTGAGGAGGTGGCAGAATAAGCTACTTCCTGACAATCGCCAAAAACGAAAGGAGGGCGATATGCCGGAAGATTTTTCTGAGTTGGAATCTCGGCTGACTGATACCGCCAAGGCCAGTTTAGAACGCGCTGGGCTGCTGGCGCATAATAGCGGCAGTCCGTATGTTGGTACTGAGCATGTACTGCTCGGCGTGCTGGCGCAAAATTCGTCGCTGGGCGCGAAGATTTTGGCGGAGAATGGCGTGACCTTGGATCGGGCGGAGCTAGCACTGGGCTTAACCGGGCAATCATTCGTGGTGATGGTTGTTCACAAAGGCATGAACGCTGAGGTACTGGAGACGATACGGGCTGCCTGGCAACTGGCGACAGAGTTTGGGCAGGAGCGCATCGGCACTGAGCACATTGTTTATAGTATGCTACTGCAGCACAAGGCTCGGGCGACGAAATTGCTCAGTGATATGAATGTGGATCTGGACGAGCTGCGCGGTACGCTAGAGGACGTGTTTGATCGGCAGCAGCTGGAGGCCATACAGGACGAGTCGAAGGAAGGTGCGGCACCTCATTCTCGTCGGTCGGCCGATCTTAAGATTCTTGATCGCTACGGCGTCGACATAACGGAGCGCGCGCGGAGCGGACTGCTCGATCCAGTGGTCGGTCGGGAAGTCGAGACGGAGCGGCTGATCACGGTACTCGGGCGGCGCAGCAAGAATAATCCAGCGCTGATCGGCGAGCCGGGCGTCGGTAAAACCGCGGTGGTCGAGGGCTTGGCGCAGCGCATCGCAGCGGGGACGGTGCCGGAGTTTTTGGTCGGCAAGCGGCTGATTCAGCTTGATCTGACGGCTATGGTCGCCGGTACAAAATTTCGTGGTCAGTTTGAAGAGCGCTTACAAAAAGTCGTGACTGCAGCGCGTAATCATCAGGAAATCATGTTGTTCATTGATGAGCTGCATTTATTGGTCGGGGCTGGCTCGGCCGAGGGGTCGATGGATGCGGCGAACGTCCTAAAGCCAGCGTTGGCGCGTGGCGAGGTACGGATGATCGGCGCAACGACATTTGATGAATATCGTAAGCACATCGAAAAAGATGCGGCCCTCAGTCGGCGGTTTCAGGCGGTGACGGTGGCGGAGCCGGATGAGCAGGCGGCGGTGGCCATGGTGCGGGCGCTAGCTGGTCGGCTGGCGACACATCATCGACTGCGGATTTCTGATGAGATGATCGAGTTGAGCGTAGTCCTCAGTCAGCGCTACGTGACGGAGCGTCATTTGCCGGATAAGGCGATTGATGTACTCGATGAGGCGGCAGCGCTGGTTAGTACGCGGCGGCCGGCTAAACTGACCAAGCAACAACAATTGGCGCGGCGGATCAAGCAGCTGGCGGGCAAGCTCGATGCGGCGGTCGAGGCTGAGCACTATCAGCGTGCGGCCGAGCTCAAGGTGCGCATCAAACAACTGGAGCAGCAGGCCAAGCAGCTACCGGCTGATGATCCAGCATTGTCGGAGTTAACCGAAGATGACGTGCGGCAGGCAGTCGCGGCGATGGCTGGCGTGCCGGCGGAAAAAGTGACGGTAAATGAGCGCAAAGACCTGGCGGCGCTGGAACAGCGGCTGGGCCGGTCGGTGCTTGGTCAAGAGGAGGCCGTGGCGACATTGGCGCGAACCATTCGCCGGGCGCGGGCTGGGCTGAGTCGGCGGTCAGGGCCGCTTGGGTCGTTCATTTTTCTCGGGCCGACTGGTGTGGGCAAGACAGAGCTAGCTCGCGTGTTGGCACGGGAAGTGTTTGGCGGTGATAATAGTTTGATTAAGATCGACATGAGTGAGTTTTCGGAGCGACATACAGCCAGCCAGTTGATCGGTGCGCCAGCTGGTTATGTCGGCTATGATGAGGGCGGCAAATTGACCGACAAGGTTCGCCGGCAGCCATATAGTGTGGTGTTGTTTGATGAGATTGAAAAGGCGCATCCGGATGTACTGAATTTGCTGCTACAGATTTTAGAAGACGGCAAGCTGAGCGATTCGCGCGGTCGGTCGGTGAGTTTTCGCCAGACCATCGTGATCTTGACCAGCAATGTTGGCGCCGAGGTGATGGTGCGCGACGGTGAGCTGGGCTTTAGCTCGCATGGTGAACATACTTCACGGGCGGACGACATGAATGAGCGCAATGCTCGGGCGGCGCGTCGTGAGCTGGAGGAGCTACTGCGGCCGGAGCTAATCGGGCGGTTTGATGCGGTGGTGAATTTCAAGAGTTTGACCCGGCCGGTGGTGGGCAAGATTTTTGATAATCTCGTAGGCGAGCTTAAAGAAGCAGTACGGGCGCAGCAGATGACGCTGGTCATCACGCCAAGCGCTAAGCGTTGTATCATAGACAACGATTTCGATGAGCAGCGTGGTGCGCGGGTGCTCAGACAAACGATTCAGACGATGTTGGCCGATCCGCTCAGTGACGTCTTGTTATCCGACCAGGCCCGTCCCGGTGCGGTGTTGGTGGCAACCACGAAAAATCGTGAGGTGGTGATCAATGTTCAGGCTGCGTAATCTCGTTAGTGTCGTGCTATTTGTGGGTCTGGTAGCCGGCGGTAGTTGGCTGGTGCTCAATCGCCAGCTGGTGCTGGATCATATCAGGGTCTGGCAGTATCAACCGAGTCAGAACATAGCGACATTGGCGCAACGGGCGACGATGACTGATAAGGCTAAATTTAGCTTTTATCTGGCGCAGCCACGGCTGGAAAACGCTGCACAGTTTAATCAAGATTGCCGTCGTGTTGAACAGGCCAGCCCGATCGTCGGCTGCTATGCTCACGCCAAAGAGACTATTCATATTTACAACGTGCAGAACGCGGAGCTAGACGGTATCAAGGAGGTGACGGCGGCGCACGAAATGCTGCATGTGGCCTGGTCGCGCTATTCGGCGGAGCAGCGTCGGCGGCTGGGCGAGCTACTGGAGGCGGCTTACACAAAGGTCAAGACCAAAAAGCTGGAGGAGCGGATGGCGTATTATGAACGGGCACAGCCGGGTACGCGCGCCAATGAGCTACATTCGATTTTGGGCACAGAGTTTGCTGATCTCGGGTCGGAGCTGGAGGCGCATTACGCTGAGTACTTTAGTAATCGAGCGGCGCTACTAAAATTGCATGCTCAGTATAATCAAAAGTTCACTAATGCCGAGGCCGAGGCTGACGCGCTGGCGGCCAGTCTCGATAAGCGGAAGCGTGAAATTGAGCAGCTGACGACGTCATACAGTGCGCGCATTAGTGCCTATAACCAAGACGTAGCGGCATTTAATCAGCAGGCGACGACGGGCGGTTTTCAGACGCAAGCTGAGTTTCAGGCTGAGCGAAACCGGCTGAGCCAGCGCGGTCTGGCGCTTCGTCGTGAGCGGCAGACTATTGAGGGCAAGGTCGATGCCTATAACACTGATGTTGAAAAATTAAATGCGTTGGGGCGCAAGATTGATCAGCTCAATCAAAGCCTCGATAGCCAAAAGGCGGTTAAATAATGGCACGGGCAAAATCACAATTTATCTGTCAGCAATGCGGCGCCAGCTATCCGAAATGGGTTGGCAAGTGCGACAATTGTGGCGAATGGAATTCGCTGGTTGAACAACTACCAGTTGACACCGGCGCCTCGGCGGTAGCCCGCAGCAGCGGTAAAGGTAAAGCGCTGACTGCGCTCAAGCTCAGCGAGACGGCTACCGAGGCCAAACAAGCGCGGTTGGCAACCGGCATCGCTGACCTTGACGCAGTGCTCGGCGGCGGCTTTCTACCAGGCGGTGTGGTGCTGGTGGCGGGGCAGCCGGGAATTGGAAAAAGTACCCTGCTGGCACAAGTTGCGGCGTTTGTTGCTCGGCAGAAACCAGTGCTGTACGTCAGTGGCGAGGAGTCGGTGTCGCAGGTCAAATTGCGGGCTGAACGGTTGGGCGCGGTTGACTCAGAGAACTTGCAGCTGGCGTCCAGTAATAGCGCCGAAGACATCGCCGCCTCCATTCAGACTGGCCAGTACAATCTAGTGATCGTCGATTCCATCCAGACCTTGTCGCTCGCAGACATTGCCTCAGCGCCAGGCTCAGTCAGTCAAATCACCAACTCATCCAACGTCATCATTCGCGCCGCCAAGGCCGCGAATACCGCAGTGATTTTGGTCGGTCACGTCACCAAAGAAGGCTCAATTGCTGGGCCAAAAGTCCTGGAGCACTTGGTCGATGTGGTGCTGAATTTTGAGGGCGATCGCTACGGCGGTTTTCGCGTGGTGCGGGCGCAGAAAAATCGCTATGGCTCGACCAACGAGGCAGCAATTTTTGAAATGCATGAGGATGGCTTACGGATTGTGGTCAATCCGTCGGCTAGCTTACTGGCGGAGCGGCAAAACCTTGACGGCTCAATTGTCCTGGCGACCATGGAGGGGGCGCGGCCGCTATTGGTGGAAATTCAGGCGCTGGTCAATCCGACGAATTTTGGCTACCCCAAACGCGCGGTTAGCGGTTTTGACCTCAACCGCTTGAATCTATTAGTGGCGGTACTAGAAAAGCGTACCAAACTCAATCTCTCCGACAAAGACATTTACATCAACGTGGTTGGCGGCTTGAAACTGAGCGATCCAGCGGCAGACTTGGCGGTCGCCATGGCCATCGCCTCAGCCTCAGCTGGCCGCAAGCTCAGCGACGAAGCGGTGGTGTTTGGCGAAGTTGGTTTGGGCGGCGAAGTGCGCTCGGCTCAAGGCTGGCACGCCCGCGTCAAAGAGGCGAAGAAGCTCGGCTTTACCTACGCCATCGCGCCAAAAACTCATAAGGACGCATTTGTGCGCGGCGTCGGCGACCTACGTCAGGCGCTGATTGATTATTTACAATAACATTATCATTATCATAAAAGGAAATTAGTATGGAAAAAACAATTGAACTTCTTATCATTATCATGCTGCTGGCTATCATGGCGGAGATATATCTATTAGTCAAGCCGCGGCGGCAGGCAGGTAGCGGTACGCAGATGCCGATTCTGGTCGACACCTCGGTGTTAATGGATGGCCGGGTGGTTGATCTGGCAAAAACCGGGTTCCTATTGGGGCAGATCATTGTGCCACGCAGTGTGCTGATAGAACTGCAGCTGTTGGCTGACGGTGCTGACCACGCCAAACGCGAGCGCGCCCGTTTCGGCATGGACACCATGAAGAAACTAAAAGATGTGTTGGGCGGCTCATTTACGCTGCTTGACGATGCGACGCGCATTCCTGAGGGTGTTGATAACCGCCTGTTGCAGCTCGCCAAGGAAATGAACGCTGCCATCCTAACACTGGACTACAACCTGAACAAGGTGGCGCAAGTCGAAGGCATTCAGATTCTCAATATCAATGAACTAGCCAAGAGTTTACGCATGAGCTATCTGCCCGGTGATGAGCTGGTGTTGGAATTGACACAAAAAGGCCAAGATTCTCATCAGGCGGTTGGCTACTTGCATGACGGCACCATGGTGGTGGTCGAGCAGGCCAAAAGGTTCCTGGGTCAGAAGAGGCGCATTGAAATTATTCGTAGCCTACAGACCGACGCTGGCAAGATGATGTTTGCGAAAGTTTGCGCTGAGCCAAAAGAAGCAAAAGAAGCGGCGCAGCATCCACCAGTCCAAGCCGCTCCCAAACAACCCAAGCAGCGCTCCACCGGTCGTCGGCCGCAAACCAGCAAGGCAGCGAAACCTGATGCCCCACGCGCCGCAGCTCAAGGTCACCGTTCGGCTCGCCCCAAGACTCAGTCGCAGCGCGAGGCTGATCTGATCCGGATGGTTAACGAGCAAGAATAGCCACAGCCAAGGAAGTAAAAACCAGACTCCGAACAGCCTGGTTTTTTTATGTGTCATGCGGTAGACAGTGCAAATCAATCAGGGCTTGAACTACTGCCTACTGAGAAGCTGCCGCTGTCTGATGCGGTATAGTAACCTTCGTCACGGGCGACTGCTTGAATGGTGTGCCGGCCTGGGCTACTGACCCTGATATCGACCGAAACACTGCCGCCACTACCGGAGATCGACTCGCTTTTGACGCTGCGACCATCAACGAGGATGTCAATCGAGGTGAGCGGGAACGTGCCGTTGGTGGCGCGGGCGGTGATGGTGCGGCTGGAGCCAGAGCCAGAAAGTGATAGGCTGACACTTGGCTTGGCATCGTCACATTTGTGCTTATCGTCATCAGCATTGGCATCGTAACCTTCAGGCGCTGAGTACGATGGTTTCTTGGTGAGCGGGTCAATGGTCTTGGTGACCTCAATTTCCTCGATGGCGTCAGCTGGCGTACAATTTGTCGCCTTTTTCTTGGAGACGCGGTCAAACTTAATCTTTTCAGTGGTCTCGCCCTGTTTTTTATTCCACCACGATGGATAGAGCTCTTTGCCTTGCTGTTGGATACCATTTGGCCGCTTGAACCAATCATTTGGCTTCCATTTGCCCTGTTTGGCATAAACCTCGTTGTGAGCAAATGACATGACGTTACGCACCACCGGCATACCAAAGGCCGAGTTCGGGGTGTTGATGGTGCTGGTGTCGGAATTACCGAGCCACATACCCATGGCTAGCGCCGGACTATAGTTGACGATCCAGACATCCTTGGCGTGGCCGTTTTTGTCGGTGGTACCAGTCTTGGCAGCGGTTCTAACGCCAGGCACATTCATCGCGCCGTAACCGTGCAAGTCACGCGCCGCGTCCGCGTCACCCAAGATATCATTGATGATGTAGGCGACTTGCGGGTCGGCTGCCTGTTTGCTCTCATCTTTCCATTTCTTTAGTGTATCGCCCTGGCTGTTGGTTACCTCGAGGACGTTGGTGCTTGGCTTGGCGACACCCATGCGGGCAAAGGTGCCATAAGCATTCACTAACTCGGTCTGCTTCGTACCGCAGGCGCCAATGGCTGCTGACAAGCCGTAGCCGCCGGCCGCTTCCTCTTGTTGGCAATAATTGGTATTACCCATGTTGTGAATATAGTCAACGGTTGGTTTTGGTGAGCCGTTACCTGCGATGTACATTGCCTTGACCGCTGGGATGTTACGGGAAAGCGCTAGCGAGCGGCGAATAGAAATACTTCCCATAAATCGTCGATCCCAGTTGTTCAGCTTGGCACCATAAATCTTGTCAATGTTCTCGTCGCTGAGGATTGAGCCCGAACCATAATTTTGCTGATTACTGCCGCGATTCTCAAACAATTTGGCGTAGTCGAAAGCCTTGATAGTTGAACCCGGCTGGATAAAGGCGGTAGCGGCGTTATCCTGCCCAAAGCCAGCATAATTGAAATCACGACTACCAACGAGGGCGACAATCTGCCCAGTCTGTACATCTTCAACGGTTGCTGCACCGTTACTGATGCTCACGCGGCCCGGGCGACCTGAGTCAAAGAAAGCTTTCATCTCTGTCTCGAGTTTTTCTTGGATCTTCCAGTCCAGTGTCGTCTTGACGGTTAGTCCACCGCGGCCAACGACCGCCTTGCCAAGTTCACGCTCCAGTTGATTGCGCACCATGAGCACGAAGTGCGGTGCCCTGAGGCCGGCTAGCTGTTCGGTTTCGGGCTTGATCTTGTCAAGAATCGGATACTGCTTGGCTTCTTTGGCCTGCGCTTCGGTGATATAGCCTTGTTCAAGCATGTAGTCTAGTGTTGTATGTTGGCGTGACAGGAGCATCTTGCGCCCAGTGATGTTGTACGGATTAAATGTACTCGGGTTTTGCGGAATTGAAGCCAGCAGGGCTGCTTCAGCCAAGGTGAGATCCTTGGCGGATTTACCAAAGTACGTCTGAGCGGCCGACTCTGCGCCGTTACGCCGACCGCCATATGGCGCTTGGTTGAGGTAGAGCGCGAGAATCTGATCCTTGTTGTACATGCGTTCAACTTCAATTGCCAGGATAATTTCCTTGATTTTGCGTGGAATACCGCTGAGGCCGCGTTTGTCGGCATCCTCGGCAAAGAAAACTTGCTTGACGAGCTGCTGTGTCAACGTCGAGCCACCCTGAACTTGTCGACCTGATGCCGTACTAAACATAGCGCGGGTCAGGCCACTAATACTGATACCGTGATGCTTATAGAAATCACGATCCTCAATGGCAATGGTCGCTTTCTTGAGGTAATCACTAATCTTGTCGGCCTCGACCACCAGCTTATAATTATCGGTACCCTTATCTTCCCACAGGAGCTCGCCATTGCGGTCATAATACTTGGTGACCGTTGTCTGGACACGCTTGGCGAGTTCGCCCGGGCGGATCTTGTCGAGATCTTTGCGGAAGTAAGCGAACAGGCCGCCGATCAGGATAATCATCACAACGATGGCGACACCGAGAATTTTTAGCGCCATCAGGCCGCCGCGCTTGGAGAACCAATAGCGAAAGACGCGCTTCGGATGGAGGCGGTAAAAGAACCGCTTGACGGGGTGCTTTGGTAAACTCGCCAGATACTCTGCTTTTTCGCGGGAGCGCTTATCCTTCTTTAGCCGACGCTTATTCGCCAAGTTTGCATAGACACTCAGCCGTTTTGCCGGCTTTGGATGCGGACGTGACGGCACTGATTTTGCGCTGGCGTCCGACTGCTTATCTGAGGGTTTCTTGTTCACACTATCATTATATCACGCCTATGTTTCGCTTCAATCATAAAATTGCTATACTATTATCCAGAAAAGGAGGAATATGCAATTATCAGAGGAGCTAAAGTGGCGCGGGTTTTGGAATCAAGCGACATTCACCGATGATGAGCGTATTGATTCGGGAAATTTTACGCTCTATTTGGGGACAGATCCGTCGGCGGATAGTCTACATGTCGGGCACTTAGCGGTCTACATGATGGTGCGGCATTTTTTGGAGCGCGGTCACAAGGTGTTTCTGC
>ERZ772772.445-NODE-445-length-25494-cov-17.031133_pt1 | contig 25494 bp, 19 predicted proteins | sample MGYA00511484_ERZ772772 | MGnify/ENA primary metagenome ERZ772772 (study PRJEB29015, sample SAMEA2737913) | human oral metagenome | biome: human oral; feature: human-associated habitat; material: dental | place: China | collected 2088 ... | reverse complement strand
ATGACCGGTGCCGGCGGCATCAACCGGGCAACCGGCGGCGGGCCGGCCACGGGCCCAGGTGCAGCTTCCGTCCCGGTATGGGATGGCGCAGCGGTTGGGCTGCCGGGCTGCCGGGAATCGGCGACCGCGGCACCCAACCCGGCAGCGGCGGCCGGCTCCGCACGCCGGATGCGGGTGCGGTCGTCGTCGGGCTGGCCGGGCGCGGGCTGCCGGGTGCGGTCGAGATCGGCCTGCCCGCTGTCGGCGGCGGGTATCGGCAGATCGGTGGATCGGCGCGTGCGATCCCCATCGGGCGCAGTGGCCGCCTCGTCCAGTTCGCTCATCAAACCTCCGGCCCGGAACAGCGAAGAATCCTTGTGCCCCAACACTAGCCGCCCCGGGACGTTCCCTCGGCCGGCGCCTCGCGTCCGCCAGGCCATCCCGAGCACCACCCGGATCCTGCGGCCGCGCCCAGGCACATCCCAGCCGACGGTCCGGACGGCTGCGATCTCGCCACCCTCTAGGCTGTCTGCCATGACCGCCGTCCCGCGCTGGCCCACCGTCCTGTTCGACCTGGACGGCACCCTGGTGAACACCCTCGATGCGATCGTGGCCAGCTACACCCACGCATGGCGAGAGGTGACCGGCCGGGCGGTCACCCGGGCCGAGATCCTGCCCTGGATCGGCCGGACGCTGGCCGATATGTTCACCGAGCAGGCACCCGGCCGGGCCGCGGAATTGGAGCGGGTATACCTGGACCACAACAATGCCAACCTGGCCCGGACGATCACCCGCTACCCGGGCATCCCCGAACTGCTGACCGAACTGGTCGCTGCGGGAGCGCGGACCGGTGTGGTGACCTCGAGACGGCGTCGGACCGCAATCCCGGCGATGCGCATCGGCGGTGTCCCCGACCAGACGGTGCTGGCCTGCGCCATGGACGACACCCACCGGCACAAGCCGGACCCGGAACCGTTGCTCACCGGGCTGGCCGCCCTCGACGCCGGGACTACCCGGGCGGTCTATGTGGGGGACGCGGTGGTCGATCTGCAGGCGGCGGACGCTGCCGGGCTGGCCGGGATCGGGGTCACCTGGGGGGCCGGTAGCCGCACGGACCTGCTGGCCCAGCCGAGCATCGGCGTGGTCGATACGGTGGCCGAGTTGCGGGGACTGCTGCTCTGACATCCTGCGACCCTGGCCCCGGGAGGATCCGGGTACGCCGCTGTGGCCGTCCGGCCCCGAATGGCGCCGGCGGCTGCCGGGAGGTGCCCGCCGGGGAAATCGAAGCCCCGGACCGAGAGCCCGGCGGTCGAGTCGTCGCCGGCCGGGGCGGCCCTCAGCCGAGTCTCCTGGCGGACAACCACCAGGCGATCAGACCGCCCGCCACCAGCCCACCCAGATGGGCCTGCCAGGAGATTCCCGCGCGCATCGGCAGCACCCCCAGCAGCAGACCGCCATAGACGGCCACCACCCCCACGGCTATCAGCAGTTGCCGGACAGACCGGGTGAACCAGCTCCGGGCCAGCAGGTAACCCAGATAACCAAACACGACTCCCGAGGCGCCGACGGTCAGCGTACCCGGCGTGTTGAGGCAGAACGCGAACAGGCCCGACCCCAGCGTCCCGGCGAGAGATACCTGTACCCAGCGGCGAATACCGCCCAGGGCAACCACGAATCCCAGCGCCAGCAGCGGAAGCGAGTTGGCCGCCACATGGGACAGCCCGTCATGGGTCAGCGGCGCAGTCAGCAGCGTCCACAACCGCTCGAAACGCCAGGCGTGCACTCCGAACCGGTTGAGCGACTGGTTCAGCGGCAGATCGAGCAATTCCAGCGCCCACAACGTTGCGAGCGCGATCGCCGTCACCAGAGCGGCGTTCCGGATGGGGGTGGGACGGTCAACGGTGGTGGACATGCTCCTAGCCTGCCCCGGCCGGGAGCCCAAGCCAAGGCCGCTCGTCGGCAGCCAATTGGTTTGGCCCGGCCGGAGCGAGCCGGTGCCGGGCGGGGTCGCCCACCCGGATGGGCGTGGCCCCCACCCGAATGGGCAGGGGCCACGGTATCGCAGAACCCACCGGGCTCAGGCCTTCATGGTTCCGGTCTCCAGGAAACGCTGGTGCCAGCCAAGCGCCCTGGTGAGATCGTGCGGGGTTTGGATACCCTTGCTCACCTTCAGCGCCTGGGCGTAGTAATCGCGCAACTGCTCCCTGTAATCGGGGTGGACGCAGTTTTCGATGACCTGCTCGGCCCGCTGCCGGGGCGACAGCCCGCGCATATCGGCCACCCCCTGCTCGGTGATGAGGATCATCGTGTCGTGCTCGGTATGGTCGTGATGGCTGACCATCGGCACGATGGTCGAGATCGCCCCGTTCTTGGCCACCGAGGGACTGACAAAGATCGAATAGCCGGCGTTGCGGGAGAAGTCTCCCGAACCGCCGATACCGTTCATCATGCGGGTACCCATCACGTGGGTTGAGTTCACATTGCCATAGATGTCGGCCTCGATCATGGCATTGCAGGCGATGACGAGTTGCCGCCGGATCACCTCGGGATGGTTCGAGACATCCTGGGGACGGAGAATGATTTTGCGGCGGTAGTCGCGGGCGTGCTCGTTCATGTGATGGGCCATGTCCGGAGACAGCGAAAAGGCGGTACCCGAGGCCACCGTGATCTTCCCGGCATCGATCAGGTCGACCATGCCATCTTGGATCACCTCGGTATAGCTGGTCAGGTTCTCGTAGTGGGAATCCAGCAGGCCGGCCAGTACCGCATTGGCGATATTGCCGACACCCGACTGCAATGGGAACAGATTCTGCGGCATCCGCCCGGCGGCCACCTCTGTGTCGAAGAAGTCGAGCAGATGACCGGCGATCGCCTTCGAATCGTCGTCCAGCGGCTTGAACGGGCTGTTGCGGTCCGCGGCATCGGTCTGGACGACGGCGACCACCTTGCTCAGATCGATCTGGAAGGTGGGACGGCCCACGATATCGCCGGGATGGTTGATGGGGATCGGTTCGCGCCGCGGTCCGATCCCCATGCCGTAGTAGATGTCGTGCAGCCCGAACAGTTCCTCGGTCTGCCAGGAGTTCACCTCGATGATGATCTTGTCGGCGACTTCCAGGTAGGTGCGGTTGGCGCCCACCGACGAACTGGGCACCAGATCGCCCTCGCCGGTGATGGCGGTGGCCTCCACCACCGCGAAATCCAGCTTGCCGAAGAAGCCCATGCTCATCAGCTTCGCGGTGTGCGACAGGTGAATGTCCTGGTAGTGGGTGTCACCAGCATTGATCTTGGCGCGCATGCCGGGATCGGACTGGTAGGGGGACCGGAAGGCGACGCCGTTGGCCTCGGCCAGGGCGCCATCCAATTCGGGGGCGGTGGAGGCTCCGGTGAACATGCGGATCCGGAAATCCTCGCCCCGGTCGTGGAATTCCTTGATTCGCGCCGCCAACGCCACCGGGAACTCCTTCGGATAGCCGGCTCCGGTGAATCCGGAGAAACCGATCGAGTCTCCCGGATTGACCATCGCCGCCGCATCGGCGGCACTCATGATCTTGTTGGCCAATTCCGCGTTCGCGATGCGAGCTGCCATTGCTACCTCCCTGTAAGTACGGACGCTACAAGGCTATCGGCCACCGCCCCGGAATGAGGCCCGGGGCGCAGGACGGCCGAACCGACAGCAGCTGGAACCTGGCCGAACAGGCCTGCGGGCCGGCCGGTCAGTGCGGTAACGCCTCGGTGGCTCGGATCACCAGACCGGTCAGCAGTTTCGGGGTGAAGAAGGTGGACTTCGGAGGCATCAGCAGGCCTTCCCGGGCGGTACGCTGGATCTCCGCCAGCGAGGTGGGCCGGATCAGCACCGCCGCGGTGTGCGTCCCGCCGGCCAGCGTCGCACGCACCTCGGCCAGGCCGTGCTGATAGCCGACCTGGGCCGCGCTGCCGGCCAACGCATGCTCCAACCAGGCGCCATCCAAGGCGCGAACCCGGTCGAACGCGCCGGGCCGCGGCACCAGCCATTCGGCGCCGCCTTGAGCGTCCAGCAGCACCAGGCGCTCGTCGCGGACCATCTGCGCCAAGGTGGCCGGGCCGAGTTCGCCGGTCACGGGCTCGAAGGTGAAACTGCCCGCCAGTTCGGCCCTGAGCCGGTCTAGGCCGATACCGGCATAGATGCGATGGATGGCCTCGATGGACAACTGCTCATCGACCAGTTCGTTGACGAAGGCCAAGGTGTACTCGGCGGCGGTGTCCCGCCGGCCGGTGGCGGCGCGCACCCGATCGCGATAGCTGCGGGAGATGCCGTAGCGGTGATGGCCGTCGGCGATCAGCACATCGTCGCTGCCGATGATTTCGCCGATCCCTGCGATGCGTTCCGGATCGGTGACCCGCTCCACACTGTGGATGACACCGTCCACCTCGACGCTGGCCAGCGGCTCGCCGCCAGCCGCCAGGGCGGCGGTCAGCCCGGACGCCAGCGACAGCCCCCACACCGGGGACAGGTTGGCGCCGGTGGCGATGGTCAGATCGAGTCGGTCGGTGCTGTCCTTCGGGGTGGTCCGCTCGTGAGGCAAGACCCCACCGGCGCCGGCGTCCACCACCTCGAGACCGCCGAGCACCCCGCAGATCGTGCGGGGCCGCCCGGTGGCATCGGTCAGTTTCATCCGGTAGATCGTGTACCCGGGCTCGGGGTCTGTGACCAGGACGCCGGCCGCCAGCCAGGCCCGCAGGCGCTCGCCGGCTGCCGCATAGCGGTCGGCGCCGCCGCGCGGCACGTCGATCCAGGTGATGTTGTGCGGATCGCGGGCATTGAGCCGGTCAACGTCATCCGCGGACAGCACGTCATAGGGTGGGGCAAGCACGGCATCCCAATCGCTTGCCGGTGCGTATCGGATGGCGCGAAACGGTTTGAAAGCGGGCACACCACCACGTTAGTGGGAAACCGCCGGCCACCCGGCATCGAGCGCCGATCTGGACGGGACCGGGCGCCCACCGGACCCGCCCTCGCAGGCCGCCCCCGGCGGGCTCAGCCCTCGGTCACCTGGGCCGGGTCGGGGGCTTCGATGCCGAACCGCTTGCCGTAGCCGGTGACCTTCATATCCGAATCGGTCTCGACCTGGGCATTGGACACCCGGCTCTGCGCGTGGACGATCCGATACCCGTCGTCCACGAACAGTTCGGTGATCAGTTCCGCCGAGCTCAGGGTGTAGTGGGTGACCTGCTGGCCAGCGGTCTCGGCCCGGCCGACCAGCTTGACCTCCTGGACGTGAGCGAAGACCTGATCGAAGCCGATATCTGTGGGGTTGGACGCGCCGTCGACCGTGGAATGGGTGTAGGTCTGGCTGCCCGGTTGCTTGATATAGATGTCGGCGCCGATCCGGATCATCTCGCTGGTCTGGCCGTCGTTTTCCGAGGTGGCCCGGGACAGCGGGCGCATGGGATCCGACAGGTCCAATTCCACGACCGTATAGCCGTTGTGCACTTGGTCGCCGGATTTCGTGGTGGAGACGATCTCCATCCGGTAGCCGCCCGATTCGGTCATGGCGGCGATCACCCGTTCGGCGAGCGTCCTGGCGTCCAGCACCTCGCCGGGCGCTGGGCTGCCGGAGCCGGGGACGGCACCGGTACCTGGGGAATCGCTGCTTTCGGGACCGCCGACGGTGCCGTTCGGCGCGGGCTGGCTGCCGCCACCGCCACAGGCGGCGGGCAGGCCCAGGGCGGCCAAGGCGGCCAGGCCGATACCGAGGGTTTTCAGTGGGCTGCGGGTCATGACTGCCTCCTTGCCGGCGATGGCCCAAGCCTACCGGCAAACCGAACGGCCACCGGCCGGGACGGCAGGATGAAATCGAGGCTTCCCGGCCGGCGGCGAGCCGGCGCCGGGGCTCAGCAGATTGCGATGATCAGGGCAAGCAGGCTCAAGACGATCTCCACCATGCCGATCCTGCCCGGCCGTAGGCGGCCAACCAGCGCCGGACGGGTCAACCACCAGGTGCGTGCCGTGGCGAGGACGAAGAAGCCGATCCACCAATTCGCAGCCAGCCCGGCGAGCGCGGCCACGACGGCCAGGCCGGTCAGGATCAGGTGACCGAACAGGGTGCGGCGGCGCGCCGCCGGCTGGCCGCGTTCGCGGATCAGCGCCTTGACGTGCAACACCGTGCCGAAGAAGTAGCCGAAAAGAGCGCCGAAAACGATCGCGTCCCGGCCGGCCGTGGGCCAAGCGCGGATCAACTCGACCGGGCTGGGGAACCGGACCGCCAGACCGAATCCCACCGCCATGGCCACCGTCGCGAATCCGCTGGCCAGCGAGCGATCCCGGCGGCGGGCCGAGAGCCGGACGGCGAGCGCGCCGAACGGTATCCCCGGCACCAGCCAGCCCAATAGCCGCCAGCCGCCCAGCGCCAGCACCAGGGCCAGCAGCAGGACGGTCGCCGAGGCGTAGCCGATGAGCTGCCGCCGATAGCGGCTTCGGCGGTCGGGCCTGGCGTGCAGCCACCGGGTGAGGATGTCGAAACCGAAATAGCCGGTCAGGATAGCGCCGCCCATCGGGGCCAGCCAAGCCGCCTGATCGGCCGAGCGGGCCCGCAATACCGCACCCGTCACGAAGGGGACGATCAGCATCGCCCAAGCGCCGTGTTGACGCGGAATCCAATCCCGGATGCTGTTCATGGCTGGCAGTTTAACCGGATTTCACCGTGCTGAATCGGGACGGCGGTGGTCGTCCGGTGGCCAGCCCGGCCGTTCCCGTCCGGCGCGCCGCGCACCGGACGGACCAGCCCCGGATCGCCGATGCCCGCTCGGGCGGCGAACCGGTTCTGGGACGTTAGCCGGGCCGGGTGAGCCGCCGCACGCTGCGGGTCACGGTGTAGCGGCGATCCTGGCCGATCAGGCTGGTCGGGCCGATCAACCGGGCAAGTCGATTCCGCCAGGGCAGATGCGAGTTGAACACGCACCAGAACTCGCCGCCCTCACCCAGCGTCCGGGCGGCCTCGGCGAACATGGCCTGGGCGGGTTGGGAATCCTTGGCGGTGCCCCGGTGAAATGGGGGATTGCAGACGATCACATCCAACTCGCCGGCGCCGAACCCGGCCAGATCGGCGGCCCAGCTGGTGACCACCTGGGTGCCGGCGGCGGTGCGCCGGGTGGCCGAGACCGCCGCTCGGGACGCGTCCACCGCGAACACCTCGGCGCCGGGGTGTCTTCTGGCCAGCACGGTGGCCAGTACCCCCGAGCCGCAGCCCAGATCCAGGTAGCGGCCGGCCTCGGCCACCAGCGGCAGCTGGGCGATCAGCAGTCGGGTTCCCGCGTCCAGCCGGCCCGCCGCGAAGGTGGCGCCGTGGCTCCACTGCACCAGGTCGTCGGCCAGGCCGATATCCGCGCCGCGCAGTATCCGGCGGCGTGGCCAGCCGGTGGCAACCGGTATCGGCCCGCTGGCCAGCAACGCCCGGGAGTTCTGGGCGCCCAGGGATCCCCGGACCTGCGCGAAATGCCGGCCGAGAACCTCGGTCGTCGACCGGGTCAGGTATTTGTTGCGCCCACCCGCGATCAGCCGCACGGTGCGGTGGGCGTGGCACGCCACCGTAGCGGCGTACTCGTCCAGGGCAGCCAGCGCGGGTGGTAGCCGCAACCAGACCAGATCCACCCCGGCGAGGGCGCCGGCGTCCAGGCGGTCGATCAACAGCCCGGTCGCCACCCGCCGGGCATCCCGGATGTCGTCACACCACACGCTGACGCGTCCGGTCAACCGGCTGGCCGGCTCGACCAGCTCGGGGGCATCCACGACCAGCAGATGCCCGGCCCGGTCGGGCGAATTGGCTCGGATGATGCGATCGACGCGGTCCATGGCCCAATCGTCGCAGGCCCGATGGGCACCTTTGCGGTGCCGGCCGGGCGTTCATGGCCCGCGCTGGGGCGTCGGCCGGGGAAGCCGGCTTTGGGATGCTTCCCGGGCCCCGGTGGCCCGCGGCCCGGGACCTGGATGGGGATACCGCCGTGGGCCGGGTGCGGAGCAACTCGGTTTGGTCCGCACCCGCCGATCGGGGAATGCCCGGGGAGAGATCTGACCGATGGACGAGTCCTGCGGGCCGGACGTCGGGTAGGCATGGAGCATGATCTTCCCGAATCCGATCAGACTTGCCATCGTCAGTGCCGCCTTGGGGGCGGGAATCGCCATGATCGCCATCGGTGCCCTCAAGGGCGCCCAGGACATCGTCGAGGAGGCCCGGGCCGAGCGTGAGGCCGAGGCCACCGAGGAGGAGGCGGTCGTCGAAGTCGTCGCCGAGGAGCCCGCCGATACCCCCGGCGAATAGCCGATCGGTTCCGGACCGGCCGCGGTTCGCCGGGGAATCGCCGTCCCCACCGCCCGGCCCGGGCGGTCGGTCCTGTGTGCCGCGCCGGTCGGGGCCTCGCGTTCGAGCGGCGTACCGCCAGCGCCATATCCGGGCCGCGGCGATGTGCCCTTGACCGGGGTGTCGCTGGGCCGGATGGGCTCTTCCGGATCGAACGCCGGTGGCCCGCGGGGCCGGGCCGCCGAAGGCCAGGTCCCGGCCGGAACAGGCGGCGACTCGGGTGAACTGGCATGTCATCCCGGCCGGTTTCCGCCCTTTGGGCTCGGAAAGGCACAATAGATACTGCTTGCGGTTCCCGATTGGGAGGCCGGCCGCGAGTCACGGACCCGTTCCGGGTGATCTGGCTAGTCAAAGGAGAACTCAGCAGTGGCTGAAAAGTACGTATACGACATCGCCGAGGGCGATGCATCCATGAAGCCCATTCTCGGCGGCAAGGGCGCCGGGGTTGCCGAGATGATGCGGCTCGGCGTCCCAGTGCCCGACGGGTTCACCGTGATCACCCAGGCCTGTGTCGAATCGATGCACAGCGATGGGAAATGGCCCGCCGGTCTGCGCGCCCAGATCGCCGATGGGCTGCGCCGCTTCGAGGAGCGTACCGGCCGCCGGCTGGGCGGCAAGGAGAAGCCGCTGCTGGTGTCGGTCCGTTCGGGCGCCGTGGTGTCGATGCCCGGCATGATGGACACCATCCTCAACCTGGGCATCAGCGACGAGACGGTCGAGGCGGTGGCTGCCGAGGCCAACAACGAACGCTTCGCCTGGGACTGCTACCGCCGTTTCATCCAGATGTATGGCGAGGTCGTCGAGGGCGTCTCCCAGCAACTGTATGAGGACGCCCTGAGCGCCAAGAAGGCTGCCCGGGGTGCCGCGGCCGATACCGATCTGACGGCCGAGGACCTGAAGGAACTGGTCGCCGAGTTCAAGCAGATCTCCAACGATGCCCTGGGCGGGGATTGGACAACCGACCCGGTTGAGCAGCTCTATCGCGCCGTCGATGCGGTGTTCCGCTCCTGGGACAATCCCCGCGCCGAGGTGTACCGCAAGGCCAACAACATTTCCCGCGATCTGGGTACCGCGGTCAACGTCATGCAGATGGTCTTTGGCAATCGGGGCGACACCTCGGCCACCGGCGTCTGCTTCACGCGCAACCCTTCGACCGGGGAACGGGGCCTGTACGGCGAGTTTCTGGTGAACGCCCAGGGCGAGGACGTGGTGGCCGGGATCCGCACCCCGCGCCGGCTGGCCGAGATGGCCGATGTGCTGCCCGAGGCCTATGAGGAATTGCTGGCTACCATGGCCCGTCTAGAGGCCCACTACAAGGACATGCAGGATCTCGAATTCACCATCGAGAACCGCAAGCTGTACATGCTGCAGACCCGCAGCGGAAAACGCACCGCCGCCGCCGCGCTCAAGATCGCCTCCGATCTGGTGGACGAGGGCGTCATCGACAAGGCCGAGGCGCTGCGGCGCATCGAGCCGGCCCAGCTCGATCATCTGCTGCACCCGGCCATCGATCCGTCGAACACCGCCCGCCCGCTGACCAAGGGGTTGCCGGCTTCTCCGGGAGCCGCGGTCGGCGAGGTGGTTTTCGACGCCGACACCGCCGCCGCGCGGGGCCAGCAGGGGGAGGCCGTGGTGCTGGTGCGCTACGAGACTACCCCCGATGACATTCACGGGGTGCTGGTCGCCCAGGGCGTGCTGACCGCCCACGGCGGCATGACCTCGCACGCCGCCGTGGTGGCCCGCGGCTTCGGCAAGCCCTGCGTGGCCGGGGCCACCGCGATCAAGATCGATGTCGAGGGCAGGCGGCTGACCATCGGCGACCGGGTCTTCGCCGAGGGCGATGTGATCACCCTGAACGGTTCCACGGGTGAGGTCTTCGGCGAGGCGCTGAAACTGATTCCGCCGCGCATCAATGCCGATTTCCAGCGCGTGGTGACTTGGGCCGATGAGGTGCGGACGATGGGTGTGCGCGCCAACGCCGATAACTTCGACGATGCCGCGAAGGCCCGCGAGCTCGGTGCCGAGGGGATCGGCCTGTGCCGCACCGAGCACATGTTCATGGCTGCCGACCGGCTGCCGGCGGTGCGCAAGATGATCCTGGCGGAGAACCACGAGCAGCGGGCGGCCGCCCTGGAGGAGATCCTGCCGATGCAGCAGGCCGACTTCGAGGGCATCTTCACCGCGATGAAGGGGCTGCCGGTTACCGTGCGGCTGCTGGATCCGCCGCTGCACGAATTCCTGCCGAACCAGCTTGAGCAGGCCCTCAAGGTGCAGCAGCTTGAACTGACCGGCGGCGATGCCGACGAGTTGGCCCGCGAGAGGGCGACCCTCGCCCAGGTGAAGAAGCTGCACGAGCTGAATCCGATGCTGGGCACCCGCGGCTGCCGGCTGGGAATGCTGTACCCGGAGATCCCGGCCATGCAGACCCGCGCGATCATCCGGGCCGCGCTCGCGGTGCTGGAGCGGGAAGGCGAGACCGTCGGCGTGGAGATCATGATTCCGCTGGTCGGGTTGGAAACCGAGATCGCCAGGCAGCGCGAGATCGTCGATACCACCGCCCGGGAGGAGCTGGCCGCCGCCGGCAAAGAGCTGCCCTATACCATTGGCACCATGATCGAGTTGCCCCGGGCGGCCCTGATCGCCGACGAGATCGCCCGGCACGCCGACTTCTTCAGCTTCGGCACCAATGACATGACCCAGACCGTCCTGGGTATCAGCCGGGACGATGCCGAGAACAGCTTCCTCACCCGCTATGTAACCGATGGCGTCCTGCCCCGCGACCCATTCGAGTCGGTCGACATCGCCGGCGTCGGCCAGCTCGTCCGGATGGGGGTCGAGAAGGGCCACGGCGTTAACGAGAAGCTGAAGTGCGGGGTCTGCGGTGAGCACGGCGGCGACCCGGATTCGATCCGGTTCTTCCAGACCGTCGGGTTGGACTACGTATCCTGCTCGCCCTTCAGGGTGCCGATCGCCCGGTTTGCGGCCGCCAGGGCGGCCCTGGATGCCGGGTGACCCGCTGATCCGCGGCCTCGCGGAACCCTGAATCGCCGGCTGGCCCGGCCCCGATGGGGCCGGGCCAGCCGGCGATTCAGGGTCTTGTTGCATGCTGTTTCCACGCCAAATCGCCAGGAGTTGATTTGGGTTTGGGCTCGGGTTAGCCTACCAACCTCAGCGCACACGCTGATAGGGTGAATCCTTGGAGGCCTCTTGGGCACTCAAGGATTCTTCGGGGGATATCGTTTCGGGGGAGATTGTATGGTAAGACTTCGGGGGAAAAGCCGTCCCCACGCGTCGGCGGGCCGGTCACGTATCGCACGGGTAGGCGCCTGCACGATCGCGCTTCTTGGCTTGGTCGCAAGCGTCGGCTCGGGCCCGACGGCCACGGCGACCGCCGAGGACACGGGCAATGCTGGTGCAACCGTATCGACCGCTGGGCCCGGCACGGCGACGCCTGAGGAGCAGCACGCATCGCCCCAGGCGGTCGACCAGGACCGCAGCACCCCGCAGGCCAGTTCCCAGAGCACGGCCGATGACGCCGGGCCGGCCGCGGAATCCAGCCAGGCCGGCGCGGCCGACGGCGATGCCGGGGCCGCGGTCTTCGCCCAGGAGGCGCCCCGGAAAACCAGGGCAGGTACCCTGCCCGCGGTGTTCGCCACCGGCGGGTCGGGCCGGTTCAAGGAATCCATCCAATGGCTCCAGTGGGGGGACTACGCCGATTTCGCCGGCGTAGCGAGACCGAACGTCCCGGTCCTCGATTATGGCGAGGAGAAAACCTTCACCAACTTCCGCAATATGGGCGAAGCCGGACGCCTGATCACCACCTGTACCCTGTCCGGTCTTGAGCATCTCGGTCACGCACCCGATGTCACCGAGGGCCAAGCCAAGGCTCCGCTCGTGGCGACCATTCCCGGCGCGTGGGCGGGCGATGCCCTCGACAACCTGTACAACATCGGGGGCCCCGCCAGCTGGAGCGACGGCGGGGCGGAATGGCACGACCCGCTGGCATACCCTCGCGACTACACCAACCACAACCAGATGGTCATCGGCCTGGCCAACGGATATGCCTATAACGGCGGCAACACATGGGACGGCAAGCCCTGGGGCACCCCCGGTGCGGATACCACGCCCACCGGCTATGCGGCCCGGGTGAGATTCGGGCTCAGTTGCTCTGCCCGGCTTGAGGCGCCCGACGGTTCGGCTCGGGCGGTACCGTTGAGCGGCCTGGTCTTCGCCGATGCGGAGGCCTCCAGCACCCGGAGCGCCACCGACGAGTACCAGAACGAATGGGTGCAGGCCACCGTCCAGCCCGGCGTGACCTGGCGAGTGCTCGACACCCTGAGAAGCGCCGACTGCCGGGACACGAGAGGCGGAACCGGGCGGCAGATCACCACCGACGGGGTGCTCTCCGATGGCGGCCGCACCCTGCAACTGCGGCCCACCGGCATGGAGTGCGTGTATCAAAACTACGGGAGCTATTCCAAACCCAATGGCCTGGGCGGGCCCGACGCGGTCATGTTCATGGAGGGGGCCACCAGCGCCACGATCACGTTGCAGGGATCGGGATACAGCGCGGTCGCCCTTGGGCTCATCATCGCCACCGATTTCGGGGACGCCTCCGAGTCCTACGGCAAGGCCTCGTCCCTGTTCCAGCCTAGTTGGCAGGGCGGCACCGTAGGTTCGACGCGGGATCTGTTCGCGGTCAGCCCGCAGGCCGAGTTCGGGCAGTCCAATACCCGGCTCGGCGACTACATCGACGCCGAGGGCTATCAGCTGCACAGCGCCGACGCGCAGGGGGACGACGATGGTGGGACCCCGGACGACGAGGACGGCGTCGCGCTGCCGGCGGATGGCATCCGCACCCAGCCCGGCGCGACGTGGACGCAGCAGGCTAGGTGCACCGGTCCCGGACGGGTCGCGGGCTGGATCGACTGGAACCACAATGGCATCTTCGATCCCGGCGAGAAGAGCGATGAGGTGGCCTGTACCACCGACAGCGTGCAACTGACCTGGACGGTCCCCGGCGATGTGGTGCGCAGCGTGGACGGCGAGGCCGGAAGCCAGCCCGACACGTTCATGCGTGTCCGCATCACCGACGACCCGGGTGCCCTGGCGCCGACCGGCAACACGGCGACCGGCGAGGTCGAGGACTACAAGGTGGCGGTGCGGGTACCCACCCTCGAACTCGTCAAGCGAGTGGATGGTACGTACGCCAGCGCCGAGGTGCCCGCGCTCGATGCCGACCGGTGGTCGCTGACGGGCCAGCAGGGCTCGCAGACCGACGGGCACCATCTGGTGACCGGCCAGGGCAGCGCCGGACGCAACGTGGTCGTGGCGGGGGTCTTCGCGCTGTCGGAAACCTCGGCAGATCCGAGCGCGGCCGGCTACACGGCCTCCGCATGGTCATGCCGGCAGACCGAGGGCACCGCGGCCGGCGGCCAGGCATACTCCTCGACCGTCTCGGGGTCACGGGTCTCGGTCAACAACCAGGACCGGGTGACATGCGAGATCACCAACTCGGCGAAACCGGGTTCACTGGTGTGGCGGAAACTGGATGAAGACGCCAGAACCCAGGTGGCCGGCTCGCAGTGGCTGCTCACCGGGCCGGGCGTGCCCGGTGGAACCCTGGTCGCCGACTGCACGCAGGCTCCCTGCCCGGCCGGTGACTATGCCGACCAGGATCCCGCCGCGGGCGCCTTCGAATTGACGGGGCTGGTGTGGGGCACCTACTCCATCCGGGAGGCCCAGGCGCCCACCGGGTACGCGGCGGCCGGCAAGGTGTTCACGTTCCCACAGCTCACCGGTGCCGCCCTGAGCGCCCGGCTGGCGGACAGCTCCGATCCCGATGGCACCGTCAGCGATTCCGGCATCGTCAACAAGCGGCTGACCGGTTCGGTGGCCTGGCAGAAGCATGATATGCACTCCAATGCATTGTCCGGCTCGCAGTGGCTGCTCACCGGGCCCGATGTGCCCGCCGGAACCACGGTCGCCGACTGCGTGGCCGATACCGCCGGCCAGTGCGCCGGAGGTGCGTTCGCCGACACCGATCCGCGGGCAGGATCGTTCAAGGTGACGGGTCTGTCGTGGAGCGACAAGCCCTATTCGCTGCGGGAGAGCGTCGCTCCCGCGGGGTACCGGCTCGATGCGACGACCCACGAGTTCCGGATCACCGCCGACGCATTGGACTATGTCTTCGATACCGCCTTCACCAATAGACCGCGGGAAGGATTGACGGTGCCGTTGACGGGGGGAATGGGCACGGACATCGTGCTGCTCGCGGGAGGCATGCTGATGGCGACAGCGCTGGCCAGCGGCGTGGCCATCCGGAAACGCCGTGCGCGGCGACCCTGATGCCCCACCTGTGCGGGCCCCTTCGGGTCCGCACACCCGAACCGCCGGCGATCGCACGCGCCGGTAGCGAACCGGAAACCGAATCGCAGCCAGCGATATCGATTCCAGAAAAGAATCCAGAGAAAGAAGAGGACCGACTCTGATGAATGCAAGCACCCGTTCCTACGGCAGACGCCTGAGCGTCACCGCAGGAATCGTGACACTGGGTCTGCTGGGCCTGGTCGGGGGGGCCACGGTGGCCAATGCTGACGATGAGCCGCCCTATGGCAACATCGATCAGCAGGCCAAGGGTTCGATCATCGTGCACAAGCACCTGAACGGCGATGGTACCAATGGCAAACCCGACGGTAGCGGGAATGAGGGAGCGCAGACCGTTGACGGCGTGACCTTCGCCGCCTACCCGATCACCAGCCTCGACCTGGCAAAGCCGGCCGACTGGGAAACCTTGTCGAGGCTGTCGGTGCCAGACGACGCCTGCGCCGACCCGGCAAACCCGACGCTGGCCGGGCAGACCCTCGGTGGGTCCGCCGGCGAGGCCACGACCGCCGGTGGCGGTATCGCCACCATCGCCAACCTGCCGGTCAAGGCGTACCTGGTCTGCGAGACGGCGGCGCCCGCCAACATCGTCCAGAAGGCGAAGCCCTTCGTCGTGACGATTCCCTATCCCAACACCGCCCCCGGCGAGGCGGGTAACTGGCTCTATGCCGTAAACGTTTACCCGAAGAACGAAGAGGTCTCGATCGACAAGTCGATCGACCCGCAAGCCCAGCATGGCTACGGTCTGGGATCCGTGGTCACCTTCCCGGTGACAACCACCGTGCCTACCCTGGACGCCACATCCTATTTCAAGTACTACCAGATCAAGGATGTCATGGACGCCCGCTTCACCAATGTGGGCGTCACCGAGGTCACCCTCGGCGGCAACCAACTGACCTCAGGCGTCGAGTACAACGTCAACGTCACGGGGAATACCGTCGCGGTGAACTTCACCAGGGCGGGCCTGACCGCTCTCAAGAATGCCCCGGGCTCGGTGGTCAAGGTCACCTTCCAGGGCACCGTATCGGCCATCGGCGATGGCAATATCCGGAACAAGGCTCAACTCATCACCGATACCGAGTATGCCGTGACCCCGCCGCCGGACGAACCGGAAACCCCGCCGGTCCCGCCGAACCCGCCGGAAACCCCGGAGGTCGTCACCCACTGGGGCGATGTCAAGGTGCTGAAGGTGGACGCGAACAAGACCGACAAGGGCTTGCAGGGTGCGACCTTCGAGGTGTACGAGGCCCAGGATCCCTATGCCGCGGACTGCTCTTCCGCTCAGCGGACCGGTGCCGCCATCCAGGTCGGCGGCCAGACGACCTTCACTTCGGATTCGAATGGTGTGGTGTCGATCGCCGGCCTGTTCGTCTCCGACTCGAAGAACGCTCCGATCGACGCAACCCAGCGGTGCTATGTGCTGGTCGAGACCGGCGCACCGGCTGGTTTCGTCCTGCCGGCCAATGTCGAGACTCCGCTGACCGTCAAGACCGGTACTACCGACATCTCGGTTGCCTATGACGCGAGGATCACCAACAGCAAGCAGCGGGTGCCCGGTCTGCCGTTGACCGGTGCCGCCGGCCAGGTGCTGATGGTCGTTTGCGGCAGCGCCCTGCTGCTGATCGCCGGAGGAACCGCGCTGGCCGCCCGCTCGCGCAGGCGCAGCGTCGCGGTGCAGTGAGTCGACTGCCTCCGGGGTCGGCGTGAACCCGGAGGCCGATCCGCGACGGGGTGGCGGGAAGGCCGGGTGCCTTCCCGCCACCCCGTGGTGAGGGGGAAAGATTGAGCCGGCAGAATACCCAACGGCGTGGCCGGCACCCGGGTGCCTGGCGCTTTTCGTGGGCCGCGTTCCTTCCGGCCGTCATCGGGCTCGTCGGTATGGTCGTGCTCGCCTACCCGGCCATCGCGAGTTGGATCGCGCAGTACAACCAATCGCAGGTCATCACCGACTATGAAGGCAGCCTGGAGGAGGCCGACCCGCCGCCGGCCGAGCAACTGGCCCAGGCGCATGCCTACAACGATGCCCTCAACGCCGGTGCCGTCTTGCAGGCCGACACCAACCTTCCGACCGGTGCCGGGACGGTCGCCGACGAATCCCTAGACTACAACGCCATCCTGCAAGCCAACGCGGATGGCCTGATGGCCCGGCTGAAGATACCGGCCATCGACCTCGACCTGCCCATCTATCACGGCACCTCGGAGGAAACCCTCCTCAAGGGAGTCGGGCATCTCGAGGGCACGTCCCTACCGGTGGGCGGGCAGGACACCCATACCGTGCTCACCGCGCATCGCGGGCTGGCCCGCGCCGAACTGTTCACTCACCTCGATCGGCTGAAGACGGGCGACACCTTCACCGTGGAGGTTTTCGGCGAGGTCCTCACCTATCAGATCATCAAGACGCAGGTGGTGCTGCCAGCCGAGACCGAATCGCTGCTCGTTTGGCAGGGCCGCGATCTGCTCACCCTGGTCACCTGCACCCCGCTGGGCATCAACAGCCATCGCATCCTCGTGACCGGCCAGCGTATCGTGCCCACTCCCACGCGCGACCTGGCTTCGGCAGGCCGGCCCCCCGAGGTGCCGAGGTTTCCGTGGTGGGCGGTCGGCCTGGCGGCGGGCTTCACCGTGGTCGGCCTCTACATCTGGCGCTCCGGCTACCCGCTGGGGCGGCGTCCGCGCGGTGGGCATCGCCCGGCACCGGAACCGTTCCGCGAGAGCGGGCAGTGACCGGTGCGATGCTGCCGGTAGCCGATTGACCCGGCTGGATCCGCGGCCAGGAATGCCTTGGGCGCCACGAGTCGCGGCGGCCGGCAGCCGTCCCGTCGGCGGGGGTGGCCGCGGTGCCGGGCGATGCCCCTGCGCGGCCCTCGGGCAGCCGCGGATGCCGTCTTGCGATCCGGGTGGCTATACTCCCGGGCGTGGAGGGAATCCGGTGCGAATCCGGAACTATCCCGTAACTGTGATGCGCAAGCTCAGTCAGATACCTCTCAAAGTGAATAGGTGGATGGTGCGGTCACGAGGATGATCGCGATCCAAACGCATGCGTCCGCCTAGATCCGGCCGGCCCGGGCGGCGGGCCGCGGATCCGGCGGCCGGCCCTGGATGTCGCGCTCGCCTCTGGTCTGTTGCCGGACTCCTGGTCGATATCCGGAACCTCTGGTTAGGAGACGCAGTGAAGCGTTTGATCCACTACTTCGCCGCGCTATTGGCGATGCTACTTGCCCTGGCGGGCTGCTCGGGCGGTGGCACCGGCGCACCGTCGGCCCCAGCCGAAGAGCTCTACAACAAGCAGGTCGTGTTGGCCGCACCCCGCGATCTGAGCCCCGGCGAGAAGGACGGCTACTATTCCAGCCTGATCCTGCAGGTTTGGGAACCGCTGGTGAACCTGGGCGAGGACGGCGCGCCGGCGCCCGCCCTGGCCACCGACTGGCAGATGTCCGACGACGGTAAGGAGTGGACGATCTCGCTGCGCGAGCAGGTCACCTTCCACGATGGGGAACCCTTCAACGCCGATGCGGTGATCGCTAACATCGACCGGGTCGTACAGCACAGCCCCAAAAAGTCGCCGTTCTACACCCTGGACGCCGCCAAAACCTACCCGGGCCTGGAACGCGTCGAGAAAGTAGCCGACCACACCGTCAAACTCGTCTTCAACGTCCCCTCGCCATCGGCCATTCAACGGTTGACTAACTTCGGCAGCCCGATGGTAAGCCCGAAATGCCTGGACGAAAACGGCGACTTCGGCACCGTGGTGCAAGGCACCGGCCCCTTCCGGATCGTGGAACACCAAGCCGACCAGTACACCGTCCTGGAGGCCAACGAGAACTACTGGGGCGACAAGGCGAAGGTGCACAGCGTCAAGGTGCTCTCCATGCCCAACGCCGACACCCGGGCGGCTGCGCTGCGTTCCGGCGAGATCCAAGGCGTCCTGGATATCGGGGCGATCTGGCCATCCCAGGCCGCCGAGCTGGCCCAGTCGGACGAGTTCGTGATCTCGTCGCGGCCCTCCACCATCACCCACTTCATGCAGGTCAACCAATCTCGCGAATACCTCAACGATCCGCGGCTGGTAAAGGCCATGTCCTGGGCCATCGACCGGCGGCTCATCGTCGACGAGTTCTACCGGGGCTACGCCCTGGCCTCGGCAAACCCGCTGAATGCCTCGGAGCTGGGCTTCGTCGCCGATAACCCCGTCCACGACCCGGAGCAGGCCAAGAAGCTGGCCGCCGAGGTGCTGGGCGACCGGCGGCTGCCGCTGGAATTGCTGGTGCCCCAGTACGGCATCGACCGCTACCCCTACAAGGAGCAGGCCGAATACGTGCAGTCGGTGCTCAAGGAGATCGGCATCGATGTGACCATCACCATCCTTGAGGGCAGCGAACAGCAGAAACGGCGGGCCGATGGCAACTTCGACCTGTCCTTCCACACCCAGGGCATGCCAGACGGCGACCCGGTGACGATGCTGAAGGTCTTCATGGGCCCGAACAACGGTGGACGCTACAACAATCCCGAGGCCACCGCCCTGCTCAACCAGGCCGCCACCGAACTCGACTCCGGACGGCGGATGGAGCTCTACAAGCAGTTGCAAGAGCTGGCCCTGGAGACCCTGCCCACCCTGGCGCTCTACCACGACCACTACCTGGTGGTGCACCATCGGGATCTGGCCGGCTACGACGCCACCGCCTACGGAGTCACCCTGTCCCAGATGCACTGGGCTGGTTGACCGGCATGGTGCGGGTATTGCTGCGGCACCTGATCCAGGGGGTGCTCACCTTCTTCGGCATCACGGTGCTCAGCTTCCTCCTGGGGCAGCTGGCCCCGGGAGATCCCGCCTATGCGATCCTCGCCTCGGACGGGGTCAGCGTGCCAACCCAGGAGCAACTCGACCAGGTTCGCCAGGCCCTGGGCCTGGACCGTTCCCTGATCGAGCAGTATGCCCGCTGGCTTGGGCAATTGCTGCAAGGCAATATCGGGGTCTCGTTCATGTCCAACCGATCGATCGCCCACGAGCTGATGCTTCGGGCGCCGGTCACCGCCCAGCTGTCGCTGCTTGCGATCGCCATCATGGTGATCACCTCGATACCGCTGGGGCTGCTGCTGGCCATGCACGCCAACAGCCTGATCGACCGCATCTTCCTGGGGCTGACCAGCATCTTCTCGGCGCTGCCGGGATTCCTGGTGGCATTGGTGCTGGTGCTGGTCTTCGCCGAGACGCTGCGGGTGCTGCCCACCAGTGGCTACCGGGGCCCCGGTTCGTTGATCCTGCCCGCCCTGGCCATCTCGATGAGCTCCACCACCCAGATCACCCGGGTGCTGCGCGCCGATCTGCTGACCACCTTCGGCGCGGAGTATTTCGAGATGGCCCGGGCGAAAGGATTCTCCTTCCGGTTCGCCGCGGCCAAACACGCCCTGCCGAATGCGCTGGCCAGCGTCCTGAGCCTGTGGGGCAACTATTTCGTTGGCATCCTGGGCGGATCCACGGTGGCCGAGTCGATCTTCGCGCTGCCCGGGCTGGGGCAGTGGATCCTGAAATCGATCAACGCGCACGACTACCCGGCCGTGCAGGCCTACGTGGTGGCGATGGGATTGTGCTGTCTGGCGGTCTTCCTGCTCGTGGACACCGTGCAACTGCTCATCCAGCCCCGATTGCGCCAGGCGATATGAAGACCAGGCGGGCGATCTGGGCGGTCTCGGCGCTGCTGGCAGCGGTGGTGCTGATCAGCCTGCTGGCGCCGCTGCTGGCCCCGGGCGATCCCATCGCCACCGACATGAGCAGCCGCAACCAGGCACCCAGCCTCGCCCACTGGCTGGGCACCGACAGCCTGGGACGCGACGTCGCCTCCCGCGTGCTGTATGGGGGACGCGGGGCATTGCTGATCAGCAGCGCCGCAACCATCGCCGGCATGCTCATCGGCATCTTCTTCGGCTCGCTGGCCGGCTGGTTCGGCAAGGCGATGGACGCGGCCGTGCAGACCCTGCTGAGCATCTTCCAGGGCCTACCCGGGCTGAGCATCTCGATAGCGGTGGTCGGGGTGCTGGGCGCCAGCAACCTTTCCATCTTCCTGGCCATGGTGCTGACCGGCTGGTCCGGGGTGGCCCGGGTAGTCAGGTCGCAGCTGCGGGCGCTGCGTGCCGAGCAGTTCGTGACCGCCGCCAAGGTCTATCTGCCGGGCAGCGGCTATCTGATCGTCCACCATCTGCTGCCGCTGGCCATGCCCACCCTGATCGTATTGGCCATGCACCGGATGGGGCGGATGGTCCTGACGATAGCGGCCCTGAGCTTCATCGGGGTGGGATTGCAACCCCCCACCCCCGACTGGGGGGTGATGATCCAGGACGCCCGGCAGTATTTCGGCCAGCAACCGTGGGCCCTGCTGGCACCGGCCGCGATGCTGTTCGCCGCCGCCTTCTCGATTGCCCGGCTGGGCGAGCTGCTGCGAGACCACTGGGATATCCACCGCAATGACACCCTGGCGGTGGGCTGATGGCCGTGATCGTCGAACTGCGCGAGGTCAGCGTCCGGTTCCGGACCGCGCATGGCTGGGGATATGCCGTCACCGCGGTGACCGCCGATATCGCGGCCGGCCAGGTGACCGCCATCATCGGCGAAAGCGGCTCCGGCAAATCGGTACTCGGCGCGGCAATCATGGGCCTGCTGCCCTACAACGCCGAATTGCGGGGCAGCATCCGGTTTGCCGGACGCGAACTGGTGGGGATGGCCGACCGGGACTGGGACCTGCTGCGGGGCAGCGAACTCGGCTGGGTCGCCCAGAATCCGCTATCGGCACTGAACCCGGCCTATCGCATCGATGAACTGCTGGCCGAAACGGCCATCCGGCGCCGCCGCATCCGCCGCCGGCAGAAGGCCGGGTTCGCCAACCGCCTGCTGAACCGGGTCGCGCTGCCCAATGGCGTGGCCCGGAGATACTCCTTCGAGCTGTCCGGCGGTATGGCCCAGCGCGCCCTGATCGCTACCGGCCTGGGATTGGAGCCGGGTTTTTTGATCCTGGACGAACCGACCAAGGGCCTGGACCCCGGGAACGTCCGGCGAGTACGTTCGGTGATCGCCGGATTGGCCGCCGCCGGGCGTAGCCTGCTGGTGATCACCCACGACGTGACCCTGGCCGAACAGGTCGCCGACGAGGTGTGGGTCTTCTACGGCTCCCGGCTGGTCGAGCAGGCCCCGGCGCGCCGATTCTTCGCCGGCCCGGGCCACCCCTATTCCCGGGGCCTGATAGCCGCGCTACCCAGCCGGGGAATGCACCCGATTCCCGGCGAATCGCCCAGCTTCTACACCGTGCCGCACGGCTGCCCCTTCGCCGAACGCTGCCAACTGGCGCGTCCCGGATGCCGCGAGCTGACGGCGATGCAGGAAACCGAAACCGGAAGCAGGATGCTGTGCCTGGCCCACTGATCGAGTTCGAGCAGGTGGCCAAGAGCTATCGCACGGCTCTCGGCAGGCCCCGGATCCGGGTTTTCACCGATGTCAGCCTGCAATTGGGCCGACACGAGATCGTCGGGCTGACCGGGCCAAGCGGCTGCGGGAAATCCACCCTGCTGCGGATGTTCTTCGGATTGACCGACTGGCAGGCCGGCCGGATCCGCTATCGCGGCACCGACCTGGCCGGCCTGCGCCGCGCCGAACGCCGGCTGATCCATCGGGAGGTACAGGTGGTCTTCCAGGATCCGCGCAACGCCTTCAACCCCCGCTGGCTGCTCCGCCGTTCGCTGACCGAACCGTTGCGGCTGTTCAAACTGGCCGGGGCGAACCATGCCCAGCAGATCGCCGGACAACTCGCCTCGCTGGGCCTGGAGGACGGCCTGCTCGACCGCTACCCCCACCAGCTGAGCGGGGGACAGCTGCAACGCCTGGCGCTGGCGCGCTGCCTGGTGGTATCCCCACGGTGCCTGCTGCTGGATGAGGCCAGTTCGATGCTCGACCTGTCGGTACAGGCCCAGATGATGACCCTGATCCGTCGCCTGCACGCCGAGCAGGGCGTCAGCGTGCTGCTCATCTCACACGACCACGATCTGGTGGCGGCCATGAGCCAGCGCAGCTACCGGTTCGTGGGCGGCCGGGTAGTCGAGCAGCCCTGAGGGCGCCACCCACCCGGGCACCGGCGAGGCGCGGGAATCACCTGCGGCAGCCGCATCCCGCCGATACCGGGCGGGCTCGCCCCCGCCGTGGCGGGACACCACGACGGCCCGGCGATCGGCCGGGTGTAAACCGGGTTCAGGCCTCGCGGGCGGCGGCCTGCGCCCCCTCGGCCAGGGCGGCGGCCAGATGCGCCAACTCGGCGTCCCCGATCGCGGTGGAACAGAACCAGGCCTCGTAACCGCTCGGCGGCAGCCAAACCCCGGCCGCCAGCATGGCGTGGAAGAACCGGGCGAACCGGGCTGCGTCCTGGCGGCGCGCGGTCGCATAATCGACCACATCGGTGTCGGTGAAGAACACGCTGAACAGGTTGCCGACCCGGTTGATCCGGTAGGGCACACCAACCGCGTCCAGGGCGTCGCGGGCCAGCCCGATGACCGATTCGGCGATCCGGTCGAGGCGGCGGTAGGCGTCGGCATCGAGCAGCCGCAAGGTCGCCAGCCCGGCGGCCGCGGCGGCGGGATTCCCGCTGAGCGTCCCGGCCTGATAGACCGGCCCGGCCGGCGCCAACCGGTCCAGCAGGCCGCCCGGCCCGCCCACCGCGGCCAGCGGCAGCCCACCGCCGATCACCTTGCCGAAGGCGAACAGATCCGGCGCCCAACCCTCCGGCTCACCCGACAGCCCCCAGCCGCCCGCGGCCGACAACCGGAACCCGGTCAACACCTCGTCCATGACGAACAATGCGCCGGCCGCGGCGCACAACTCGCGCAACCCCCGATTGAAACCCTCCGGGGGCACCACGACGCCCATGTTCGCCGGCACCGCCTCGGTCAGCACCGCGGCGATCTGATCGCCATGGGCGGCAAAGACCTCGGCCACCAGATCGAGCCGGCCGTAGGGCAATACCACGGTGTCCGCGGCGGCGGCAGCCGTGACCCCCGGCGAATCGGGCAGCCCCAGCGTGGCCACACCGGATCCGGCCGCCACCAGCAGGGCATCGGAATGCCCGTGATAGCAGCCGGCGAACTTGACGATCTTCGACCGGCCGGTGGCCGCCCGGGCCAGCCGGACCGCGGTCAGCAGCGCCTCGGTGCCGCTGGAGGTGAACCGCACCCGCTCCACCGGGGCGACGCGGGCGACCACCTGCTCGGCCAGCAGCAACTCGGGGATGCTAGGGGCGCCGAATGAAGTCGAATCCTGCACCGCCCGCTGCGTCGCGGCGAGCACCCCGGGATGGGCATGTCCCAGGATCATCGGCCCCCAGCTACCCACCAGATCCAGGTACCGGCGGCCCTCGGCATCGGTCAGCCAGGCCCCCTGAGCGCTGGCGGCAAACCTGGGCGTCCCACCGACCGCGCCGAAGGCCCGCACCGGGGAGGACACCCCGCCGGGCATCACCCGGCGCGCGCGCGCGAACAGCTCCTCGTTGCTCAAGGGGACATCGGCGGCATCCTGGGCCAGCAGCCGGGCTACCGCCTGGCGGGACATCGGTCTTGTCGCGTTCTCGTGGGTCATCGGGTCGCCTCCTGCAACCAGCCTGCCACCTCGGCCGCCCAATAGGTGACGACGATCCGGGCCCCGGCCCGGCGAACGCCGGTCAGCGCCTCCAAGATCGCGGCCCGGCGATCGCACAGGCCGGCCGCGGCCGCCAGCTCGATCATCGCGAACTCACCCGACACCAGATAGGCCGCCACCGGCACCTCGGCCCGGGCAGCCACCTGGGCGACCACATCCAGATAGGTCAGCGCCGGCTTGACCAGCACCACATCGGCCCCCTCGGCGATGTCCAGCCGCACCTCGCGCAGCGCCTCCCGGCCATTGGCGGGATCCTGCTGGTAGCTGCGCCGATCCCCCCGCAGCGAGGATTCGACCGCGTCCCGGAACGGGCCGTAGCAGACCGAGGCATACTTCGCGGCATAGGCCAGCACCATGGTGTCCTGGTGGCCGGCCGCGTCCAGGGCACGCCGGACCGCGCCGACCTGGCCGTCCATCATGCCCGAGGTGCCCACCATGGTGGCGCCGGCCGCGGCGAGCACCACGGCCATCTGCTCATAGCGGGTCAAGGTGGCGTCGTTGTCCACCCGGCCGTCGTCGGCCAGAACACCACAGTGGCCGTGATCGGTGAACTCGTCCAGGCAGAGATCGGCGATGACCGGCAGCTGCGGCACGGCCTGGGCGAGCACCCGGATACCGCGGGCGAGAATGCCCTCCGGGTCGGTGGCGCCGGAACCGATCGCGTCCTTGCGCCGGGGAATGCCGAACAGCATGACGGCGCCGATTCCGGTCGCCGCCGCGGCGCGGGCGGCCTCGCCCAGAGAATCCAGGGTGTGCTGGACGACTCCCGGCAGCGAAGGCACCGGGCGTGGCTCGGCCCGGCCCTCCACCACGAACAGCGGCAGCACCAGCTCCGCCGGATGCAGGCGGGTCTCGGCCAACAGCCTGCGCACTCCGGCGCTCTGCCTGGCCCGCCGTGGTCGTTGCACGATCCCTCGATCTGTCATCGGTTCTTCCTCCGCAATCGGTACCCGTTGTGCAGGGCGTTCGCCCCGGCCAGGTGAGCCGGCCTCACCCAGCCGCCCGCCAAGCCCCGATCCGCTCGGCCACCGCGCCGGCAGCCGTCTGGCCGAGTTCGATCACCCGCCAGCCCCGGCGCCGGCAACTGGCCGCGGTCACCGGGCCCACCGCGAACACCGGCAGCCCGGC
>ERZ772772.444-NODE-444-length-25511-cov-13.056018_pt1 | contig 25511 bp, 12 predicted proteins | sample MGYA00511484_ERZ772772 | MGnify/ENA primary metagenome ERZ772772 (study PRJEB29015, sample SAMEA2737913) | human oral metagenome | biome: human oral; feature: human-associated habitat; material: dental | place: China | collected 2088 ... | reverse complement strand
CGCTTGGCGCTGTAGTGCCACACGACCCGCCACGACTCCGGGTTGTCCTGCGGCGCCCAGGCCGGGCGGCTCCTGACCCTCGACCTGCCCTTGAGAGACTTGATCCCTTTCCTGGGAGTAGTGGTCTCGATGATCTGGCCATCGGTACAGGCCTCACCGTGGAGATGCGTGTGCTCAGCCAGGTCCCAGGGCGCCTTGGTGGTCCTGGGCCCGACGATGAACGACAAACCAGCCTCATCCAAGGCGATCTGAACTGCCTGACCACTCATCTCCACGCAAACTTCTAAGGTCCGTCTCCGGCTACGTGAGCACGGGAATCCGCGGGACAGCGCAAGTTCGTCATCAATGTCAGAAAGCACCGAGCCAGGAAACGAGCTCATTGAGATCGACGTGCCCGAACTCCCCCGGATGTCAAGCGCCGAAGCACAAGCCCGCGTATTGGCCGCGATTGCGGCCCGCGCCTATAGCGACGGACAAATGCGGCTCGTTTCCAACACTCACATCATCGACGCACAGGACATGGCCGATGTCAGCCGGATGCTCTCGAAAATCCCTCAGGAAGAACTCTCCGAGATTATCGAGCGCACGGTGCGCAATCCGGCGATGCTGGAGGACTCCAGCCTAGCAAACCTCGCAAGCATCCTGCACTCTGGGCAGCAGTTAGGCTCCGCCCACATTGAACGTCGCAACAACGGCCAAGAGTCCCTCAATCACCACTGAATCGGTCGTCAGGCCGGACTTAGTCTCATCATTTCGCCGTTGACGGCACGTGCCGGCGTGCTCGTATGGGCGGGACGCTCAGCACACGAGGAGGCGTTCGCGGGCGCGGGTGGCGGAGACATAGACGAGGTTGCGGTCGCGACGGTCGTCCCTGGCGTACAGGGCGGAGGCGTCGCGCACCGCTACCGCCCGGTACTCCAGCCCCTTGGCGCGGTGCATCGTCATGACGCGGACGGCGTCGGGGAGGGTCTCCTCGTTGGTGGTCCGTCCGACCTCGACGGCGGGTATCTCCGCCTCGGTGAGCAGCCCCACGGTGTCCTCCACGTCCTTGCGGCTGGCACGCACGACGGCGATCTCCTGGCACCTCATCGGCCTGTCCTGGTCCGGACTGACGAGGCGTCGCAGCCACTCGGTCAGGGCGACGTCGGGGTCGGGCGGCAGCCCCGCCTCACCAGGCCGGTCCACCGGTGGACCGGAGAAGACCGAGCGGGCGCCGCGGAGAGTGTCGGACTGCTCGTCGAGGTCGTCGGCGTCGGGGTCAGCCACGCCGAGGGACCAGGAGAGGATCTCCCTGGAGGTGCGGTAGTTGACGGTAAGCCTGCGCGAGCGCCCTCGTGTCTTAATGCCGAAACGGCTCAGCGGGACGGGGCGCCCGTAGATGCGCTGGTGGGCGTCGCCGACGATAAAGAGGTCGTCCTGCCCCGGGGGGACGACGCCACGCAGAAGACGCCAGTGCGCGGCGGTGAGGTCCTGCGCCTCATCAACCACGACGTGCCGGATTCCCAGGCGCTTTGCGATATCCGGGTCGCGGACCAGGAGAAGAGCAGCCCGGTGCGGGACCTGCGACCACAGGTAGCGGTTGTCAAGATCGAGGGCGTTGGTAAGCCGCTCATAGGCCTTCCACACGCTAAGACGCTGGCGTCGGGACAGGCGCGAGCCGCGGCCTACTCGCGGGGTCGCGAAGTAGTCGTCCCGGTTGCTTATGGCCCCCGTGAGGATGACGGACTCGATCTCCTCGTCGAGGTCGAGGCCTGCTGGCAGACCCGTCATCCCGTCGGCGGCATCCGCGACGTAGTCCCTGTACTCACTGGAGGTCAGTGCCCGACGTCCGTCCAGCCACTTCTCTCCCTCAGGGGACTGCCGCAGGACCCGGTGGGCGAGCGCGTCCACGGTCAGGACCCCCACGCGGCTGCCTGCCAGTCTCTGCCCGGCCAGTGTGTCGAGCTGGGTGCCGATCGTGGTGGCGAGGTTCTTGGTGTAGGTCAGCAGGAGGACCGCGGGCATCAGCCCGGTGGCCCGCCCGGCGGTCTGCTCGCACAGGAAGCGCGCACGGTGAATGGCGGTGACGGTCTTGCCGGTCCCGGCGCCGCCGGTGACCCGGTAGGGGCCGTTCCAGCCCGTGTGCCGGGCGAGAGAGGCCTGGGTCGGGTGGAGCCAGACGCGCCACGCCGCCAGGGGCCCCTCGAAGGCCGCCTGGACGGCCGCGGAGTCCTCGGCGTCGACGAAGACGATCTGGGAGATGGGGCGGCGCATGGCCTCAACGAGGTCGTCCGTGTCAACCTCCCCGACGGCGAGGTACTCCTCGCGCACGGCCTGGACGTCCTTGCCCGCCAGGAGGTCGAGGACGATGACGCCCTGCGTGAGGGGCAGCTCCTCTGCGACGGACTCCGCCTCCTGCGTGGTCCGGGCGGCCACGAGCTCCTCGGCGGAGTCCTGCCGTATCCCCAGCCCGACCAGTACAGCGGGATCCTGGCCATAAAGGGGCGACGACGTCGCGGAGGCCGTCGGCGCCGCAGCAGCCTCCGTGTCATTCACCCGCTGCGTACTCGCGGTACTGGCTTTATCCGGTGAGCCCGTTCTGTCCGCGTCCTGCCCGGCAGCGGGACGGCTCGCGGCAGCCTCCTCGGCCTCCAGCTCCCGGGAGGCTCGGACGGCATTGGCGTCGAAGATGTCCAGAGCACCGGTTGCCGTGTTGACGCCGATCGTGACGTGCTCGGCGTACTTGTTCGCCTTGTCGTGCGTGTCCACGGCGAGCAGGCCGTAGACGTCGGCTCCGGCCTGGATCATGACGGCGCGGTGGTTGCGGTCGACGCGGGCGGTGCGCACGCGCGGGTCCGCGGCGTTCTTGAGCGACTCAATGTTCAGGCCCGGGCGCCCGGTCTGGATCTTGGCCATAAAGGCCAGGACCCTGCTCTTGAGGGTGCCGTCCAGCTTGTCGACCTGGCGGGTGAAGCGCCGTGTCATGAAGATGATGGGCATCATTTCTCTCCTGCGAGGTGAGCCATAATGAGATCGGTAGCACGGTCCGCGGCATCCGAGGCGTTGAGGACGGTGAAGCCCCGCGCCTGGAGGTAGTCGTCGCGTTCGGGGTCCGCGTCCACGACGACGGCGAGGTACTCGTCGTCCCAGAGGAGCTCAATGGGCCAGCTAACGCGATCGTCCCCGACCTCCTCCCCCACGAGGGGAAGCCTCGCCCCGCGGCGTCGCAGCGCCTCCGTGCACAGGCGGAGCTTGCTGCTGACAAGGTCAAGGACCTCCTCCCACGCCGCGGCCTGCCCGGCGTCCTCCGTCCCACCGGGGCCAGGCGGGGGCGGTGTCTCCGGCTCCTCCGCCCGGGTACCGTGGGCGGGCGCCACGGTGGCGGACTCGGGCGGGGCCTCCAGGATGGTGGGGGTGGAGGCGGTGAAGGCGCAGGCCTCCCGCGGGGGTGTGGAGCCGTGCGCGGGTGAGATGCCGAGCATCTGGAGGACGTTGCCCCACCGGAGCCAGTCGTGCCACAGCTCGGCGAAGCCGGGCCGGACGACGTCCGTGTCGGCGTCGGGAAGACGCAGGTAGGCGCTCACGCTGTGCTCGGGGCCGGTGGGGTCCTGCACGGACAGGATGATCGGCAGGCCCGTTGCGGTGCGGCAGGGCAGGAGGAGGACGTCCTGGGGGCCGGTGGTCGGGACGGGGGTGCCGGCGCCCAGGGAGTCAATGGCCGCCGGCAGGGCGTCCGCGGGCACGTAGCAGGGCGGGAGGGAGGGGTCCTGATGGCTGCCCGCCAGGGCCACGGCGACGGCGGCGGCCGCCTTCTGCCACAGGTCGCTGTCGGGGTCCTGGAGGATGGCTGTGAGCAGGTCCAGCGGGTTGGACCACAGGGCCGTGGTGCGCGGATCCTCTAGTCGGGCAGCCACGTCGGTGCGCACGGTTGAGCTCATCCACGGCGCCGACACCGCCCTGGCGGGGTTGTCGAGCTCACGCTGCGCCTCCTCGACGTCGTCCCAGGTCAGGGAGATGACCAGCTCCCCGTTCCGGCGCAGGTCGTGGCGGAGGCGTGCGTCGGCGCCGAGCCGGTTGAGACCTCCCTGGCCGGCGTGGAAGGCGCGTCCGTCGAGGTAGACGTTGATGGTGGCGCCGCGGTGGTCCTCCCTGGAGAGGGTGTAGTCGGGGATGGTCCCCCGCACCCGGCTCTGGGCGCGCACCACCCACCCAATGAGGTCGGTGCCGTCGGCGGACGGGACGGTCAGGCGCATGCTGGTGTAGCCGTCACCGGTGTCGACGGGCGTCACCCTGCCGCCGTGGGCCTCGGCCCAGGCGGCGAGGTAGCGGCGGAAGCGGGCTTCGAGGACGGACTCGGGCTGGGCCTGGACGGTGATGTCGTCCAGGGAGTCGATCTTCTCCGTGGCCCACGGTTCCAGCAGGTTCTCAAGGACCTCGATGCTGCGACGGCGTGAGGCCAGCTCGAGGTGAATGGTGGGGAGGACGCCGAGCACGCAGTGGTGGCAGCCGTCCCTGCTGCCCGCGCAGCGGCAGGAGCGCAGGTGGGTGAGGGCCCGGTCCAGGACGTCACGCAGGGCCTCGGGGTCGGCGTAGCGGTCGAGGTAGCCGGTGCCGCCGGGAACGGTGTCGGCGACCACCAGGTAGCGGGTGGGCACGCCCTTGCTGCGTCCGGGCACGTCGCGGATATCCAGGTGCTGCGGGTCCCCGCCCAGGTCGAGTCGGATGCCGAGCATGAGCGCGGCCTCGAGCGCGACGAGCTCGGCGGGGTCGTCCAGGGCGGTCTCGGGCAGGAGGACGCGCAGCGCCTGGGTGGTGAGCTCGTGCTTGAGGTATACGCGGGTCCACTTCTCCTTCTCGCCCCGGCGGGTGCGGCAGAAGCCGCGGTGCCGCACGGCCTGACCAGCGTTGCTGCCCTCACGCAGGTCGACGACGCCGCACATGGTGCAGGTGAGGAAGCCCGGGGCCTGGTGCTCGGTGCCGCCGACGACAAGGCCGGGTCCGGAGCGTGAGAGCGGGCCGAGGTTGTAGCTGCGGACGACGGCCCGGCTCAGGTGCTCCACGCCGAAGGTGTAGTCGCTCAGGCGCCAGGCGGAGGTGACGGAGCCCTGGGGTTCCACGCCCCAGGCCATGTCGAAGGTGAGTCGGGAGCGCTCCTCCATGGAGTCGGTGATGGTGGTGTCCTCGATGCTCGCCACGGAGGAGACCCGTCGCAGAGGCCTCATGGTGACTCGCTGACCCACGTCGGTGACGCCGAGGCTGTGGCACTGGGGGCAGCCCTCCGCCCGCGGGCTGGGACCGGACCAGCCGCAGGCGGGGCAGACGCAGGTGAGGCCTGCGGTGGCCTCGTCGGCGTTGAGGTCAATGGCGTCCACGACCACCTTGCGGCCGTAGGCGTAGAAGCTGGCCCCGGGTGCGAGCTCGCTCAGGGCGGTGGCCGAGGGGCGGGTGACCTCGTAGTCGACGTTCTGGATGTCCGAGGTGGCGCTGTCCTGGCTGTCGCCGCGCCACCACAGGTGCGCCTCCAGGGTGGTGGAGTCGTCCAGGAGGTTGTAGCCGGGCAGGAGGCCCTCGCGTCCCAGCGCGGTGAAGGTCTCGTTGATCTCGGGGTCGTTGAGGTGGCGCGTCTGACGGCCGCGGAGTGCCCTCGCCTCCCCGCGGAGGCGCTCGAGGTCGCGTTCGTCCGCCTCGTCGCGGTGCCCGAGAGCGAGGAGGCGGTTGATACTGGCTTGTGTCTGCTTGCTCTGCTCACGCAGGGCACGGGTCTCGGCGTTCCACCGACTGGCGATCCTGTCCACGGAGGCGGGCAGGCCGACGCGGCAGTGGGCGATGAGGTGGTCACGGGCGGGGGCGACCTCGCCAGGGAAGAGTGCGAGGAAGGAGTCGACGAGAGTCTCGGCGTGGGTAGAGACGTAGCCGGTGAACGTGTCGAGCCAGCAGGGCGCTGGGTCTGCGGCCTCTCCCTCGGTGCCGCTGGGACTGGGACGGCGCGCGTCGCGCCACTGCTCGAATACCGTCCTGATGCTGCCGGGCGGCGCGGGGACGGAATCGGGGACGGCGGTGTCCAGGACGTGGGCGGTGAGCTGGCGGGTGAGGAGCTCGGTGGCGCGCAGGTAGGCGGCCGGGGGCCGCACGACGCCGTCGAGGAGCTCAGCGGGCTCCTCGAGGTAGGGCATGGTGCGGGTGGTGGGGCGCACGACGGCCAGGACGAGGGCGTTGCCGTCACTACGGCCGGCGCGACCCACGCGCTGGAGGTAGCTGGCGGTGGTGCGGGGCAGGGAGGCGAGGCAGACCACGGAAAGGTCCCCGATGTCCACGCCGAGCTCGAGGGTGGGGGTGCAGGTCAGGACGTTGGGGTCCGTGCCGGTGTCGGAGCGGGCGAAGGCCTCCTCCAGCTCCTCGCGGCGCTGGCGGTCCAGGAGGGCGGTGTGCTCCCGGGCCTTGATGGGGCGCAGGCGCCCCTGGGTGTAGAGGGCGCGGTAGTAGTCGGCGCCCTGCCCCACCCCGCCCTCTGAGGCAGCCTGGCCCGGGGCGGGGCCCAGGGTCCCGGTGCAGTGCCACCGGGTGCACCGGGCACCCGTCCAGGCGGCTTCGCGCTCCGGGGCGACGGTGAGGACCTGACGGCAGCGGTCGCACACGAGCCTGGCGGCCTCACGGGTGTCGATGACCAGTCTCTTCGGGTTCAGCCCGTAGGTGCGGCCGGTGGGCGTTGACCGGGAGTCCAGGACGCCCCGGCCGGCCAGGAGCTCGGCAGCCTCGCGCAGGAGGGCCCCCGCGGAGCCGTCCGTCGGGCCGTCGCTGACGTCCAGGCAGCGTCGGGTCCAGTCCCCCGCCCAGGTGGTGGGGGCGCCGTTCAGGGTGATGAAGTCGCTGTCCTTGCCGGTCCTGCCGGTGGTGAGGAACCCGGGGCGGGCACTACGCGGGCCGAAGCGGTGCATGGCCCGATTGCGGGCGCCGCCTCCGACGAGCCAGGTGCGTCCGTCCTGGTCGCGGTAGGGATTCAACCAGGGGTGGGCGATGCCTCCGGCCAGGCGGAGGTGGTCCAGGAGCCCGAGGAGCCACTGCTCGTAGGCGCGTCGGGGCGCCTGGGTCCCGGGAACGTAGCCTGCGCTGTTGAGGTGGGACTCGCGCAGGATATCGGCGACGTCGGAGAGGTCCTCACCGGTGAGATCGACGTCGACGTTCCAGGAGCCGGTCAGCTCCAGGGTGCGTCCGAGGCGGGCGAAGAGCCCTGCCTCCAGGTGGGCCTCCTGGGCGAGGCGCTGCCGGACGGCCTTGTGGCGTGCCCTGCCCCTGTCCGCGGCGAGCCAGGTGTTGTCCCGGTCCCAGCCCATGCGTCGTACCAGGGACGGCGGGGCCAGGAGGTAGAGCTCCTGGTCACCTTCGTGGCGTCGTGTCGTGGCCGGGACGAGGTTGTGGGAGAGGTCCTCCAGGGTGGTCCGTCCTCCGGCGGCACGGGCGGCGCGGTAGAGGGCAGAGCGGAGGTTGAAACGGAAGGCGCGGGCCTCGATGAAGGCGGCCCGGTGGGCGGCGTCCTGGACGGAGTCGGTGAAGACGAGGGTCTTCTTCTCCTCGTCGGGCAGGTGGGTGGAGCCAAAGGCCTGGGACAGGGCGACGGACAGGAGGGTGGAGGCGGCTGTGCCCATGAAGCGGACGGCGTCCCGGGTGCCGCAGGCTGGACAGGTGTCGCGCCTCGCGTCGTCCCCGGTCAGGGGCTGGTGGACGGGGATGAAGCGCTGGTGGGCCTCGGACTCCTCCAGGGCGGGGCGCAGGAGGGTGGGACCCGAGGGGTCGAGGAGGTGAGCGCCTTCAGGGTCGGCGGCGCGCATGAGGTAGCGCAGGCGGGAGTGGTCGGTCGAGGAGACGCCCGCCTGCCAGATGGCCAGGTGGTGGGCGTTCAGGGCGCCCTCGGTGTGGCGCTCGGCGGTGCCCGGCCTCAAGGCGGCCCAGCCGGAGGCACCGCAGGAGCGGCAGTAGACGGCGGGGAGAAAGGTGGCACCTTCCTCCTTCACGGTGGTGGGGGTCCACCAGGTGAAGGAGGGCTCGGCGGAGACCTCCCGCAGGAGTCGGTGGACGTCGCGGACCCAGAGCTGGACCTGGACGTCAATGAGGGGACGGAGGCGTCCTGTGGCCGGATCTTGTGTGCGGGCGTAGGAGGCGAGGGCGAGGAGGCGGCTGAGGGCGCTGACGCCGACCCTGCGGGTGGCGGGGTCGGTGGAGTACCAGGGGCGCATGGTCGCCCGCCCCAGGGCCATGAGGGCCTCGTCGACGGTGACGGGGCGCGTGCCCAGGACTCTCAGGAGGGTCTGTCCCACGGCGTGCCCGGTGAGCCGCTGGCCCAGTGCGACGGGGTCGGAGAGGTCGTCGGTGGCGGGCCTGCCGTCGTCGGTGACGAGGACGGACTGGGCCAGACGCCTCCAGCCAGCGGCGTCCGTGGGGGCGCTGACGGCGACGATGTCACCCGGGTCCGGGAAGATCCGGGTGGCGTTCTCCCCCGGCCCGGGGAAGGCCTCGTCGGGGGTGAGGCGGTCCTCGGTAATGACGCAGTCCGCCTCGAAGGGGCGTCCGAAGACGGTCCGGGCGAGGCCCCGCATGGGGGCGGTGGCCGCGTCAGCGCCGCCCGGATCGGGGCGGCCGTCCGGGGAGCGAGAGGAGGTGAGGTCGCCCAGGGTCGCGGAGGTGGCGACGGGGACGACGTCCCCCAGGGGCCGCCCCGGTCGGGCGATACCCAGGGCGGCGCCGAGGCGGCGCAGGAGCATGGCGACGTCGGTGCCCTGGGCGCCGTCGTAGGTGTGGAACTCGTCCAGGACGAGGTAGTGCAGATCCTGCCCGGCGCCGCGCCACAGGTCCGCGTGGCGGGGGTCCATGAGGAGCAGGTCGAGCATCTTGTAGTTGGTGAGCAGGATGTGGGGCGGGTGGGTACGCAGGGTGTCCCGGTGGTCGATGACGTGCTCGGCACTCATGACGCGGTGGTGCCCGTCACCGCCAATGTAGAGGCCAACACGCACCCCGTCCAACTCGGGGGCGCTGCTCACGGTCTGGGCGATGCGACGGGCCTGGTCGGTGGCCAGGGCGTTCATGGGGTAGAGGATGATGGCGGTAATGCCGCTGGGGCCTCTGCCGTGGGCGCGGCGCGCGTGGTCCAGCAGGGGCAGGAGGAAGGCCTCGGTCTTGCCGCTTCCGGTGCCGGTGGTCACGAGCGTGGGCCGTGGTGCGTGGTCGCGGCTGCTTAGGCGCTCAAAGGCGCGGGCCTGGTGCAGGTAGGGGGTGAACCCGGCGGGCATCCAGCTCAGGGGGCTGGCCCAGGTGGGGGTAACACTGCGGAAGGGCGGGCGCAGCCTCAGGTAGGGGCCGCGGAAGATGCCGTGCTCGGAGGAGTCGAGGAAGGCGGCCAGGACGTTGCGCGCGGCCGGGTCGGCCAGGGAGTACGTGGTGGACAGGTACTCCACGAGCCCGGTGCGGACGTCCTCTGCCAGGAGGCTCGGCAGGCTGGGGGTGAAGGCGGCGTGCCTGCCCCGGGACGGTGCAGAGGTACCCATTACCAGCCGCCTGCGGGGTGGGGGCCTGGGGACGGGCACTGTCCTGAGAGCGTCCAGGGGCAGGTGCGGGAGTCGAATGTCTTGCGTCGAACCAGTGAAGCGGTCAGCGCGGGGCTGTACTTCTCATTGATCCAGCGTGCGACCAGCAGGCTTGAGACCATGGCGGCTCCAGCGGCCCGGAGCGTCAGGGTGGCGTCTCCGACAGATGCCCCGGTGGTCCAGGTGTCATCAACGACAAGGACATGACCCCACTCACCGTTTCCTTCCTCGACAGTGAGGGAACCGCTGCCGGCTATCTGGTGGGCCTGGTGCGGGACAGTGGTCGGCCGGAGGTGGAGACGGGTGAGGCCAGCGAGAGCTGGAAGGGCCCGCACCATGTCTCCAAGAATGTGCGCGAGCGCGTGGTAACGGTGAGAGGGGTGGCTGAGTGAGGGGATGTAGGTGATCGCGCTGATAGGGGTCCCGCTCAGTGCTGCCAGGCACGCGTTGTGCTGAAGCATCTCGGCAAGAAGGGCTCGTACCTGCCCGTAGTCCCGGTTGAGCACCCCATTCTTATAGTTCCGCATCATGTACCCGGTCTGCTGTCCGCCGACGGCATAGATGCCGAAACCCACCCGGTCGGGCACGGCCCCGGGGACAGCGAGAAGACGTTGGCACGAACGGCAGTGGGATGAGTCGGGAGCCAGTTCGGTGCGGCACAGGGGGCACAGGGGCACGTCTGCGACTGTGGCATTGCGGGTGTAGGTACCCAACTGGCTATTGAGCACCTCGGTGTTGCGGTTCATGTTTTCTCACTGCACTCCGAGGAGCTGGCGCTCGTGGATGATGGTGTCCACTGCGTTCAGGACGTCCTGGCTGCGTCTGGCCACTGTGACGCCGGGGCGGTGGGCGTAGTGGGCTCCCCAGGTGGTCTCGCGCGTGACTCTCTCGGTAAGGATGAGGCCGCGGCCGTGGTCGAGGGCCTTGCGAGCCTGGATGCGGGTCCCGGAGTGCTCGCCCGCGGCGACGACGACGGTGGCTAGCCCGTACCCGCTCATGACGGCGTTGCGCATGGGGAACGTGATGCGTGACCCGTGCGTGCCCGGGGGGAACTGGGTGGCGACCAGTCCTCCCGCGGCCACGACGCGGCGGCGCAGGTCCTTGTTCCCCGCCGGGGAGGTGGAGTCGATCCCGGTGCCCATTATGGCCACGGTGCGTCCGCCCCGGGCCAGGGCCTCCTCGTGGGCGATGGTGTCCGTACCCGCTGCGAGCCCGGAGACGACGGTCAGGCCCTGGCCGACCAGTGCGGCCGCGACCGTGCGCGCGACGTCTGCCCCTGCGTCGTCCAGGCGGCGCGTGCCGACGACGCACACCCCCAAGTCGTGCTGCCGAAGCGATCCCTCGGCGTAGAGCAGGGCGGGGGCCTCGCGGACCTCGGCGAGGGTGGAGGGGTAGGCGGGGTCGAGGATGCTGGTAATCGTCATGCCGGTGGAGAGCCACTTCGAGATGTCCTGCCGGGCGGCCTCCACCAGGGCGTCAGGGCCGAGGGGGAGCTCTACGGCGCCGCCCCGCAGCTCGTCCAGGACCGCCTGCGGGTCGCGGGTCTCCAGCAGACGCAGGACACGCTCGGGCTGACTGGCCCCCCGGGCGGGCGCACGGGTCACCGCCAGGGTGAGCGCAAGACGATCAAGGTCAGCCACGTCCGCATCATAAGCGGCCCCACCGACATGGTTTCGGTGCACTGGTTCTAGCGTCATGACCCGGGCTGCCCCTTCTGCGCGCCCTGGCCGCCATCCCCCAGGGGACGGCCGTCGGCGTCGGTGAGGCCGGCGGCGGCGAGGCGGCGGCAGAACTCGGCGTGGGCGGCGGTCATCTCGGCCTCGCGGTCGGCCTTGGTGAAGGGGGCCTCGTAGCGGGAGAGGAGGTCGGTGTAGAGGCCGTCCTCGTACCAGGCCTCGGGCGGCTGGTCGGCGCAGGGGTCGAGCCCCGCCTCCTCCATGTCCTGGACGTAGTCCATGAGGGTGGGGTAGTCGGTCTTGTCCTGGTGGACGCCGTAGGCCTGGTGGTGCCTGGCGATCTGGTGGCCCAGGGCGTCGAACCACATGGTGTGCTCGTACTTGCGCAGGACGCCGAACTGGGCGCGGTAGATGAGGCAGAGCTGCTCGGCGGTGAGCCCCAGCATAATGGCGCCCAGGGCGTCGGTCTCCACCAGGGCGGCGCGGCGCTCATAGTCGCTGCGCAGGGGCGTGTCCATGGTCCAGGTGGACAGGCCGAGGTCGCCCGCGTGGTCCCAGGTAATGGGCTCCTCCCCCGCGCCCGGGTCAGCGGGGTGCGGGGCCTCGGCCCGCGCCCGCTTACCGACGGCGAGGGCGGGCCAGTCGGCGAAGGCGGGGGTCCACGCATCCTCCGGGTCCGTGAGCGGCGCCAGAGCCTTCCACAGGGGCTCAAAGTCCCGGGTGAGGCAGTTGAGGCGAAGCGTCCGCAGCAGCAGGTAGCGCCAAGCCGGGTGCCTGGTAGGGGCGGGGAGCTTCTCAATGAACTCGGTGTGGACATGTGTCTGCCCGGATACCTTAACAAGGTAGTCCCACGGCAGCGAGCACCATTGACCGCACATGAGGACGGTCGCAAGAGCATCTTCTGGACGAGGTGAGAATCCCTCCGGGCAATCGTCGCGCAGCGGCGATTGTCCGCGTTGACATGCGTGGACAGGCGCAGCGCATGTCGACGCCGTACACGAGTGTACGGCGTTGACATGCGCTGCGCCTACAGGGATGAGGGCCGGGACCAGTGAGCGCACGAGCCCGGGAACAGTCATGCTACGCACTGCGACACGCCAGTAGTCCCAAGAGGGCACTCCACTCCAGCGATCAATGCGGGCCTCGTACTGCTCGCGGGCCACAGCGGGCTGATAGTTGGTACGAGGGACGCAAAACTCAGGAAGCTCCTCCAGGTCCCATGGATCATAATCGGAGTTGTGTTTCACAACCTCGCGAGGATTCTTGGCAAAGGGAGTACCCACGTAGAAATGAGGTCCTTGTAGGATCACCTCGTTCCACGAACTCGGCACCTCTGTGCGCCACACCATAGTCCCATCCTGCTTCGCACCTGTTTCATTCCAAGACATCGAAACACGAACATTCCGGGACCCAGACATGGTAGAATTATGCGCCAAAGATGCCAGCACTTCCTGGTGGTCTTGAAGAAGTGGACGCATCAACCGGGCTTGAGAAGCGGGAGTTTCGGAATCGTCGACGAGCTTACTCCAGACGCGGAGCACACTCTCATCAACCTTCACAATGCGTGCACAATGAGCACGTCTATCCCACCCGCCCTCTCGCAATTGAACCCCAGGTTTCTCGTCAGAGGTCGATCCACCAAGCGACCCCTCAAGAGTTTCAATAAGCTGCAAGCCAACAGCCTGAAGAAAATCAATAGCTCCGGGAGCGCCATAGATGTTCACACTAAAAAAAGTATGATGGTCTACTTCCTCAAATAAGACTGCCTCATTCTCGAAGCACCAGTGCCTTCTGAGACGCTTAAACACACCCTCGCGAAGTTTCCCGGCCTTCGGATCCATAAAATGACCTTCAGGATGGAGAAGGCCAGCAGAACCAACTTCACTCATCGAACGCCAAACACGCACCATAAACGCCATATAGAGGTTGGTGCGAATACCTGACAACACATCATATTCTGAAGATGATCCCAGAAATGCGGTAGTTCCAGCCGCAGACGCAAGGTCTCTCTGATATCTTGCAGATGCCTCAGATCTGGCGAGCACTTGCTCACGAAGCGTCTTGACAGCAGCAATAGGCTCCTTCTTCAAGTCGGTCAGCCCAAACCAGGGGTCGATCTCAGCCAAAGTGAGATCATCCTTCCAGTCCAGGCGCACCCACGGCGGGTTCCCGACCTGGAGGTCGAAGCCGCCGCGGGTGAAGACCTGGGCGAAGTCGAGCTCCCAGTGGAAGAATCCCTCTTTCTCGGTGATCTCCCGGACGGTGGCGAGCCAGGGGTGCAGCACCTGGAACTCGACGGAGGAGCGCATACCGGTCTCGGCACGCTCGGTGCGCTCAATGAGGTCGAGGTCGTCGAACCCCGCCTGATCCACCAGGCGCTCGCTGTCAGCCGTCTGCACGGAGTCCAGGCCCAGGATGTCCTCCAGGGTAGCCAGCCACTCGCTCCAGTCGGGCAGCTCCTGCCGTCTGTCCAGCGGCCAGAAGGACAAGGCGCACCAGGCGTTCATGACGGTGCGCAGGCGCTGGTACATGGAGTCGGGGTCCGCGAGCGCGTTCTCAATGCGCTCACGGGTCACTGTGGAGGGCGGGGCCTGCAAGGCCTCGGGCATCCCCCAGACCTCAATGCGGCGGGAGGCCTCCTGCTCACTGACCTCCAGGCGCCGTGCCGCGATGGCCCAGAGCCTCTCCACGCGCCCGGCCAGGGCGGTCAGGCGCTCCTCCTGGCTGGCTCGCCTGACCGTGCGCCTGCGCAGCTCCTTCTCCGCCTTGCGGCGTCTGTCCTCATCGGTCCTGCGTGCCTGCTCGGCCAGGTCGATCTGCTGGATCTCACCGCCGAAGAGCGCCTCGGTAATGACTGTCCCGGCACCGGCTGAGCCGACCGATGCCACCGGGGCGCAGGCCGCCTGTTGATCAGCGGCTTCGTTCTCCAGGAATGCCTCGACCAGGGCGGCGTTGGCGTCGCGGCGCAGCACGTCATCGCGGCGGTGGTCGGGCCGCTTCAGCATGGTCTTGCGCCAGGTCCTCATGGCCTTGGCACCCGCCGGGTCGAGCTCCTTGGCCTGCTTGGCGTCGGCCACGGCGCCCCAGGTGGCCGAGGGCAGGAGGAAGTGGTGGACCTGCCCGGCACCCAGGGTCCCCAGGGGCACGGCGGCCAGTCCCTGGTCCGTGGGGACCTCCTTGCTGTGCAGGGTCCTGGCCTTGCGCAGGGCGGCCAGGTCGTAGGTGGCGCGGCGGGCCCCGATGAGGGAGTTGCCGCGCCTGAGGTGGAGGCCGAACCAGGGGGCGGCCAGGTGGGGCTGCATGACGTTGAGCCACATGGAGACCTCGGCCAGCTCCACGGCGGTGGCGTTGAGGTCCACGCCGTAGACCCGGTGCAGGGCGATCCACGCCTTGACGCGGCGCCGCTCGGCGGGCAGGCGGTCGGCGTCGATCGTCTGCCCGAGCTCCTTCTGCCTGCGCTCCAGGTAGGCCTCGGCGAGCTGGTTGACGGCCTCGTTGGCGAAGGCCCCTGATCCCAGGGCGGGTTCGCACACGCGCACGCCCAGGACCTCTGCGGCGGTCGTGTCCTCAGTGAAGAGCTCGGCCAGGGAGTGGCGCACCACGCACTGGGTGAGGACCTCGGGGGTGTAGTAGGAGGCGGAGCGCTCACGGTCGCGTCCCGACAGGCGGTAGGCGAACTCCCCCGCGCCGTAGCGGCGGATGCGCCTCTCCCCCGTCGTCGGGTCCGTCACCCTCACAATGTCGGAGTCCGCGTAGCGCCCAGAGTCGGCCTCCGGCACCAGCCAGGAGCCCTTGGAGGCGTCCCCGCCCTTGGCGACCTCCACCATCGGCTGGGTGGTGAGGACCCCGGAGTAGGACATGAGGCCCTCGTAGACGGCGCCGAGCTGGTTAATGCCCAGGTTCGCGTACGAGATCCACCCGCCGCGCCTGCGCGCCCCGCGTGATCCTTTGCCCGTGGGGGTGGACAGCAGCAGGAGGCGGAGCACCCGGTGGAGGGCGGCGTCGGAGAGCCAGTGGCGCACCCGGCCGTCCGTGCCGTCAATGAGCGAGGTGCGGGAGCGGGAGAACAGGTCCGCGCGCAGGTCCTCCACCGGCATCTCCTGCACGCCGGGGACGTCACCGGACACTAGGCGGAAGAGGACGTCGAGGGAGGCGTGGATGTGGTGGGTGCGCGCGGCGGAGGCGGGCAGCTCCTCCAGGCACAGGTCGCGCAGCCGGTCCAGGCCGTAGCCCGAGGCGTAGTCGTCCGACGCCGTGGGCAGGACGCCCAGCTCCGGGTGGGCCTCGGCGAACAGGAGGAAGAGCAGCCGGTACAGGAAGCGCAGGGACTGGCGGGCCAGCTCGTCCGGAAGGTCCGGGTCCAGGAGGTCCTCGTCCTCCCCGGCCTCGCGCATAGAGCGCACCACGTCGCCAGCGACGATCTCCACGCTGCGGCGCAGGCCGTCGCGCAGCTCGGCGGAGACCCCTACGGCGTGGTTGGTGGAGTCCTGGGTCAGGGAGTCCATGACGGTAGTGCCCTCGGGTGTGGGCAGAAGGACCTCGCCGCTCATGAGCCCGGCCACGCGGGCCAGGCCGCCTGACGTCGTCGTCTCCCGGCGCTCCATGGCGGTCACCAGGTCCAGGGCCAGGTAGCGGCCCTCGGACCAGCGCGGGGCGTCGGTGAGCAGGGCCCAGCGGCCTGCCAGCACCAGGGCGTAGCGGGCAGCGGCGTCGGAGGCGAAGAGCTCGGACAGGGCCCGGGCCACGGTGAAGACGGGCTCCGGCTTCCCGCTCGCACTCGTGCGGCTCAGGGGCGTCACGAGCCCTCCGGTTCCGGGCGGTGCCTGGTCCACCGCCCCGCCTGGCGCCCGCTCCTCGGCCAGCAGGTCCCCGATCCCGTCCGTCGCGCAGGCCTCCAGCACCACGAGGGCGTGGCCCCCGGGGCCGCGCACGTCCAGCAGCACCGGGACCACGAGCTCGCGCTCACCCTGGAGGGTGACCAGCTCGGTGCGGTGGCTCGTCTCCAGGGCGGCAGCGGCCTCCTCGCAACCGGCGGCACCGGGCTCAGGGAGGAGGCCGAGAGCCCCCAGGAGGCGGTCGTGGGCGGGGGCCAGGAGGCGGGCGGAGGCCTGCCTGGCTGCGTCGTTCACACCGCCGGCCACCGCGCCGCCAGTCCCCTCGGTGGCGTCCAGGGCCTGGTGGACGGCACGCAGGTAGTCCCCCGACACTGAGAGCAGCCCGTGAAGGGGGTCGGCACCGCCTGCCTTGGCCTGTGCGCGCCAGCCCTTGACCAGGCCGGAGAGTCGTGCCGGGAAGCCCTCGGCGAGCCAGTGGGCGGAGAGGAACTCGGTGTCGTTGACAATGACGTCGTCCATCACATGCTCCTGGGGACGATGACGGCCAGCAACCGGACATGGGGCTCCCCGGTCACCTGCATGGAGGTGATGAGGTCGTCAATGCCCTGGGCCGTGCGTTCAATGCGCTCCCGTCTCGCACGGGAGACCGATGGCAGGGTCAGGTGGTCCAGGCTCTCCTGGTGCCAGACGGACAGGCGTTCGCAGTCGGCCTCCAGGCGCTGGTCGAAGTCGCCCTCGAACTCCGCACGGCGCCTGCGCAAGGCGGTGGTGGCGGCTTCCAGTGCCACGGGAACGCCCGGGCGCAGCCGCTCCAGGAGCTCCTCCTCCAGCGCGCCCGTGTTAATGGCGCGGTCGTCCAGGCCCGCACGGCGCAGGAGGGTCACCATGTCCTCGACCCCGACCACAAACGGAGTGGCCGAGCCGGTGCGCCCCGCGTCCTCGACGCCGGCTCCCCGGGAGCCTCCCCCGGTGTGCGGCAGTGCCACGCCCACGGCGTCCAGGCTCGCAATGACCACCTGCCCGGCGCCGTTGGCCCAGGTCGCCTGCGTCAGGTAGGTGGGCTGGTCGACCTCGCCGGTCACCACCAGGGCGGTGCCGCGCTCGGTGACGCCCAGGCCCCGGTCGGCCGCCCACTCGGCCACCGGGTGAGCGGGGGTGAGGAACTGGACGTCCGGCCAGGCGTCACCGGAGCTGGTGGACTCCTGGGCGGCCTGCAGGCGCCTCTCGGCCAGCGGGCCCGAGCCGGTCACCGCGATGGCGTCCAGGACCGAGTCCTCGCCGCGCACGAGCTCCCGTGGCAGGTTGCGCAGACGGGTGCGCAGACCCGAGCGGAGCGCCACCGCGGAGTCCGTGCGCAGCTCCAGGAGGTCGTGCTTGCTGTCCCGGCGCACCTGGAGCTCCTCGCGCTCGGCAGGGGTCATCGTCCCGCGCAGGACCGCGGCGACGTAGTCGTCGTCATCCGCGAAGAGGTGCGCCACCTCAGCGGTGCCGCTCAACGCGCCGTCGCGGTGGTGGCCCGTGCACGCTACCGGGGGCCGCACGTCCGGGGACTGCGCGTCGGGGGGCCGTGTATCCGCGGGCCGTGTATCCGCGCCGCCCCCGGGAGCGTCTCCGGCCAGCCCCAGGGCGACGCGCAGGAACGGGTTGTCGGCGACGACCCGGGCGGGGGGTGCGGAGACGTCCTCGACGGTGCGCCCGCGCGCCAGGGCGTCCATGACCGTACGCTCCTCCAGGCCGCCGTCGTACTCGGTGACGTCCAGGTCCATGAGCACCCCGGCGTCGCCCAGTGCGCGGTTGGCCTCGTGCTCCTTGGTGAGCAGGGAGGTGACCACGCGGACCTCGCTCGTGGCCTCCTCGTCAGCCAGGGCCAGGGCGTGGATCGCGGGGGCGTGGCGCTGCCCGTAGCGGTCGATGCGCCCGTTGCGCTGCTGGAGGCGGATAAAGGACCAGGGGACGTCGTAGTGCACGAGCAGGTGGCACTGCTTGTGCAGGTTGAGGCCCTCGGAGGCCATGTCCGAGGCCAGGAGCACCCGGATCGGGGAGCGCTTCTGGCCGAAGGACTCCACAGTGGACTGGATGGTGTCGTCGGACTGGCTGGCGTAGAGGGTGCGGACCGCGTCCTTGGGCATGTGCAGGCGGCCGGGGAGCTCGCGCGCCAGCATCTCAATGGTGTCAATGCGTTCGGAGAAGACGACGACACGGGTGTCGCTGTCCCGGCCCACGCCGAGCTCCTTAAGGAGGGAGGTGAGCGCCCTGGTCTTGGCCGGAGCAGTCACCTGGGCGGTCAGGGAGTCCAGACGGGTCAGGGCGCGCCGCTCAGCGGTCTGGGCGGCGCCGTTGGCGCCCGACAGGGTGCGCAGGCGGTTGGCGATAGTGGAGCGCAGGGCCTGCGGGGAGGACAGGAAGGCCTTGAACAGGGTCCAGGGGAAGAGGGTGCGGCCCCGGCCGGTCACGGGGGCGGACCCGCCCGCGGGGTGGAGCCACACGGAGTCCAGCTCGGCCATGACCTCGCGCTCGGCGGCGCCGGGGGCCACCGGGTGGATGGTCGGCTGGAGGCGCTCGCGCCAGCGGTCGGCGATCTCGGAGCGCACCTCCGGGCTGCCGCGGTGGCGGCGCACGTAGAGGTGGGCGATGTCAGCTGAGGAGTAGGAGCGGGGGTCGGCGATCGCCGTGGGGTCCAGCAGGGAGACGAGCTCGGCGAAGGACTCCGCGCTGCCGTTGTGGGGCGTGGCCGAGGCCAGGATGAGGGCGTCGGAGTTCCTCGCCAGGATCCGGGCCAGCTCGTTGTTCTGGGTGCCGCGGTTGATGAGGTTGTGGCACTCGTCGATGACGACGGCGTCCCAGCGGTGGGAGCGCAGGTGGTGGCGGTACAGGTGCGGGTTCTTCAGGGTGTCGATGGAGACGATCACCCGGTGGAAGTAGGCGAAGGGGTTGCGTCCGGCGGGCAGGTCCCGCTGGACGCGCTGGATGCCGGCGGAGTCCAGGCGCACCAGGGGGATGCCGAAGCGCGTGAACATCTCGTGCTGGAACTGCTTGAGGACCGCGCGCGGCGTGACCACGAGGACGCGGTCCCCGCGGCCGCGGGCAATGAGCTCGGACAGGGCGATGCCGATCTCCAGGGTCTTGCCCAGGCCCACCGCGTCGCCGATCAGCAGGCGTGGGCGCAGGTTGGACAGCATGGTCCGGGCCGGGCGCAGCTGGTAGTCCAGGTGGTCCAGGAGGGCGCGGTGACCAGCGACCACGCAGGTGTCCGCCACCGGGACCGGGCTGCGGCGCATGACGGCGTCCAGCCACAGGCGCGTACTCAGGAACGCCCCGGAGGTGTCCGGTACCAGGCGGACCTGACGCGGGTCGAGGCGCCGGACCTCGTCGATGGCGGAGAAGAAGGTGGCCTCGTGGTCCCGCACGAGCTCGGAGGCGCCCGTGACCTCCAGCCGCACGCCCGGGGTGGCCGGTGAGACCGTACGGACGATCCACTCCTCGTCGCGGATGACCACCCGCTCGCCGGTGGCGTAGGAGGAGAGCCCGTCGTCGGCCCGGGCGGCCGGGTGGCCGGACGGTCCGCCGAGTGGGTCCGGGACCGTGCCCGAAAGTTCCATCGCCCGCTCCTCCACCAGCTCCGGCCGTGACAGCTGGCAGAACCCTACCAGCGCGCCTCGACTGCCCCAGCGCCACAGTCAGCGCCTGCATCGCCCGTGACCATACCGCGATGCGCACAACCGTGGGTGGGCTAAGGTGCGGAGTGACGGGGCTCGGGCGGGGCGCCGTCGGGAGACGGGTCGCCCCGGCACAGGGCTCGTGTTGTGCGTTCGCGGACGATCGTGCAGTGCGCTCGGGAGGCCCGGGCCACGCGATGGCTTACGGACTCCCCGCCCCACCGCTCAGACCCGCCCCCAACCGCTCAGACCCGCCCCGCGGCGCCCTCTTCGTCCCATCGTTGGGAAGCGTCGAACTCTGTCCGGACCGCCCGTGACCGAATGGGTTGCCCGGCAGGCGATCCCGCGCTCGGCACGGTCGTTCAGATCCGAGCCAGCCGGTCCTCAGCGGTCGGCGCGTCCTGAGCGAGCTCCTGCAGCGCGCTACGGGCTGTTTCTGGATCATCGCGCACCGCAGCGGCGAGCTGGATGTGCCTCCACGCAATGCGCCCGCATCTGATCGCGTTCTGCCACCCGGGCTGCGCGTCGACTCCGAACTCATTGATGAGGAGCTCGATGACGTCCTCAAGGCAGAGGCGGAACCGGGCCCCTCCGAGAGGGAAGTGGATCATCTGAAGGCCACGCGGAGAAGCGGGACCGAGGTCCTTACCTCTGAGCCGATCGTGAGCGCGCCCTGTCCGAGACGTACATGGCGTGCAGGAGCTCGTCGCGGTGCGCATGCACCTGGAAGTGCGCGGACGGCACCGCGCTGGACTGTGGCGACGCCAGATAGTCGTAGTGGAAGAGCGGAGCGCCCTTGGCCATTGACCTGACCTGGAACGTCGACTGATCCGTTCTCAGGTACCGCATATCCTTGGCCAGGCAGAGGCGGTAGGAGACCTCCAACTTGAGGATGGGCTGGGAGTGGACCGTCAGAAGAGGCGGAGCGTTCTTCGAGCTCCTGATGACGACGGACAGCCTCTCCCTCGAACTCATCTCTTCCAACTCGAGCACGGGGGACTCGCACACGGTCTCCGAGAGCAGGTCCCTGACCTCTTCGGCGAACCGCCTCGCCTGATCAGCGAGCGCGGACACGGCCGTACTGGAGGTAGTCCAGGTCATCGAGCTCCTCCAGAAGATGCTCTTCCCGGGCGAGAAGCACGCCTTCGGCCTGCCGCTCCCTGAAGTCGTCAGAGTCCACAACCTGCCTGATGCGGGCGCGACGCTCCTCGATGTCCTCCACGGTCAGCCTCGTCACCTTGACAGTCATCTTCCCTCCTCCGGCTCTGATCTCACCTCCGAGTCTATCTGTGCACGCCTCCCGCCACGAGGCGAGGGCCCGTCGGGGACGCTCACCAGGCATCATCGGCGCGCCGTCACGACCTTCGACCTGGGCCTGACATGTCAGGTCAACCAGACCGCGGGCCGCATCCGCGGCCTGCACACCCGGACCCCGCCCCGCCCTGGAGGCCGTCATCGGCCCCCATCTGGACCACGAGGCCGTCGGCGGTCATCACCGCCCTGGCCCACGCCAGGCGCCCTGAGGAAGGCCGGGCGGGCCTGTATCGACACCGGGCTCAAAGCTCACGGGGCGAGGTACCAAGCCACCACGCCACCTGGGCCCAGACCATCGCCGGCGTCCTGGGCAGACAAACCGTGACGGTGGCCGCCGCTGACATCGCAGGCACCGTCACATCCCTACGGAGTTTTCTGCGTCAGTGCTGAGTCGAGGTCATAGTCGTAAGGCTCCTCGGGGTGCTGGGCGAGGGTGCAGTGCTCAGTCCATCCCTGTGGCCCGGCGGACGGCCCGCGTCGCGCGAGGGGCGGGCCCGGGGGCGCACCTGACCTGCTCCCGGAGGAACGGGGCCTGACCGTCGTCTCTCCAACAGAATCGTCCAAGCATGGCTCACACCACAGAGGCAAAAACTTATAATGTCGGAATCGTGCTCCGGGTGATCTATGCGCGGGTCATAAACACCAATATCTCTCGCGCTATGGCTGGAATTAAACAAAACGGCATTCTGGGGCAGCTGCTGCGGGACTCCTGGTTGGCGTTTGCGGAGCATCTCGTACAGGACCGCTTCATGCGGATCGACATGACGGACGAGGAGCGGGACATCCTCATCAGGTGGAAGAAGCGTTCGGACACTCTGCAAGCTGGTGAGAATGAAGGCGGAGGCGATTGTGTACGCTGCCCGCGGCGTCGGCCTGGATATTATCGCGGAGATGGTCGAGCGGGCCGAGGGGACGGTACGTGAGTGGCTGTCGCAGTGGCGGCAGACCAGGCTGAGCTCCGTGGTAACCGGTCACGCCGGCAACGAGAACGCGGCAAAGCTCAAGCGGGCGCAGAAGGAGGAGCTGGAGGAGATTCTTGGTAAACCGCCGTCGGAGTCGGGAGTCAAGGCCGGTTTCTGGGACGTCCCGGCCCTTAAGGACGTCGTGCAGATCAAGTTCGGAGTCGAGTACAGGTCCGAGTCCTCCTACCGGCTGCTCATGCACTTTCTGGGCATGAGCCTCTGCTCCCCGACCCGTTCGACAAGCGCCGCGACGAGAAGGCCATCGCCAGGCGGATGGCCGAGATCCGGGACCAGGTCGCCGATCTGCTCCAGGACGGCTGGGAGGCCTGTACCGTCGACGAGGTCCGCGCCCGCCACGAGGCCGAGACGAGGCGGATGTGGCTCCCCAAGGGGAAGAGAACAAAGCTGTACGTAGACCGCAAGAAGGGTGGAACGCCGCCAATAACAATATCGCCAACCCCCGCGCGCTCGCCCCGCAGAACACCCTCGCGGCCCTCACCGCCCACATCACCAACCGCACCTTCGACTACGACTTCGAGCACATCCCAGTCACACCACCACACACCGAACTTGTTTAATTCCAGCCATCGCATCGACCACGTACATCAGGCGACCTCCATGTTAGCGGCCAGCTCCTGGAATGTAGCGTGCTTTCTCACCTGCAAGAGCTCGTAGGCCTCCCGGTACGAGGTCCGCCCCTCAAAAGTGGACAGGAGCACCGCCTGGGCGAACCGACGCCCCAGCCGCAGGGGAACCGTGTTGTAGTAGCTGCCGCCGTCGCTCGGCCTCCGCTCCGCCATGAGGCTCATCAGCCGCTCGTGCTCGGCACCGTACGTGCGGCGAAACACATCCCAGGAGATAAGACGGAGATCGTAGAGACGGTTAAGCACGACCAGTGTGCTCACGCCGAAGCAGCCGGCGAGACCCTCCAGGGCCTCAACCCCGACGTCGCCCCGGTACTCCGTTCTCAGGACCGCTTCCGGGACGAGGGCCGCGGCCGCAACCGCGTTGCACCAGCGCTCCTCGCCGACACCCGGGCGCGCGACGTCGCTGGGATCAGATAGCGCACTGCCTCCCAGGCAGAGGTGGGCCAGCTCATGGACGAGCGTGAAAACCTGGGCGGCCTGCGTATCCTTGCCGTTGACGAAGATCAGCGGCGCCGTCGAGTCAACCAGGGCGAAGCCTCGGAACTCCCGAGGGTCAAGCCGCCGGCGAGTATTACTCCCGACGATGCCGCTGACCACGACGAGCACCCCGAGTTCCTCGATCCGGTCAATGAGCTCCCGCCGCATACCCTCCCTGCGCGAGCGGCGCGAAGCGGCGTCGTCATGGAGACCAAGCACCGTCCGGATCCGCTCGGCGACGGCAGCGGGATCCTCCTCGCGGACTGCGGATCCCACAATCTCGACAGCTGGCGCACCCTCCTCCAGGAGGTACTCCCGGTACCACTCCTGCCGGTTCTGGCATAGGTAGATCGTGTCGAGCAGATCCCCCGACGGCTTCGAGACGCCGTCGTCCCCGACGGTCCGCATATCGGGGATCGGCAGGGGCTCGTCGGGGGGCTCCGGCAGGAACAGCTGTCCGAACGGCGCGTGCGTCGCCTTGGAGAAGTCCTCGATCTGCTTCAGCGTCGGCCTGCGCGTGCCCCTGATCCACTCATTCAAGTAAGGCGCACGGCTCTCGGCGGTCTTCTTATCCCAGCCCGCCCGGTCCACCGCCCACCTCAGCAGCGCGGGCTCCACCTCGACTCGGACCACCATGGCCAGCACCTCCCTCATCGGCAGCCGCGATCAGGGACTCTCCCCTCGCGGCCATCGTACGACGCCGCTGCGACATCCGCGCCGTCATCGCGCGTGGCGTCCCGCGGTCGTGGACGCGCCGCCCAGACCGCAATCGGTGGAGGCCACGACCCGCTCGGGGCCCGCGCCCACCGCCGCCGCCCAGAACGCCCGGACTGCTGCGGTCCTGCCCGCGCAGTGGCAGGAAGTGGCAGGATCGGTGCATGACCTTCCGAGCCCTGGCCTGGCGCGACGGCCGCCCCACCGACGAGGCCCCTTCTGAGTTGCACGGCCTCAAACAGGCCCTCACCGAGCCGGGACTGCTCGTGTGGGCGGACCTGGTGCGCCCCGCACGCGAGGATCTGACCCTCCTGGCCACCGAGCTGGACCTCGACCCGAACGCCGTGGAGGACGCCATCGCGCCCCACGAGCGCCCCAAGGCCTCCCAGCACGACGGCTACGCCTTCTTCGTCACCTACGCGACGCTGCCCGACTTCGCCTCCACCAAAGAGGACGAGGAGGACCAGCTGAGCAAGATCGCGGGCTTCTCCTTCCCTGGGGGCCTGGTGACCATCCGGACCTCCGAGCGCATCGACGCCGGCACGCTCGTGGAGCGCATCAACTCCAACCGGGAGTTCCTGCACCTGGGCTCCCCCGCCCTCGTGCACGCCCTGCTGGACCTCATCGTCGACGGCTACTTCGAGACCGTGCAGGAGCTCGACGACGCCATCGAGGACCTGGAGGACGACCTGTTCTCCCCGGACTCCCACTCCACGGAGTTCCAGCGCACCGCCTACGACGTGCGCACCAAGCTCGTCACCCTGCGCCACGTGGTCCTGCCCATGCGGGAGGTCGTCAACGTGCTGTGGCGCCACCGCGAGGACTCGCAGCGCGAGCTGGACCCCTTCTACGCCGACCTCAACGACCACGTCCTGCGGGCGACGGAGTGGACGGAGTCCCTGCGCGACATGATCGCCAGCGTCTTCGAGACCCACCTGTCCCTCCAGGACCAGCGGCTCAACAACGTGATGAAGAAGCTGGCGGGCTGGGCGGCGGTCATCTCCGTGCCCACGCTCGTGACCGGGTGGTTCGGTATCAACGTGCCCTACCCGGGCGCCGGCGAGCAATCAGGCCTGGTGTCCGCGGCGGTCATGGTGGTCGTCCCCTCGGTCGTGGTGTACGTCATCATGCGCAAGAACGACTGGATCTGACCCGATCGGGCCCGGGGGCCGACCATCTCAACGAGTGATCTCCCGGCTGTGCCGGAAATATGCCCATGGGTGCGGCGACGGTCTCATCGTCGCCCGCGGCGGGGCGGGGTTGTGGCCGCTTCGAGGTCGTTCTGGAGCGGAGCTGCACATGGGAGAGGAGGACCTTGCCGGGGCGTGCGCCGTTCTTCCTTGTGATTCCGGGGTTCTCCGGTTTCCGGCAGAATGAGTTGAGGTGCTCCCATGTGCGCTGAGGGGGGTCGGCGCACATGGGAGCATGTCAACCAGTCCTGACGACCGAAGCGGAAGCGCATAATTCCAACGAAAACTGGCGATTGCCCTGATGGATAGCCTTCCTCCCATGTGCAAACCGCCTGAATGGCTGGTCCCGGGGCGGGCAGGGGCGGCTCCCGGGACGCCCACGCGACCCGCCCGGCGCGTCTGGCGCACCGTACAGCCCGCCCGCGCTAAAGGCCACGGCGCGAACCCGCGAATCCGCGGGTCCAGGCCGGGAGGGGCCCGCCGCGA
>ERZ772772.443-NODE-443-length-25513-cov-4.302027_pt1 | contig 25513 bp, 21 predicted proteins | sample MGYA00511484_ERZ772772 | MGnify/ENA primary metagenome ERZ772772 (study PRJEB29015, sample SAMEA2737913) | human oral metagenome | biome: human oral; feature: human-associated habitat; material: dental | place: China | collected 2088 ... | reverse complement strand
ATCTATATGCCTTTAACATTAAGCTCACCCGCCTTTCTACCCTTGATTTTCTATATATTGCTTTAACATTTCTTCAGAGACATTGCCTACACTACAAGCAAAATATCCGTCCAAAATGTATGTTCTTTCCAAAAATGATTCTTAAGATATTCTGTATGCTTTTTCCATATATGATATGTTGTATAGCTCTTAATTAGATTAACCACTTTACTTATGGATATTGTAGGCTCAGTTTCTATCATATAGTGTATATGGTCTTTGTCTGTTTCCATATATTTTATGATTATATTACTCTTTGTGCATATCTCATAAGAAAATTGTTTTATATAATCTGATATTTCTTTTAATGCTAAAAGCTTTTTTCTATACTTACATACAAAAATAATATGATACTGTAATAAATATTTATGTCTGTTCTTTGATTTCCATACTCCCATAACACCGGTTATTGTATCACAAGTATCTATTTTTTGCTACCTTAACCCACCGTCTAAAGCCAGTGGGATTGCGGTAGCATTATTTCAAACCGACATTCAAACCGACATTTCTATTGTCTATTTGTACAATTACTTTTTTTCAAAAGGAATCGTACAGCGAATATAGTTGCTTTCAATTTCAAACGCTTCTGTGCCATATTTATTTACAATCGTTAGAATACCGTGTCCTGTATGTTCAGTAATCCCCATATTTAAAAATATTCTCATCAATGTGGCATTTCTAGATTTACTAATACCCTCAAAGAATTGTTTTTTGTCATTCCGCCCGGTAATCCACCATGAGAAAATATCTAAGCCTATCATGAAACATTGAAATTTGTGGCTCTGTAACAGTCCAGTCATTATGAACTAAAGGATTTAAAACAGCTTCATTAACACAAGCATAATCAAATGAATATATATCCTTTCTTGGTCTGACTGTAGTATCCGATATAGATATATTCTCTGCTTGAAGTCTGTTTTTTATTTTTCCATAAGTAGTTAAAATACATCCATACCCGTAATCACTTCTTGCTGATATAGAAGATTTATAAAACCTCTTGAATCTCCATTTAATATTAACGGGAACATTCCCCTTATTTTTCATTATTATATAATATAGGTTTTAAGTAGTCCAACTTTTTAATGATATTTTAAGGGTATTTTCACGTTGATTTTCATTTTATATTCTTTTCAATAAAACAAAACAGACACCTCACCTAAAGTCCGGTGAAGTGCCTTTTGGTTTTCTATTTAAGTTATCAACCGTCATTTAAAATGGGGCTGATAACTTAAAATATTTATTTCATGAAATATTGACCTGAAATACTGTAAAATTTTATCAATCAGTATCTCAAGCCTTAATCTTCATAGAATTTAGGAGCCTCTTTTATCTCCCCAGAAAAATACCGCAACAGTGCCCGGACCTGTATGACTCCCTATAGTGGTTCCTATGTTGTTTATAAGCACAGGCTCTTTTAAATTGCGGCATCCTTCTTCAATTAATGCCGCTGTTTCTTTTGCATCATTCAGACAATCCGAATGAGATATATAACATTTATCATTATAACTATTGCCGCCCTCTGCAAACTCAAAAACCTTTTCTGCAATAGCACTTATTACTTTTTTCTTTCCTCTGATTTTATACCTGGGTATAAGTTTCCCTGCTTCATCAATATTTAAAAGCGGGCATATATTAAGTATAGTTCCTACAAAACCTGCAGCCTTTGATATTCTGCCACCCCTTATATAATAAGTAAGGTCTGATGAAAAAAACCATGACTGTATGCGGAGTCTGTTTTCAAGTACCCAGTTGTAAACCTGCTCAATATCCATACCGCTGTCTCTTAAATCTGCCAGCTTGTCCATAAGAAGCCCACAGCCTGAAGAAGCTGTAAGTGAGTCTGCAATAAATATCTTTCTTTCAGGATATTTTGCTCTAAGCTCATTTGCCGCAATCATAGCTGAATTATAAACACCGCTTATTCCTGATGAAAGACAGATATGTAATATATCACTACCTTCCTTGAGCATTTTTTCAAAATAATTTGTAAATTCATCAGCGTTGACCTGAGAAGTTCTGGTCATGGCTCCATCTGCCATAGCCTTATAAAAAGCAGGAATCTGCCGTTCATTTTCAAGGTCATCATCATGCCATACCCCATCCAGTTCATAGTGAAAATTTATATATGAAATATCCCTTTTTCTGTAATGCTCTGCCGAAATATCTGCTGTTGAACAGCAGCTCAATATGTAGCTTACCATTTTGTACCCCCTTGTAGTTAATTTATATCGCCGGTTAGCGGCTTCGTTCCTACTTGCAGAATTTAAAAACTGCAGGCTGCTAATTCGGCATAGGGTTTTTGCTTATCAGTTTTAGTTTTCCGGTTTTAGTCTTACGGCTTTAATCTTACGGTTTTAGTCTTACGGCTTTAGTCTTTCAGTTTTAGTTTTACGGTTACGGGTTTTTATTATTTATATTTTCTGCTTAATTTTTTTATATTTGAATAGAGTTTACTTATTATAGTTTACAATTTTTGCAAAATCCGCTTTAAGACTTGCACCTCCAACAAGTCCGCCGTCTATATCCGGCTGTGCAAAAAGCTCAGCTGCATTGCCGGCATTTACCGAACCGCCATACTGTATACGTATAGATGAGGCGGTTTGTGCATCATATATCTCAGCTATACATTCCCTTATTTTAGAACATATTTCCTGTGCCTGAGCCGTAGTTGCAGTCTTTCCAGTACCTATCGCCCATATAGGCTCATAGGCTATCACCGCCCTTTTGGCATTTTCCTTTCCAACATTAAAAAATGCTATTTTTACCTGCTTGCGTATCCAGTCCACTGCAATTTTCTGTTCTCTCTGTTCAAGTGTCTCTCCACAGCATACTATGGGTATAAGATTGTGCTCAAATGCCTTGATTACCTTTTTATTTACTGTTTCATCGGTTTCGGCAAAATACTCACGTCTTTCAGAATGTCCTATAATTACATACTTAACTCCGGCATCCGTAAGCATCTCAGGTGATACCTCACCTGTATATGCACCGCTTTCCATATAGAACATATTCTGTGCACCTATATCTATGCCGCTTCCTGCCGTTTCCTTTACTGCAGGTATTATATCTATTGCCGGAACTGCAAATACAACATCTACCCGGGCATCTGCAACAAGAGGCTTTAATTCCTTTATAAGTTCAATTGCCTGTGCAGGAGTTTTATTCATCTTCCAGTTTCCCGCTATAATTTTTTTTCGCATTTTCTTTTAATGACCTCCGCTGTATATTATCTTACAATTATTAAATTTTAAATATTATATTGAACGATTCTAATAACACCATCTATATTATTATAGTTTATTTATTATCTGCGGCCGATACTCCGGGAAGTTCCTTACCCTCCAGAAATTCAAGGCTTGCACCGCCACCGGTTGATATATGTGTCATCTTATCAGCAAAACCGAGTCTCTTAACCGCATTTACGGAATCACCGCCTCCTATTACAGTTACGGCATCTTTTAAATCAGCTACGGCTTTGCATATCTCAAGTGTTCCTTTTGCAAAATTCTCAAATTCAAAAACTCCCATAGGTCCATTCCATACCACTGTTTTCGCACCTTCAAGTGCTTTTTTATAAAGTTCAATAGTTTTAGGACCTATATCAAAACCTGACCAGCCCTTATCAATGTGATCAACAATCTTAAATTCCGTTTCATTTGAAAATTCCTTTCCTTCCACATGATCAACAGGAAGCAGAAGCTTTACCTTTTTATCCTCCGCTTTTCTAATCATATCAAGTGCATAGTCAAGTTTATCCTCTTCACAAAGTGAGCTGCCTGTTTCCTCACCCTGTGCTCTTGCAAATGTATATGCCATACCGCCGCCTATTATAAGGGTGTCAACCTTATCAAGCAGATTATTTATCACATTTATTTTATCTGAAACCTTTGCACCGCCCAGTATTGCGACAAAAGGTCTTGCAGGATTTTCGACTGTTTCACCGAGAAATTTAATCTCCTTTTCCATGAGATATCCAACTACATTTTCTCTGCAATACTTAGTTACACCTACATTTGAGCAATGTGCTCTATGTGCCGTTCCGAAAGCATCATCTACAAATACACCGTTATCACAAAGCTCTGCAAGCTCTTTTGCGTATTTATCCGCCGCTTCATCTTTGCCGTATTTTGTCTCTTCCTCTCTATATCTGGTATTTTCAAGCAATAATATCTCATTTTCCTTGAGCTGCTGTGCAAGTTTTTTTGTACTTTCACCTGTTACCTGAGGATCGGAAACAAATTTCACTGCAACTCCAAGCCTTTGTGCAAGCGCAGGTGCCACAGGTGCAAGACTAAGTTCACGCACCGGTTCTCCCTTAGGCTTACCCATATGTGAGCATAATATAAGCTTTGCACCTTTTTCAAGAAGTTTTTTAAGTGTGGGAAGTGCACCGTCTATACGATTATAATTTTGTATCACACCGTCCTTTATAGGAACATTAAAATCACAGCGCACAAGCACTTTTTGACCTTTTATATCATTTAAATCATCAATAGTCTTTTTATTTAACATATCTACCCTCCTTATTAAAAAAAGAGTCCGGTCCAAAAAGAACCGGACCCCGTAATATGCATCAAAACCAGCCCGGCGGCATCGTCCCGACTGTTATAAAGCAAATTATGCAAGCTCTGCAAAATATTTAATAGTCCTTACCATCTGTGATGTATATGAGTTTTCATTATCATACCATGAAACCACCTGAACCTGATATAAATCATCCACTATATGTGAAATCATGGTCTGAGTAGCATCAAACAGCGATCCGAACTTCATACCTATGACATCGGAAGATACTATCTGATCCTCTGTATATCCGAAAGATTCTGAAGCTGCCGCTTTCATAGCTTCATTTATATCCTCTTTTTTAAGTCCTGCCTTTTTAACAACTGCACAAAGTATAGTTGTGGAACCGGTAAATACAGGTACTCTCTGTGCCGAACCTATAAGCTTTCCGTTAAGCTCGGGTATTACAAGTCCTATTGCTTTTGCAGCTCCGGTAGAGTTCGGAACTATATTTGCAGCACCTGCCCTCGCCCTTCTTAAATCTCCTTTTCTATGCGGACCGTCAAGTATCATCTGATCACCTGTATAAGCATGTATAGTGCTCATAATGCCTGACTGTATAGGAGCAAGTTTATTTAATGTGTCCGCCATAGGTGCAAGACAATTTGTAGTACATGAAGCGGCTGATATAATTTTATCTGTATTTTTTATACTTTTTTCATTTACACTAAAAACTATGGTAGGAAGATCATTTCCTGCCGGCGCTGAAATAACCACCTTCTTTGCACCTGCCTTGATATGTGCTTCTGAAAGCTCTTTTGAACAGTAAAATCCAGTACATTCAAGAACCACGTCAACACCTATCTTCCCCCATGGAAGATCCTGTGCCTTAGGCTCTTTATATATTGTGATTTTCTTTCCATCAACGGTTATGCTGTCCTCGCCGGCTTCCACCTTATGCTTACCCTCACCGAAATATCCTGCAAATCCGCCCTGTGCGGTATCATATTTAAGAAGGTTTGCAAGCATCTTAGGATCTGTGAGATCGTTTATGGCAACCACCTCATACCCATCCGCCTCAAACATCTGCCTGAAAGCAAGACGACCAATACGTCCAAAACCGTTAATTGCAACTTTTACTGACATTCTAAATCCTCCTTGGAAATAAAAAATATATAATTTATAAGATCATTTGTAATAGAATACCAAATGTTCCTTATCACAATGAAACAGAATACGCACTGCTTCTAATGTGATATCTTAGTTAAGTACCTTAATTTTACAGGATTATCAATAAAAAATCAACTATATTAATATGGCAATTATATAACAAATAACTATATTAAAGCCTGCCTGCCATATACTTTTTTATGCTATATGGCATAAATATTTAAAATTTATTCTCACTGCCTTAAACATCTGCTCTATCCGCTTTCTTAACAATATATTGTTTGATTAATATATTGCTGCAAGGTGTTCATACCGTTTTCTACATTTCTTTTCTTACATAACCTGCAATATTCACCGCATGGTCCGATATTCTCTCAAGATTACTTAATATATCCATAAATATCATACCGGCTTCAGGGCTGCATTCACCTTTTGACAGCCTTATAAGATGTTTTTCACTTAATTCGTCCTCGAGGTTATCAACATCATCCTCAAACTGCCATACCTTTCTGACTGAATCAAGTGAACCCGTCCTTCTGGCATCTATTGCATAATACAGCGAATTATAAGCACTTTCGCTTATTTTTTTAAGATCATCCGCTCCTGTAGGCGAGATCTTAATATTTTTTTCCTTCATATATTTTATATTTTCAGCAAGATTTTCAGCATGATCTCCCACTCTTTCTATATCCGATATTGAATAAAATAAGTGGTTTACAAGAAGTTTTTGCTCTTCATTAAGCGAAAGATTGTCAACCTTTATAAGATATTCAGTTAAAGTATTCTGCATCTTGTCAATTATTTTTTCAGTTGCAAATACTTTTTCCAGCTCATCGGAATCATTATGCATTATCATCTTCATAGCAAGTTTTACATTGTCGGTTGCCACCTCGCCCATATGCAGAACTTCTTTTACCGCAGCTTCTACAGCAAATGCGGGAGTCTCAAATATACGATCATCAAGATGTTTTAAAGTGCTTTCATATTCTTCTTCAGATATATCAGTTTCTTTTTGGTCATCATGCCTTACTATAATACCCGAAAGCTTTACAAGCTGACTTGCAAACGGAAATAATAAGGCGGTATTTGTAAGATTGAACATTGTGTGGAATATTGATATCTGTACCGAGTTTATATTGCTCCCCGCAAATCCGGGATTTAATGAAAAAAGTATAAATCCTCCTATACCGAATATCACCGCACCTATCAAATTAAACAGAAGATGTATGGCAGCGGCTCTTTTTGCAGTTCTGCTGCTTCCCATAGATGATATCAACGCAGTTACACATGAACCTATATTCTGACCAAGTGTAATATATATGGCGGCATTTGCAGTTACAACACCGTTTAATGCAAGTGTCTGGAGTATACCTACTGATGCGGATGAACTCTGAAGCAAAGCCGTTACCAGACAACCTACCATCATACCCAGAAAAGGATTATTCCCTAAAAGCCTGAAAGCTTCCGAAAATATAGGCAGGGTTGTATAAGGCTTTATAGACGAGGACATAAGACTAAGTCCCATAAATAAAAATCCCAGACCTGTTAAAATCTCACCTGCAAGTTTTTTCTTCTGTGATGAATGTGATGATGAAAATACAAGTATAAGTGCACCTATACCTATAAAAAGCGGAGCATAAAACTCCGGATTTATAACTATAAGCGAATCTCCAAATTGACTCATAGAAACTATCCATGAGGTAATTGTAGTACCTATATTTGCACCCATTATTACACCTACAGCCTGTGTAAGGCTCATAACACCTGCACTTACAAAACCTACTACCATAACCGTGGTTGCACCTGAACTTTGTATTATTGCAGTTATAATAGCACCTGAGATTATAGCCATAATTCGATTATTTGTAAGCATCTCAAGAAATTTCTGCATCTTGCCTCCGGCAGTCTTTTGCATACCGTCAGCCATTATGTTCATACCATAGAGAAACATACCGAGTCCGCCTAAAAAACCAAACAGATTTGAAATATTTTCTATCATTTTACTCCCCTGAACTTTTGCGCTACTTCCCTTAAATCTTTTTTAAATATATTTCAGGCATGTACCGCATTATAATCTTCCTTCTCATTTTCCATTTATTTCCTTAAATACACATACCACCCGACCTATTCTAACACAGCACCTGGTTGCAGACAATATCAAAACACAATATCAAAATGCAATATTAAAATACAATTTCAAAATACTTGTTTTTTTAAATAAAAAAGCTGCCTACCGATTCCGATAAAGCAGCTCTTTTATATATATATTTAATATGTTATTGTAAAATAATAAACCTGCAATCTAGCCTGCCACTCCCTCAAGTGCCACATCATCTCCGAAGAAAAGCTTTAAATCATCTTCAACGGTACCTATACCTGCTATGCCGAAGTTTTCAACAAGTACCTTTGCAACATTCGGTGAAAGGAATGCCGGAAGCGTAGGTCCTAAATGTATATTTTTTACACCAAGATAAAGAAGTGCAAGAAGCACTATAACCGCTTTCTGTTCATACCACGCTATGTTGTAAACTATCGGAAGATCATTTATATCATCAAGCCCAAATATTTCTTTAAGTTTTAATGCGATTACGGCAAGTGAATATGAATCATTGCACTGTCCGGCATCAAGAACTCTTGGAATACCGCCTATATCGCCTAGAGGCAGCTTATTGTATTTAAACTTTGCACAACCTGCTGTAAGTATAACCGTATCCTTCGGAAGCGCCTTTGCAAAATCAGTATAGTAATTCCTTGATTTTGCACGTCCATCACATCCTCCCATTACTATAAACTTCTTTATAGCACCGGACTTAACTGCATCAACCACTTTATCTGCAAGTGCAAATACCTGATTGTGTGCAAATCCTCCTATAATTTCTCCTGTTTCAATCTCTGTAGGAGGTGCACATCTTTTAGCATGCTCTATGATCTCTGAAAAATCCTTTTCCTGACCTATATCACCTGCAATATGTTTGCATCCCGGAAAACCTGCACTTCCGGTGGTATAAATCCTGTCTTTATAACTGTCTTTAGGCGGTACTATACAGTTCGTAGTCATAAGGATCGGTCCATTGAAACTCTCAAACTCCTCTTTCTGTTTCCACCATGCATTTCCGTAATTTCCTACAAAATGAGAATATTTTTTAAATGCAGGATAATAATTTGCAGGCAGCATCTCAGAATGTGTATAAACATCAACTCCTGTACCCTCAGTCTGCTTTAAGAGCATCTCCATATCTCTGAGGTCATGACCTGAGATAAGAATACCCGGACGTGTACCGACACCTATATTTACCTTTGTAATTTCAGGATTTCCATAAGCAGTCGTATTTGCCTTATCAAGAAGTGCCATACCGTCAACTCCGAATTTACCTGTTTCAAGTACAAGGGCTACAAGCTCATCAACTGTAAGTGAATCATCAAGTGTAGATGCAAGTGCTCTCTGTAAAAACGCATCAACATCTTCATTGTCCTGAAGAAGTGCATTTGCATGCTTGCTATAAGCTGACAGTCCCTTAAGACCGTAAATTACAAGCTCTCTTAAACTCCTTACATCTTCATTTTCAGTAGCAAGCACACCTACAACTGCAGCCTTATGTGCAAACTCGGATCTGTCATTGCTATCCCAGAATGCAGCTTCATGAAGTGATGATGTATCCGAAACTTCTTTAAGAAGCTCCCTCTTTTTTTCAAGTGTTGCAAAAATTCTTTTAATTATAGCTTCTTCATCAAAATTCGCATTTGTGATTGTAATAAACAGGTTCAGGGTTGCCATATGGTTTACATCCTGTGAAACCTTCTTACCCTCTGCTCTAAGTCTTGTAGTTACTGCTGAGAGACCTTTTGTAACATATACGAGCAAATCCTGCATTGCAGCAACTTCAGGATTTTTACCACATACACCCATCTGTGTACATCCTTTACATCCTGCTGTTTCCTGACACTGATAACAAAACATCTTATTTTCCAAAATTGAAACCTCCTCTTACTTTATTTTTTTAATTTAGCCGAAATATCTGTATAATCTTGCAATTACTATTTTACATGGAACAAATATCCGCTGCAGGAAATGAGCATTCTCCCACATACAAAACAAAAGCATTTAAAAAGCTTTTACATTTAAAAACCATGTAAAATATTTTTCTCTTTTCTTATTTACTAATAAGAATACTATTATATTAACAGGCATTTTATATTAATTCCGTTACTTGGGTTACGCTATGTTATAATTTAAATTTTTAATACATTTAATACTGTTAATTATAAAAACAGCACATAAACAGCATATATTAGACACTTTTTACTTTTTAAGCCGGCTGTTTATATAATGTCTTCAAGCAGTGAAGAATCGGGTATATATATCATATTCTTGCCCTTTACTTTTATAAGATTTTCTTTTTGCATTCTCATAAGCTCCCTTGAAAGTGAAGGTCTTGCAGTATTTAACCAGTCTGCCAGCTCCTCACGGTTCATACCGATCAGCACCGTACCGTCAGGGTTCATATTTCTTAATAAAAACATGGATATTTTCTGCCTTAGCCCTAAACATGAAAGTATCTGAAGCCTGCTGTTTAAATAATAGTTTTTTTGTGCAAGTATAAAAAGCATATTTGAGTTTAACTGTCTGTGGTAATCACCGCTGCTGCCGAGACTTTCATACAAAAATTTTTTATTTATCTTAAGCACCTTGACCTTTGTCAGTGCCTGTGCATAATGCTCATATTTTTTATTCTTTAAAAATGAAAATACTTCACCAAATAGCTCCCCGGTCTGCGAAAACACGGCAGCTATACTCCTTTTTCCGTTTGAAAAATCACTGCATATTGATATGCTGCCCTCTATAAGCACAAGTATATTTTTAGGATCATCTCCCTCATGAAATATAATTTCATCTTTATCATAAGGCACAATCTTTGCTTCACCGCTTTTAAGACAGCTTTCTATATCATTATCATTTATACCTGCAAATAATGCACTTTTTTTCAATTTTTCAACTATATTTTTTTCTTTCATTAACAACTAACCCTTTATATGAATTACTAACCGTCTAAGGAAATGATTATTAAATATCTCCATCACTTATATCAAGCAAATCTCCTGCCCTTAATTTCCTCCTTGCCGATTGCATAACCTCATCAAGTGTATCAAGTTTTGCAAGCAGCTGCTTTTCCTGTGCACTTGTTTCTATTATCTTATGTATCCCACCGTTTTTTATGACTATTCGCCTGTCAGCCATAAGTGCAAGCAGCGGATCATGCGTTGCCATAAGGACTATCTTATCCTGGGATACTAAAAGCTCAAGTGCCTTTCTCCTGTCAATACCGGCATTTTCTATCTCATCAATGAGCACTATCGGTGAAGAGCTTAATATTGCGGTATCCGCTATCATAAGTGCCCTTGACTGACCTCCGCTAAGTCCTGTTACCGGAGTTGTTTCAAGAAATGATTCCCCGGCAAGGCGGTTTGCTTCCTCAAGTATCTTTTTCTTAACCTCAGGTACATTTTCAACCATACGGCTTGCCGCATGCATCTCAACAAAATCTCCTACGCTTAAATCCATTACAAAATTCATATTCTGTGAAAGCTGTGCTACAAGTTTGTTATTTGATGAATATCTCCACTTGGGATCGGGTCTGTCATCATTTATAAGTATACTTCTTCCGGTAGGCGTATCATTTTGTGCAGCCCATTCTATATCTGCAAGCAGACGACTTTTCCCCGATCCGGTAGGTCCTACTATTGAAACTATATGAGAGGGCAGTATATCAAATCTTTCAAAACTCTCAGGTGTTCCGCTCTTATCATGCCCCGGCAGTATGGTCAGAGATTTTACCGCACTGCTCTTTTCAATCCCTAAAAATTCCATCATCTGTTCAATATAGGAATCCAGCTCCTCAGGAAGCTTTACTATATCAATTGCATTGTCCTCAAGCTCCTGGTCGGTCAAAGAGGATAGAAATTCATCAAATTTTATATTTTCATAGCCTTTTATATCCAGTCTGTTCTGTTCAAAAAATTCTTCAGTAAACGGATATTCCTTAAGTATATCACCAAGTTTCATATCTCTTACCATTTTTATTCCTCCCAGAGCATCTTCTTGGTATTTCCAAGCTGATAACTCTCACCTATACGTGTTTCTCCAAGGCAGTATGAGCACATAGCTGAAGGCATAGGAAAACGAAGTTTCATGCCCTGAACCGAATTTATCATCATCTTTTCATCATAAAGCAGTGTACTCAGTTCATATGCCCCCTGACCGCTTAAACCGTTTACATGCATCACTGCCGCCTTAGGATTTACCGCATTTACCCTTGCGGCAAATACTTCCCTCTCTGCCTGTGAAACTATATCGCCCTTGGTTATAACCACCACATCGGCTGATTTTAACATAGGTCCTATCTTTTTAGGTGTATTTATACCTGAAAGATTATCTATAACACATACTCCTTTTACATCCTGAAGATAGGGTGAGCATCTGTTACAAAGCCCGGCAGATTCGCTTATAAGCAGGTCAAGCTCCTCTTTTACTCCCCATTTTACTACCCCCTCTATATTTGAAGCAAAGAAATGATCAGGGCACAGTCCTCCTGACAATCCTTTCCTTACAGGTATTCCTGCCTTTTCATACATAATGTCATCATCAGTATACAGACAGTCAAATTTTACAACTCCTACTTTTAACCCCCTTCTTTTAAATGAATCAATCGTCTTTAATATAACTGAAGTCTTGCCTGACGAAGGCGGTCCTGAAAATATAGTTAAATTCATCTATTACCTCCCTCAAAAAATGCGGTTTCTGTTTCTTTAAGAAGTTTTCCTATATCATGTGAATGTATAAGATCCCAACCTGCCCATACAAATTTCTGCTCAGGAGAAAGCTTATTATCTATATCAGGCTGTGTAGACGGAAATTTGCCGTCAGCATAAAGTGCCTCGCTTACCTCTTTTGAAAACAGGAAATCAACCAGCGATTTTGTATGTTCCTTTGAACTTTCCTTTGTAAGAAGAAATATAGGGCTTATTATAGCACCTTCTTTAGGCCATACCGCCTTCAAAGGTCCTCCCTCCTTTGCCATCCATGTAAAAAAGTACGGCATTATACTTACAACAGGTGCCGAACCTGCTGCCGCTTTTACACCCTTTACCATCTGTGCCGGATGCATGCTTTCAAGAAGGCTTCCTCCAAGTTTTTTTATACCTTCCATACCGTAAAGTTTGTACATTCCAAGCATTATCGCATTGAATAAATCAAGATCTCTTACAGGTATTGATACACTGTTTTTAAATTCAGGCTCTAAAAGATCCGACCAGCTTTCCGGAAATTTTCTGTCCCCTAAAAGCTCCGTATTTACCATAAATATAGCAGGTACAACTCCTATTATAGAATATCTTCCAAGCGGATCCCTTAAATCTATAGATTCATTTTCAAATGCGGGATTTATATGTTTAAGACCTGATATATCTTTAAATACACCTTTTTCCATATATTTTCCCATAAGCTGTCTGTCAAAAAATAAATCAAATCCTGCTGAAAGATAAATATCTGCAAGCTCAGACTCATCACTGCTGTTAGCTACCTTTTCTTTTATAGCGTCAAGTCCCATACTTGCAGCCTGAAGGTCCATATTCATATCAAGCTGTTTTTCATTTATATGCTTTTCAAGCTGCTCTAAAAACTGCATTTTTACAGGACAGGGCAGTACGCCTTCCATACTAAGCTTTGCTGTAAGGCTGTGTACTTTTGCTTCTTTAAGCCCGCTTGAAAAATCAAATTTTTTATTTTCTATCATCTCAAGCATCTCTTTTTCAAAAAGCTCGGTATCTATATGTTTGCTTTTCAGGGCAAGCTCAATTGATATTGTCTTACCTATAGTTTTTCTCATATTGTCATTTTTAAGGTTGTCAAAACCTTTTGAGACAAATAAATCTATTAACTGAGGGTAACGTTCCGTTACATCATACACCTTGTCTGTCATTGAAAAATATTCATTCATATATATTATTCTCCTTGGGTTTGCATCTTATGTTTTATATTTTCTAATCATTATAAAGCCGGTTTGCAGCAATCCGGTCAGTAAACTTTCAGTCTGCAGATTGCAGTTTTATAGCACCCGGGCTTATATTGTTTATTATTATATCTTATGAAATATAATAAAAACCGTAATAAATGTTACGGTTTTTATTATTTTTTATATTAAGTTGTATTGTAATAAACCCTGCCACATCTGCCGGGTCTTACTGTAATCTTATACATGGTTCTGCTTATGCCGTTATCCCTAATATATTCCTAATATATTCGCCGATGCATTGTAAAAGAGAGAATAAAAATTTAATATTTTTATAATACAGCTTACAGTATCGGATAAAATTCAGGCTTTCTGTTTTTATATACAGCATACTCTTTAAATCCGCACTCAGACAGCAGCTGTGCCACATCATCAAACGGGTATCCTATAGCTTCCGGCTTATGTGCGTCGCTTCCTATCGTAATAAGCCTTCCACCCATCTCATAATATCTTTTAAATACATCTTTTGAAGGATTCGGCTGTCCAAGCCCTCTTCTATAACCGCCTGCATTGCACTCAAGTGCTTTATCCTTTTTTATAAGAAGCTCAAGTATGGGATCTATATACTGCCTGTATGCTTCATAGCTGTAATATTTATTTTTATTAGGTCCGTACCTTACTACATAATCAAGGTGTGCAAAAGTATCAAAGCAGTCAAGCTGTCTTATACGATTAAGAGTTGCTTCAAAATACCTTTCATATGACTCTTTCTCTTCTCTTCCCTCAAAAAATGAGGTTGAAAATACGTCTATGCCGTCTACAAAATGACTTGAACCGATTACAAAATCAAGCTTGTCATTATATTTATCTACAAGGCTGCAAAGATAATCGGATATATGAAGCTGCAATCCCAGCTCTACGCCTATAAGCACCTCTATCCTTTTTTCATATTCCTTTTTTATCTCGTTCATTTCAACAAAATACGGCTCAAAATCAAGCAGAAACTCCTTGCCCCCGTCCGATACGGCATCATAGTCATGATGGTCTGTGATACATATATGTTTAAGCCCCAGCTCTGCCGCTCTGTCAATCTGCTGTCTGATTTTTGTTTCGCAATCCGCAGAATAATCGGTATGTATATGACAGTCGCTTAAAATTCTCATTATTTTATAATACCTTTCAATTCTTTATTTTAGCTGTTTTCATATTTAAAGAGTAAAAATTATAAAAACTCCATTCTTTTTATTTTCTACAGGTAAATTTATATAGAACTGCAAGTGCACTTCCTAATATAATAAAAGTCTTAACATTGCAATACTCCATTTTTTACAAAAATATCTAAATCCTGTTATATAGTTTTATCCAGATATTTTTCAATACCGCATTGCTCTACGACTTTCTTTCCAAGTAAAGTAATAGCTAATGTAGGGCATTTATTTACACATCTGTAACATACAGTACACATATTATTTGGAACTGCTTTATGCTCTTTTATTTCTATATTATTCATAGGGCAGACTTTTGCACAAACGCCGCAACCAATACATTTTTCCCTGTCTATTTTAAGTTTATCGGAATATTTTTTTGTAGCATTATAACAATACAGTCTCTGTCCGAAAAGTCCTGCAAGATGGCTCAGTAATCCTATACCGTCTTGTGAAAATTCTCCTTTTTTGAAATTTTGGGCAGAAAGCTTAATTTTCTCATCAGACTTTTTAATAATCTCCTTATTGCGTTCCAAACTCCTCTTTAGAATTTTTATATCGGAGATACAATCAGGCATGGTAAGATGAAGCCCACCTATTACCTTTGCCTGAAAACTTTCTAAAAGCCTGCCCAGTATACCTGCTCCATCTCCTGAAAAAAGACCCATAGTGGCAATTATAAAAATCTTCTTTCCTTCCCATATAGAAGAATTTTTCTGAATAAAGTCTTTTAATATCTTGGGAATATTGCTGTAATATACGGGGTAGCCCATTACTATAGTATTATTTTGTTTAATACCCGGTATTGCCCGTTCATCTTCAATAGAATATGATTCTATGTTATCTCCACATTCTTGCAAAAACCTCTCAATACAGTATTTTGTATTTCCGGTTCCGCTGAAATATATTCCTAACATTTTAGCTAACCTCCTTAAGGTATAAACTATTCTAAATATATTAAATTATATCACTTTTACCTGACTTTTTCCATTGTTGAGATCGGGCAAACCGGAAACGGTATAAATCACATAAAATTATTTTCTCAAAAATTATCTTATCTGAACTTTATATAAACATTCTCTTCATCTTCAGACGTTAAGTGTAAACTGCTCCTCATTCCACCGACTATATTAATAACATCTTTATCAAGGGGTTCTTTATTACCATTATCCGTCCAAGACTCCAAAGTTCCCATTCCTGTATCTCTATTATAATTATCTATATATGCCACACTGCCGTCATCAAAAATTTTAAATTCGTAAACTTCACTTCCTATTTTTTCAATATCATCTCCATTTAGCTTATAAAGATCATATGTGTAATTACTTTTAGGATCGGTTTCCAAGTACACGGTACCATTAATTATACGCCAAGCAACACATTCTGACTTAATTTCCCTTTTATCACAATATAAGGTTCCGATACTGAAAAAGATATTGTCATTACCTTTGACATAATACAACTTTTTATTGTAAATACCGTAAATTCTGCTAACGCCACTATCTAAAAGCTCAAAACTTTCTAATTTTCCATCTTTTAAATCTGCCTTATATAATTCACAATCTCTAGAACGGTAAATATCAGCTACTGCTTTATCGATTTCTGAAGAAAAATATTTGTAACTTCCTTCAGACAGACTTTTTATCTTATCTTCCGTTTCTTTATCATTTTTAACAATATATATGTTATTGTCTTCCTCATCAATATATATGTCGCTTATATTATGACCGCCCTCTTCAAGTCTATAGACCTTATCTTCCAAAACTGCTGCCACAGCAAATGCCTGATTTTGTTTCCACAAAATATCTCTCATAAAATCTTCGACTATAATCTCAGAAGTAAGATCATAGTCCCAATACTTTAAATAGAAATCAGCTTCAAGCTTCGACTTGAATTTATCGGAATCACCATTATCCACATAAAAATACTCGCCCAAAGGACTGCCTTTATCTTTATAATATTCATAAATAAGCTTATCCAGATTTAATTTTTTTTCGCCTGATTGATCTGTATTATTTGAAATTTCGTCATCAGAATATTTTATATATTCGTCAAGCTTATATATATAGTCCTCAAAAAGTGATGAAAGCTTTATTTTTTCAATTTTGTCCTTGTCAAAATATGTAAAACTTACAGGCTCATCAGAAGAAATAGAGGCTCTACTCGCAACTAATACATCTGTTGACAATGTTTTACTGCTGTTTTTGTCATAATATGACAAAGTTCCGAAATATTCTTTAGCCGTAATTTTTTTAAGCTTTTCTTTAAGTTCCATTTTCATTTGTTGCAAGGCATATTCTTTAAGTCCCTTATCCTTTATGACTGATTTGTCCTTAAACATTAACGCCTTATCTTCTTCGCTTATTTCAGGAACGGATACCTCTTCTGTCATGTCCGGAATATCATCTTCTATTATCAGATCGTAAAGCGAACTTTCTTTGTTTTCTGAAAGGTAGTATAAACCTTCCGTTTTTTTATTCATAAGGATTAGTCCCCTGCCGAGTTCAGCAATAAAAACAGGCTTTTTATTTTCACTGTCAGGTTTTGTAATATCATTTATATAATATATATTATATGTGTCATTTTCTTCTTTTACATAGTATATGGATGATAAATCCTTACTGCATGTAATACTCACACTGACTACATCATTGTCTATTTCATAGGGCTCATCTTTAAAGTTGTATAAATACAAAGTACACCGCTCACCACGGTCATATTCAGATAAACCATTTTTAAAATCAAATGCACCTCTAAAACTGTAATGCTTTTTAGCGAGGTAAATCATACTGCCCTCATCCTCACTAAGACTATAAAAATCTGTATATTCAGCTATGTTTTTAGAATTTTCACCGTCCCAGATATAGATGCCTAATCCTAATTCTGTTACATATAAAACTTTTCCATTTTTTATCAATGAAATATTCAGATTCATTGTAATATTTTCTAATTGGTGCTTTATGCATTTTCATTTTCCTCATCTTCAAATTCATCTTTAGCTTCAGATTCATCTTTAACTTCGGCTTCATCCTTAACTTCGGCTTCATCTTTATCTTTTGAGTAATTTTTACGTTCAACTACCTTAAGTGCTCTTAAATAATCCTCATCCATTGCTTCAATATAGTATACATATTTACCGTCTAAAGAATATTGTACCTCGGGTAATGAAGATTCTCGCAGTTCAAACGCAAACCTTTTTTTATATTTGTCCTTTGATATCCTTGTTGCTTCGTTCTTACCCGGTATATGTTCATACAAACCGTTATTTTTAATATACACAAGTTCCCTGCCTGTAAGGCTTGTCTCCGGCACTTCCTGTTTTTCGGCTTCTTCTGAAGTACCGTCTGCCTTTGTGCAAGCGGAAAACACGGTTATAAGTAACAATATTATCGCAGCAAGCAAAATTAAATGTTTATTTTTTTGTATGTTTCTTTTCATAATACTATCCCCTTTTATATAAATATTATTTTTTATCTTAATTTCATATAAATATTATCTTCAGTCCCAAAAACTGTATAATAGCCGCTCTTTTTACCGCCGACTATATTCATAACATTTTTATCCACCGTTTCTTTATTATTCTTATCTTTCCAAAGCTCTAAAGTCCCTCTCCATGTATCTTTGTTATAATTATCTATATATGCCACACTGCCGTCATCAAGAATTTTATATTCGTAAATATCATTTCCTATTCTTTCGACATCATTTCCGTTTAACTTATAAAGATTATATAAGTCATGATCATTTGCTCCGGTTTCCAGGTACATAGTATCATTAACTATATGCAAAGCCCTAAATCCCGACTTAATTTTCTTTTTATCACAATATAAGACTGCACCTATATCAGAATAGATACCTTCTGCACCTTTGACATAATACAATTTTTTATTATAAATACCGTAAATCTTTCCGGCTCCACTGTCTAAAAGCTCAAAACCGCCTAATTCTCCATCTTTTAAATCCGCCTTATATAATTCAAAACCTGCTGAATTATAAATCTCATCTTTCGCTTTATTGATTTTTGAAGAAAAATATTTATAACTTCCATCAGATATACTTTTTATCTTATCCTCAGTTTCTTTATCGTTTTTAACTATATATATGCTATTACCCTCCTCATAAATATATACATCTCTTATATTATGACCGCCCTCTTCAAACTTATAGACCTTATCTTCCAAAGCAGCTGCCACATCAAATGCCTGACTTTGTTTTAATAAAATATCCGTCATAAAATATCTGACTATGGAGCCGGAAGTTTTTTTATAGTCCCAATGTGCGAAAGCCCCTGAATAATGTTCTCCTTCAAGGTCCAATTTAAATTGACCGGAATCAGCATCATAAGCATAAAAATACTTTCCCAAAGGACTGCCGCTATATTTATAGTATTCATAAATAAGCTTGTCCAGATTTAATTCTGTGTCTGTTGCTGCATCTTCCTTATCTGAAATACTCTCATCAGAATAGTCCATATTTTCATTAAGTTCATATATATAGTCGTCAAAAAGTGATGAAAGCTTTATTTTTTCAATTTTATCCTTGTCAAAATATGTAAAACTCACCGTTTTATTCAGTGTATTTGAAATTTCCCCATATACCAGTGTCGATGTTGACAGTTCTTTACTGCCGTTCTTGTCATAATATGACAAAGTTCCAAAACATTCTCTATTAATAATTTTTTTAAGATTTTCTTTAAATTCCATTTTCATCCGTTGCAAAGCATATTCTTTAAGTCCCTTATCCTTTATGACTGCTTTTTCTTCAGCCATTAATTCCTTATCTTCAATACTTATTTTCGGAATAGGTACTCCTTTTGCCTTATCAGGAATATCATCTTCTATTATCAGGTCGTAAAGTGAACTTTCTTTGTTTTCTGAAAGGTAGTATAAGCCTCCTGTTTTTTTATTCATAAAGATTACTCCACTACCCAGTTCGGCAACAAAAACAGGTTCTTTTTTTTCATTATAGGTTTTTGTAATGTCGTCTATATAATATATATTATATGTATCTTTTTCATCTTTTACATAATATAAATTTGAAAAATCCTTACTATAAACAAATTTCCCGGCAATTACATTATCGGATATTTTATAAGATTCATTTTTAAAGTCATAAAAATACAAAGTGCCCTCTACTATATTTATAAAATCAGCTAAATCATCTACAAAATCCGGCATCCCCTTGGAACTGTAATCAACTTCGTTAAGATAAAGCATACTGCTCTCATCTTCACTAAGATTATACAATTCTATCCTATCTCCTATTTTTTTAGAATCTTTACCATCCCAAACATAAACTCCCAGTTCTATCTCTGTTCTATATAAAATTCTTCCGTTTTTCAGTACCTTGAAGTCTAAAACATTTGAAGCGATAGTTTCACTTTCTGTATCTCTTCCCTCATCTTTATTTATATCTTTTGTTTCATTTTTACGTTTAACTGCCTTAAGTGCTCTTGGATTGTAATCATCCATTGCTTCAAGATAATATATATATTTACCGTCAAAAGAATACTGTGCTTCTATAGATGAAGAGTCATACATACTATACCCCGGATTTTTTTTATATCTGTCGTTTGAAATCATTATTACTTCGTCCTTATCAGGTATATGCTCATACAAACCGTTACTTTTAATATACATAAATTCCCTGCCTGTAAGGTTTGTCTTTAACTCCCCTTGCCCTGCGGTGCCATCTGCCTTTGTACAGCCGGAAAATACGGTTATAAGTAACATTATTATCGCAGTAAGCGGAACTAAATATTTATTTTTTTGTATATTTATTTTCATCATGCAGTCTCCTTTTACAAAAATGTTATTTTAATAAGTATTATATAAATGCTTATTTTTCAGTATAATTTATACCCTCAAGCTTTGATATTATTTTTTTATTCATTTTCTCATATGAATCCCATATATTCTTTTTATCTTTTTCATCTTTTAATACAAATTCATTTATAAGTGATTTTATATTATCAAATATTTTAGCAGAATTTATACCGGTTTCTTTTTCAATATTCTCATCGGTTATTGATACTATCTCATGTGCCGCAGGATTACGCATTATTTTTTCAACATCATGAAGTTTTTTGATTTTATCATATATATCAGGACTTGCTTTTTTATTAATTGTTGCTTCATTATTAAGTTTTTCAATTAATTTATATAAATTACCGTTCCCGATATCTTTATAAAACGGAAAATCATCTTTAGTTATAACGCTATTTAAAACAGTATCGCCTTTGATTTTTTCCAAATCCCATTTTCTCATATTTTTGCCGTTATAACTCACATAATTATTTATATTGATATCATAAATAACTTTTATAATAATTTCATATAAATCAAGAAGTATCGGTGATATTGCTCTTATAAAATCAGCATATTCATGCTTTTTAATTTTTATACCCATAGCAAGAGTATATTCGACCATATTTAATTTATCATCATTTTCTTTTACGGGTATCCAACTGTCATATAAAGCTTTATGTTTTTCCCTTATCTTTTTAATATTAAGTTTAAGCCGGTCAGAAGCTGCGCTAAGATACTTTTTTGCTTCACTAACATCTATTTCATTTATCTTATTCAGTATATCATATGCGGCAATATAATTATATGAACTTATATGTGCTTTTATATTTTCTCTCTGTATCTCCCAAAGCCATGCTATACTCCTTATCTGAGTACATCTATTTTCAGTTCCGTCTTCATTATCTTCATTTGCATCCCACTGTTCTGCCGCTTCATAGTTTTTCCTGTCCTCAATTGAGTTGTTCATACGCCTTTCAGGAGTTGAAACCTGTATTGGTTTAAATTTTCCCAACGATACTACTGATTTTAAAATCAGTGCAGCTTTCATAGCCGGAGTACCTGAAGAGACATTTAAATAAATCGTATCATCATCTTTTGATTTTATATCAGATAAAATTTTTGTAAATCTGTCCATACATTTATCAAAATCATGCGCCTCTGTAAAATCGGGATCTTTTATTATATAATATTCAAATTTATGTCCAAGTTTTTCCTCAAGCTTTTCAAGGCAATAGGTATATCTTTGATCTTTTTCATGATAAGAGCATATCTCCTTTGACATATAAAAAATAACTTTATCAGGTTTATAATATCTGCATATGTGTAAAAATGCCCCATCTCTGAAATTAGATATAGGATCGGTTCCCCCTACCGGTGAAAATAAAATCTTCATAACGTTAAATTCCCCTCTTTATTATATTTAAATTATTATTATATCATTTTCTTCTTCTGAATAATCAAAGCTTCCTATAACAGTTATTTCTTCAGTTCCACGCAATTTATATATCCGTATATTATCCTCCTTTAAAGTAATACTTCTTAATCCTGATATCATTTTATCATAAAGCTTCTTATTTAATTTTGCTTCAAATGCAGATTTTTGTACACGTCTTCCAAACCTCATAAGATATTTGGCTATTTTAAGTCTATGTTTATTATCTATAATATCATATATTACAAGGACTGTATATTTCGTCTTACTGTCCGGAGCATATTCCTCCTCATAATGCTCCTCTTCCTCCATAAGCATCTTTTCAATACTGTATTCATCCATAGTTATCGTATAATTAATGGTTCATATAGATCTGCATTATGTTCATCGATACATTTTGCAAGATTTTTTACCTGCCACCATATTCCCTTTCTAAAACTTATAGGTCCGTCAAGAAAACTGAAATAATTCATATTTGTATTCATTTTTTGCTCAAGTTTTTTTATTATGATTTTTATTCCTTTATCTGATATTATCACGGCACCTGTTTCAATATCTTTGCTAAACTCATCTATGGATATTTCATTACCTCTTATAAGGCTAAGAGCAAGCGAGTCAACCAACACCGCTCTCCACTCCTCAATTAAATCGCTTACAAGTGCAGGATGGTTATTCTTTATCTGATGTATAAAACCTATATATGGATTGATACACCTGCTTTCCAGTTCAGCAAATATTTCATGAAATACTATTGTATATCCAAAACTTATCATTGAATTAAATGCATCTTTAGGAGGTCTTCTGCTTCTACCTTCGAATTTAAACTCATTCCATACCAGTTTTGAAAGTGCCTGAAAATAATATCTTGCAGCAATCCCCTCATATCCTGTAACTTCTTCAATTGATTTTGCACGGTATATATCTTTTTCACTAAGCGACATATACTTGTACTCCTCACTTATATCCTCTATGTTTACATAATTGCGTATATATCGTTTTAATATTACCATCTGATTATGTATCTTAGCTTTTTGTATCTTTTGGGCAAACTTAAGCCTAAATTGTATATCATCTGCGGCATATATCTGTTTTTTTATTCTCTCTGCATTATGATGTGTAGTAGATACCAATCTTCCAAAGTAATCCCCATACTTTGATAAAAATGTTACGGTAATCCCTCTTTTCAGACACTCCTTAACACATTGCGTTGTCATCTCTATATTTCCCATAATCATAACAGATTCCAGAGTCTCCTGAGGTACGGTGCGCCTTAGCCCTCCCTTTGAATCAATGACAAAGCATCCGTCTCTAACGCTGAATTTCTCCCCATGTTCGGTAATATACAATATCGACATTTTACTTAACCATACCTCCTGATCATAGCAATAATACAATCTCTATTTTTATATATAATTATATATAAACTATTTCTCTTTTTATGCAAAATTATAAATAATATATATAATCACAGCCTTCTTTATATTCACACCGTTTCGATATAAAATTAACTATCTATACTTGTTTCTTTTCCTCTCAAATTTATGTCTTTAATTATTTTACAGAAAACAAAATTGCAGCTTCACTGCCTGTTACTATTTACGCACCCCTTTCGGGATATTTATTTTCTAAATTACTATTAAAACAATATGTCGGACATCGATAGCGTTCATAATTTTCCGTCCCCTACCTGAGTATTCATTTTCTAATGCAGATCATAACATAATAATCTAAAATAATCAACGGCTCTAAGTTTTCGTCCTGTCATGGTGTTTATTTTCCAAATTAAATAAAAAAGAGACCGTGCAATCCGTGTACGATCTCTTTCATCTCCTGCCGAGGTACTTATTTTCTAACTGCAAAATAAAGAGCTTTTCAACAAAATCCTTACTGTTTTCGTATCTTATCAGAGTATTTATTTTCTAATTTCCTTGCAAGACATTACAGTAAATACCGCTTATCATTCACTATAACACTTATCTACAAACATAATAGGATTAAACGAAACTAATTGCTAAACCATGCACTTATTATTTTTCCGCTATAAACTTCCAGCCAAAGAGTTTCACCTATATCAAGATGCCGAGATGTGGTTTTAAAGCCTTCCTTGGTTAAGTAAGCTTCTATTCCCGCTCCGCTAAGCAGATAGAATATACTGTAATCTTCAACTTCAAGCCATTCTTCAGTATACCCTAAATTCTCATTATCCGATTGACGATATAAATATCCTTTTATATGTAAAGTATCACCATCCCATTCAATCATATCTTTTTTGTCGGAAATAAAATAAAATTTTCCCGTCAAACCTGCAAGATTGTTGGTATACGGATCCCATTTACCGTCAGCTCCTACCCAATAGCCGCCTCCAATCATCTGATTTGTAGCCATAGCACCGTCAGCCCCCAGGTAATAATCACCAATCCATTGTTCCGCCACCATGTAGCCGTCCTTATTAAAATAATACCATTTTGAATCACTGTCCTGAAACCAGGTATTTGCACAGTAACCGCCTCCTGATAACTTGTACCACCAACCTATATGATCTCTCTGCCAACTGCCTGCATATGTGCATATACTGCTGAGGACAGTCATTACAGAAAGTGTAAGGACACAAACTAATTTCTTCATAAATTAAACAAACCTCCTTAAAAATATAATGTCTATTTGCAGATTCCAAGCAGAGTATTTCTTGCCGGTTCTTGCCTATATACAGATAATAATATTAAATATAAAAAAAATATATTATTCACTGAATACTCTTTTTCAAAAATTCAAAATATTATTCAATGGATAATATACTCTTTAAGGTCTTTCCATACTATGAGGTTTAAAAAATACTTTTTATGTAGCCTGATCGGTCGTTTCTTTACCCGGTCAGGCTACCACTTTACATAAGAAAACAATATTTCAGTATTATGTTCATAGGATTTGCAGATAGGTTCCGTCCCCTGTCGGGGTTTTTATTTTCTAATCTATTTCACTCTTTCGCCATTTATTCTTTCTAGTTCTCTGTTTCCGTCCCCTATCGGGGTTTTTATTTTTTAATTAAGCGCTATAACAGGAAGATCAGAAAGAATCGATGTTTCCGTCCCCTTTCGGGGTTTTTATTTTCTAATTAATAGCCATAAAACTATTAATAAAGGATATGTAAAATATGAGTTTCCGTCCCCTATCGGGGTTTTTATTTTCTAAATACATCATAAAACAAGCCAATTGGGTATTTTTAAAGTCGTTTCCGTCCCCTATCGGGGTTTTTATTTTCTAATTAAAATAAACAGCATTGAATTTAATCAGGAAAACATCTATTAGTTTCCGTCCCCTATCGGGGTTTTTATTTTCTAATCTATAGTACAG
>ERZ772772.442-NODE-442-length-25516-cov-4.086328_pt1 | contig 25516 bp, 23 predicted proteins | sample MGYA00511484_ERZ772772 | MGnify/ENA primary metagenome ERZ772772 (study PRJEB29015, sample SAMEA2737913) | human oral metagenome | biome: human oral; feature: human-associated habitat; material: dental | place: China | collected 2088 ... | reverse complement strand
AATGGTTCTTCAAAGCCTGCAGCCATTGATGCTTCTGCATCAGCTTTTCTTAATACTTCTCTAATTAAATATATTAAATCTTGATATTTTCCTGAATAATTTTCACAAAACCAAGTAAGAAAAAGAGGATTTTTCATCTCTCGATTCAAATAATATTCAGGGGAGACAGGTATATCATAATTTGATAAAAAATCAAATACACTATTAATATCATTTGATTCTAAGCCCTTATGGTCAATAAAAGCTATATTACCGGATTTAATATCACTTATGACTTTTTCACTTAAAGTGAGTTTTTCAAATCCATTTCTAAGGGAAATAACTAAACGAATTCTTTTATATTTACTTACAAGAGAAATTAATGAATTTATACCATTCTTCCAAATAACACGTTTAAATGACTCATTAATAGCATCAATTAAAACAATACTATACTTATTATGTAAATCAGCATAATACTCCATATAGTTCAAAATATCAATTAATGAACCTGAATATGAATAATTACTAATGCATTTAACAAACTGATTCTCAATACTTTCATCAGAGATATACATTTGTCCTAAACTTAATAAAGCAAGGTTACCCTTATCTAAAAACTCTTTTGCAGACTTATATTTTTTTGGATGTAAGTCTCCCAACATTATTAGTCTTGCTTCATTTATAGCATTTTCAGTCGCTTTATTATATCTTGGAAGTCTCATTTCAAAAGGTGGTTCTCTTTCCGGTATTGATTTTTTAAGAAAAATAGTGTAAAATAACCTTAGTTATTAATAACATTAGTTATTCATGTGAAGGAGGGTTTATAGTGCCTGCAAAAAAACAAATTTCAAAAGAAAATATTTTAGAAGCAGCCATAGATATTATACGTCAAAATGGAGTAAATGCTCTCAACGCACGAAATATTGCAGAAAAACTAAAATGTTCAACACAGCCAATATATCTTTCTTTTTCGGGAATGGACGAATTAAAAATATCTGTATTTCAAGAAGCTATTAAAATTTATCAAAAGTTTATTTCAGAAGAAATGAGCAGGTCCGAATACCCACCCTATAAATCCTATGGCATGAGTTATGTCCATTTTGCTAAAAAAGAAAAAGAACTTTTTCAGTTTTTATTTATGTGTGATCGCTCAAAAGAAAAAGATCGAGAATTTAACGAAATGCTTTTTCTTCTAATGGATAACAATAAAATGGATTATAAAACAGCCTCTAAAATACACATGGAAATGTGGTTATTTGGTCATGGTATAGCTACAATGCTTGCAACTTCTTATATAAATCTGGACGATGAAACAATTAGCAATTATATGTCCGATGTTTATCAAGGAGTAAGATATTTATATAACACAAAACAAGAGGAAATACAAAATTATGAAAACATCAATTCAAAATGGATAAATTGTCCTGTTTGTGGAAATAAGACAAATAACAAGCTACGAAAGGATACTGTATTAAAGAACTTTCCTATATTTTGCCCAAAATGTAAAAATGAAAGTCTGATTGATGCAAGTAATTTATTCATAAAAATTAAATGAAATACGAGGGATTAATAAAATGAAAACTGTAAATGCAAATTTTTTTGAGCTTAAAGGTACAAATTATAAAATAGGACAGCAATTAGGCTATATGGTTTTAAATAATCCATACTTAAAAGAAATTTTTTTATCATCCTCTAAAACCATCCCGGAAAATTATAAATATATTTATGAGCTATTCGACAAATATTGCCCCGGGCTAAATGAGGAGTTGCAGGGCTTTGCAGATATTTTAGGAGTTGAAAAGAGCAGACTTATATTTGTCCCGTTAACCTATTTAGCTCCTGCATGTAGTCAAATAATTATTCTGCCCGCTAAAACAAAAAACCATCATACAATTCTGGCAAGAAACTATGATTATTCGGAGCAAATGGATGATTTCTGTTTGAGTAAAACGACCGTTACAGGTAAATACTCGCATATCGGCAGTAATATTATACAATTTGGCAGAGGAGAAGGTATGAATGAATGTGGTTTAGCCGTATCCCAAAGTGCCTGTGGCAGACCTGTCAATAATTATCAAGCAGGAAAAACCCCTAAGGTTGTTGGCTTGCAATTTTGGGCTGTGGTAAGAACTTTATTGGAAAACTGTAAAAATGTCAAAGAGGCTTTAAGCACTGTATCTGATATGCCCATAGCCTGTAATATAAACTTAATGGTTGCAGATAAAAGTGGCGAGGCCGCACTGATTGAAATTATGGATGGAAGAAAAGAAGTGAAGCTTATTCAAGAAAATATGAAAGTAGATTATCTTATTGCTACAAACCATATTCATATCTCAAACATGGTAAGCATTGAGCCCTATGCAATGAAAAACTCTGTAATAAGGTATAGATGCTTAAAACAGTGGATTACACAAAACTCTGATATAGATGAGAAAAAAATAAAAGAACTCCTCTTAACTCCTTATCCGAATGGTCTAATGCTTCCATTTTATGAAGATCGCTTTGGAACAATCAAAAGTATCGTGTTTAATCTTACTCTCGGAAAAGCTGATATTTGCTGGGGCGGTTTAAAGGCGAATAAATGGCATTCCTTTGATATTGAAGATAATCTTGAGAATAAAACATGTTTACAAAATATTAAAAATCAATCAATGATAAAAGACTTCTTTGATACTGAACCTATTGAAGGGCAAAAGGATTTGTTTTAAAGAAAAGTGATAGATTTAGAATAGATAAATTATAGAATAAATAAATGTTGTTTTAAAAAAATAGCAGTAAAATACATTTTTAACACAATAAGGAGGGTAAATAAAATGTGTACAGGATGTTATGTTGATAAAAACAGAATAACCCCACTTCTAAATCCATTGGATTGTTTGGAGAATCACACACAATATATCTGTGGAAGCTGCGGACGATGTATTTGCATTGAACATGATCCAAAGCGTGGATTGCAACGTTGGAATTTCCCTTTTAAATCCCTGGAAATTGCAAAATTGTATTTGCGCACTGCAGATTATATTATAAAAAAACCTTGCGGTATTTATGAGATAAAAAGCACAAATGGAAGAATCTCATATAAAATATTTACAGATAGAAGCGACTTGCAGTTATATCTAAAAAAGAACAAAGGAAAGACCTGTAATAAAATGGAGCCTGTTTTTATTGTTAAAGAATATAAAGAATATACCGGTACACAAGTCAGGAAATTAACTTCTGACGAAATAAAAAAATATATGTCGGAAAGATAAACTTTTTTACATATTTTCACGTACTCTCATACGCTCAAATAATACCTAAAATAAATATAAAACAGCAGTGCGACTTAAATAGTTAAAATAATCTAAGTCGTACTGCCGTATTTTAAATGCCAAATACCTATATATATAAAGAATACTTAATTTAATACAATTTTTTCTGCCTAAGCCTGTATCAAATCTAAAACAAACACCACTCATATTTATTTTAAATAAACGCCTGTCATTATCCTCAATATCCGGGTAAAACCGTTCCGTACAATCAGTGCAGCTATATTTCAGGTAAAACCGTCTAATACAATCAGTGCATCTACGCTTAAGACAAACTTGCCTTAATAAGTATTTTCAAATAAATTGTTTAACAACAGTCTTTGCAGTATTTATAAATGCGGCTGCAGCCGGCACATTTTTTTGTAAAGCTACACCTATCCCAAGGGTTCTTACTGAACATGGTAAAACCGGAATTATATTAACTTTATCTTCATGCCCTTCAAGAAACATACTTGGTAAAAGGCTGATACCTAGATTATTGGCAACCATTGATATAATGGTATGCTCATCATCGCATGAAAACCGTATATTCGGTTTTATGCCCGCTGTCTCAAAAGTATTTACAACATCGCTGTCAACACCGCTTTTTGAGGCTATAAAAGGATAATTTTCAAAAGCCTTAAGCGGAAAGCTTTGCTCGTATTCATAAGGCAGCTCTAAACTTTTTGAAGTTACCGCATAAAGATTGTCTCTTGCAAGAGTGATAAACTTAAAACTCTGTTTTTTTCTCCAGCTTAAAAACCCAATATCTACGATTCCTTCGTTTATCCAGCTCTCAATGGCTTCAATACCGCCTTCATGTATAACAAGGTTGATATTCGGATAAAGTTCCTGAAATTTTTTTATTACTGCCGGCAACCACTGCCTTGCTATACTCGAATAGCTCCCTATACTCACCGATCCTTTTTTAAGTCCTCTTATAGAATTAACATTCTCTATAAGTTTGTTGTAATTTGCAAGTATAGAATGTATCTTAGGAAGCAAAAGCTTTGCATCATTTGTCAAACACACGCCATGTTTTGTCCTTTTTAAAAGCGGCACACCTATTTCAAGTTCAAGTTTACTTACAGCATGACTTACACCTGACTGCGTATACCCAAGTCTCTTTGCACTTTCGGATAGATTTTTAGTATCAGCAATATCTGAAAAAAGTTGAAGTTTGCTAATATCCATAGTACCTCCTTTCATGTTTTTTAAATATGAAATTTTCTCATATTGTCAATTAAGTATTCTCACTTTACTAATACCATATTTTCGACTACAATGCAATAGTAAACAGCTCAAAAGTAAGTAGAATTTTACTTATAATTACTTTTTTTTTCAAAAATCTACATAAATGGAATTTTATTTTGAGTGTGGTGAATTTTAACTATCAAAAGTTAAAAAACAAACATTCGCTATGTAATATGTAAGAGGAGGAAATTCACATATGAAATTTGTTTTTCCACTGAAACAGCATATAGGTGCAGCTTCAGAGTCTATTGTTGTGCCGAAAGAGCATGTACATAGAGGACAGCTCATCGCAAAAAGACCTGAAACTTCACTTGGAGCTAATATTTTTTCAAGTGTTGACGGTACTGTCGATTCAGTTAGTGAAACAGAGATAATCATTAATGAAGAAAATACTGATTTTTCAAAATATGAATCACTTAAGGAAATCGAGCCTATAAAGCTTGTTGAAGAATCAGGGCTTGTAGGGCTTGGCGGTGCCGGGTTTCCTACATATTTAAAGCTTGGAAAAAAATTTGAAAGCGGTGGGGTTATAGCAGTAAATGCGGCTGAATGTGAGCCTATATTGTCGCACAATATATACCGCATTGAAAAAGAACCTCAAAAACTTATAGACGGTTTAAAAATCGTACTTGAGATTACAAACGCCGGGAAAGGAATTATATGCTTAAAAGGTATACATACCGAAGCAATTAAAATCCTTAAAAACACAATAAAAGATCCAAATATAAGTATCTTTGAGTTAGAGAATATATATCCTGTAGGTGAAGAAAGGGCTATAGTGAGAGATGCTCTCGGAGTATTACTTGACCCTGAACTCCTCCCTCTGGCAGCGGATGCTATAGTAATAAATGCTGAAACAGTATTTAGACTCCGTGAAGCAGTTGTTGAAAAAAAACCTCTTATTGACAAGGATATTACTGTTGCAGGAAAACTCAAAGAAAACGCCAGCATACATATATTACAAGACATCCCATTAGGTAAGAGTGTTGGTGAAGTTATAGATACAGCAGGAGGACTTGGGCATGAATACGGTGAAATCATAATGGGCGGTCCATTTACAGGAAAAAGAACCACTCTCGATGCTCCGATAGTAAAAACTACCGGAGGTATTATAGCCGCAGAAAACTTTATGCCGGGACCTCAAAAAATAGGTCTTTTAGTATGTGCCTGCGGTGCAGATAAAGAAAGGCTTGAGGAACAGGCTGCAAGCATGGGCTCTGAAGTGGTGGGAGTGAAATATTGCAAACAGGCAAAACAAGTTAAAAACAGCCTTAAATGCGAAAATCCGGGCAAATGCCCCGGTCAGGTGGAGAAAGTAATGGCATTAAAAAAAGCAGGAGCACAGGCAGTGCTTATAAGCAACTGTACTGACTGTACAAATACTGTAATGTCATGTGCACCACAATTAAAACTGCCAGTTTATCATTGTACTGACGGAGCACTGCGCTCAGTCAACTACAAGATGATAAGGAAATTTAAAAACTAATTATTTAAGGAGGAACCAGATCATGTCAATTACACAGGAAACACTGCAGAAACATCTCAAAGATCCGGCAATTCTGTGCTGCAGAAGGGACAAAGGTACAGTAATAAGTGCTGCCGACCTTGAAGACCCGGGACTTTTTGATGATATGCAGGAAGCAGGGCTTTTAACGCTAAGTCCTGACGGCTTGCGTATAGAGCAGGTTATAGGACGCACTCTGCTTCAGGACACCGAAGCGCTTACATCAATTACAAAAGATGTACTTGATTCAGTAAACAAAACAGAAGATGACAATGCTTCTGTACCGGCAGAAAGCAAGGCAGAGGTTTCGGAAGTAGCATTATCGGCTGCACCGGTATTTTCATCATCAGCTGCAAGAACAGGAGGAGACGGTATGATTCATATTGAAATTGGAAAGGCAGAAAAATTTGAAGGCTTAAAGCTTGATGTACCTGTAATTTCAGGCGGTGTAGCACCGGCGGCACAAGCTGTACAGGCTTCACAGGCTTTAGAAGAAAAACATGGAGAGAAGAAAGTTATACGCAGGCTTCTCAAAAAACACATTAAAATTACTGATGTAAAACTCGGAAGCAAAACATCCATTAAAGACGGAGTTATAACTATTGACAAGAGCATAGTTAATCAGGCGGTTAAAGAAGACGAACTTTGCAAGAGTCTTGAACTTGAGGTGATTTATCCTGACAAAAGGCATATCTATACAGAAACTATCATGGATGTATGCCCTATTGCTACAAAGGTTGATGGAGAAATCGGTGAAGGAATCACAAAAGTTGCTGACGGTGTAGTATTTATGCTTACAGGTGTTGATGAAGATGGCGTTCAGGTGCATGAATTCGGTTCATCGGAGGGCTATCTTGATGAAAAGATGTATTTCGGACATCCGGGGTGTGCAGATAAAGACGATATAATAATTCGCTGTCATGCTGTAATAAAGAGACTCTCCGGTATGACAAGACCCGGTCCTTTTGCTGCACATAAATGTCAGGACTATATTATACAGGCGGTTCGTGATCAACTTAAGGAATATAACGGAGAGGTTGTACGTGAAGAAGTGTGTGAGGATGTAAGAAGAAGCGGTAACCCAAGAGTAGTGCTTGTTAAAGAGATTATGGGACAAGGAGCTATGCATGACAATGTACTCTGCCCAACTGAGCCATGCGGCATACTCGGAGGACAGAAAAACGTAGACTGCGGCAATGTACCTATAATGCTTACCCCTAATCAGGTAAGAGACGGTTCAATACACGCTCTTACCTGTATAGGACCTGCAACAAAGGAAATGACACGCCATTATATCAGAGAACCGCTCGTTGAAGGACTTGCTGCAGATACAGAACTTGATCTTATAGGTGTTGTATTTGTAGGTTCTCCTCAGGTTAATGATGAAAAACTCTGGGTATCAGAAAGACTTGGATCAATGCTTGAATCACTTGATCTTGACGGAATTATAATCACAACAGAGGGATTTGGAAACAACCATATCGACTTTATACAGCATATAGGACAGGCAGGAAAGAGAGGAATCCCAGTTGTTGGAGTTTCATTCTGTGCATATCAGGGACAGCTTGTTGTCGGCAATGAATATGCTAAGGCAATGGTTGAGGAAAATATGGATGCAGGCGGATTTGAAAATGATATAGCAGGATGTTCATGTGTAACTGTCGAGGTTGCTGCAAGAGCAATTCAGATGCTTAAAAATGTTATGTCAGGCGTTGAAATTAAACCGGCTGAAAAGAAATGGAGTAATGATGTTATAAATGCAAACAATAAACTCCTTGGGCTTCCCGAAACAAAGCTTGTTGAAAGCGGAACGCTCCACTAATGAACTATGTAATCAACCCTGTACTTATGGGCGGAACCATAAGTAAAATTACAGGTGATACAGTCAAAATAAACCTTAGGGGACGGCTTGGAGTTATAGAAACTCCCAAATTTCTCATCTCCTCTCCTTCTCCAAAGATTGGTGATAGTATAAGTTTTTACTTCAGCTATATTGAAGTTGTTAAAAACACCTGTGATTATGATTTTGATGAAATAGTACGTGAACATAATATAATTCCCTGCCTTCTAGGTGGGAAGATAACAGAATTTAATGATACTGCCATTGAGGTATCTGTAAAGGGGCTTTCTATTGTTGTAAGAGTCCCACGACGCTGGGTATTTACTGAAATTTCACTTTCAAATGATCTTGATGTAGAGTTTTATCTAAGCCGTATGCAGATACTTCAGACTGCCAAAATATCATAGCCATACTTATATAAGCAGTCTATAAATATACATCCAGATAAACCTAAAATGAAACTTAGAAACTACATAATTAGTTGAGGAGGAAAAATAATGAAATTAACAACAAAGCAGGGCATGCAGTCGGAAATTTTTGTTCCGGTTACACCAAAACCTGTATTTACTGAACTGAAGAAGCCTTTAAATAAATGTAAAGTAGCATTTATTACAGCAGGAGGAATTCACAAAAAAGATCAGACTCCTTTCAATACTTCAGGAGATTTCTCATATCGTACAATTCCTTTTGATACACCTTCAGATCAGCTTATGGTTACACACGGAGGATTTGATAACTCAGATATCAACAAGGATGTAAACGCAATGTTTCCAATTGATCGTCTTCATGAGCTTGTTAAAGAAGGCTTTATAGGATCACTCCCGGCAGAAACCTACACATTCATGGGCGGCGGCGGAAATGTTGAGAAGTTTTTAAATGAAACAGGTCCGGAAATTGCAAAAAAATTAAAAGCACAGGATGTTGATATAGTTTTATGTACAGGCGGATGCGGAACATGCCATCGTTCAGCTACCATCGTTACAAGATGCTGTGAAGAAGCAGGTATGAGCTGCTGTGTTATAGCTGCACTTCCTCCAATAGCAAGGCAGCAGGGTGCACCAAGAATTACAGCTCCTCATGTTCCGATAGGTTCAAATGCGGGTGAGCCGCATAATATACCGCAGCAGACTGCAATTATAAAGGAATCTCTTGAATGGGTACGGGACTGTCCGAGCTTCAATGCTACAAAAGTACTTCCTTATGAATACCGCCACAATGTATAATATTTGTGTAATACAGTTTTATATCTCATAAGCTTTATTACAACTTATAATTATATAAAGGATATGTAAAAGTCAAAGCATCTTAGCTATTGTACTCGCATATTCTACAGCAGGTAATTCAAGTAATAATTAATTAGTTTTTAAAAAAATGCCGGACTTAGTATATCATTATGCTATTCACCGGCATTTTATAATTATAATCTATATAAATACTACTTTAAAATAAAGGAGTAATTTTAAGTATAGGAGGTTAATAATATGGGACTTGGACCAAGTATTAAAATGACTACACTTCATCACTTTAGATGCCCTGCTACACATATACTTTCAGAAGATAGTGATATAGAATTTACAGGTATTATAGTTGACGGTGTATCTGAGAACTGTGATGACAAGATATATACTGCAAAACGTGTTGGAGATATAGCACGCAGTGTCCGTGCCGATGGAGCCTTGGTTGCCATAGACGGATGGGGAAACCACCATATTGATTTTGTAAATGTTATAGAACAGCTTGGAATACGGCAAATACCAAGTGTAGGCTTAAGTTATATAGGACTTCAAGGGCGGCTTGTATGCACCAATAGTTTTGTTGACTCCATAATTGATTTCAATAAAAATGAATCCGGCTATGAATCATGTGTTGTCGGACAAAATAATCTCACTGATTACGATGCTTTTAAGGCGCTTGGACTTTTAAAAAATAAACTCAGGAAAGCAGGAAAGCTAGCCCCAAAAAAATCACATGATTCTCACACAATATCAAATAATACCAAGGAAAAACGTCTCTCAAAACTTGTCAGAAAAGTTTTTACTATAAATGAAGTCAGTTTTTCAGACAAAACATATATTTCAAATGGAAAGCTTTTTATAGAAAAAAATATCGCAGAAAAATATCTTGCTGAGGAACCCCGAATTAAAAATATTTCAGTTGATATAATACCTCCTGGTGATTATGACAGATTTGTAAACTCAAATCTTGATTTTTCTCCTATCGCCTGTAAAATAAACGGTGAGCTTGGAGAAGGAACTACCCATCTGATTACCGGAGTTACTCTTATGCTTAACGGGGTTGAGGATAAAAGCAGTTTCCAGCCTTCAAATATAGGTTCTTCAGAAGGCATACTAAAAAACCGTTTTACTCCTGATATGGCAGGCACCGCAGCTTCAAACGACTATATACTTCATGTTGACATACTCTTTAATGAAGGTGAAGGGCGAACTTCAGAAGGTATATATGCAGCACACAGAATAGCCGACCGTATCGCAGGCGATATACGCAGATGCCTTGCAAATCTTGAAAATATGGCTTATAAACGTGAAGAATTTTATGATATTATGCGCCCTGACAAACCAAAGATAATTTTAGTAAAGATAGTTTCAGGTCTGGGTAATATGTATGATACTGCCATGTTTCCTTATGAACCCGGCGGAGTCATAGGAGCACGCAATATGATGGGAAGTAAAAATTTGCCCTATATTATAAGCCCTAATCAGTGCCGTGATGGAGTTATACACTCACTTTTATAATACTGTATATTACAGTAAAAGCTTCCTCATGCCGTTTTCTATTTCTATAAATAATACAGAATATCATTTCTTATACGACATTTAACTATATAATGCTATAATAAATTTACCACAGTAATGGCTAATATACTCTTTTCCGGTATACAAGTAAAATAAAAAACTTGTTGCTTAGAAAAGAGTATGTTTTATTTTAAACATTCAAATGAATTATTAAAGAAAAACCCTATAAATCGCTACATTAAAAAAATTATCCTGCCGAAAAATGTAAGTAGCCGCTCTATTGCATATAATTTACCAATTATTATATATTTATGTTATAATGCATACTGTATTTAATTTTACTACCCGGAGGAAAGAGGATTGATATTTGTTTATGGCGGTGCTTCATGCGGTAAATCGGAATATGCCGAAAACCTGGCTCTTAACTATGATAAAAGAGTATACCTTGCAACCATGAAAATATATGATAATACTGACAGGGCAAAAGCGGAAGCACATCAAAGAATGCGTTCAGGCAAGGGATTTAGAACGATTGAATGTCCTTATAATATACAAAAAATATATGTAGAGTATAATGAGGCAGTTCTTCTTGAATGTCTTTCAAATCTGCTTGCCAATGAGATTTTTAGTCCCACCTGCCAAAACGAAGATGATATATCTGATGCAGTTTGTACTGAAAAAGCCGACAAGCTATATGATAATATTCTTGAATTAAATATGAAATGCCGTGAGCTTATAGTAGTAGGAAATGATATATTTGCACAAACATACGGATTTTCTAAGGCTGTACTATTATATATGAAAGCTCTTTTATATCTTCAAAATAAGCTTATAAAACACGCAGATAAAGCAATTGAAATAATATGCGGCATACCGACATACTGTACAGAAAAGATTTTAACCGGAGGCAATTTATGATTTTTTTAAAATCACTTATAATGACCTTTAATATGTATACTAAAATTCCCATACCGCAAACTGCCTGGAATGAGAAATATATGAAATATGTGCTTTCACTCTTTCCTATAGTAGGACTTGTAGAAGGTATTATATATGTATTTTTATGGAAGTTTATGATATTTATAAAACTATCGCCTTATATAACCGCAGCAGTATTAACGGCGTTTCCAATGTTATACACCGGCGGCATACATATGGACGGCTTTCTTGATACCTCAGATGCCCTCGGTTCTCATCAAAGCCGTGAAAAAAAGCTTGATATACTTAAAGACAGCCATATAGGTGCAGGTGCTGTCATATCCGGACTTGTATATATAATGTTCTATGCATTTACCATACTAAGTATTACAAGGCTTAGACAGGTTGTTATAATAGCCTTCTCCTTTTTTATGATAAGAGCTTACAGTGCACTTTCACTTGTATGTTTTAAAAATGCAAGAGGCTCCGGGCTTGCCATGACATTTACAAAAGCAAGTGATCTTTTATTTACAAGAATTTTGCTTATAAGCTTTATAGCGGCTGCAAAAATTCTCTCCTCACTTTATTTTCCACGTGCAGGCATAGCAGTTTCAATCACTGTTTTTATATGCTTTTTTTATTTCAGACTGTTTATATGTGGTGAATTCGGTGGAGTTACCGGAGACCTTGCAGGATTTTTTTTACAGATGGCGGAGCTTGCAGCTGTAATAGTAACAGCAGTTGCATAATAATTTAAGCTACATATCAAATATAAAAATTATTCTTTTATTCCCAGTTATAATATAGAAACAACCGTCATAGTTTAAAGCTTTACTTCATCAAGCTTTAAACTATGACGGTTTCCTATATATACTGAATTAGCTTGTGATTTTGCAGACATCGTAATATAAAAATCTTAGCCTGCAAATTTCTTAAGCTGTATTATTTATTATTTTACATGTTTTGCAAATGCATCCCTGATTTTAGCTGATGAACTGTTTCCAAGCTGAGTTGTTACAAGAACCCCGTCTGAACCTATGTATGCGGCAGTCGGAAATGCCCTTACCTGATAGTCCTCTAAACTCTTTCCGCTTTCATCAAACAAAACTCTTATATTTGAGTAGTTTTGAGATTTAAACCATTTTATAAAATCTTCTTTCCCCATCTCACCGTTAACTCCAGGAGTTACTATTGTAACCACTTCAAAGTCATTGTCCTCACCTGACATTTTATTTAACTCATCCATACCTGCAAGACAGGCACTGCACCATGAAGCCCAGAATTTAACATAAACTTTTTTCCCTTTCTGTTCACTTAATTTAAACTCGTTGCCATCCATATCAACAAGGTCAAAATCAGGTGCTATATCCCCTTTGTTAGCCTCAGCCGTGTTTTCGTCATTTTTTGTTTTTTCATCTATATTTGCATTTTTCACTTCCATATCCTTATTTTCACCGGCACTTTTTGCATCTGTGCTTTTATTAACACTTTCAGTATTATTCTCCTTGCCTGCTCCCTGCTGTGAACATCCTGATGCCATAATTGCCGCAGTAAGCATAATAGCTGTAAGTGCCGGTTTTAATAACTTTATTTTTTTCATATTGTAAATAATCCTTTCTATTTTGTATTTTAATTATATTCTGTATAAACAGTAAATATCTTATATAAGATTATATAGTCATATCTTATCTTTAAAACAGCCTTTCAAAAAATGCCGTAATTGCACCAATCTGCCTGAACATAACCATAACTCCCATAATTACTATAAATCCGCCGCCTATACGTTTAAATGTCATTATATTTTTCTTTAAAACATCAAATTTTGACATGGCAAAATCTGATGCCGCCACCATTATTATAAACGGTACCATAAGCCCAAGTGTATATACAAGCATTAAAAATGCACCATACAATGCAGTTCCCTGAGTTGATGCAGCCGTTATCACAGCTCCAAGTATAGGACCGACACATGGCGTCCATCCTATGCTAAATGAAACTCCCATAAGGAAAGTTCCAAGTGCACCCGCTTTATCATTTTGGATTTTTACACCACTTATATCATCAAGCTTTTTTATATGTATCAAATCCATCTGGTGGATTCCAAGCACTATAATTATTAGTCCTGCAATTACATAAAGCCATCTGTTGGTTAAAAGCTTTCCTAAAAAGCCTGCACCTATACCCAAAGCTACAAAACTTGCAGCAAGTCCGAGTACAAAGGTTGCCGTTTTTAAAATTGCACCTGTGTTTAAAGTAAGTCTGCCAAGCTTAAGCTTTTTGTATTCACCATCGGCATCAGTCAGTATTCCCAGATATACCGGTATTACCGGGAAAGTACATGGCAGAAAAAATGAAGCAAAGCCTGCTATAAACACAGTGCTGATGAGGATTTTCTCACCGGCAAACATATTTTTTATCTCCTTTATTATATTTTTATATGATATCAATAATAATAAATTAAATTGTATACAATGTAAAATTAAGTTTTTCTTAATATTTTGTGAATAAACTATGTAAGCAATTATACGGTTTTTATTATATTTATATTTTATTTATTTTAATAGGGATATAATTTAAACAGCCCTTATTAAAAACAAGGTGTACATTTTAAAATGTACACCTTGTTTTTATTTTAGCTATATCTACAAGTTCAATATGATCTGAACGATTTTCCATTGAGGCTGCAAGTGCCGAAGCCGTATCAAGTGATGTAAGCACGCTGACTCCTGTTTCTACAGCATTTCTCCTTATTATAAAACCGTCATGACTTCTTTTTGCCCCCTGTGCAGGAGTATCTATAACAAAATCTATCTCATGTCCGAGTATAAGATCCAGAAGATTTGGACTTTCCTGCTCTATTTTATTAATTCTGCGCACTCTCTTCACACCGCCGGATTCAAGTGCATCCGCTGTGCCCCTGGTTGCAAATATTCTGTATCCGAGTGCCTCAAATCTCTTTGCTATGCCTACCGCCTCTTCTTTATCGGAATCCTTTACAGTCATTATCATATTTTTATATTTCGGCAGTTTAATTCCCGCTCCCTCAAAAGCTTTATACAATGCCTCATTAAAGTTTTTAGCTATTCCCAGACACTCACCCGTGGATTTCATCTCAGGTCCAAGTGATATGTCGGCACCTCTGATTTTTTCAAATGAAAATACAGGCATTTTTATAGCAGTTAAATCAGACTCTTCCTGAAGCCCGTCAGTTATACCAAGGTCCTTAAGTTTTTTGCCGCATATTACTTTTACGGCAATCTCAACAACAGGTATGCCGGTAACCTTGCTTATATACGGAACTGTCCTTGAAGATCTGGGATTTACCTCAATCACATATACATCCTCTTTATAGGCTATAAACTGTATATTTATCATACCAAGCACATTAAGTGCCGTAGCAAGTTTTTTTGTATAGTCAACTATCTTACTTTTTACTTTATCTGATATACTCACTGCGGGATATACACTTATTGAGTCTCCTGAATGAACACCTGACCTTTCTATATGCTCCATTATACCAGGAATTAAAATATCAGTACCATCACATACCGCATCAACCTCTATTTCTTTTCCTACTATATATTTATCAACCAATATAGGATGTTCCTGTGCTATACGATTTATTATACCTATAAACTCATCTATATCATTATCATTTACCGCTATCTGCATGCCTTGACCGCCAAGTACATATGACGGACGTACAAGAACCGGATAATCCAAAGCATGTGCAGCCGCCTTTGCCTCTTCGGCAGTAAATACCGTCCTTCCTTCAGGTCTTGGGATATGGCAGCTTTCAAGTATCTCATCAAATTTTTCACGGTCCTCTGCCGCATTTACATCCTCAGGTGAAGTACCAAGTATATTAACTCCCATCTCAAGAAGATCTTTGGTAAGTTTTATAGCAGTCTGACCGCCAAACTGTACTACTGCGGCATCAGGTTTTTCAAGTCTTACAACAGACTCTACATCTTCAGATGTAAGCGGCTCAAAATACAGCTTATCTGCTATGTCAAAATCAGTACTTACTGTTTCCGGATTATTATTTATTATAATAGTCTCATAGCCTTCCTTTGCAAAACTCCATGTACAGTGCACTGAACAAAAATCAAATTCAACACCCTGTCCTATCCTTATAGGACCTGAACCTATAACAAGGACTTTTTTCTTTTTATCTTTTGCATTTTCAGAAATAATAACTTCATTCTCACTGCCGTAGCATGAATAATAATACGGTGTTTGAGATTCAAACTCACCTGCACAGGTATCAACCATCTTATAAGCGGCATGTATGCCATATTTGGTACGAAGGCTTTTTACATCGGACTCACATTTTATTTTATCATCAGACGTAAGCTGTGATATCAGCTTATCGGTAAATTCCATGCACTTTGCTTTAAGCAAAAGCTCACGATCAAGTTTTTCTTCCTTCAGCCTGTTTTCTAATTTTACAATATTATCTACCTTTTTTATAAACCAGAGATCTATCATAGTTATATCATGTATTTCACTATAAGATATACCCTTTCGCAGTGCCTGTGCAACAATCCACATTCTCCTGTCGTCGGTTTTCTTAAGCATTTCCTTAAGTTCTTCTATGTCGTATGAACTGTAATCATAGCTTAAAAGTGAATCGACATTCTGTTCAAGTGAGCGTATGGCTTTCATAAGTGCACCCTCAAAATTAGTACATATGCTCATAACCTCGCCGGTTGCTTTCATCTGTGTACCGAGCACTCTTTTTGCTGCTATAAACTTATCAAACGGCAGCCTGGGCAGTTTTACAACCACATAATCAAGCATAGGTTCAAAAGAGGCATAAGTACTTCCTGTAACCGAATTTTTTATTTCATCAAGATTATATCCAAGTGCTATCTTTGCCGCCACTTTTGCAATAGGATAACCCGTCGCCTTGCTTGCCAATGCCGAAGAACGGCTTACTCTTGGATTTACCTCTATAACACAGTATTCAAAACTTTCAGGATTCAGTGCATATTGTACATTACAACCGCCAGTTATTCCAAGTTCAGTTATTATCCTAAGTGCCGAGCTTCTCAGCATCTGATATTCCTTGTCGCCTAATGTCTGACTGGGTGCAACTACTGCCGAATCTCCGGTATGTATACCCACTGGATCTATATTTTCCATATTGCAGACTGTAATTACATTGCCTATATTATCACGCATTACCTCATATTCAATCTCTTTCCAGCCCGATATGCACCTTTCAACAAGTACCTGTCCCACCCTTGAAAGTCTTAGTCCGTTTTCAAGCGTAACTTCAAGCTCCTGCCTGTTGTTTACTATACCTCCTCCTGAACCTCCGAGCGTATATGCAGGTCTTAATACCACAGGATATCCTATCTCCTGTGCATAATTAACTCCTGTTTCTATATCCTCAACTACCATAGAGGCTGCTATAGGTTCTCCTATTTTTTCCATGGTCTCTTTGAATGTTTCACGATCCTCGGCTTTTTTAATAGTAAGAGCGGTTGTACCTATAAGTTTTACCCCGTATTTTTTAAGTACACCGCTTTCTTCAAGCTCCATTGCCAGATTGAGCCCCGCCTGTCCTCCAAGTGTAGGCAGCAGCGAATCCGGCATTTCTTTTATTATAACACCTTCAAGGACAGCAGGAGTCAGAGGTTCTATATATACTCTATCGGCAATATCCTTGTCAGTCATTATGGTGGCAGGATTTGAGTTTAATAATACCACTTCTACGCCTTCTTCTCTTAATGAACGGCATGCCTGGGTTCCGGCATAGTCAAATTCAGCCGCCTGCCCTATTATTATAGGACCTGAACCTATCACAAGCACCTTTTTTATATCATGATTTCTTGGCATATTATCTGTTGTCCTCCATCATCTTTATAAATTTGTCAAATAAATAATCACTGTCATGCGGTCCAGGGCATGCTTCGGGATGGTACTGCACTGTAAATATATTTTTGCCTATATATCTAAGACCCTCATTTGTCCCATCGTTTACATTTGTAAATGCCGCTTGTGCCACACTTTTATCAAGACTTTTTTCGTCAACTGCATAACCGTGGTTCTGTGAAGTTATATAAGTTCTGCCTGTTTCATGATCCTTTACGGGATGATTGCCTCCCCTATGACCGTATTTAAGCTTATAAGTATCTCCGCCCAGTGCAAGTGCCATAAGCTGATGTCCCAGACATATTGCAAATATAGGTATATCTGAATCATAAAGCTTTTTTATCTGTTTTATAATTTGAGTATTTTCTTTAGGATCTCCCGGACCGTTACTCAGCATTATGCCGTCAGGCTTTGAATCTATTATCGTTTGTGCTTCTGTAAATGCCGGCCATACCGTTACATGGCACCCCCTTTTGTGAAGCGACTTTGCTATATTATCTTTTGCTCCGCAGTCAAGCAGTGCAACTTTCATGCCGTTCCCCGGAAGAGTATAACTTTTTTTACATGTAACCGCCTCAACCACTCCTTTTACCCTATATGCCCTTATACGTTCAATTACTTTATCAAGATCAGAACCCTGAGGCAGCTTCCTTGTTACCATTGCATTCATGGTACCGTAGTCTCTTAATTTTTTAGTAAGATGCCTTGTGTCAATCCCGGATATACCCGGAATATCATATTTAAACATAAATTCTTCAAGCCCCGTCCTGCTTCTGAAATTACTTGATATATCTGAAAGCTCCCTTACTATCAGTGCCTGTGCACATGGTCTTACAGATTCCATATCTTCATAAGATACTCCATAACTGCCTATGATCGGATAAGTCATGACAACTGCCTGACCTGCATATGACGGATCCGTTAAAATCTCAGTATAGCCTGTCATAGATGTGTTAAAAACCAACTCGCTTACAATCTCTTTATCAGAGCCTATACCCATCCCTGAAAATATAGTTTTGTCTTCAAGTATCAGATATGCCTTCATATTATTTAAGCCTTTCGTTTTCTCTTATGTTTTATACTATTATATTAAAACCGGGCATCAGTTTTAATATAATAGAGTTACAGGTATGACAGGTTTTTAACCCTGTAAAAAAAGACATCAGAAGATGTCTTTTACAGCCCCTTTATTAAAAAGCAACCGGTTTTTTCCGGCAAATACCGACATCCTTAAGCCTTTTATTTTAAAGAAATGATGATTTTATCATTTTCTCTAATATAGCTGTATATGGATGTGCCTAAAATCACATAGGAACGATATAAAGTACATGCGATTTTATCACGGGAAACACTTTAACCGGTGTATCCCTAAATATGTAATATACCTTTTATAACTGCCGCAAAAGGCAGCCAAAAACTCTTGAAGTATTATACATTAATATGCTTATACTGTAAAGCGATTATACAAAACGCTATAGAGAGCGGAGCAAAAAGTTTATTTCCACAATGAAAGGGGCAAAGTGGATTTTAGTCTTACACTTATAAAGCGGAAAAGATAAGTAAAAAAGTTCTATAAAAATAAGCTACTTCAATCTGCAGCATTTGACTTTAATATCTTTCTTCTTTCTATGACCGCTTCAATTACAGGAACCATAAACAGTGCCACTATACCACCGGCAAATCCGTTATTATAAAGATTCATACCGCTGTAAACTACACCTACATTCAGTGCAACCGAAGAGTGCAAAAAGCCTGCAAGTATACCTGCAAATACACCAAATTCTCCCGCAATCGGAGCAAGTGTGGTTGAAAGTATAAGTGTCATAAGCGGTGCAGGATCTGTTATCACCCACAGCTTCATAGCGGAAGCTATAAAAACTCCAAACATTACCGGAGCGATATTTCTTATATGCTTTCCTGTTGCCGAAAAGCCCACTATTGTAAATATCGAACCTATTATAGGACCGTTTAAATCACCTTTTATAAATATTACAAACAGTGTGGCAAAAAGACCGTTTACACCCATATTAAAAATAACCGTAAAATCACTGAATTTATCTACAAAATCAGGGCTTTTTAATCCGCTGTGTTTAAGCAAAAGCATATATTCATGCATAAGTTTATTTTTCCCTGTATAAATTGCAAATAACATCATCATTATAAAAAATAACGGCAGTGCATATATAAATATACTATTATACTGAGTTGACCATAAAAGTCTTGATTCTATACCAATACCAAAAGATTTAAATATTGAAGCTATTATAGTAGCTATAATTCCGGCTGCAAAGCCTACGTTATACAATGAAAAACCTTTGTGTACCGCAAGTGTATGTATAGCTATGGGCAACAGTACATAACCTATCACAAGTCCTGTAAATATACTTAATGCAATTTGTTGCCATGCCCTCATATTCCCGGCATGCATTACCTGTGTAATTATAGGAGACAGGCAGGTCCCGTAACAGCCCACATACAGATATTTTTTCATTGACACACCATGCAGTATTGCATAAAGCAATATTCCCATAAGTATAAGCCATATATTGAGTATATTTTTCCCGAATAATGAAAACCCGAACATCATACAGCATGACGTTACGGCATGCCCGTTAAAATCTACCTTTCCAAAATAATGTATCGCTATTAAAAACAATGTAATAAAACCGGCATTTACAAAAGCCGCACCCGGACCTCCGACTTCAAAATAATCCGTTATAAGTATATCCGTTCCGGTTATTATAGCTATAAGTCCTTTAAAAATCTGTGCCGGGGTCTGTATTAAAAACCCTATAAGCATAAAATAAACCGGTATTATTGATATCAAAATAAATCTCTGATTATATGAAAAATGTTTTTTGTCTATATTAAGTACAACCTTGCGTCTTCGCATAATATATATACTTTCCTTTTGTATTGATTATATACCTTTATATTTAAACTTTTTATAAGTGTATATTAATTTTGAAATAAAATTATAATCCGCCATTACTATATCATAATTCTATTAAATATAACAGATATAATCAAAAAAAATAATAATATTCATACTTCAAGTTTTTTCGGGTAGGAAATACTATAAATTCTTTGACACAATTTATCAGGATTTTTTAATTGACATATATCATACAGTATGGTAGTATAGCATGGTGCCGGGCAATAGTATAGATAAGTGTATAAACCTTTTATACTATGTAGTTGAGGCATTTTAAATTTATATAGGGGAATAGTTCAATGGCTAGAGCAGCGGTCTCCAAAACCGCAAATGGGGGTTCGAGTCCCTCTTCCCCTGCTAAAACAAATAATTTAACAACAAATAATTAAAAACAAATAATACAGCAAAAAACCATGCCTTACAATACATCTCCCAGGCATGGTTTTTTATATGTTTATTTTATCAAATCTATCGCTTCTCTTATACTTCTGACGCCTATCAGATTCATATCGGATAATCCTGAAACCTTATTAAGCAAACCGGCAGGCAGTATACAGGTTTTAAAGCCGAGCTTTTTTGCCTCCTTTATGCGAAGCTGTGCCATATTTACAGCTCTTACTTCACCGGCAAGACCCACTTCACCGAATATGACTGTATCATCATCAATACTTCTATCCTTAAGGCTTGATACCAGTGCCATAACAATAGGCAGATCAAGTGCAGGTTCATTCATCTTCATGCCGCCTGCTATATTTATGTAAGCATCATACCTGCTCATCTGAAGACGGCACCTTTTTTCAATCACTGCCATAAGCAGATTCACTCTATTTACATCAGTACCTACTGAAGTACGCCTGGGCATACCAAATAAAGTAGGAGTTACAAGAGCCTGGGTTTCAAGAAGTATAGGCCGGCTTCCCTCCATAAGACAGGCAACTGCCGCACCTGATGCCCCCTCAGGTCTTCCTGAAAGCATATATTCAGAGGGATTTGCCACCTCTTTAAGACCGTCATTATACATCTCAAAAACACCTATTTCATTTGTAGAGCCGAAGCGATTCTTTACTCCCCTCAGTATACGATAGGAGGCAAAGCGTTCTCCCTCAAAATACAGCACCGAATCAACCATATGCTCAAGCACTCTAGGTCCTGCAATCTGTCCTTCCTTTGTAACATGACCCACTAAAAATACTGCTATTGAATTTGATTTTGCCATCCTCATCAGCTGAGAAGTACACTCCCTTACCTGTGTGATACTTCCCGAAGAAGACGAAACATCCGGTTTATACATGGTCTGTATTGAATCAATTACAACAACCTGAGGTTGTTCAGACAATATTACATTCTCAATTACTGCCGTATCCGTTTCACACAGAAATTTAAGCTCACCTTTTATATCGCCTATTCTTTTTGTACGCAGTTTTATCTGTTTAAGACTCTCCTCACCTGATATATAGAGTATCCTCCCTCCTGTTGCAGCAAGGTTTCGGCATACCTGAAGCAGTATAGTGGATTTTCCTATACCAGGATCACCTCCTATAAGAACCACAGAACCTGCGACTATACCGCCGCCAAGCACTCTGTCAAGCTCGGATAATCCGCTTGTATATCTGACATTTTCATCTGCCTCTATATCATCAATACAAACAGCACGAGGCAGCATTTTTTTTATTGTATTTCCCGGTTTTGCCGCCTCACTGCCAAACTTCATTTCCTCCATGCTGTTCCATACCTTACATGAAGGGCATTGACCAAGCCATTTTGCCGATTCAAAACCACATTCATTACAAAAAAATACGCTGCCTCTTGATTTAGCCATATTTACCTCTTTAATAATATTAAAATTAAAAACAACGGAAACAATTAATTAATAATCATTTACTTAGAATTTATTACTGTTTATCAGCCTTTACAATCTTTATCTCCGATACATTTCCGTCATCAAGCTCAACACCTATTACAAGCTTTCCGCTTAAATTGGTTTTCATCACGCCAATAGGAGAATTGTCTATGAAAACCTCATAATCGGTTTCCTCCTCAAGTCCTAAGGTTATCTGTGCATCAGCCGCTCCTTCTACCACAAAGCTTATAGTATTATTTGAGAACTTAAGATTATTCACACTCGTTCCGGGAATTGATTCATATATAAAATTACCGTTTTTTTCAAGTTTTGTTACCTCACTGTATGTCTTTACCTTGTAAAGATCTCCCTTATGAGCAAAATCCGATAATTTACTCTTTATTTTAAGTCTATGATTTCCAAAACTTAAGCCCCCGTCAGCTTCATTTTTTATCAGCTCTTCTACAACAGACATAATTAACCCCTCCTTAAACATAAATCGAACTAAGGAAATGCCTTATAATGCATCCCCTTATAATTTTAAATCAATTATATATTTAAATCAATAGTTAAGTACGGAGATTGGCAGGATTAAATTTAAATTTAAAATAAAAATAATCCTGCCCTCTAAAGACAGAATCATTTTTTAATAAATATTAAATCAAGCTGATTTTTACCTTATACTAAATGTTATCTCAGCCACTTTAAAAGCATCCTCAAGTGCCAAAGCATAAGTATTTTTCTGATCATCCTCTGAAATACTGTTATCATAATACATTTGTATATTTTCTTTTGAACTAAAGAAATTCATCACATTTCAGCAGTTTGCCGCCCAATTTTCTACCGCTGCAAGGTCTACATGGATTACATGTATATTTTCAGGAGAGTATTCCACTATTTCTTTATTTTTAATAGTTACATGAATCTCTTCTCCTGAAACCGGACATATAGAGCTTATCTTAGTATCCTGTTCGAAAACAAAAGTAGAACCTAAAGCGTCAATGGCGCACATTGAAAAAAACTCCCTTCCATCTGCAAGTTCTACATGGTGATTGGTAGGTTTCTTTGAAACCGGATAAGCAAATACTATCTTCCCCTCTTCCAATACCAACACATCTTTATCTGCCAAAGATTTTAATAACTCTTTTTCCTCTCCTACAAAATCATCCTGATGAAGTAAACCTTCTACGGAAATTATTTTATCAAGCAGCTTTTTTCTAAATGCACTTTCTTTATCATCAAGCTTTTCATCTACATTTATTACTTTATTCAAATCTATTAAAGTATTCATTTAATATTATATTGCCCCTCTTTCCGATATTTTTTTAATCAGCATTTCACAGTAATCTTTGTATTTTTCACAGTATCTGTCTCTTGGTCTGGGAAGCTCGTTCATTAATTCATGCACGATCTCCCCCTTATTTGTAGACATCAAGATTACTTTATCACTCAAATACACCGCCTCATCCACATCATGAGTTACCATAATCGCAGTAACTTTCTCTTCCAGACAAATATTTTCAATTTCTGCCTGAAGAGAACGCCTCATTATAAGATCCAGGGCACCAAGCGGCTCATCCATAAGTAAAACTTTAGGCTTTCCGGCAAGTGCACGCACCAAGGCTGTTCTTTGCTTCATACCTCCTGATATTTGGTGAGGATACAGATTTTCATGACCTTTAAGCTTGGAGATTTGAAGCAAATGTTCAAGCCTCTCAAGTTCTTCTTCTTTAGGAATCTTTTGCTGTTTCATCGGAAATAAAATATTATTCTTTACACTCATCCACGGAAAAAGAGCATAGTTTTGAAATACAAATGCTCTGTCAGGGTTTGCCCCTTTTACAACTTCACCATCAAGCTCCACAATACCTGAATCACTTTTCTCAAATCCTGCAATTATAGAAAGCATGGTTGTTTTTCCGCAACCTGAAGGTCCGAGTAAGGTGACAAATTGTCCCTCTTCCACATTAAAACTGATATTATCCAAAACTTTTTTTTCTTGTTTTTGATTTGTAAATGTTTTACAAATATTTTTTACCTGCAGCTTCATGACATATACCTCCATCTTGTAAGGTATCTGTTAAGAAGCTGCAATAATATATCAATTATATAACCGATTATTGCAGATATAAACATCAGTGCAATCAATACATCCGTCTGCATCATAGATTGTGCTTCAACCATAGAGTAACCAAGACCGGCACTCGTCGCAATAAACTCCGCTCATATAACCGACATCCAACCGCTTCCTATGGCAAGTCTTGCACCCACAAGCATATCGGGTAATGCTCCCGGAATAACTATATTACAAAAAATACTCCATTTATTCGCCCCCATGGTTTTTGCAGCATTATAGTAATCCTTGGATATCCCTAACACTCCTTGATTTGTATTTAATATCACTTGAAACAATCCATTAAGTGCTATCATAAACAGAGTAGGTCCCTCTCCTATTCCAAGCCATATAATCGTCAAAGGAACCCATGCCATCATGGGAATCTGCCTTAATGAATTCATCAAGCCTCCGAATACATAGTTGAATTTCTTTGACAATCCCATACCTATACCTATAGGAATTCCTACCAGCAAGGCAAGCAGCCAGCCTTTTATGACACGCATCAGAGTAATACCTACATTACTCATAATCTTTGCATTTGTAAGACTCCCTACAAAAGCCTTTGCCGTAGCAAAAGGAGTAGGAAGTAAGAGCGGTATGGAAATCTTTCTTGCTGCAAGGTACCAAGCGATAAGCAACAATAAGTAAAATCCTATCTTCATAAAACCGTCGCTGATATTCAGTTTAATTAATTTTTTATTTTCAGTATTTTTACCTTCCAAGTTTCTTCGTCTACCTCCTTCAAATCAGTATATCCGATAATATGGCTTTTTCTTTTTTAGTGATGTTAAGCAAGGATTACTGCGGTAATAAAGCTATAAAATCAGAAATCAAACAGATTCAGACTTCTATCTTCAGTAGGCTTTTCTTTAGGAGTTTCTACCTCGTCATGAAACTGAAGAATCAGTTGTTGAGATAACTGATTATTCTCATTTAGCCTATAAACTCCTTTCCTACTCTTTTCTATAAGAGAGTTGCAAGACTTGCTATTCTTCAAGAGGTACATCTGTACATACTTGTGTACGTCTTCTTGATTTAGTGAATTGAAAAGAGAATTACAAGCATTAAAAACATGACGGGAGACTTTCTGAACTGAAAGTCCCTCGTTTCCTGCTTCAGCAAGAACTCGTATTATTTCCTTATCGTATTGCATACAAAAAGGGAGCCTATACCTTTATCATACAGACTCCCCCTCCTGTGTTAT
>ERZ772772.440-NODE-440-length-25553-cov-2.977881_pt1 | contig 25553 bp, 21 predicted proteins | sample MGYA00511484_ERZ772772 | MGnify/ENA primary metagenome ERZ772772 (study PRJEB29015, sample SAMEA2737913) | human oral metagenome | biome: human oral; feature: human-associated habitat; material: dental | place: China | collected 2088 ... | reverse complement strand
ACATCGTGATGAGGTACGAAATTTTTTCTACAACCCATCCACGAATGCAATTATGGATGAATTTGGATATGATTCATGCATTGTTGCGATGATTGAGGCAGAAGTCGGAGCGAGCCTGTCTGACATCGACTACAATCGAGATACGATCGGCAACTACATTACCGAAGACTCTCTTGTTTTTATGACACAGGACTATATGGGCTACGGTGTTGTTAAACGCTCAGAGATGAAGCAGAAGGTGGAGGAATTCCGCAAGACCAATCCATACGGAGTCACACTATCTCCCGTTGAAATGGACGATGTGTTCCCGCCAGATATCTATACGGAAGCATGGCAGGAGCTCTATAAAGCTGGCCTAATTACATTGACCCCAGCAAATACGCATTATGGACAGCGCACTCTCATGATGCAAGAACTCATCAACGTGCGCAAGGAATATGCTGTTGTCAATTGTCCTCTCATCGTCTCTGCAAAGAAACTCATTGAGGAAAATCGTCAGGCTACTCCCCCAGTAACTGTTTCAACAGCTGCCCCTACGACAACGCCAACATCAGAGTCTGCATTTTGGGAAGCAAAGGATGATCCTGAAGTGACCGATGATAACGCAGATGATATTGGCGACGATATTGAAAATACTCCAGTCGACGATACAGAATCATCGGAGAAAGATGATAAGAAAACACTTCTGGGCGATGAAGAGGAAGATGATGATGTCATGTCTTCCGATACGAGTGATAGTCCAGAAGAGCCCGAGAATGATGATCTCGAGGATACACCAATTTCGAGTGGTGATTCCGATGACGATGATATCTTTGGTGGTCTCGGAGACGATTCATCTGACAGTGCTCCAGTAGAACCAAATGATGATGATATCATGTCCGTGGAGCTTGATCTGCGCTCGAACACAATGCTTGACGTTCTTCCAATGCCTCCTTCTGGTGCTGCAGAAGCAATTCCATCCAACAGCCTACTGGATACACAGATCACCAGCGGATTTGACGACGAAGGAAATCTTGTTGGTGATGACGGCGATAGTCCACAAGAAGATGATTTGATGAGCTCTCACGAAGACGAACTTCTTGACGAAGCTGTATACGATGAAGGGATTTCTCTCGGCGGCGCTGATGATCCGGACGAGTCTGCTCCAGACGAGGATGCGTCGTCCGATAGTAAAACTTCCGATGGTGAAGAAACGCCGGTCACTGCAGCCGTGCGTAGCAAGGTGGCAGATGTGGAACCTGACGATGATGATATCATGAGCAGCTCAATTGACGGAGATGAATCTTCTGGTGATGGTTCAAAGGATGCTGTTATGAAGAAGCTCAGTTCCATCACCAAAGGAATCGAGGATGCAAAAACAATGCTACTCTCATCGAAATAAAGAATAGATGAGAGGGAGAATCTTCTCCCTCTCACTCTATAAGTCTTTCTATATTTGAACGACATTTCTAAATGAAAGAGAGGAGCGAAATTAATGCCACAAGCAAGAGAAGTTATCATGGATCAGCTGGCACGTGACATTTCCATGTCGGTCGGGAATATGCACGAAGATGAGCTGGAACAAATATCCTCATCGTTTGATAAGGCACTTGATAAAGCGCTGAAAGTATTTTCATCAGATTCCTTCGATCAAGATGGCTTCATTCGAAAAATGAATGATATGGATGTCGATCCCAGCGATAAACGAATGATGTCGAATCTACTCAATACTGTAAAAAACGAATACATCGACGCATCGGTATTAAACCAGCGCGAAATTCTACTGCGCCGCGATATGTACAACATTTGTACACAAATGCCAGAAATGAGAGATGTTATTACCGTTACACGAGATGCAATCATCGAGTCGAATACATCGACCGGTGAAGTATCGCGTAACATCATCTTTCAGAATAAAGAAAGTACGGTCCAGTATGAATCGCAAGTAAAGGATATTGAGAATAAACAAGATTTTCTCATGGCAATCAAGAATTTCATTGTTCCGAAAACACTGATGCTGGGAGAAATGTACATTCAGGTTACTCCATTCTCAAAAATTTTTGCAGAGATCGAAGCAGTGAAATCATTGCGAGATAGCAGGCGTGGTGTAAAAAAGTTTAAAGAAGAAACGTCTGTCTATGCGGAATCTACAATCACTGGGAAGAGCCTCTATACCAAAGAAAACTTAAAAATTCTAATGGAGGCTGTATCTGACGATGTTCAGGAGGATACCAAGAATGAATTAAAAACTACGCATCCGAATAATTCTGCAACAAGTAAATTAGAATCGGAGAATATGCGTAGCATTTTGGAACACATTCGGGTCTGTACTGGATCTGCATCGATCGTCGAGGAATACGGCATCGATGGCGTTGAAAAGCTCATGCGTTCCGAATATGAAAGAACCAAGCCAGATGTTCAGAGTTCAGATATTCAACATTTCAGTGAAGCATTGAATGGAAATCGAATCGGAGGTTCTATTTTTAGTAGGATCGATGATGAAGAACTTGATCTAAAGAAATATGAGCATATCAAAGGGTGCTATATCAAATATCTCGATGGAATGCGGGTTGTTCCCATTCGAATGGATCGTCGTGTCATCGGGTATTATTACATTACGACGACAATGGATCTCGCTGTAAATCCTGCGCAGCCACAAGGAATTGTAGATCTATCATATCAAAACTATATGCGTGATCGTTCCATGGTGGATCGCTTGGCAAACATCATCATCAATTCCTTCGATCAAGAGATGATCAAAAAGAATGTGCAGCTCAAACAAGAGATTGCAGATATCGTTATGGCACATAAGTTTTCCGAGGGAGTACTATCGTTCGTCTATATTCCAGAAAACGAAGTTGTTCGTCTTGTAATCAATGAAGATGAAAATGGTCGGGGGCATGGGATTCTAGAACCGTCGATGTTTCCAGCACGCATGTACACAATGCTCAATATGTACAATCTTCTCTTTACACTAAATAACACGACGACAAGAATTCATTATCTGCGCTCTTCTGGGATCAACAAGAATTATGCGGCACAAGTACAGCGAGCCATACGAAAGTTTCAGTCACGACGAATTACTGTCGATGATATTTTTTCATATCAGGGCATTCTCAATAAAGTCGGTGGAATGGGTGAAATGGTCCTTCCTGCAGGACGCGGAGACTATAAACCCCTGGAGACGGATACCATTGAGGCAGTCAACAAGCCCGTTGATGGTGAGCTCGTAGAAATGCAGCGGAGACAGGCGCTTACAGGTACAGGCAACCCGAGTCTCATGGTGTTGAATGCAATTGATGAAGTTGATTTTGCAAAAACACTTGAAATGGCAAATGCCCGCTTCATTTCAACAATATCGGCATATAAAATCGACTTCAATCGCGGCATCACATTATTGTATCAAAAAGTCTTAAAATATTCTACCGATATGGAAGATGATATCATATCTTCGTTCCGCTTTCAGTTCAACACAGTAAAACAACAAGATCTCAATATCACGACAGATATGATTAACAACTTCAATGCCGTGGTTGAGATTACAGGGCAGATGTATTATTCAAAAACGGATCTAGAAGATAAGAATGGAAATCCAACACCAAAGGCTATTTTCTTAAAGAAGGAATTGGCAAAGAAATATCTTCCTCAGTTAGAGTTCGACGATCTTGAAGAAATTATCAAGCGCGTTGAAATTGATTCTGCAGATATGGAATTGCAACGACGGGTCTCTACAATTGATATCGATGACAAAGATCTTGAGGACGTAGAATAACTGAGGAATAATGATATTATAAGAATTCAACGCGAAAGGAGTGTAGGAAGGTCTTATGAGACGATATCAAGAAGAATTGGATGCACTGGAAAAGGTCAATAATAGTATTGACGATGTTCCAGACCCAATGAATGTTCCCGCATCTGATGAACCGGAACCTCAAGCATCCGATGAGGATCTTATGAAAACCCTCAATCAGATTTTTACTCCCATCCTTATTATGAAGGGATTTGAAACGGATGTTGGCGACAAGGTACAGGAAGCGATGTCTGAAGCATCTGTTTTGATGGAAAATAATGTAATTCAATTTGATAACACTGCCCGCATGGCGCAACTCATCAAATTATGTGCAATTCTGATCCATCGTGCAAAGAATAGCCATGAATTCCAGATGTATCAGAAGGCTACCGAAATCAAGCGGAAAATGAGCCTGGAAATGCAGAAGTCTGAATATACACAGGCAAAAGCATTGGCTCAAAAATATTTGGTGAAGGTTTCTACAACAAATCCGAGTGCGGTTGCACGAAGAATTGCGACAGAACTTTTGCCAGAAACAAATAAGTGATGTTTTCTAACCAGATAAAAGGAGAATGATATTATGCAGACATTGAAGGATCTACTCAACATCTGTGAGAACTATGAATACTCACAGGAGTATTATGAGAGTTTCAAAACCGTCAGTGAGATCGAGGTTATGTCCACCTACATGGAATCTCTCGCATTTTCCATGAGCGACGCTCCTGCAGTTCCAATGCTCGAGTCTACCTTCTTCTGTGAGGGAGACGAACCTTCCGATGGTGAGAAGGAGAGCAAGTGGAAGAGCTTCAAGAGTGCCGTCGGCAAGAAGAAGGATCAGTTTGTCGAATGGATCAAGAAGATGTGGGAACGCATCACGTCAATGTTCCGGACATTCTGGAATGCAATCTCCAAGAAGATCACTACGCTCAAGCAGTTCCTTCAGAATATCCCGTCGCACCGTCTGGAGAAGATGACGGATGAGGATGTGTCTTCCATCGAACAGATTGTGCGCAAGGTTGCTGGTGAGCTCAAGCTTCCGCTCACAGACGAGTACATCAATGATGTGAAGAAGCATGTGAAGGGTCGCTATGTAACATCAAACCAGAAACCAATCGAGCTGAAGGTCATCATGGAAATTCTCAGCGTCCCATTCCTGATGAAGTCAGTAAGCGGAAATGGAAAGCACTCTGTTCTCATTTCCATGGATGATTACAAGCGTCTTTTCACTGGAACAAATCTGATGAATCAGCTGGTCGGTCGTGTGACGAACGCAGCTCAGGTACAGAAGCTCCTGGACCGTCGTATCCAGAATGTTATGGATGCAGAAGCGGCAGCAGCAAAGGATGGTGCACCCTTCTGGATTCTCAATGAGAAGCAGCTGAAGATCATCAGCGATGCAGCTGCACTGAAGATGTCGGATATGGTTGCGCAGCTGGATAAGCTGAAGGAAGCTATGAAGGCGTGGGATGACTCCGGAGTTGCTTCCAAGTTCCAGCGTTTCTTCCTGATGCAGCAGCAGTGTGCCGCAGCACTGATCCGTGCGAACAACATTCTGGTTCGCTACAACGATCGTCTTGCGCATGAACTGGTTGCTTTCTTTGATGGTAAGAAGGTTGCCGAAGATAAGTAAACCAATCTCAATGAAGAGGAGCATTGCTCCTCTTCATTTTTATTTATGATCTCACCTGAGTATAATATGAAGATGGGTTGAAAGGAGATCTTTATGAAATTAGACATCTTGGACATCGATCGTTTGATTGGTGTCAATAAATTGCAACCGGTAACATCACCGCGACTATTTTCTACCAAAATGAGCTATGATCCAGATGGGGTTTTGTCTACCGATATTTTTGGAATTAGTAAATCAGAACGTCGTGGTACATTTGCATACATCAATCTCAATCAGCGCTTTTTACATCCCCACATTTACGGGAATATTATGAAACGAATGTTTCAAGAAATCCGTTATATCGTATCGGGACAACGAAGATATGTCATCAAAGATGGTCAGCCAGTGGAAAGCCCAGATGGTTGGACTGGAATTCAGGGGCTTTATGAACATTGGGAAGAAATCAATTGGAAGAAGCGAAAATCTTCAAATACGAAGGCAATCCATCTGTTGTCCAAATTGCCGAAAAATACAATCTTCATTGATAAGATTTTGGTATGTCCGCCTGCATATCGCGACGTGCTTTTGGCAGGGACGAAAGACGGATCGGATCATGTCAGTGAACTCAATGAACTCTACACTCGACTGATTCGTTCTTGTGCTCTCATTGCAGAAGGTGGAATTTTTGCAAAAACACAATATGCGACGCAAATGAAAATTCAAGAAAATTTGTATGAAATCAGTAATTTCTTTAAAGACCAAATTTCAAAAACGTCCGGTATCATACGAAAATATTTGATTGGAAAGTCAGTTGACTACGGTGTGCGAACGGTCATTAGTGCGCCAACCTACAACCACAATACATTCAACAACAGCATGGTGGACATTGATCATACCGCACTCCCAATCAGTCAGTGCTGTGCAACATACTATCCATTCATCGAATCATGGCTACGCAATTTTTTCACCAGAGAAATCATCAACGATCCAAATATGATTTCATATTGGGATGATAATAAGAAACGATTTATTACAGGAATTCTCAAGGATCCAGAATCGCAATTTTCAGATAAGAATATTCGGAAAATTATCAATAACTACATGAAGAATCCGGATAATCGATTCAACGTAATTTCTGCAGATCTGATTCTCCCAACAACAAATGAGACAATACGCATCAATATGATGCTGCGTGGACGGATGATAGGAGAAAACAAACAATCCGTTGATCTCAACCGACCAATGACGATTACTGACATCTTGTACATTGCTTGCGTTGAGGTTTGTGAAAAGCGGCATGTAATGATTAGTCGATATCCGGTTGGTACCGATAAAGGAATTTTCTTCAATAAAATCCGTGTCCAATCCACATCAGATCATGTACATGTCATATTCAATGGCAAGGAATATTCATATTATCCGAAAATTGATTTAAAGACGCCGAGAGAACAGGTTGGCACTAAATTTATTGATACGGCAGTTTTCTCGAACTCGCTCCTGGAAGGAATGGGCGGCGACTAAACAGAGACTTGATCTCCTTTCATGGTCGCCTATCATGGTAACATGATACAAGAATAATTTGATGAAAACGGTAGGAGTTAGATAAGGCGGAGCATGATGACCCAACATGCTTATTCCAAACGCACGAATACGCTCCCTAAGAGAGGATAAGGTCCATTGGAATGGATAGCTTTTCGAATACCGTGCGAATCAATGATATATATCATTGCTCGTGTAGAGACTATCTCAAAAAGAGAGTAGGGATTCTTCGGAATCTCCAAGTGTCAAACCCCAATATTGGGTGAAGATATAGTCCATGGTAAAAATAAAGGGCTCTGTTATTTACAAATGACGGAGACCAGGTTTCTGTTCGTGGTCTGTGGACCGATGAAGCCAATTTGGAAGCAGAAAAGATAATGCAAACGAAGATGACTGCATTGACAATTTCTGGAAAGAATTCTCGTGTGGTTTCTAAAGAGGTATTCAATGCATATTATGAGTTGACTCGAGAAGGCCCTTCCCCTCGGAATATAACAAAAGAAGAAACTGATTTGTTTTTAAATAGCGCGCCCGACGATTATACACTTTCCTATTTGACATCACTCTTGGCTGACATTGCTTCGGGGAATGGATCTACAAAAACCAAGAAATGCCGCTTCAATGCATGGGATCGTATCACAATCCCAGAAAATTACTTTTATCAGAAACAACCGGAGATCAAAACAACCGTCGGTCGATTCATCATGAATAAAGCAGTACTAGAGGGGTCTGGATGCATTGCTGCGGTTAAAGTGGTGGATTCTGTTTTAAATAAAAAAGGTTTAGAAAAAGTCGATGATTTGGTCGGCGATCTATATCTCAACGATTTCATTTCGCGCGACAATTTTAATCGATACATTGATCGACGCGATACCTTGGGATATTGGCTTAACGGTATGCTGGCACACACTCTTTCAGAAAAGATGGCACACCCCCTCGAAGCAGTTGAACGTAAGAAGAAAGAGCTTCTAAAAAAATATGAAAAAGAATTGGAAGCCCACGATATCGATGTCATGACTAAAATTTCTGATGAACTAGTTGCATATGCGCGAGAGATTCTAAAAGACGATCCAGGAATGAATCTGTATCTATCCGGGGATCTTGATTTTGCAAACAACTATAAGAACAATTCGATCCTCAAGGGTCCGGTCATGAATAAAATTACGGGGGAATACGATTTCGTAGGATCTTCCTTCATGGATGGAATTGAAGTCAAAGATATTCCTGCACATGCAAACAGTATTCTTTCTGCCCAATATCCGGCGTCGATTGGTACACAAGATGCAGGATATGTCACGAAGAAACTCATTGCATTGTTACAGATGGCAAACATCGATGAGCCCGGTACCGATTGTGGAACTAAGAATCTGATCCCTGTTACAATTACAGGAAAGAATAAAAACGATATGGTTTATTCTTACATCCAGCAGGGAACATCGCTTACGCTCTTAACACCGGAGAATATTGGATCCTATGTTGGGAAAACGGTAATGATGCGATCTCCAATGACATGTTGCAACGATCTCATCTGTTCCAAATGTGCCGGTGAATTATTCTATAAATTAGGAATTCGAAATGCTGGACTGTATTCGGTTCAGCTGTCACATGCACAATTGAATTTGTCATTGAAAGCAAAGCACATTCAGGTTGTTGACTTGTATCGTATCAATCCAGAGGAAATGGTTGTCGATCTATAACCGAATAAAATATAGAGGAGGGGAAATTCCCCTCCTCTATATTTCAACGATATTTGATCATGTCTTGAATACGTTCTTTCAATCCAAGAAGAACTTTATGTGCTGCACTGATTTTCCATACCGCAGTAACCATGCGACGACTTGCTGTTCCCGGAGTACACATGACATCAATGGATTCTTCTGGTTTGAACTCGGAGTATGGTTCATATCCTTCTGGGATAACTTCAGAAATGATTTGTTTGTTTGCACTGTACAGCGCAATCTTATCTCCAACGCCCATGATATCATCGTGCTCTATATAGAATTCGATGAGTACATCAATTCCTCTATATTTTCCCTTAATCGTCCCATAACGATTCTGGATTGGTTCCGTAGAATCTGTCAGGAGATAACCGGCTTTCAAGATTCCTTCGGATGCATCGAACTTTTCCAAATATTTCTTTTTGCTGATGCCTCGATCAAAAAATTCTTGTACGACTGCACCCAAGGTCGGAGACATCTGCGAAGGATCGAGTAGACTATACACCTTGACATCAACGATCTTACCAGCATGATCTGCCTTTACATCATTTTTTGTTTCTTCTTCCATCAATGCTCTGTTTTCTTCCGATAATTTTGAAAGATATTTTGAAATCTCAGAATCGTCGAATTCAGAAGCAAACTTAATGAGGGAATCTCCGATGTTAACGTGATCTCCAATCTTTGCCATTTTAAGAATATTGGCATTCCTCGTGAAGACTGCAGGCTGCATATAGACGATTGCAGATTTCATCTGCTCTGCCATCTTTTGTGTACAGATCCCAGCATCTTCATAAGTATTGTAGGTTGACATGAATGCGACTTTCGTAAGAGGACCGATTGCATGGCGCAGTCCATTGAATTTAGAATACTTGAAATACTTATCGTGATAGGCAAGTACTTCATCTTTCTTAAATTTCTGACCGACTTTTGTGTAGACCGGCTTTAACTCATTTGAGATAAAGAATCCTCCGCCCGAGTTCTTAACGATTTCTGGCTTGATATTGATTGCTTGTGTTTGCCCGGATTTATATTTGACGACAATAAACCCGACTTTTTCATTGACATCAATTACTTCCCCGTCTTCTTCAGCATTCACGACAAAGTCATTGGAGAGATGAAATTGGATCACTTCATCGTATCCATTCGATACAAGAGAAGGACTTGCATCTGCGACCGGCACCAAATGTTGCGATTGCTTCGCAGCAATGGCACTTCTTATCGGGTCCTCAACTCGAATCGTCCCTGGAGTAATCATCTCGATTGGAGCAAAGAGATTTACGTCCTTCAGTTCATCAAGATCGGTTTCATCGCGATATCCGCGAGCATTCTTAATTTTTGGCTCAATCGTAAGATACCGGTTGATTCCAATGTTTGCATCGGCGGATGTAGATATTGCAATCTTACCAACGGAAGATGGATCATAGGATCGCTTTTCCTCATCATAAGAATGTTCCGAGTTGGATCCTTTGAATCCCTTTGTTGAAATCGTCGATGTTTTTGCGATTTCAATGGATGGATTTAGCGTGGAATATTCATCTACCGACTTCTCTCCCATGAGCTTTGTAATAACCACCCTCTGGTTAAGTGTCATCGGTTCTCGACCGCCAGTCTTCACATAATTCTTGTACTGCTGTGCAATGCAAGAATAGAGAATTGCAGGGATCATTTCTACGGATCGAACGCGATACGATTTATCCGATGCTTTTGATACACAACTGTTATCTGCCAGAAGCTTTACGGCATATATGAGCAGGTCTTCGATTTCGGTAGGAAGCATAAAATCTCGACAGACATCCTTTGTGATTGGATCCAGAAGAAATTCGTAGAACGTTCGGATCTCATTGATTCCTTTATAATTTCCCCATAGGGCACGAATGAATTCGAGGTAGCATTCTTCTGTGTCGAATTGAGCGAATGTGAATTCCGCGGTTTTGATTTTAAATAACCCATTCATGATCAATTCGGCAAAGATTTCTTTCTGATATGATAGTACGCCGTCTTTCATCTTAATGTAATTTCGCTTCGAATCCTTTGGGACGCGTTTCATATCTCGATGGAATTCCCAATCAATACCAAGATGATTCATTGTCTTTGAAAGTCCGATCCACATAATGAGGATGATAATGATTGGGACAAATTGTCCTGCCATTTTTCCTTCTGCAAACAGTCTCTGCTTCCCACTCCCATTGTCAGTGGAATCAAAGATTGCTTTGTAATCATCGGAGAGATGTTCATAAATGATGTCGACAATTGTCCGATCCAGTCGATCCCTTCCCGTATCCTCATTGATAAGGATTGGAGCATCTCCTTCGTTTCCGATATAGAACTCGTTTCCTTTGATATCCTTTGGAATTTTATCCGCAAGATTTGTTTGCAAATAGTTTCTTGAAAAATAGATGGTACATCCTTTTGATTTGAATCGAAAAAGACGACGGGATAGTTCATCGTATTCAAGAGACGATATGTATTTTTTATTATCTTTACTGGAATCTCCAGCTTTGAAAACAGAATCATCGCCCGTCTTCTTAATGGTGGAGAAGATACGCTCAACACTTGATAGTGATCTGGTTGCCTTTCGTTGAATTGTCACCTTGTTGTAGTTGGTTGTCAAGATAACGGTATCCGGTGTATCTTTAACCAGTGGATTGTAGAAATTCTGCTTCAGAATAATGTATTTGTTTCCTCCAATGAGCATGAATTTGTTCTGATAAAATTTTGGGATGTCAACTTTAATTGTCGACCGCTTCTTGTTTTGATCGGTGATATGGACGGACCACGTTTCTTTGAGATCCATATTCGTGGAGGTATCCTTGATATCGATTCCGGTAATATAGAATGGATGTTCCTTGTCTTTCAACATATCAAAACATGCAACGAGGTCTTTCATATACAATTCATCGATGTATGTCTTGTCAAAATTATTGAAGGTGATCTTTTTCATGTTTTGATTTGTCGTATGCAGGACTTTTGATTTATCTTCGGACTGGATTGGAACGTTCGATGAATCCCTCTCCAATATCTCTGAAATGGTTTCATTTCGCACAACAATCTTCTTCTGTTCCTCACGAAGTTTCTTGTCGCGAGCGGATGTGATTGGTGACGTTTTATCATTCTTCAGAGGAGCAACATTGTTCTGAACTTCATCCAAAACCTCTTCTTTAATAGAGTCATCGGTATTCATTAGATCTTGAATTTCATTTTTGATATCATCTTCTACGTCTCTGATATCACCATCGAATTTAGGATCATCATCCATATCTTGTTCGAGAGGTTCATACGATTGACTCATTGTCCGAAACAACATTTTTCGTCGAATCGTTGTTCGATCAATTGGATTTTTTGGCTGTGGTACAATCTGTTTTGTTTCCGGAGAAGAAAGAATTTTATCGCTCAATGAGCTCTTCTTTTGGACCAATGAAGTTTGCTGTGATTTTTGAATTTCTCTTTCCACTGCATTCGCTGTACGAATTGCATTTGTCATGCGCTGATCAAGTGCATTTTGAAGTACATCTTTCGTTTCCGAAGAAACCTTCTGTGTATGCGGATCAATGGTTGTGCGAACAATGTTTCGCACCATTCGTTCCGAAGATGGGGGTTCAAGATCATTCTTCTCTTCTTCTGGAAGATTGTCTGTATAATCATCTAGATTGGCTCCCATAATTTTAAAGAGAGCGCGTTTGAAGACCATCCATTTATCCTGGGTCATCTTCGATGGATTGAACTTGATGAATTTATCTTTGGAACAAATCATCATGTCTTGATCCAATTCGAGTTTTCGAAGATCTTTTGTACGAAGATATGCCAGATATAGAATAAAGAGAGGATTGGTCTGATTCTCTTTTGCAGGAGCTGATTGATCAAATGCAAATCGATCTGCATCGATGACAATCAGTCGATTATTCCATTCAGGAGAGTCATTCTCTTTCATAACATCTGGAGTGAATTCTCTTAAGAGTCGACAGAATTCTGGCCAGAATTCCATATAGATTTTCTTCAACGCGTAACGATCCGCAATCGGCTGAACGTTCTGATAGAGATCGCTTGCAGAGAAAAATATATTGTCATTTGTTTTATTGATGTATCTTGTATTGATCGGACGGAGTTTTGTGATCTCTTTGATTTTCTTCAGACGATCATTCTTTTCCTTGATCAAATTCATTTTGTAACGACGGCGCATGAAATTTCCAAATGAAATCCACGGATAGTAAAACCGACGATATGTTGGAGGAGTCACAAATACCCTCTTTGCAATCATATCAAGAGAGTGTTCAAACGTGTCTGATAGAAGATAGACAATATTCCCTTTTCCGTCTGGAAGCCGAATACGACGAATATTTAATCGCATAAACTCAGCTTTTCCATAACGAAGATTTTCTGTAAAGAGAGCCTCGGTCATTTCATAGGCACCGTATGGAATTTTTTCGTAATCCATTTCCAATGAATCTATTGGACTCAATGATCTCACGACCTTTCTGTTGTCTATTAAGACGATGTCATAAAAATCATTATAAAAAAGAAAGGGATGTATAGTCCCCTTCTCTACCGATACCATCTTACGACTGCATGCTCGACAGCAATGCCTCGATCTCACCTTTGACCTTCTTGTTGTCTCTGTGCTGCGCAATCAGCGCATCGATTCTCTGATATCCCTCCTCCATCTCCTTTTTGAGCTCCGCAATCCGCGCATCATGTTTTGCGGAGAATTCCTCGAAGAGCTTCTCAGCTTCAGCCATGGCCTCAGCCCTCGCCTTTTTCAGTGCATTTTCCAGGTTTTCCATTTTCATACACTCCTTTTTAGTCTAGCAGTATACTCATGATATAAGATCTACAATCGCCAGATTCTTTATCTCACATCATATATAGAATATATAGGGATTGGAGGAATATATATGATTCGGTGTCCAAGATGTGGATTGCCAGATGTTACTCCTGTTGGAACATCTCATTACATTTGCAATCGACCTTCTTGTGTAGACGAAAATGGAGAGCGAACGCAATTCCGAGTGATTGAGGATAATGAAATTCAGTTTCCTCACAACATCATTTTTCATGGACGGACAAAAAATCAATTCTTTCGTACGCCATATCTGAAGATAAATAAAGGAGGGGAGTGACCCCTCCTTTATTTCTTCTTCGCAGACTGCCTCTCCTGTTTCAACTCTTTTTCCAAGACTTGAAGTTTTATAGGTCTCTCACTCTGCTTTCTCGGAGAACCGTCCTTTGCCTTTTCAGGAACAATTGAATTCTTCATACAGCATCTCCTCCTTATTTGAAGAATATATTATTGAGCAGGAGTATTGCTTGGCGGAATATTGTTTTCTACAGAAGTAATTGTATCGTAGATTGCACGGTTGACATTTTTCTGGAACTTGTCTTTGTGATTCAGATAATAATTCAATACCTGTTTCACTTCAGAAAGATCTTCTGCAAGGCTCTTCTTTACCGCTGCTGGAATATTTGGGTCAGCGAGATCTGTTTCATATTCTTGAATAAGTGCACGAACGCGATGAATATCCGTTTTATGTTCACCTTCAATTTCAGCGAGTGCAATATCTGCAATCACCTGTTGACGTTTTTCCTCTTTTTTGATCCACGACTTCATTCGTTTATGAGCATATTTGTCAAATGTTGCAAAAACACGAGCAAGCTCGGCACCATATCCATACATACGTGCAATGTTATCTGCAAATGCTTCTTTGTTGGTTTGTCGATTAAACACATTTTGAGACGCATCCTTTGCTGCAAGCTGACGAACACGCTCAATCGCTTGCTCTGGACTCCACCCAGATATGCCTAGAAGGTTTTTAATCCAATCAAAGAGACGAAACCGTTCCATGTACGGTGTGAAGAGCTCGATAATACCAGCTCCTATGGACGCAATCTTTTGTTCCATCTCAGTAATTTGTTCTTTCCGATCGGTCAGATATTTAGCAAGAACATTCGTCTTTACATATTTAATATCAACCATACAAGGATCAATATTATGGCCAAACTCATGGAGGAACGATGCTACTATCTCACTCGGTTGAAGGAGACGAATAAGTTGAAGAGATATCGTCATGTCCATGTTAATTGAGTGGCTTTTATCATAGAACCCTTTTTCTGTAACGAGCCCATCAATTGGATATCGCCAAGTGACATATGTGAAAGCAGTCAGATCCACATAGTTGAAATCGTCTAATCTCTTAACATAATATTCTTTTGGATGTATAATGGATACATTCTTAAAGCCAAATATCTGTTGGATCGCCAATTCAAGATCTCTCCATTTGGTGTTTCGCGCAAAATCAAAAGGTTCAAAGCGATTTCCAAGTGTTTTCACTTGCTGTTCAAGCTCATCTTTAATTACAGCAAACTTATTTTCAATGGGGGCAAGCGTTTTTCGACCTTCTACAAACACCATCTCGTTATAGACGGATCCCATCCGAGAAAGATCCATTTCATAGGATGCATCCAATTTCATCACACGGTGTGAATCAATTTCATAAATCGAACCATTCATCTTAACATCTCCTTTAGAGTAGCGTAATTGCAGTATTGTTAATTGGGGGTAATCGATATGACGGAGAAAGAATTAAATTTATATGAAAACGCACTTAGGAATAGTATTGTAGGATTTATTTTCATTCGGTACATTCGAAGTATTTCATGCAAAGATCATCAGATCGTTCTACCAAATCCCGATAACGCAGTAGAAATTTTTTCCATATTTCAACCGAGCGGCTACCAATATCCATATCAGGAACTGCGACTTGCACAGAACGAATCTTCTTACCGTTTTCCTATCATTACAGTTTCTGAATTCAAAAGTATTTTGGACAAGATTTTTTCTAGCATTGCAGAAGAGATAAGACGGACAATACCGAACCTATTCGACCAGAAAAATGTTAGAGTTTCGAATACCATTCAAATATTTGATGACCATTTTGATTCCCCCTCTCGCATTCTATGGTATTTGATGCGAGAGAGTGTTCTCCAATACATATATCTACATCCATCTTCCAATGAAAAAACTTTGGATTGTATAAAACGATATGATGTTTCAAAAATGTATTCTGAGATTCTTAAAATAAGCCATCCAAACAATTATGCTCCTGTATTATTGAATCAAGAAATTTTATATTATTCGGATTATGATAGCATCGTCGAACCAATACTATTTGTGACGAAAACAACATTTGATCGACACATTGAAGAATTTACGTTTGGTCCAAACATTGATGCATCTATCGTTCAAGTGAAAAAATAAAAGTGGAGGGAAACCCCTCCACTCGCCTCTTCCATGAGACTTCGATCGAATTACTCGAACTTGACGTTGATCGTCGAAGAGCCGCCGGTTGCAGGAAGCGTCTCAGGCGCTGCCGTCATCTTCCACTTTTCTGCCGGCGTTGGGGGCGCTGCAGCTGCACTGACCGTGACGCTTGCAACGGCACCGGGAACGACTGTATCATCGATGTAAAGCTCGAGCGGATGGACGACATCAGAAGCGGTCGTATTTGCATCAAAGTTGATGGATACACTCCACTTCTTGGGATCGCTGTCGACCATCTGACCAGCATGACGCTGGGAGGTGAGCTTGTCGAGAATTTCGACCTTTGTTGGTGCAGTAAACTCAGCCATGGTTTTAACCTCTCCTTCTATGTAAACAAAATTCCAACACTCTATATAGCTATATATTATTTATTTGTATGAAATGTCCGTATTAGGGGGTATTTACATGGGTATTCGAAAAAATTATATCAATGAAATGACTTCCGTATTATCTCGAATGAATCCATCCTTAGATAAAGATGATATTGAGAAACTTATAACCAGCCGCGTAAAGGAGAAAATGCAGGATCCATCGATAGAGATGGATAACAACGTGACTGGAAAACATGATTCCATATCTCTATCAAAACTCTGCCAATGGATTGATGACAAGAAACCTGTTGTATCCGGAAATGCAACATTTTATATGCAACCAGAAGTTCTAGAGTCTCCAACGTCATATATGTTGAAATCCCTAAAACTTGGAAGAAAGCAAGTTAAGAAGGAAATGTTCCAGTATCATCCGGACTCGGACGAGTATGCTCAAGCAGATTTAACTCAGTTGAACATGAAGATTATTATGAATGCAGAGTATGGTGGATCTGGCGCCCCTACAGCAGCATTCTATACCAAATATTCCCCAGCAGCCACAACACTGATGGCACAATCCATCATCACAACGATGGCAGCTTTTTTTGAGGGATATATTGGCGATAATCAGAAATTTTATTCCATTGCAGAATGTGTGGATTGGATGGAAGCGGTATGTAGGAAAGATGGAGACATTCCTAAATGGATCGATGTCCCATCCGTTACAGAAGTTCAGAAACGAATCCAATCTCATTGTTATCCGCTCGATATAAGGGATATCCCGATCATCGAGCGGTATCTCAAATCACGCACTGACAAGGAACTGGTATATCTATATTATACCAATAATATGAAAGAGTTGATTTCGAAACACTCGAATGTATCCAGTCTAATTCACTCCGTGTTGTCGACACTCCCACTCTTGGAAGCACAAGAGAAAGAAGTTCCTTCTATCTATCGAGATAAGTTCGAGCACGTTGATCAATATAACAAATGGGTTGCGAAGGAAATGTTTCTCAATCCATATGAATTTCCGCCTTCCGTGGAGAAGGATTTGAAAAAACTCATTCAGCTCATTCACGATTTCTGCTATGTCAGTTATCTGACACCAGATAGCATTCGGAAACTCAATAATCATACGCGAAATACCGTGCTGTTGGTCGATACTGACTCCAACATGCTGAATGCGGATATTTTTGCTTCCTTCGTACTGGATGAACTTTTTCCGAATGAAACATTCGGTCGAAGTCGTCTATACAATGATATGATCTGTGTGAACATGATGGCGGCGATCATCGATATCTGTGTGCGAGAGCTTCTTGATTATTACGGCAGATGTCATAATATGAATGAAGACGCTCGAAAAGAACTGACAATGAAAAACGAGTTTCTGTTCCGCATTCTATTCATGATGATGAAAAAGAAACGATATGGGGCATCTATAGTACTTCGTGAAGGAAATATCATGGTTCCGTTTAAATTGGAAATTAAGGGTGTTGACTTCATAAAGGCAGGCGTTAGTGATGCCGTAACAGATCGGTTTACTCAGATATTCCGTGATTATATTCTCTTTGCAGACACGATAGATCTTCACGGAATGATGCGAGAAATCAAGAAATTCGAAAAAGAAATTTATCAGGATCTGCGACAGGGAGGAGTCCATTATCTCAAACCGCAATCGTTTAAAGCAGAAGCCGCTTACAAAGAGCGATGGGATAAGACTTCTGGGAAGATGGTTAATGTCGCATGGAGCCTTCCGGTGTTTCGTGGAGCAATGGTATGGAATGAATTGTATCCTCTGAAACGAATCTATTCACTGGATCGTGTACGTGTTGCAAATCTAATTATTACAAGTCCAGAAGATTTGATTCGAATCAAAGATAAGTACCCAGAAGAATATCAGTTGGTCATGGACAAAGTATTCCATAGTGACAATCCGAATATTGTGAAAAGTGGTTTGAAAGTCATTGCAATTCCTTCAACCGTCGACCGCATCCCCGAATGGATTACTGAGATAATAGACTACGATGCTATGGTATCCAGTGTTATTAGCTCATATCGATCCATACTAGATGCATTGCAATTGACATCCCCAAGCATTAAGACACCAAATGGTCATGCAAAGATCATCAGCCCGCTGATCGCCATTTAATAAATAACGGGCAAAACGCGAACATATATAGATATACCAGAAAAAAAAGAAGGAGGGTTTACAATGGATCCTTCCATTGAAGCTCCAACAATACCATTTGATGAAATGATGAAATATGATGTATTGATTGGAACATATCCAATCAATACGATCAAAGAAGGCATTATTGAACAATTTAATGACTACATCGTTCTTTCAGATACAACAGATTTTGTTTCCATTTTCTATGATCAATACGAGAAATCTCTCGTATTGCTGGATGCAGATGATGTGGTCTTTGCTGATATGAAGAGAGAGCTTTTGCATCGGATTCATGATGAATTCAATGAGTTTCTTGCAAATCTATTTGTGCAACGTATCGGGATTGGATTTGCGGACGATGATTCATATTCGGATGGAATGCTATTAACTCTTTATCAGTATTTTATCTTAGGTGCAAAAGAGAACTTTTTAAATGTTATTGTGAGTAGCATTCTTGACCTTGCCCGACTATTTCCATATGAAGGAAAAATTTTCCTATCACACATTGATGGAATGCTTCATCAGTTTGATCCGTACATTCATATGACTATTGATAGGTTTATCGCAAAAACTGGCAATGATGACATTCAACAACTATTTGACGATCAAGTTGTTACAGGGAATTTTCTCAATAAATACTCGGCAAAATTATATTTACATGAAGATTTCCGAGTAGAAATTATAAATGAAATCAATCTTGCATTTCGAAGGGAGAAATAATTATGGCACAGCAGACTAGTACGAGCACGCAGATTCGCAATATGTATTCAGATTCTGCGTATCTGAACATCAAATTTTACAACACAAATCTATCATTCAATTTCAGTCCGCTCATGAATAAAGATGCCAATGGGCGGAATAACTATAACACATCGAAATCATTGCAGACGACTGTAAACTTTGATGGGGCATATGCACTTTATGAAATGTCAAATAAACTCATCAATGACACCGGTTTGGTTGGATCGGTCGCAATTCCATGCAATGGTGCAACACTTACGCTGGAGCGTCGCGTAGAGCTCGGTCCAACCTTTTTCAGTATCCAGAAAAACAATGAGACGATATCATTTCAGTTTGCACAACATATTATTCAGACAAAGAATGGTCAGCAGACGATTGAGTCGGGACTCGGTGCATTTGCAAAAACCGTCGATGGTTATCTGACGGGAATTAATGCGGACCGTCATCTGGATAAGTTGACGGAAGATTATGCTAAACTGAAGAGTGGGGAGAACAATCCTCAGGGAAGCAGCAATCAAGGCCAAGGCGGATATCAAAAAAATCGCAACTATAATGGTGGTTACCAGAAGGGGAATAACTACCGGCGGAATAACTGGAATGGAAACGGGAATCAGCAGAGTTGGGAAACAAAACAGCCGAATCACCAGAACATGAGCTCGTACCAGATTCAAAATTAAAAGATCGATAAGATTGGAAGGATATCCTTCCAATCTTATTTTTTCAAAAAATCGTATCTTCTCATCATATCCCTATATATTCTTTAGGTAGAGATGAATCAATGATGCATATCAAATAGGAGGTAATCATCATGAAAGACGTCGTAAAGAACATCAATATCTCTGTGAACCTTTTCATCATCCCTAACCCGCTCGAGGTGAACCGCGATGGGGCACTCACGGTGCAGTGCTGGGGTGTTGAAGATCGTTCCGACAACATCAGCAGGCACGACATCATCATCAGCGGTCGAGAGTTCAGCAGCCGGGTTGAGCGCCTGCGCGTCAGCCTCGACGAAATCCCCATCACCTTGTTCAATGGCAAAAAGGAAGGTGACGTTGTCGTATTCCGAGTCCCCGGAGAAATCATTGTATATGATGAGGAAAAGGATCCGTGTGGAATCCGTATCGGGTCTGAAAAGGTCATCGTGACCATCACGGCGACGCTCAAGCAGAAGGGGTATCGCTACGAGCGCTTCGGCACATTCGAGGAGGTGATGCAGGAATTGATCGCCGCGTCGAAGAAGTACTACAAGACCGCTGAGGACATCGAGGCGGCGCGTATGCAAAAGATTCGCTGGGAGATGCTCGAGGAGGACTTGATGAGAAATTCGGCTAATCTGCACTGAGCAAAAAAGAAAGAGAGATACACGCTGGCGCGGATCGATCTCTCTTTTCTTTTTTATTGAAGGTAGGTGATTTTTATTTTATCCGATAATCGCCCGTTTGATACAAATTTATTTTTTTCCGGTGGCGCCGGAATGTTCATCCAATATCATGATATCGTCAAACCAATATACCTCTTTGCAATACTAAAGATGATTATCTCTAAAAATTTCTATGGTCTACCAGACATAGTTTCCAACATGTCGGTGTATTCCATTCTTGAATGGTATATTAAGCGTCGTTATGTCAACCCAATCCAATGTTTGGACTATCAACACATTATTCCGTCTACTCAAACGGATCAACTTCTTCAGAAAATTCTCCATTCCGACGCATCAATTTTTAAACTCGCTCCATTTCTCAATATAAATCAAATTTTACAAGTTTATCGTAAACAACATATGACATTTCCTGTCTATGTTTATTCCGAAGAAGAGAATGATTTTATTCGAGAAGATTGTAAACGGATTGACGGAGTTCCAATTCAATACATACATGGAGATTTAAAGAGTGCCATTGCTAAGTGCGACAACAACTTCACTTATATATTTTCGGACATAGAACTTCTTCACCAAGCAGCAACTATTCTTCTAGGTTCTTATTCTCATATACTTATCGCACAGGAATATCGTTATAACTACAATGGTGCACATTTTAAATATGATTTGGAAGAGGAGGCGATTCATCATCCGTTTATTCGTATTGGGGTTAATCGAGCCACCGATCCGACATATATGGCTCGGTTTATTAATGAATTGATTATGGGGAGGAAATGAATCCGTGTTACAAGTGAATGCGTTGAAACCTGTTGAGGAAACTCCAGACATTCCTCGTTGGAAGTATAAGAAAAATTCTTTTCCAAATGGGGCGTCTTCATATTGGATCAAATTCAAACTCCATCCATTAGATCAAAAATTTTTCTCCCTACCAAAGAAGATGATCATCAAATTCGACAAAGAATTGAATTACCTGAATAATGAAAACATTGCTGCTCTCAACGAATGGACTGTGACCAAATTATCCTATTCTACATATCTTCCGAAAATGTGTGAGGAGCTCAACTTCTTTGAAACAATTTATGACAAAGAAGGCGAACTCATTGCAGCACTATTCCGCATCAAATGTTTGATTGATCAGGATACTGTATCATATACAATGAAGAACTTTGATGCTTTCAAGGATCTTTGCTATAAAACAATTTTCACAGAATCCATGAAAGAGAAAATCATTCGCATGGTTGATGAGAATTATGTTGATGATATTGAAGCAGAGAATTTGCGCAATATGAAAAATATCGATATGTTGTCAATCATGCAGAGGAAGAAGAAATCATTGGAGTTCCTCAATGTACATGTAAAGGCAATGTTACAGATCTCTTTCGGCATTAAGATTCTTTCATTCATTGTAAACCACTTCGCTGTGATGCGCAATGTAAACATTCAAAAGAATTTGGAACTATTTCATCGATTTTACATCGACATGTTTGACCTATTTCCATGGGAGTTCAACATCTATAACAAAATATACGCCTATATAGAAAATAAGGTCAATAGCTCGTATAATTTTAATAGGAGTATCTTAAACCGTTCTGAGATACTATAATACTCTTTGAATTGCTGGAAAACCTTGCTAAAGCCAAAGCAAATTATAAATTAATGCGTCTTATCATCTTATTTACAAAATATGCATGTAATTTGACTATTTAAAATACTTTGGCAAGACAATCAGCATCACACTTACATCCATATGGATGTAAAATGTTCAACGACTATCTGCACATGCAGAGTACACTTTAAGTAGAGTGGAAGTGAAGAGACATTCGTAAGAATGTAAGATATAGTCTCATCTATACAGAAATGTATAGCTGATTATACGGCAAGTATGTAACGAATACTTGTGAAGATAACGTGAACAACAAGAAATCGAGGGAAAAGATAAATCTATCATCATCAATAACTTGATGAGTCGAAATATTATTATCGATAATCTCATTAAATTCAAACTTCCTCAGACATGGAATGGAGTCAAAGGTCAACCTGCAGAACGTGTTTTATCATTCCTCTGCAGCATTGTGAATACACATATTTCAATCTTCTGTATGCAAATATTCCGTCGCAATCTGATTGAGACATCAATTGTTCCGGACAGCGATGGGAATAGTAAGAATGATCGATATCGTGCGTCCAAAACAAAGCTCAATGAAGAGTATGTGACTGTATGTAGTATTGATATGAATCACATGGTACAGAATCTTTACAAGAAATATGAAAAAGACATCTCGCTTGCTGAGATCGAATATTACAGAAAGCATATGAAACCTTCTCGGCTTCACCAACTGATGATCGAAATCTATTTCTTCAATTACACCGGATCGAGTCAAGAATTTTCTCTCCTACGAAACTTGGACTGGTACAAGTTATTGCTGATCATGCGTCATGATATCATGAGACGTTTCAATATAAATAAAGACACGCTCTTGGATTCATCATTGGCGTTGATCCTCACAGCAAATATTGAAGAAACTCCGGTCGGAGAGAAAATGTACATCAAGGACACGAAATATCTGAAGGACCATAAGGATTATAATACACTGGTTGAGCGGTATTACTCGACTATTATCGATATCAATGAAGATATCATTAAGAAGTTTTTGATTACATTCGTCAACAGCAAATACCGTTTTGTATTATATGAAGAACCGGGACTGTTGGACCAAGAAATTTCTTTGAATAAACGGGAATTGATTGATGAGCTCTTGAATTTCCTGATCATCTCAAATGAGAACATTTCAATACATTCGGTGTGTTAAATAATAAAAAGAGATGGGGAGTTCCCCATCTCTTTTAATATCAATGATCATATCTTTTCATTATACTCCTATATATTCTTTAAATAGATGAATAAATGTCATGTATTAAAAAGGAGGATAATATCATGGCAAAAGAAATGATCATCAAAGCAATCAGCGAGGGTGTTGTCGAATACGATCTCACCTACGTTGACGATGGCGAAGGAAAATGCCATCTGGTCTTTTCTGATGAGACCAAGGAGAAGCACAAATCGATCATGGTGACGCAGCTCCTTGAGATCTTCGGGGAAATCCTCGACGAAACGACCGGAGGCATGGAGCCCCGCACTCGTCTCCAGGAGGATGGAATCGTGGCGGCGCGCATGCGGAAGTGCGACCATAGCGGGAGGAGCGCCGTAGAGGTTCTCCGAGACCTCGGCGGCGGCAAATATCAGCAGCTGATCCCAGATGTTGATCTATTGGTCTATGTCGATGAGATCCAATGCAGCTACTTGGAAAAGCGGTTCCATTTCGACACCATTCTGGCGATCGGGATGGCGCTGCACAAAAAGTATATGGGTCGCGAGGCAGAGTGCATGGTACGTCAAGAAGAGATATTCAAGTCTCTTATGACAAATGGGGTTCCCGGCGTGTTCGATGAAATCCAGATCGAGGCGATCGTCACGGTCACCGATATCGCCTCAGACTTCGGGGTACTTTCCGATTTCTAAGGCAGATATAACTAATCGGCACTGAAGAAAAAGAAAGAGAGAGATACACGCTGGCGCGGATCGATCTCTCTTTTCTTTTTTATTAAATTTATATATTATTTTTTCGAATAGTGCAATGATTGGAGGAAATTTTTATATGCTCAAATACCTGTCACAATTACCAAACCCATACAAAGAACATATCAACATGAAGATTATGAATAAGGAGTATGATAAATCACTCCCGGAGTACATATTTGAATCATTTACGGGACTGATGATTCTTCCAAATATAAAAATTCTTGGGTACGAGTGGGTCCCCGATGAGGATAAATATGACATAAACGATCATGTCGTTCGGCGTAATTCGAATAAGAATAAAGTAATCAAGAATATCACAGAAACACGCTGTGGAGTATTGTATATTGATGCAGAAGTTTCTGGTCTTGATAAGAACGGTGTTCAAAAGGTACATTATCTGAAAAAACCAATCATCCTTCCAATTGAAGATGAAAAAGGGTATTATCTGATTAAGGGTAAAAAGTGCTACCTGATCTATCAGATGGTCGACAAGATGATGTATCCTTCCTTTGGCGCAGTAACGATTAAATCGCTGATGCCAATTTGTGTGAAGACAGTTAAAGAGGAATTCAGAGAACGTACACAGGTAGTATCCAAGCGAGGAGCAGATCGTTTTGAAGAAGGGAACGAGTATACAATCCCAACATACAATATTCAGATTTTCCGAAATGCCATTAATGTGCTATTCATATACTCTCATCTCGGGATTACAAAAACACTAAACTTCCTCGAAGTTGATCGATTCATTAAGGTACTCGATAAAAATGAAGAGTTCCCCATTAAGGATAGTATTATCTATTTTGATTGTGGAAAGCGTTCCGACATCATTGTTGCAGCAAAGCGAGAAATTTTTGAAAAAGAAATTTATGTGAGATCCATTGTCGGGTGTCTGATCCGACTGTTTGCTGAAACGAAAATAAAGTTCAAAGACATTGATAATTGGGAACAATGGATGATCCTTGTCGGAGGAAAGAATACAATCCGCAGAGGAATGTATCAACATATTTTCTTCAACCGTCTTCTGGATGATGTCACTAGAAATGAGTTGAAGATTAATGACTATGATAAACAGAACATCTACTACCTGCTTCGCTGGATCATACAAAATTATCATACCCTATGGACGAAAGATAATCTATCCATGGATCATAAACGATTACGACGAAATGAATATGTCGGCAGTTTCATCACGGCAGAACTGTCAAAGCGGATCAATCGCGTGGTATCCCTCGGCGATAAAGCACAAATAAAAGATTTCCTTAGATATTAGGGAAACACTTCATGAACTGCTGGGAAAGGTATTATATACCCAATCAGCAACATAGTTACATCCTTATGGATGTAAAATGTTCAACGACTATCTGCACATGCAGAGTACAACGTAAGTACGTTGGAAGTGTGAAGCTATCACAAGATAGAAGATATA
>ERZ772772.437-NODE-437-length-25618-cov-9.990220_pt1 | contig 25618 bp, 25 predicted proteins | sample MGYA00511484_ERZ772772 | MGnify/ENA primary metagenome ERZ772772 (study PRJEB29015, sample SAMEA2737913) | human oral metagenome | biome: human oral; feature: human-associated habitat; material: dental | place: China | collected 2088 ... | reverse complement strand
AGGTAGTACGGCAAGGCGACGCAACGCCGTTACGATTTTTTAGATGTTTAACTATTATGGGAGATTTTTTGTCGCGACGAAGGACTGATGCTTACGCAAGAAAAAGAGGGGAACCCATTGGGTTCCCCTCTTTTTTGCCGTTAGGCAGGTTTATTTTTGCAGACGTTCGGATTCGGGAATTTTGGCTTTGTGTTTGCCTTCTTCGATGGTGGTGATGAGCAGCAGGATGATGGCGATGATGCCGCCGCCTACGATGACTTCAAAACCTTTGTCCCAGCCGTAGCGTTCGGCAGTGCGGCCAATCACATAGGCTGCGGCTACGGTGCCACCGAGGTAACCGAAGAGGCCGGTGAAGCCTGCGGCGGTACCAGCAGCTTTTTTCGGCGCGAGTTCCAGGGCGTGCAGGCCGATGAGCATGACCGGGCCGTAGATGAGGAAGCCCACGGTGGTCAGCAGGATGAAGTCGGTGAGCTGGTAGGGGTTACGGAACCATTCCACGTTGGCATATTCGGCCAGTTTGTCAGCAGGTGTCGCCGGGTTCATCCACAGGGCGACAACGGCCAGGGTGGTCAGGATCATGAAGACGACGCCGGTCAGGCCGCGACGACCCTTGAAGACTTTGTCCGATACCCAGCCGCAGAGCAGGGTGCCGGGAATGGCAGCGAGTTCATAGACGGTATAAGCCCATGCGGTACCCTTGAAGTCAAAGTGTTTGACCTCGCTGAGATAGACCGGCGACCAGTTGAGTACGCCGTAGCGGATGAGATAGACGAAGACGTTGGCGAGTGCGATGTACCACAGCAAGCGGTTCTTGAACACATAGGTGAAGAAGATTTCCTTGGTGGTGAGGTTTTTCTCGGCGGTTTTTTCGTCGTAGTTTTCCGGGTAGTCGTTTTTCCACTGCTCAATCGGTGGCAGGCCGCAGGATTGCGGGGTGTCTTTCATAACGAAGTACACCGGCACGGCAAGCACCATGGCGATGACGCCCGGATAGTAGAGGGCTTGCCGCCAGATATCGGCTTCGGTCGCCTTGACGCCATGCTGCTGGAAGAAGACCCAGCCGGCTAGCAGCACCATTAATCCCGGCATCATGCCGCCAACGTTGTGCGCGCAGTTCCAGATGGAGACGATGGAGCCACGCTCTTTCTTTGACCACCAGTGCACCATGGTCTTGCCGCAGGGCGGCCAGCCCATGCCCTGGAACCAGCCGTTGAGGAAGATCATGATGAAGGCGATGACGACACCACTGGTGGTGAAGAAGGGCACAGTCCCCATCAGGGTCATGCACAGGCCGGACAGCAGCAGGCCGCAGGGCAGGAAGGCTTTGGGGTTGGCGCGGTCAGAGATGGACGCCATCAGGAATTTGGACAGGCCGTAAGCGAGCCCCACAGCGGTACCGATTTGGCCAAGCTGTTCTTTGTTGTACAGGCCGGCGTCAATCAGCCCTTTTTGCGCGAGGTTGAAGTTGCCGCGCACGAAGTAATAGGCGGCGTAACCGAAGAAGATGCCGCAGAACACCTGCCAACGCAGGCGACGGTAGGTAGGATCAATTTTGTCGGCCGGCAGGCGAGGGGCATCCGGCGACGGTTTGAATATGCCAATCATTAAGGGCTCCAAAGGGGTTAAACAAGATTGAAGCGGCAAGTCGTGCCACATTCCGGGCGCGGATTGTAGCGGTTTATCGGTGAAGTGCCAAATTTTTGTGATTGTCGCGTGAATTTACGTTTTTTTCTGGGGATTTGCAGCGGCAGCAGGCAAGATATAGATTTGTCTGGGGTAGGCGACGCCATGTTTTGTTTGAGGAATTTGCTGTGCTTTCCACACAGATTAGGACGGCAGGGCAGGCGACGATTTCGTCGCGCCGGATATTGATCTATTTGGTACGACCAGTGACCTATGTGAGGAGCGCATATAAAAAAACCGGAAGGCGTTGCCGCTTTCCGGTTTTGTTGTGTCGTCGTGTAGGAATTATTCGCCAGCGACGACGCGTACCAGTACTTCAGTGCTGATACCGGCGAAGAGGTGCAGGGAGATGGTGTATTCCCCGATCTCGCGGATGGTACCGTGCGGCATCATCACTTCGCTGCGGGCCAGTTTCAGCCCTTGTTGCATGGCAGCATCAGCGATGTCCTGGGTACCGACAGAGCCGAACAGTTTGCCTTCGTCGCCTGCTTTGGCGAGGATGGTCAGCACTTTGCCGGAGAGTGCGGCGGCGCGTTGTTCGGCATCGGCCAGTTTGGCGGCTTGCTGTCTTTCCAGCTCGGCGCGGCGGGCTTCAAAACGCTCAATATTCGCTTTGGTTGCTTCGGTAGCCTTGCGTTGCGGAATGAGAAAGTTGCGGGCATAGCCTGCTCTGACGTCCACACGGTCGCCGAGTTCGCCCAGTCCGGCCACTTTTTCTAACAGGATGATATTCATGCGTCCTCCTTAGTGCTGGTCGGAATACGGCAGAAGCGCCAGGAAACGTGCGCGCTTGATAGCAGTTGCGAGTTGGCGTTGGTAGAACGCGTTGGTGCCGGTGATACGTGCGGGGACGATTTTGCCGGTTTCGCTGATAAACGCTTTCAAGGTTTCGAGGTCTTTGTAGTCAATTTCTTTCACGCCTTCGGCGGTGAAGCGACAAGTTCTGCGACGTGCCATGGTTTAGCCCTCCTTCTTCTTGCTTTCGGCCATCGGCGAGGCTTCGGTAATGGCTTCGTCACGACGGATGGTGAGGTGACGCAAAATGGCGTCGTTGAAACGGAAGTTGGTTTCCAGTTCTTCCAGCGTCTTGGCATCACATTCGATGTTCATCATCACATAGTGCGCTTTGACCAGTTTATTGATTGGATAAGCCAGCACGCGGCGGCCCCAGTCTTCGAAGCGGTGGACTTTGCCATTGGCGGCTTCCACGACAGAGCGGTAACGCTCGGTCATCGCATTGACCTGTTCGCTCTGGTCGGGATGGACCAGAAAAACGATTTCATAATGTCTCATCAGAAGATTCCTTATGGATAAACAAAGCCGCCATATGGCGGCAAGGAAATGCCGGCGAACCGGCAAGCGCGCGGATTATACGGAAAAGCTGCTGCAAAACAAACTTTCCCGACTGCATTGTTCATGCTACCGTGCCGCGCCGTATCCAACCGGGAACCCTTATGGAAGATTTCGCCCCCCACCACATCCTCTGCTACGACAGCGAATTTGTGCGCGAGCACAGCTACATCCCCAAACTCGCCCTGGTGCAAACCTGCCAGCCGGGCGGTAACGCGCATTTGTATGACCCACTGGATGGCGCAGACGCTGTGCCGTGGCACAACATCCTGCACCACCCCGCGCCCGTCGTTTTGCATGCCGGCGCGCAGGATCTCGAACTCATGCAACTCTGCGGTGGCGGCCTGCCGCAGACTGTGCGCGACACACAAATCGGCTTCGCCCTCTGTTCGCCGCATCTCGCCGTCAGCTACGCACAACTCGTCGAACACTTTCTCGGTATCAACTTAGACAAAAGCCAGACCCGCAGCGACTGGCTCGCGCGCCCACTTAATGCTGAACAGCGCACCTATGCTGCCGCCGATGTCGAATTGCTCGCCCGCCTTTATCCCTACCTGGTTGCTGAACTGCGCCGCTTGAACCGCCTGGACTGGTGGGCGGAAGAAAACGCGGCGCTGCTCGCACGGCAGACGCGCCCGCGCGAACCTTGGCAGTGGTACCGCCTGCAAGGCGCGCCACAATTGCGCGCAGGCGACCGCCGCGTCGCACAAATCCTCACCGAAGCCCGCGAACGCCTTGCCGCCGCGCAAGACCTGCCGCGCCGCACCATCATGAGCGATCGCCAGCTCATCGCCATCGCGCAAAAACAGCCGCCAACCCTCGAAGCACTTGCCGAATACCTGAGCGCAAACCACCCGCTCTGGCAAGAACTGCCCTACCTTAGCGAGCGTTTTGCCGCTGATACGCCCCCGCCTGCCCAACCGTCCAGCCCGCGACTCAGTCATACGCGTCGCCAGCAGTACGAAAAGCTCTGCCGCTATGTGGCCGACACCGCCGTTGATCTCGGTATCCACCCCGACCTGCTTGCCACCGTGCGCACCCTCAAACACTACTGCGCCAACCCAAGCGCTGATAGCCCGCTACTGCATGGCTGGCGTGCTGCCTATCTGCGTGAAGAACTGCAAAAACTGCTCTGACCATGCGACTCTGGCATCAGACACTCATCCCCCACCTGCCCCGTCAACAACTGCTGGGGCAACACCGCGAATGCGCCGCCCTGCGCGGTAACGGCTGGGGACGGGCACACGCGACCGTCAACTACGTCTTCACCCACAGCCCCTACCTGCTCTACGCCTACCATCGCCTCATCATGGAAGAAATGCGGCGGCGCGGCTATCGTCCTGACCCCGCCTGGGACGAGCCGAGCCATCGCGGCAAAAACCTCGCACCCTACCGCGACCTGCCCGCCGTCGCCGTTGCAAACCCCATCTATCCCGAACACGATACCGCCTATCTGCGCGAATGTTTAGACAACCTCGCCAGCAAAGGCATCCATTTATACACGACTACCCACCAACCACCCGGAGCCCACCCATGACCTACCGCGCCATCTACAGCGACATTGACGGCACCCTGCTCAACCGCGCACACCGTATGAGCCCGCGCACCCTCGCCATTACCCAGCGACTCGCCCAAGCGGGTATCCCCATCATCCTCGTCTCGGCGCGGCCGCCGCTGGCCATCACCCCCTTTACCGACGCCATTGGTGGCAAACAGCCGCTCATCGCCTTCAACGGCGCCCTCATCCTGGATGGCGATCTCAACGAACTCTACAGCGTCACCTTGGACGACGCCGACCTGAACCGCCTCGAAACCCTGCTGGAAAACGACCCCGCCATTACCTCTATCAACTACTACCAGGGCACGCACTGGTACAGCCCCGAACCGGATAACTTCTGGACAGTGCAGGAAGGCGACATCACCGGCCTGCGCGCGACAAAACGCCCGGCAAACCTGACGAACGTGCACAAAATCCTCGTCATGGGCGACGCGCCCGTTATCCGCGCCCTGCAAGAGCGGCTCAAACCCCAGTTCCCGCACCTCGAAATCCACCGCTCCAAAGACGAATACCTTGAAATCGTCAACAAGCGCGCGACCAAAGCCCAGGCTATAGCCTACATGGGCGAACGCCTCGGTGTCCCCGCCGCTGAAAGCGTGGCCTTCGGCGATAACTACAACGACCTCGACATGCTGCGCTACGCGGGCTACAGCGTGGCGATGGGCAACGCGCCGGACGACATCAAGGCCGAGTGCAGCATCGTCACCGCACCAAACGACGAAGATGGCCTGGCACAAGTGCTGGAACGGCTGTTTCCCGCTTGAACCGAATGACAACAGACGGGCAGTTACCCCGCTTGACCGCCGGACGCAAAAAAAACAGCACGAATTGGTGCTGCTTTTTAATTATTATGACCGGATTTTCTTCCTGATAACGATAAAAGTGCTATATATTGAGTAAAACAGGCAAGTCAGCACAATGATTATTCCGCATAAGCTACTAATACCGTTCAGCCATATCCTTAATTCCCCAAGCGGATATGAGACGGGACGCATAATGGATTCTACCGATGCAAAGTTATCAGAGTTTTGGGGCTCCAAGTAATAGTCAAATAAAGGCTCTGTATATATCCGGATAATTGGGATCGCAATGATTATTGCCAGGATAATTCTAGTCGTCAGTGAAAGTCTGACCAGTTTTTTGCCGAGCGAGATATACAGCAATATTCCCGCCGCCAAAAAGCAAGTCAGGGTTGGGATGCCCCAGTATTCCTGGTACTCCGGCGGGCGCCCGCTTACAAGGCAAAATAAATGATAGCCAAAGAAGTCATAGAAGATAGCCGCATAGTAGAGGGCGATAACAATCATACCCACCACTCCCGCATTACTACCACAAAGCCGACAAACAGGTTTTCCGTATCATGCGGGTTGGGGCTCGCTTCGGAAAGCGAAGTCGGGGTGGTGAGGATTTTCTGGTAGCCGGCCATGTCAGTATTGAAGATGATTTCGCCGCAGTGACTGCCGGTGGCGAGGGCGAGAATAGCGTTGGGTTGCATAATCAGCAGCTCCAGTCTGCGTAATAACGTGCAAATTATACTGCCATGACATTTAGGGGTGACGCTGCTATACGCTGGCCGCACATTTCCCCCGAACGGTTGCACCATATTTCGTTATCCCCCGCTGGCCGCTGTTTTATTGCCCGCATCCATCTTCGCGCAAAATATCCTGCTAACGGCTAATCCCGCCCCGAACAACAGCAACGCATTGGCGTTCCCCCTCACCTCGCTCGACAGCAGCAAGTCCAATGGCGAGATTCCCTTTGAAGCGCTAAAAAAACAGTCCATAGCCGCTGCTGTAAACTATTGATATGAACAGAAAGCCAGCTCAAGCGATATAAGTCGCACACAATTTACCCCCCTTCTCCCTCTTTTGGAAAGCGCCCGTAAACGCACAGCATCGCGGGAAGTGGACTTGTACGATGTTTTTTGCGCCATTCTCTACCTCCTACGCAGCGGTTGTGCCTGGCGTGCCTTACCGGGCGATTTTCCCAAATGGCGCACCGTTCATTCCTACTTCCAGAGATGGAGCGAGCCCCGCGAAAACGGCATCAGCCTCCTTGAGGAAGCATTAAAAAAAATCAGGTGGCAGCAGCACATCGCAAGCAGGGACGCCATGAAGCAACCACTTTCCTGATTATTGATGCGCAGAGCGTGAGAAACACGGATACCGCCATGGAAAAAGGCTACGATGCCTAAAAGATGTTTTGCCAAAGGTTCATTGCACGCTTCCTTTTTCGATGAAACGCCGCCAAGCGGCGTAGTTGCTGGTTTTGTGAGACGTCGCAAGCAACGTCTCTACGGTTTTCTTTCTTCGTTGCAGCGCTGTGCTGTTGAAACAGCTGCCAAGCGGTGTGGTTGCTGGGCCCGCCAAGCGAGGTATAGTCGTCTCAGGAGGGCTGACACAAGGCGGCGAGACGGAAGATAGTACAGCTAGTACGCGAAGCTCGCCAACACCGTGTCAATTCTATTTGGGACGACTATATGTGGTGATAGGGTGCATGGCAGAATCAGATGGTGAGCAGGTGGATAATGCAGGCAAGGTTGGCAGTGACGATGCTGTAAAAGGCTACTTTATAGGCAAGCGGGGCGGACTTGCCCGTCGTTGGATACTCGCATTCATCCGGCAGCGGCGTGCCGTGGATGATGGCATGGGTGACAGCGGCAATGTCTTCGCCGTCCCAGTACGAATCTTTGCAGTAGTCAATGTTGACTTTCAGGGTGTTGCCGCAGCGGTCGGCAATGAGCAAGAAGTCTCTCTCTTTGGGAAAATGTCGATCAGGGATAACGTCGTGTTCGTGATGACTGCTGCGGATATCCTGCCACGCCAGATGTAGGGTCGCGCCGCTGAGGCGGGCGAGGTGCAGGCCGTCACGATCAGCATGGGCGCAGATAAGCGAGGTTTCGCCACGACAGATGGCATGGTGGATGCGAAGGATGAGGCGCAACAGGGACCATGCCCCATAGCCGAGGATGGCAACAACGAGCAGGGTGGTAAGCCCAAAAACAATAGGCGGATCGGGATAGGCGCGATAGATAGCGACGGCTTGGATGGCAAGGAAGACGAAGAACCAGGCGAACGCCAAGAAGGCTAGGATCGCCAGCAGCGCGTTCCAAATATTGAGGCTGGACGTGTGCCATTTGCGCTCAACATGGGCGGGTGGTGGCGGCACAGGCGGCGCCTGCTCGTGCAGATAGCCACTGGCGACGGCGGCGATGTCGGCGTAATCGGCGTAGTTGAGACGGCTATCACGGTAAGTACAAGGCTGGCCGTGCTGCGGCGTGATGGTAAGGCGCACGCCCTGTCCGCTGACCTGCGCCAGCTCACACCAGTACCACTGTTGACGAATGCGGCCAAAATAATTGCGGATGGTGAGGCCGTGTGGATCGCAGCTGACGCAGGGTTTGCTGGCGGCGATGCGGTAGCGATTGGTATCTCGATAGATGGTGTAGAGCACGATAAGCAATGCCGGTGACAGCCAGAACCAGCCCCAGGCGATGAAAGCAGGGCCGAGTTCGTCGCTGTACATGGCGGAGAACGCCATGAGAATGACGGTATAGATAGCAGCGTTGAGGAAGGGCGATTCATCCAGCCAGCGCTGATAGGTGCGACCGCCCCAGCCACGGCTGCGGGGGTCGCTGAGGTTCGGGGTGTAAGGTTTCATAACTTCTTGGCGCGGTAGAAAGCCATAATGGCGGCAACGAGGACTTTATAATTGTCTCAAATAGAACTGACACGATGTTGGTGAGCCTGACCGGGTTTCCCATAAAAATCGCGTCGTACTGGTTGTGCTGTCTTCGACTCGTCGCCTTGTGTCAGTCCTCCTGAAACGACTATAAAACTTGGGCTCGCCAAGCGAGGTAAAACCTGGGCACGCGTCAAGCGGCGTAATTACTGGTCCTATCAAGCGGGATGAACGCTGGTTTTTTTATTCCCCCCTTCCGGCCTGCGGCCACCTTCCCGGGTACCCATGAAAAAAATGCGAGCATTTTTTTCATGGGAGCCCCGTCCCCCGCAAGCGGGGGAAGGGATTTTTTCCGTGCAAGGTTCGGGATTGAGCAGTGCGTCAAACGGGATAAAACCTGACCTCGTCAAGCGGCAAAAACACTGGGCTCGCCAAGCGGGATAAATACTAAACCCGCGCCAACGCGTTAGTTTTCTGTTTTCGCTGTGATTTTCCACGCATGGTGGATGTTCGGACGGCGGACGTAGTCAAAGTCGATAGTCGCCGCGCTGATGTCTTCGCAGTGGTAGCGCGCGCTGATGGCGGGATCGAGTTTGAAGCTGCGGTAGTTGTTGGAGAAGTACAGCGTGCCGCCGGGGGCGAGGCGCTGCATGCAGCGCTCGATGAGGGTAACGTGGTCGCGCTGCACGTCGAATACGCGCTGTTCTTTTTTGGTGTTGGAGAAGGTCGGCGGGTCGCAGAGGATGAGGTCGTAGCTGCTGCCGTCTTCTGCCAGCCACGCCATCACGTCGGCGCGGATGAGGCGGTGGCGGCTGTCGAGTTCGTTAGCGTCGTAGTTCTGATGCGCCCAGTCGAGGTAGGTTTGCGAGAGGTCAACGCTGGTGGTGTAGGCCGCGCCGCCCAGTGCCGCTTGTACGCTGGCGCTGGCGGTGTAGCAGAAGAGGTTGAGGAAGCGTTTGCCGGCGGCTTCTGCGTGGATGCGGCGGCGCAGCGGGCGGTGGTCAAGGAAGAGGCCGGTGTCGAGGTAGTCGTGCAGGTTGATGTGGTAGCGTGCGTCTCCTTCGTGCACGGTGCAGGTCATGCCGCGTGCGGCCTGTTTTTGGTATTGCTGCGCACCGCGCTGGCGTTCGCGGGTTTTGAGGACGAGGTTGGCAGCGGGGATTTCCAGTACTTGCGGGATGATGTGCAGGGTGTCGAGCAGGCGTTTGCGCGCTTTTTCCGGCGCGACGGTCTTCGGCGCAGCGTATTCCTGCACGTGGACGTAATCGCCGTAGCGGTCCACGGCGATGGCGTATTCGGGCATGTCCTGGTCGTAGATGCGGTAGGCATCGGTGTCTGCCGCCGCCGCGTGTTTTTGCGCGGCGCGGTTGTTTTTGCGCAGGCGGTTGGCGAACATCCGCGCCTGTTCGTCCACGGGCGCGCTGGGTTCGGCGACGGCGTAGTCTTCGCCTTCGGGCTGTTCGGCGCGGTGGTAGAGGGCGATTTGCGCTTCGATGCTGCCGTTGTAGGCCTGGTAGTATTTGTGGCGGCTGAGGCGCAGGCGTTTCAGCATGTCGGTATTGCTGCTGATGACGCCCATTTGCCAGTCGGCGGGGAAGGTTTTGAAGGCTTGGCCGAGGGTGTCGTAGGTGGCAACGAGTTCGGCGATTTCGCCCAGTCGCTCGCCGTAGGGCGGGTTGGTGAGGATGAGGCCGCGCGTGCCGTAGCCGGGTTGGGCGGTGAAGCGGTCAAGCGGGCGGCGTTCCAGGTGCAGGCAGTGGGCGAGGTCGAGGCGGGCAGCGTTTTCGCGTGCGGTGGCAAGCGTCGCGGCGTCCTGATCGTAGCCCCAGACTTTGAGGTCAAGGCGGTTCAGGCCGAGTTCGCGCCGCGTGGCGGCTTCTTCGAGCAGGCGTTTCCACACGGCGGGTTTGTGGCTTTGCCAGTGGGTGAAGCCGAAGCGCTGCCGTTTCAGGGCGGGGGCGATGTCTGCCGCCATGAGCAGGGCTTCGAGGAGGATGGTGCCGCTGCCGCAGAGCGGGTCGATAAGGTTGTAGCCCTCGGCGGCGAGTTGCGGCCAGCCGGCGCGGTAGAGCAGGGTCGCGGCGAGGTGTTCTTTCAAGGGGGCTGCGCCGTGCGCGAGGCGGTAACCGCGCTGGTGCAGACCGCCGCCGGAGAGGTCAATAGCGAGGGTCAGGCGACCTTTGCGTAGGTGGGCGTCAACACTGATGTCGGGAGCTTTGGCATCCACGTCGGGGCGGCGGTGCAGGGTGTCGCGCAGTTGGTCGGCAATGGCGTCTTTGACTTTGAGCGCGCCGAACTGGGTGTTGCGGATGCCCTGGCCGATGCCGTTGAAGTGGACGGCGAAGGTGTTATCAGCGCTCAGGTGCTCGTCCCAAGCGATGGCGCGGGTTGCGGCGTAGATGTCATCGGGGTTTGCCACTTCGCTTTCGCCCAATTGCCAAAGGACCCGGCTCGCCACGCGTGACCACAGGCAGAGGCGATAGGCGGTTTCAAGGTCGCCCATGCCGCTGACGACGGCGACGCCCTGGCGGATGTTTTGCAGGCCGAGAGTTTCGGCTTCTTGGGCGAGGACTTGTTCGCTGCCTTTGGCGCAAGGCAGGACGAGGGGCTGTTGCATGGGGATTCCTTGTGGTAAGCGGGGGAGAGGGCGGGCATTATCGCGCAGTTTGGCGGTGACAGTGTGGGCGGGTTCGGAGCGGTAGTGAGCGCCAAGCGGGAGAGATAGCGGGTTTATGGGAGAAGGATAGGGTAGGGCGCTAAGCGGGATACAACGGGATTCTTGGATGACCGCTAGACAGGGGCATTACGCGCCTTTTTCTTCGTACCGTATCAGCGCGTCTCTACCGTACTCCTGCAAGACGGTGGCGATTTCTTTGCCGGCTTTTCTTTCTGCAGCGCGGAAAGGCAGCGTTATGAGCACTATCGCTCCGATAACGGCCCCGGCTCCTTTGCCGAGGAGGATGGCAAACAAGGGGCAGCCCAGCAGAAGAAGCGGCGCGATGAAATCGTGGTAGTCGCTGTAAGTAGCGCTGAGGTCAATCACAGCGGGCCGTTCGTAATTGGGGGCACCGTATTTTTTGATGACGCGCATGCGGTCGATAAGGCCTTCTTTTGTCTTGCCGCCTTGCAAGACGATTTCTGCGATGTCCTCCCACGGGATATCGTCTTCATCGGTATAGCAGTAGTAGTGGATGCCGCCCGCGTTGATGGCAAGGTATTCCCGCCGCTGGAAGGAGAAAAGCCAGCGCCGCACCCAGTAGCGGTAAATGCCGTAGGCGGGCAGAAGAAATACGCCAACGGCGAGAGCTATGGCTCCCAGTGTTACCAGCAGCGAGCGTTCGTAACTACTCGCCCATAAGCCATAAAGAATTCCCACGCCAATGGTGAGCAGCACCGACATGCAAAAGAGCATGGTGACGCCCAGACGGGCACGAAAATACCAGCAGTATCCTTCTCGTATAGGCGGCATGGTTATCTTGGAGATGCCGCCCCCTGCTGTCGGCAAGGGACGGTTTGTGATGGCTTATTCTTCGATGACGATACGCGCGTTCAGCGGTTGTACCGGGCGGTTATTCGCCTGGCCGATCATGGCTTCCATCGCTTTGAGTTGGGCTTCACTCGCTTCAACCGGGGTCTTGAAGACGATCCAGTTCACCCCTTCGCTGCATGGCGGCGTGGTGAGCGAGCCATTCAGGCGGAAGTGGTTTTGATCTTTGGGGAAGAGGGCGGCGATGTCGAGTTTGTCGGCAATCGCGGTTTTTTCGCCCGCTTTGAGCGGTTTGGCAAGAAGCGGTGCGAGGGCGGCATTTTCTGCGCCTTTTTCGAACATGACACCGATGACGGCGAGTTCACCACGCTCATTCTGATGGACGAAGTGCACTTCCATCGGGAAGTATTTGCTGAGGACGGTGTGTTCGCTCGGCGTGTGGAAGTGGAATTGCTTCAGGGTAAATTCTTCACCGCCCAATTTCAGGGTTTTGACGGCGTCCGTGGGGGTAGCTTGGATGGTGTGACCGTTGTTTTCTACAGAGTAGGCGAGCGGCGGATAGGTTGCTTCAACGCTGTTGTCGCCTTTGGCGTTAGCCGTGGAAAGATCAACCGGGGACTGGTTTTTACCCAGTTTGCAGGTGACGAATGCCGGGCTGAGTTCGCCCCAGTGTGCGGGGTCGTCCTTGCCGGTGTAGGACCAGTGGGGCTGCCCTTCGCCAGCGAAGGCGGAGAGGGATACGGCGCAGAGCGCAGCGAGCGCGGTGTGTCGCAGTTGCATGATGAAACCTCATGGTTGTCGTTAGTTTGACCCCCCACGCGGTTTTTAAACCACTTGGGGGAAGCCTTATCCACCTGTAAAAACGGCCTGGCCGGCGGGTGCGCAGTCAGACCGTTTGTGGGTGGATAATTGGGCGGGGATTATGCAGTTTGCAGCATTTTTTATCAACGACCACTCACGTTCTTCCCCGCCGATTCACAGTGCAATACAGCCGCCCCACACCAAGGCGGACGGTAATTTTCTCGCCCGGCTGCACGGCATCGCTGCGGCTTACCACTTTGCCTGTGCTGTCGTAGGTGACGGCGTAGCCGCGTTCGAGGATGTTAAGCGGGCTCAAATTGTGCACGGTTTGCATCAGGTGATGCAGGCGATTTTGTTCCTGCCGTTGGCGGAAGATGACGGCACGGCGCATCCGTGCATCGAGTTCATCCAGACGCTGACGGATGCGCTCGAAGTAGCGCGCGGGCTGCTGCTGGTTGATGCGGTGGTCGAGATGGTCAAGCCGCATCCGCGCCCGTTCCATCTGCCGGGTGACAGCGCGGTGCAGTTGTTCGCCCAAGCGGTGCAGGCGCTGCGCTTCGCTGCTCAAGTCGGGGCAACTTTGCTCGGCGGCGGCGGTCGGCGTCGGCGCGCGCAGGTCGGCGGCCAGGTCGGCGAGGGTCACGTCCGTTTCGTGTCCCACGCCACTGATGATGGGGATACGGCTGGCAGCGATAGCGCGGACGAGGTTCGGGTCGTTATACGCCCATAAATCTTCGGCGCTGCCACCGCCTCTGATGAGCAGCAGCGTGTCGCATTCGGCGCGGCGGTTGGCCGTGTGCAGGCGGCGGATGAGCTGCGGCGGCGCTTTTGCCCCCTGCACCAGCGACGGATAGAGGATGACGGATACCAGCGGGTTGCGGCGGCGCAGGGTGGTAATCGCGTCATGCACCGCTGCGCCGCTCAGGCTGGTGATGATGCCGATTTGCCGGGGATGACGCGGGATGGGGCGTTTGTTCGCCACAGCGAAGCAGCCCTCCGCTGTGAGCATTTCCCGTCGCCGCTGCAATTCCGCTTCCATCGCGCCAACGCCCGCCGCCTCAATCTGGTCGAGGATGAGCTGGTAACCGCCGCGCGGTTCGTAAAGCGTTGCCCGCCCGTGTACGCGCACGGCAATGCCGTTGGCGAGATTACGCGCCGGCAGGCGCAGGCCGAAAGTGCTGCCGCGAAAGAGGGCGCAGGCGACCTGGGCATCGCTGTCTTTCAGGGAAAAATAGATATGCCCGGACGCGGGGCGGCTGAGGTTGGAAATCTCGCCTTCCACCCAAAGATCGCGGAAATCACCTTCGAGCAAGCGGCGCACATGGGCGTTGAGCTGGCTAACGGTGTAGGTGAGGCTCATGCGGCGGCGATGAAAAGGGCGATGATGCAGAGCAGGTTGACGCCGAAGAGCAGCGAGCGCGCCAGCATCTTGTCGTTGATATAGCAGAGGACGAAGGCGATGCGGCTGGCGACAAAGAGCAGCGCCCAGAAGTTGATGACGCCTTGCGTCGCCCCGCCTGTTGCGTGCGCGATGATGACAGCGGCAGCAAACGGCGGGAAGATTTCATAGCTGTTACGCTGCGCCGCATCCGCCCGCGCCGCTTTGCCGCTTAAATTGGCGAGAAAGGCGCGCGGTTCGTGGTTATCGGCCATTGTGAAGCCGCCGAGGCGCTTGGCATAAGCGGCGCAGAGGATGGGCAGGAAAATGGTGATGAAAATGCACCAGTAAGCGAGGGTCATGGGGGCTCCTTAATCGTTAGGAAAAACGGCGATAACATAGCACTTAAAGACCGTCTAAAAAATAGCACAGGTATCGGGACAGGTTATATAAACGCCTTAAACCAGTTATCCAGGAAAGCCATTTCTTCCTCTGTATGAAACCAATGTTCACCATTATTCATGACGGTTAGACTGGCGCCCAGTTTATGGGCAAAACTTGTTATGATTTCTAATGAAGTTAGATTATCGTTCTCTGCGTAAAGAATATTGGTTGGGATATGCCAGTTTATGAGATGATTTCTCACATAAGAAAGATATTCCCAAGATAACGTTTCTCCAAAGGATGTCTCGATTACCTTTTCTTTGTGCAGTTCTTCCTCTGTTACGTTTGACCAAATCATGATGCTCAAAATCAATTTTTCCATGTCAACGATGGGCGATATGAACATCGCCTTTTCAATAGGTTTATCCGCTAGCGATAGCATGGCGTAATAAGCACCGATACTATTTGCTATCAAGAAAATCTTGCCATATTGCGGCGCGATAAAATCAAAGAATTTTGGAAACTCCTCCTTGGTATCCCAAGGAAAATCCGCTTTGTAATCAAAGCCGATAATGTCATATTCATCGCTAAAGAATTTTTTATAGTAATCGGCTTCTTTGGCATTTCCGCCTTTGCCATGTATGTATATCACGGCGTTTTTCATTTTAATTTCCTCGATAAAAAGCGGCACAGTCAGCCCGGTAGCAGGAGCATGGACGGGCTATTTTTGCTTTTGGTATCAGGCGTTCTCAGCGTTCAAGTTTGGCTGACACATTCCCCGTACCGACGGCGGATTTTAAGTTAGCGACTTTGTCGATTTTGCCAAGTCGGGTGTAACGGTAAGGCGTAGCGAAACTTTCGTAGAAGATGACCAGGCTGTTGCCCTGCCAGAGCAGGATATCGCCCGCTTCGATGCGCCCGACGGCTTCGTCGTTGGCAGGCAGAGCCTGCGGCAGCGGGCCGACTTTTTCGTTGCGGTTGTAATCATGCAGATTGAGGGGGGTGGCATTGTTGCTGCAAGGCAACGATCGCCGGGGTATCGGCGTGTAGCAGGGTCTTTATGCTTTCCTCTGTTCGAGCAGGTCTTGCAGCAGGGCAATAGTCAGCTCGCGAAAAGTGGCTACCGCAGCGGCAGGATCACGGCCTGTCTGGTGATAGGCGATAGCTTTTATATGGACTTGATGCCCCGTCGCGTCCGCGCTGGCTGTCAACCCTTCTGCCACTGCCGCCCGCACTGCTGCGGCGATAGCTTCATTAGCCTGAAAATGGGCGTCACTGTCAGCAGGCAGGCGCAGGGTGGTCACGGCAACCGCTCCGGGCTGCGTACTGAGGGTCAGGCGTAGCAGGTAGTCAATGCCGCCGGTGATGCGGGCGATGCTGTGGCTGTCGCCGTCGTGGTGAATCATCATCGTTGTTGCAGGTGCTTCTTGAAGAATGCCTCAAACTTGTCAAAGGGGATTTTGCCTGCCGTGTTGTCGTACAAATCGGTGTGGCTCGCGCCTTTGACGATAAACAGCTCTTTATCCTCACTGCCCAGCGACTTAAACGCGTCCTCGCTGAAATAGCGTGAATGCGCATTTTCGCCGTGTACCAGCAGCGCGGGTGCTTTCAGCTCGGCAGCGCGTTGCAGGATGGGCATGTTGATGAAAGCCAGCGGCACGGTATTTGCCCACGAACCTTGCGGGTTGGAATTGACCGCGCGCGGGTGGAAGCCGCGTTTAGTGCGGTAGAAATCGGCATATTCGGCGATGAATTTCGGCGTATCGGCGGTGATGTCTTTGGCCGGGTCAAGGTTGTTGGCGGGCGAAAGAGTGGCGTAGCCGTTTTGCGCGGCTTCCCAGCGGCCGTTGTTCAATTGCTCCTTCGTTTGGTAGCGCGCTTCGGCATCCATTTGCGGCTGGGCGCGGTCGTAGCCGCCCTGGGCGTTCTGCTTCATATTGATTTCGTAGCCGTTGGCCATCACGCGGGTCATGTCGTACATGGTGCTGGTGGCGACAGCCTTGATGCGGGTATCGTTCACAGCAGCGTTCAGCGCCATGCCACCCCAGCCGCAGATGCCCAAGATGCCGATTTCATCGCGGTTCACGAAATTTTGCAGACCGAGATAGTCCACAGCAGCGCTGAAATCTTCCGTATTAATGTCGGGCGAGGCCATGTTGCGCGGTTCACCGCCGGATTCGCCAGTGTAGGACGGGTCAAAAGCCAAGGTAACGAATCCGCGCTCCGCCAGCGTTTGCGCATAAATGCCGCTGGACTGTTCTTTCACCGCGCCAAAAGGCCCGCCGACGGCAATTGCGGGCAGCTTCGCGCCGTCCTTGATGTCCTCCGGTACATAGAGATCACCGGCGAGGGTGATGCCGTAGCGGTTTTTGAACAGCACCTTGTGGTGCTCGACCTTGTTGGATTGCGGGAAAATCTTGTCCCATTCTTGGCTGAGTTGCATGGTTTGAGTACCTTTCATTGGGGTGAGGGAAACCTCCGTCTGCGCAGCAAGGCTGGGCGCAAGGGCGGCGGCGAGGGTGGATTTCATCAGGGTTTTTGTCATGGACGATCCGGCGTTTCAGATTGAATGGACGCAGTATGGCGGGGCGATGGTGCGCAAACAATGAATGTTTTGCGAATACAAAATTCCTGAAACAAGAACAAATCGCCCGCTTGCACTTTTTCCAAGGAAAAAGTGCGAGGAGACAACATTTTTTCCTTGGGAAAATGTGGACGCCTAAAATGGCGGCACATTTTTTCACCCGACAGGCCGAACAATGCCCAAAACCAGAAAAACAACTGTGCAATCCATCGAACCCAACATCGCCGACCTCGCCAACAGCTGGCTCAAATCCTGCAAACTCGACTACAAACTCGAACAGGAAAGCCTGAATAGCGAAATCGACAAAGCCCTGGACGACTACCATTCCAAAAACGGCGGCACGGGCGGAAACCGCCCTGATGCCAAACTCCTGCTGCAAAGCCGCAAAAACGGGCGCTACTATCCCGTGCTTATCGAATACAAAGGCTACAAGGACAAACTGGAAAAACTCGATGCCGACGGCAACGTGGAAAACCGTACCGCCAGGAATGAGCCGATTTACAAAAACATCAACAACTACGCGGTAAACGGCGCGGTGCATTACGCCAACGCCGTGCTGCACCACACCAGCTACACCGGCATCATCGCCATAGGCATGACGGGCTACAAAGACGAGCAGGGCAACATCCGCCACCAAATCGGCGTGTACTACGTCGCCAAAAGCAACCTGGGTGTAGGGCAGCGCGTCGGCGACTTTGATGATTTCACCTTCCTTGCGGCGGAACACTTTGAAAACTTCATTCAGCGAGCCGAAGAGTTGGCGCTCACGCCGGAAGAGCTGGACAGACTCAAAGAAAAACGCGAAAAAGAAATAGACGCCAGCCTGACCAAGCTCAACAACGACATCTTCCAGAACGAAAAAGGCCTGAGCGAAAACGACCGCGTCTATCTCGTCGCCGCCGCCATCATTGCCACCATCGGCATCCCCGGAAAAGTGGCGCCGCTGGAAAAAACCGACCTCAAATCATCAAATGAGCGCGGCTGGCGCGACGGCGACATCCTCGTGCGCAAAATCGAATCCTTCCTGGAAGAAAAAGCCCTGCCCAAAGAAAAAAAAGAAATGATCCTGCGCACCCTGTCCAACACGCTTCTGACCGAAAACATCAACAAAATCCATAACGGCGAGACTCAATTAAAACGCGTCTTCACCAAAATCGTTGATGATCTCGGCATCTACTACAAAATCGGCCTGACCACCGACTTCACCGGCAAACTCTTCAACGAAATGTACGCATGGCTCGGCTTCACCCAGGACAAACTCAACGACGTGGTGCTCACCCCGTCCTACATCGCCACCCTGCTCGCCAAACTCGCCCGCGTCAATAAAGACTCCTACGTTTGGGACTTCGCCACCGGCTCGGCGGGGCTTTTGGTTGCCGCCATGAATGAAATGCTGATAGATGCCAAAAACAGCATCGGCTCACCCGAAGAACTTCGCAAAAAAGAAGCCCAAATCAAAGCCGAACAGCTTTTGGGGCTGGAACTCCTGTCTAGCGTTTACATGCTTGCCATCCTGAACATGATTCTGATGGGTGACGGCAGCTCCAATATCTTAAACAAAGACTCCCTGCTGGACTTTGACGGCAAATACGGCTTCGGCAAACACAACGAAGCCTTCCCCGCCGACGCCTTCATCCTCAACCCGCCCTATTCCGCCACGGGCAACGGCATGAACTTCGTCGAACGCGCCTTGGGCATGATGAACAAAGGCTACGCCGCCATCATCATCCAGAACTCGGCAGGTTCGGGCAAAGCCCGTGAAATCAACAGGCGCATCCTGCAAGAAAACACCCTGCTCGCCAGCATCAAAATGCCGCTTGACCTCTTCATCGGCAAATCTAGCGTGCAGACCAATATTTACGTCTTCAAAGTCGGCGAAAAACACGAAGCCAAAAACACCGTCAAATTCATCGACTTCAGCAACGACGGCTACACCCGCACCAACCGCAAAAAAGCCAGCAACAACCTGAAAGACACGGACAACGCGCGCGGGCGCTACGAAGAACTGGTCAACCTCGTCAAATACGGACGGGGAGAACTCAAGCTTTTCAGTGAGAAAGAATATTACGAAGGCAGAATCGACCCGGACAACGGCGCGGACTGGAACCAATCCGCCCCGATAGATATCCGGCCGACGCTGGACGACTTCAAAAAAACTGTCAGCGATTATCTGGCATGGGAAGTGTCCAACCTGTTGAAACGCGGCAACGGACAGGACGAAACGCTGGGAAAGTAGATACCCGCTTGACCGAAATGCTGGAATCGGTTGAGTGGGGAGAGTTTTTGATTGGGGATTTGTTCGAGTTTCATACGTCTAAAAAACGCTTTGATGCAAATAAAGTCCAAGTGTTGGAAGCAGGGAAGTATCCGTATGTTGTCCGGACTGCTTTGAATAACGGTATAAAAGGCTTTATTGATGAATTGCCTGAATTCTTAAACGATGGAAATACAATTTCTTTTGGGCAAGACACGGCAACTATGTTTTATCAGAAGAAGCCGTATTTTACGGGCGATAAAATCAAAATTATGAAAGCCAAGTTTGAGAAATTTAACGGAAGAAATGCCCAATTCATCCTGCCTGTCATGTCCAAAGCGTTCAGTTTATTTTCATGGGGGAGTTCAAGTTTCAAAGTGTCCGAGCTGAAGAATGTTAAATGCCAACTGCCCATCCAAAACGGTAATTTACACCTTGACTTTATGGAAAATTTCGTAGCCGAGCTGGAAGCTCGGCGTACCGCCGAGCTGGAAGCCTATCTTTCAGCCGCAGGGCTGAAAGACTACACGCTGACAGCGGAAGAAGAGCGGGCGTTGGCCGGATTGAGAAATATCCGTTGGGCGGAGTTTAAAATTGGGAATTTATTTGAGAAGCTGGATTTGCGTTTTCTTAAGTCTCAGTTCAATAAGAATTCTGATGTTTTCCGAGAGAGAAGCAATGAATTCAATTTGCCTTTGGTAAATGCAAAAGATGGAGAAAACGGTGTTATGTACTATGGTAGATTATCTGATTTCGAAAATGCGGAAATGACAATTGATATTGTCAAGAATGGCGCGGTTGCGACAGGCAATGTTTATCCACAACCACAGTTGGCAGGTGTCCATCCTTATAATGATGCCTATTTAATCCGCCATAAAGGTTATGTAGATAGGGAACAGCTATTCTTTTTTGCAGCATCAATATACAAAAGCATTAAGCAAAAATTTTCTTATGAATTTAAAGCGAACTGGGAGCGTGTTCAAAAAGAATATATTTGGCTGCCTGTAAACATTGATGGCAAACCCGACTACGCCTATATGCAAACCCTGATTGCCGCCATCCAAAAACTGGTCATCAAAGACGTAGTGCGCTACGCCGACGAAAAAATCGCCGCCACCAAAACCATCACGGGACAGATGGCATAGGGCGGGCTTCAGCCCACTGGCGGACGCAGCTTGCTTCGCGTTCTTGATAGGACGATGATGCCAAGCGGCGTAAATGCCGGGGGGCGCGTAGGGTGGGCTTCTGCCCATTGGCAGGCGCAGCCCGCTTCGCGTTTTTGATAAGGAGGATGATGCCAAGCGGCGTAAATACTGGGTGCGTCGGCTGGGAGAACTTTTTGTCGTGTACAAGAACCCTAAACAAGAGCCAAACCGAAAAAACCGTAATGGACAAACTCAACGCCCTCAAATATTTCTGCACCGCTGCCGATACCCTGCAATTCCGCGAGACGGCGCAGCGTTTGTCCGTGTCGCCGCAGGTGGTCACGCGCGTCATCGCCGAGCTGGAAGATTATCTTGGCGAGGCGCTGTTCGTGCGCAACACCCGCAACGTGCAGCTCACCGATTTCGGCGCGCGTTTCCTGCCCGAAGCGCAGCAGCTCCTCGCCGACAGCGAGCGGCTTTTCACTGCTGCGCGTACTCGCACCCCAGCGGATGAAATGCGCGGCACGGTGCGCATTACCCTGCCGTTTCTGCCGGAAAACGAGGCCATCATCGCTGCACTCTTCGCGCGCTGTGCCGAATACCCTGATTTGCAGCCGGATTGGCGGGTGAACGCCGGCCGCCCGCCGACCTTGACGATCTCCTCGCGCGCTATCCCACCGGCAGCCAGATCAACCTCAACACCGGCCGCTCCTGGGGTTGGCCGATCAGTAACACGGTGCAGGTCATGCCGAAAAATCCGCGCTTCGTGTGCGATGACGCTTACAGCGAACTGGCGGCGGTGCTGGCGGGGGCTATCTGTACCCTTATCGGCGATAGTTATTGCCGGCCACACCTCGCTGCCGGACGGCTGGTGGAACTCCTGCCCGAGCTGGAACGCTACCGCTGGCCGGTTTTCCTCTACCGTCCGCAACGCAGCATCACCAGCCCGCGCGTCCTCGCCGTCTTCGACTGGTTGACGGACATCATCGGCGGGATGTACGGCGGGGATAATGCTGCGGGCAGGACGCGTCTTTCGTAATCAATGCTTGAATGCGGGTTGTGGGTGCGGATTTTCTGGCAAAGCAGCGATAATGCGCACTTTTCACGCTTTACTCTGAGGTCATCTATGAGCATTTATGAACTGAAACCCAAATTTCAACAGCTGTTGCGCCCGCTGGTGCGGCGGCTTTATGCGCGCGGGGTCACCGCCAATCAGGTCACGCTTTTTGCCTGTTTGATTTCCGTCGGTTTCGGTATCGGTTTTGCGCTGGCACCGCATTGCGCCCGTGCCTTTATTTTGCTGCCGCTGTGGCTCTTTCTGCGCATGGCGCTGAATGCGGCGGATGGGATGCTGGCGCGCGAGTTCGGGCAGAAATCCCATTTCGGCGGTTATCTCAATGAATTGACAGACGTCATCGCCGATGCCGCGCTCTATCTGCCTTTTGCCCTGATTGCGCCGTTTGGCCCACTGGTCATCGGTTGTTTTATTTTCTTCGCGGCGCTGACGGAATTTTGCGGTGTGCTGGGGCAGGTACATGGCAACAGCCGTCGCTATGACGGCCCTCTCGGCAAAAGCGACCGCGCCTTTGTCATCGGCGCCCTGGCGCTGTGGTACGCCCTGGCGGGGCAGTTGCCCGCGTGGATGCTGTGGCTGATGTGGGGGCTGGTCGCCTTGCTGGTTGTCACCTGTGTGCAGCGGGTGAGGCTGGGTTTGCGCGATTGAGCGATAGTCTGAGAGGCTGCATAGGCTACAATCCTCTCTGTTTTTCACCTCGCAATAAGGAATCCCCATGAACGAACAGCAAAAGACTTTCACTACCAGTGACGGCACGTCACTTTTTTACCGCTACCGCCCCGCCAAAGACGGCAACACGGACAAGGCTATCGTCCTTTTCCACCGGGGGCACGAGCATTCTGGGCGCCTGATGTTTGTCGCCGACGAGCTGGGTTTCGACGACTTTGCCTATTTCGCCTGGGACGCGCGCGGGCACGGTCACAGCCCCGGCGCGCGTGGGGATTCGCCTAGCGTCGCCCGCTCCGTCGCCGATATTCAGGATTTCATGCAGCACATTGAGCGCGAATACGGCATCCGGCTGGAAAACATCGCTGTCATCGCGCAAAGCGTCGGCGCGGTGCAAGTCGCCGCCTGGCTGCACGACTACGCCCCGCCGGTGCGCTGCGCCGTGCTCGCTTCGCCCGCGTTCAAGGTCAAGCTTTATGTTCCTTTCGCGCGTAGCGGTCTGCGCCTGCTCTACAAATTGCGCGGCAACTTCTTCGTCAACAGCTACGTCAAGGCGCACTATCTCACCCACGACAAGGCACGGCAGGACGATTTCAACCGCGATCCGCTAATCGTCCGCCCCATCTCGGTGCGCATCCTGCTCGGCCTCTACGATACCGCTGGCCGCGTCGTCGCCGATGCTCAGGCCATCACCACGCCGCTGCAACTCTTTGTCTCCGGCGACGACTGGGTGGTGCACCACCAGCCGCAGCACGACTTCTATAACCACCTCGGCAGCCACATCAAAGAGCGCCACATCCTGCCCGGCTTCTATCACGACACCCTCGGCGAAGAACAACGCGAGCTGGCCTTCGCGCCCATGCGCAGTTTCCTGCGTGAACGCTTCGCCGCACCGCCGCACAGCGTGGACGTGACGAATGCGCATCTCGCGAGCGCCAGCCGTATCGAGGCCGACGCACTCGCCACGCCGCTGCCGCGTTACTCGCCGCGCGGGCTGTATTGGGCGTTCTACCGCGCCATGATGCGCCTCGGCGCGCGCTGGAGCGAAGGACTGCGCATCGGCCGCGACACCGGTTACGATTCCGGCAGCACCCTCGATTACGTCTATCGCAACACCCCGCAAGGCAAAAACGCCATCGGCCTCGCTTATGACCGCCACTACCTGAACGCCATCGGTTGGCGCGGCATCCGCGAGCGCAAAGTCAACATCGGTAAAGCCATCGCCGCTGCCTTCGGCTACCTGCGCGCGGCGGGCAAACCCGTGCACGTCCTCGACATCGCCTCCGGACATGGCCGTTACGTGCTGGACGCGCTGACGGATAAAGTCAAACCCGACAGCGTCCGCCTGCGTGACTACAGCCCGATCAATGTCGCCGCCGGACGCGCGCTCATTCAGGAACGCGGCCTGCAAAACCTCGTCAGCTTCGACGAAGTCAACGCCTTTGACCGCGCCAACTACCAAAACCTCACCCCGCGCCCGACGCTCGGCATCGTCTCCGGCCTGCACGAACTCTTTGCCGACAACGACCTCATCCAAGAATCCCTCATGGGCTTCGGCGACGCCATCGAAAGCGGCGGCTACCTTATCTACACCGGCCAGCCTTGGCACCCGCAGCTGGAAATGATCGCCCGCGCGCTTACCAGTCACAAAGCCGGCAGCCCGGACTGGGTCATGCGCCGCCGCAGCCAGCAAGAAATGGACCAACTCGTCGCCAAAGCAGGTTTCCGTAAAATCCACCAATGGATCGACGAATACGGCATCTTCACCGTGAGCCTGGCCGTTAAAGCATGACCCCGGCTCAAGAGCGCCTGCTACGCCAGCGGCAAAACGCCCTGAACCGCCCGCAACGGGCGGTGTACTGGGCAGCGACACTGACCGTCAACCTCGCCGGTTGCGGCGCGCTGCTGCTGGTCATGATGTGGCTGAATACTCCACAAAACCCGACGCACCTGCCGCGCCTCCTCGCTTGCGCCGCCGTCCTCTTTACCCTCATCAACGCCGCGCCGCTGCAAGTGCACTGCGCGGGAAAATGGCGACAGCCGCGCCTCTTGCGCTGCGGCTGGGGCAACCTGCTGCTGCAAGCACTGCTGGTACTCACCTACACCCTGAGCGGCGGCACCCTGAATATCCCGCTCTACGCCTGGCTAATAGCCGCCATCGCTTCGCTGGCGATGCTGATCGGTGGCTGGTGGCTGCACCGGCAACTGCCGCGTAGTTAGGCGGTAGGCGTAAACCCAGGATGATCCGTCACGATAGATCCCCGGCGTCTGGTACGAATATCCGTTCTCCCTGGCCTGCGGACAGGGTTCGCGATAAATGTCTTTCCCATCCGCACGGAGAATCCCATGCCCCGTCTCTACATTGCAACGCTCCTTACCTTGCTGCTGATGTCGCCGCTCTTTGCCGCGCCGCTGCATTATTTTCGGGAAGACGACCGGGTTGGCCTGAAAGACGAGGCGGGGCGGGTGCTGGTGTCCGCCCGCTATCCCGATATTGGCTGGACAGTGTATGACGAGGATCCGCAGGGCGGAGAAATCGAATTTATCACCAGCATTCATCAGCCCCACGCCGCCGACGATGCCCCGGCCTGGGCAGCGGGTGATATCTACGACCGCGCCGGCCACTACCTCTACTCGCCCATTTCTTTTGACAACGGCATGGATTACTGGGAAGAAGGCCACCGCCGCTACATCGAAAACGGCAAAGTCGGCTTCGTTGATGGTAACGGGCACAAAGTCATCCCCGCGCAATACGCCGCTGCTGACCCCTTCTCGCACGGCTATGCAACCGTCTATACCGGTAACTGGCGCACCAAATGGGTGGATGGCGGCGAACACGCCGTTCTGGATGCCGTAGATGCCAGCGCGCAAACCCACGTCATCAACCAGCGCGGTGAGATCGTGACCGGCAGGACACAACCGCTCGCGCCGCAAGACGTGAAGATAGACGGACGCTACTACCCCTATCCCTTTGCTCACAACCCCTTCGAGCAGCACATCGTGGCAAAGCTCAACACGACCGCTGCGCTGGGCGACCTGGCGTATTACGATGACGGACGCTCGCGTGACGACCGCAGCCTCGTCTTCGCCATCACCGCCCGCCCCAGCCGTGTCGAACCCTACTACCGCGTGAGCGCCTACGAATACGACCGCGAGCGGCAACCGTACCGCAACGAGGAACTGTCCCGCATCGTTGCTGACCGCGATGGCCGTCTCTACTACCGCACTTGGGGTGAAAACACGCTGATACCGCTGAAAACCTGGCTGCGCGACGCCCTGCACGAAGTCCGCACGGACATGGTGCAACACCGCGACGTGCTCAACCGCTTCGATGTCGAACGCCGTCTGCGCGAACTGCCGTTACAGTGGTTTTAGGCGGTCGCTGCATGTGTGGAAAAGGGCCACAAAAAAACCTCCCCGGCGGGGAGGCTTTTTTGTCGTATACGAAGACCCGCCAAGCGGGTATAGGCATCTGCCCATCTTGCAGCGTGAGAAAATCTTTTTAAAAACAGCGGATAATCCCTCCTCCCGCCTGCGGGAGGAGGTGTCGCGAAGCGACGGAGGAGGGCAAA
>ERZ772772.432-NODE-432-length-25722-cov-9.989520_pt1 | contig 25722 bp, 21 predicted proteins | sample MGYA00511484_ERZ772772 | MGnify/ENA primary metagenome ERZ772772 (study PRJEB29015, sample SAMEA2737913) | human oral metagenome | biome: human oral; feature: human-associated habitat; material: dental | place: China | collected 2088 ... | reverse complement strand
AAATTTGTCCATTAGGGCGCAACGTCTCAAAAAAAGCATGAAATTTGTCCATTACACCGATTTTTACCGCTCGCACCAGACGAAAGCGACGGCGTAATCACGTTCGTCGCTCAGACTAAGATGAATGGTGGCGATGTCTCGTGCGCGACGCAGGCTGTGCAGTGGTTCGGTATCAGCAAATTGTGGCGCACCTAGTACGGTTTTTTCGAGGCGAATAGCAGGCATGACCAACGGCGAACGCAAACCAGTACCGAGTGCTTTGCCCAGTGCTTCTTTGGCTGCCCAGCGCATGGCGAGATAGCGCACCGGGTCACGTTGTACACTGAGTTGGGCGAGTTCGTCTGGGTGCAGAATTTTTTCTGCCAAACGCTGTCCGTGTGTACGCCATAAGGCGGCGATACGACGTTTGTCAATGATGTCAGTGCCTATCATGGGTGTTTTGAGCATTCTGTGCTGCAAGCCGGCAAGCGGGATCAATATTGAGCTCGCCAGGCGGACAACTATGCGGTTTATCGCGTGTGTATAAAAAAAGCGGGACCTGCCCGCTTTTTCATCAGCGACGGCGTATCAGGCTTTATCGAGGCCGAAGGCTTCGTGCAGGGCGCGCACCGCGAGTTCGAGGTATTTTTCGTCGATACCCACGGAGATTTTGATTTCCGAGGTGCTGATGATGTGGATATTGATGTTTTCTTTGGCAAGCGCCTGGAACATGGTGCTGGCGACGGCTGCGTGCGAACGCATCCCCACACCGACGATGGACACTTTGGCGATGTTCGAGCCGTGGACAACAACGCCGCTTTCCGGCGGGAAGGTTTTGCGCAGGATTTCCAGGGTGGTGTCGTAGTCACCGCGCGGCACGGTGAAGGTGAAGTCGTTTTTGCCTTCGATGCCGATGTTCTGGATGATCATGTCCACGTTGATGTTGGCTTCGCCGATGGGGGCGAGGATTTTGTAGGCAATGCCGGGGGTGTCCGGCACGTCAACGACGTTGACCTGGGCTTCGTCGCGGCTGAACGCGATACCGGTGATGATGGCTGATTCCACGGGTTTTTCCTCTTCTAGACTGATCAGGGTGCCTTCGCCGTCCTCAAAGCTGGACAGAACGCGAAGCGGGACTTTGTATTTGCCGGCGAATTCGACCGAGCGGATTTGCAGGACTTTTGAGCCGAGGCTCGCCATTTCCAGCATTTCTTCAAAGGTGATGCGGTCAAGTTTGCGGGCTTTCGGTTCGATACGCGGGTCGGTGGTGTACACGCCGTCCACGTCGGTGTAGATCTGGCATTCGTCGGCATGAAGCACTGCGGCGAGGGCGACGGCTGTGGTGTCGGAGCCGCCTCGTCCCAAGGTGGTGATGTTGCCGCGTTCGTCCACGCCCTGGAAGCCGGCGACGATGACGATTTTCCCCGCTTGCAGGTCGCGCTTGATGTTGTCGCTGTCGATGCCTTTGATGCGCGCTTTCATATGGGCGCTATCGGTGAGGATTTTGACTTGTGCGCCGGTGTAGGACACGGCCGGAACACCGCGTTTTTCGATGGCGATGGCGAGTAGGGCGATGCTGACTTGTTCGCCGGTGGACATGATGACGTCCATTTCACGCGGGCTGGGGCGCGGTGTGATGTCGTGTGCGAGCGCAATCAGGCGGTTGGTTTCGCCGCTCATCGCAGAGACGGTGACGACGATGTCGTTGCCCGCTTTTTGTGCGGCGATACATTGTTCGGCGACGTTCTCGATGCGCTCGATTGAGCCCATCGAGGTGCCGCCGTATTTTCGGACGATTAGTGCCATGTGGTTTCCTCTATGTGTTGTCGGGCAGGGCGTCTGCCAGTACCGCGAGAGCTGCGGGCAGTCCTGCGGGGGTTTTGCCGCCTGCCTGGGCGAAGTCAGGGCGGCCACCGCCTTTACCGCCGATATGGGTGGCAAGTTCGCGGATGATGTTGCCGGCGTGCAGGGCTTTTGCCGTTTTGTTGACGCTGACGATCAGGCGGGCGGTATCGCCGTCCGCGCTGCCGATAACGACGACGTCCGCGCCGTGGCGGTCACGCAGTTGGTCGGCGGTATCACGCAGGGTGGCGTTATCAAGGCCGTCGCGTTGCAGGGCGAGGGTTTTCCAGCCCTTGACGGTCTTCACGTTGATGCTGCCACCGTCGCCACCTTGTGCCAGCTGGCGTTTCAGGGTCTGGATGTCTTTTTCTTGTGCTTTCAGCTGTTGTTGCAGGGCAGCGATGCGTTCTGGCAGGTGTTCGCCATCGGTTTTCAGCAGGGCGGCGCTTTCTGCGAGCAGGGCGTCGCTGTGCGCAAGGTGTTCCAGTGCAGCCAGGCCGCAGACGACTTCGATGCGGCGCACCCCGGCCGAGACGGCTCCTTGCGAGACGACTTTGGCGATGCCGATTTCGCCCAGGCGGGCGACGTGCGTCCCGCCACAGAGTTCGATGGAGAAGCCGTCTTCGCCCATGCTGACGACGCGCACCACGTCGCCATATTTTTCGCCGAAAAGTGCCATTGCCCCTTTTTTCTGCGCATCATCACGACCCATTTGTTCGATGGTCACCGGGGCGTTGCGCAGGATTTGCGCATTCATCATGGTTTCGACGTGCGCGATTTCGTCGGCACTGAGCGGTTTGTCGTGCGAGAAGTCGAAGCGGGTGCGGCGTTCGTCCACCAGCGAGCCTTTTTGCTGAACGTGGGTGCCGAGGGTGCTGCGCAGAGCTTTGTGCAGCAGGTGGGTGGCGGAATGGTGCCGCTTGATGGCGGCGCGGCGGTCCACGTCGATTTGGGTTTCTGCCGCTTCGCCGCTGGTCACGCTGCCTTCGATGACATGGCCGAAGTGCAGGAAGGCATCGCCCTGTTTCTGCGTGTCTGCGACGGCAAAGATGCCGTTTGCGGTGCGGATGGTGCCGGTATCGCCGACTTGTCCACCGGATTCGCCATAGAACGGGGTGCGGTCAAGGACGATAACGCCCTGTTCGCCGCCGAGTAGGCGGTTGACCGCTGCGCCATCGGCAAAGATTTGCATGATTTGCGCGGTACCGTGGTCGTGTTCGTAACCCTCAAAGGCGGTTTTGCCGCTGACATCAAGTTTCTGCGCGGCGTCGAATTTGCCGGCGGCTTTAGCGCGCTCGCGTTGCGCTGCCATTTCCCGCTCAAAGCCGTCGCTGTCGAGTTCGATGCCGAGTTCGCGCGCCATGTCGGCGGTGAGGTCGTAGGGAAAGCCGTAGGTGTCATAGAGTTTGAAGATGACTTCGCCGGGGATAATCAGCTTGCTGTTTGCGAGGTTATCGTTCAGGTATTGTTCCAGCGCGGCGATGTAGGGGGCGGCTTCAGAATCGCTGAATTTGGATTCGTCGCCAAGCATGTCTTCCATATCGATGGTTTTCGTCTCGCCCTGCGGGGTACGCAGCAGGATTTGTTTGCGGTTCGCCGCTTGCAGGGCGCTGACGTTGAAGGGTTTGCCGTCGGCGGTGTGCAGTTCGATGGTTTTTTGCGGTCCGTCCAGCGGCAGGAGGGATTCGAGTTTGAGGAATTTCAGGCCGTGCAGCACTTTGTGGAAGACGTTCATGCCGGTGTCCAGCGTTTGCGCAAAGCGCTCTTCTTCCCGCTTGACGGCTTCGGTGATGCGCGCTTCGGCTTCAACGATTTCCGGATAGGCCTCGCCCATTTCCGCCACCAGCGGTGCGACGAGTTTGTAGAAGAACGGCTGGTTCTGTCCCAGTTTGTAGCCGTGACGGATGGCGCGACGCATGATGCGGCGCAGGACGTAGCCGCGTCCTTCGTTGCCGGGCAGCACACCGTCCACCATCAGGAAGACGGTGGCGCGGATGTGGTCGGCGATAACTTTGAGCGAGGTCTGATCGAGATCGTCGCAGCCGGTTGCCTCAGCGGCGGCGGCAATCAGGTTACGGAAGATGTCGATTTCGTAGTTGGAATGGACGTGCTGCAACACGGCGGCGATGCGTTCCAGCCCCATGCCGGTATCGATGGACGGGCGCGGCAGTGGTTTCATGTTGCCCGTCGCATCCCGCTCGAACTGCATGAAGACGATGTTCCAGATTTCGATGAAGCGGTCGCCGTCTTCTTCGGGTGAGCCGGGCGGGCCGCCCCACACTTCCGGCCCGTGATCGTAGAAGATTTCCGAGCAGGGGCCGCAGGGACCGGTGTCACCCATCGCCCAAAAGTTGTCGGATTCGTATTTGGCTTTGCCCGGCTTGTCGCCGATACGGATGATTTTGTTCTCGGGCAGACCAACGGTGTCGCGCCAGATGGCGTAGGCCTCGTCGTCTTCGTGATAGACGGTGACGCAGAGTTTTTCCGGCGGCAGGCCGAAGACTTGCGTCAGCAGGTTCCAGGCGAAAGGGATGGCCTGTTCTTTGAAGTAGTCGCCGAAGCTGAAATTGCCCAGCATTTCAAAGAAGGTGTGGTGACGTGCGGTGTAACCGACGTTTTCCAGGTCGTTGTGCTTACCGCCGGCGCGCACGCAGCGCTGCGAGGTGGTGGCGCGCTTGTAGTCACGCGTCTCGCTGCCGGTGAAGATGTCCTTGAACTGCACCATGCCCGCGTTGGTAAAGAGCAGGGTCGGGTCGTTGCCCGGCACCAGCGAGGAAGAATGGACGATTTTGTGGCCGTGTTCGGCGAAGTAATCGAGAAAAGCGCGCCGAATGTCGGCGGTAGAAGTGGGTCGTTTATGTGTCATCGTGGGTTGCTTTCATTGCTTGCTGGATGTCGTCGTAGGAAAAGCCGCGTTGAGCGAGGAAGCGCTGCCGCTTCGCTTTTTCCTGCGCCGTCGTGGCGGGGGTGCTGTATTTTTTCAGATAGGCACTGCGGGCGGCGTCCGCCCAGTCGGCGGCGTCGAGGACGTCGCGCAGCAGTTCGCCGTGGATGCCGCGTGCTTCGAGTTCGTGGCGGACTTTAAGCCGCCCCTGCCCGCGCGCAAGACGGTTGCGGACAAAGGCTTCGGCAAAGCGGGCATCGCTCTGCCAGCCGCGCGCGGCGAGGGTGTCGAGGACGCTTTCAATCGCAGTGGGGGCAAAACCGTGCAGTTTGGCGGCGAGTTCGGCGCGGCTGTGTTCGCGTTGTGCGAGCGCAGTGAGACAGCGCGCTTCGATAGCGCGCTGTTCGTCGTCGGGGTGGGTGAACTCAGAAGGGTTCATCGCCATCGGTCAAAGACGGCTGGGCATTCTCGCCGTCATCGCTCTGGCCGCTGCTGACTGGCAGCTCGGCGTCGCTGTTGCCAATGTAGTATTCGCGGATTTTCGCCTCGATTTCGGTGGCGAGTTCTGGTTTTTCTTTGAGGAAGGCGCGGACTTTTTCCTTGCCCTGACCAATTTTTTCGCCGCCGTAGCTATACCAGGCGCCGGATTTCTGGATGACGTCAATGGCGACGCCGAGATCAATGATTTCTCCGAGACGGGAAATGCCTTCGCCGTAGAGGATTTCAAATTCGGCCTGCTTGAACGGCGGTGCGACTTTGTTTTTCACCACTTTTACCCGGGTCTGGTTGCCGATCACTTCGTCGCCGTCTTTGAGGGAGCCGATGCGGCGGATATCGAGGCGCACCGAGGCATAGAATTTGAGGGCGTTACCACCGGTGGTGGTTTCCGGCGAGCCAAACATCACGCCGATTTTCATGCGGATCTGGTTGATGAAGATGACCAGAGTATTGGTGCGCTTGATGTTCGCGGTCAGTTTGCGTAGTGCCTGGCTCATCAGGCGGGCTTGCAGGCCGACGTGCGAATCGCCCATGTCGCCTTCAATTTCCGCCTTCGGGGTGAGCGCAGCGACCGAGTCCACCACCACCACGTCAAACGCGCCGGAGCGCACCAGCGCATCGGTGATTTCCAGCGCCTGTTCGCCGGTGTCCGGCTGGGTGATGTAGAGGTTGTCGGTATCGACGCCGAGTTTACGCGCGTAAATCGGGTCAAGGGCGTGTTCGGCGTCAATAAAGGCTGTCGTGCCGCCCGCTTTCTGCGCTTCGGCGATGACTTGCAGGGTCAGCGTGGTTTTACCCGACGATTCCGGGCCGTAGATTTCGACAATCCGGCCACGCGGCAGACCGCCGATGCCGAGGGCAATGTCGAGGCCGAGCGAGCCGGTTGAGATGGCCTGAATGTCGAGCGCGGCGGTTTGGTCGCCGAGACGCATCACCGTGCCTTTGCCGAAAGTTTTGTCAAGCTGTGCCAGCACGGCGGCGAGCGCCTTTTGCTGTTCTTCTGTCTGTTTCGCCATAAAAATCCGATAGTTTTCAAGTTACTGCATGGCCTTCAAGGCCTCTAATTTGCGCGCAATCATAGCATTGTCAGGGGTCGCTTTCAGTGCCTTTTCGTACTCGGCCTGCGCCATTTGTACGTAGAGACGGGCGAGGTTGACCCGTGCCGAGTTGTGCTCCGGATGTTTCAGCAGCACATCGCGCAGCGCCAGTTCTGCAGCGGGCAAATCGCCGCGCCCTGCGTAAATTACCGCCAGGGCATTACCCGGCTGCGGCAGGTCGGGGAAATTGGCCTGCATCATCTTGTACCAGCGTTCGGCTTCCTCGCCGCGCCCCAGTTGCATCAGCACCAGCCCTTTCAGGTAGGCGGCGCGGCTATCCTGCGGATTGGTGGCGAGACGGCTTTCCAGTTGGCGCAGGGCACCGCGCGGGTTGCCGTTTTCCGCCATTGACTGCGCCTGCGCGTAACCTGCCCACGGCGGATCGGCTTCTTCTTCGGCAGCGGTCGGCGCCGGGGTAGCGGGCGCGAGCGGTTGCACTTCGCCGACGGCAGGGGTGACGGGTGTCTGCAATTTGGTGTCGCTTTCTGCTGCCTCCGCCTGCGCCTTCTCGTCCACCGGTGCGGGCTTTTCCGCATCAGGGACGGCAGCGGGCTGCCCGTCTTTTTTCTCTGTGGCAGCAGCGGGTTTATCTTCGCCAGCGGCTGCCGGTTTTTCCTCGCTGGCGGCAGGTTTTTCTTCCGCCGGCTTCTCTTCTGCCGCAGGCTTTTTCTTCTCGGCAGACTTCTTCGCTTTCGCCTTTTTCTTGCTTTCCTTTTTCGCCTCGGCGGGTTTCTCTGCCGGCTCTGCGGCAGGCTTCGCTTCTTCGGCGGGCGGCGGTGGGTTCTTCGATTCGTCCTTCAGCACCACCACCGGAATGTCGGTAGGCAAATCATCCGCCGGCGCGGTAAGCGGTTCCGGGCCTGCCCCCTGACCGGGCGGGTTTACCCGCGCGGACAGTTGCGGCAGACCGCTGTCGCCTTTGGATCGCGCCAGCGCCGCTTCCGGCGTCAAGGTATCGCCCTGCACCGGCAACAACGCCACCGGCGGCTCGTTCTGCGCCCACAACGGCGCGGATAACAACATCAACCATAATTTTTTCATCACAATCCTCTGTCATATATGAAAGACGCCCAAGCGAGACAAATACTGGGCTCGCGCCACCCGCCAAGCGGGACAAACACTGGGCTCTCGCCGCCCACCAAGCGGGACAAACACTGGGTTCATGCTGCCCGCCAAGCGAGATAAACACTGGGCTCGCGCCGCCCGCCAAGCGAGATAAATACTGGGCTCGCGCCGCCCGCCAAGCGGGATAATCACAGCCTTCATTCCCGCCAGCGCAACACCCGCCACTCAATCACCCCCAGCAACCACGACAGCACGATGCCCAAGAGAGCGAGCAGCGTGACCCCCGCCAGCAGCTGATCCATCTGATAAAGCGCGCCGGCACTCGCGATATACGCGCCGATGCCGCTTTCCGCATTCATCATCTCGGCGACCACCAGCATGGTGATGGCAATCGACACCGAAATGCGGAAGCCGGCAAAAATCCCCGGCATCGCGCCGGGCAGAATGATACTGCGGATGACCGCCGCCTGCGGCAGCCCAAACGACTGCCCCATGCGAATCAGGCCGCGATCCACATTATCGACCGCCGCATACGTCGCAATCACCGTCGGGAACAATGTGCCAATCAGAATCGTCGCCACCTTCGAGCCCTCGTCGATGCCGAACCACACCAGAAACAGCGGCAGCAGCGCAATCTTCGGCACGGGAAACAGTGCCGAGACCAGCGGCAGCAACGTGCCGCGAGCAACCCGCCACAAGCCGATTAACAGCCCGATGACGATGCCGAGTAGTGTGCCCAGCCCCCAGCCGATAGCGAGACGGCGCATACTCGCCCACAAGTGTTCCCACAGCAGCCCGGAAACGAGCAACTGTTTGAGCTGCACCACAATCTCCGAGGGCGAAGCGATAAAAGCGCGGCTAATCCAGCCGAGGCGCACCGCCGTCTCCCAAAACACCAGCAACACGGCGAACACCAGCCAGCCCTGCCAGCGCGGCGCCTTGCCGCCAAACGCGCGGGTGCGCAGCGGCACCGCAATCCGATTCACCGTATTCATGCCTCCAACTCCCGCTCGGCGGCGCGTGCCTCATCGCGCATCAACGCCCACAAGCGCGCTTCCACATCCAGCAACACAGGATCCCGCTCATCGCGCGCATCCAGCGGCATATCCAGCGAGACCACCTCGCGTACCCGGCCGGGGCGGCGCGACAGCACCACCACCTTGTGCCCCAGCCGCACCGCCTCGCGCAAATTATGCGTCACATACGCCGCCGAAAACGGCGCGGCCAGCCACAGGCGGACAAAATCATCGAGCAGCAAATCCTTCGTCTGACTATCCAGCGCCGAGAGCGGCTCATCGAGCAGCATCACCGCAGGATTGACCGCCAGTGCGCGCGCAATCGCCACCCGCTGCCGCATCCCGCCGGAAAGCTGGCGAATCCAGGCATGGGCAAACTCACTGAGCTGCGTGCGCGCCAGCACATCGCGCACCCGCTCGCGCCGCTCCGCTTTCGAGAGCGGATGATGCGCCAGCACCAGCGCCACATTCTCCGCCACCGTACGCCACGGCAGCAGGGCAAAATCCTGAAAAACGAACGTCAGCGGGTTGAGCGATGCGGCAGGCGGTTCACCTTCCAGCCACACCACGCCTGCATCCGGCGCTTCCAGTCCGCCCAAAAAACGCAGCAGCGTCGATTTCCCGCAGCCGGACGGGCCGATGATGCAGACAATCTCGCCCGCTTCAATCGCAAACGACACATCCTGCAACACCAGCCGCCCGTGATAACGGTGCGACACATCATCGACCAGCAGACGCATCAGTCCACCAGCAACGCGTTACCATCCAGCGAATCCGGCACCAGTTTCTCGTCCTTGAACCACTGCACCTGTTTGAGCACATCGGCACGGTTCAGCACCGCATCCGGCGAGACGCGCATCGCCCCCGCCTGAATCAGCCTGGCCGCCTCCGCTTCGGGCTTATCGACAAACACATAACGGTGCACATCAGCAACCACCGCCGCCACTTCCGCCTCAGAGAGCGACTTATCGACCAGCGCCGCGTTATAAAGCGCCGCGCCCTTGGCAAAACCGCGCCGGAAAGCGGCAAGCGACTGCGGGTTATCCTGCGCGCGCTTCGCCGAAGTAAACAGCACCGTTACCTGATAATCCGGCAGAAAATCGGCGACGCGGCCAATCTCCACCGCCGCGCCCTGCGCCACCCAGTCGGCGGCAAACGCGGGCTGGACGACAGCGGCATCCACCTTGCCCGCCTGCAACGCGGCGGCAATCGCCGGCATCGTATTCAGCGCCATCGGCTTGATGGCGATACCTTCCTGCTTGGCAATCTGCGCGCCCATATACGCAAACGACGAGCCCTGGGTGGTGATGGCAAAACGCTTGCCGTCCAAATCCTTGGGCGACTTCAAACCGGCATCAAAGGCTGCCTTGCTGGCAAGCAGCACATGCCCCGGCGCGTCCTTCGCTTCCGTCAGCGCACCGCCGAAAATCCGCACGGCATCGCCACGCGCCGCAAGATTAAGCAGACCGCCGGACACCGCCGTTACGCCGAAATCAATATCGCCGGAAGCAATCGCGACCGCCATGGCCTGCGCCGCCTGAAACGGCACCAACTCCGCATCCAGCCCTTCCTCGGCATAAAAACCGCGTTCCTTGGCGAGAAAATTCGGCGCATGTGACGGCAGGGCGATAAAACCGACCTTCACCTTCGCATTCTCCGCACCCGCTGTCAGCGCACACAACGCTGCGGCCACGGCCAAAAAACTCCGACGTAACATCAACATAATCCCCTCCTCAAACAGAAAACAAAACCGCGCGACGGCGCGGACAAAAAAACAGAACCGCTTTGTAACACAGCGGTAAGAGAGCGGCAAGAACGGCGGGGCGGGTTCGACATTGACGCCGCTTGACGGGCCGCACCATCTGACCGCCTTTGTCATCAGCGATCCAGCCAGCCGAAAAAGACGCGCGGAAATACATCTGTGATGCCAAGCAGCACAACAGCGACGACAAAAACCTCCTCAGGCAGCGGCAATCTCTTGCCAAGAAGGATAAACAGCCCGCTATAGACCACGGCGTGCGTCCAGAACATCGCCACCGCGCCGCGCGGAATACCACCGGGCTGCGCATTTTTCCCCGGCGGCAACAGTGGCATACCGTGGCGCACCGCATTCACCGCCACCACAATCTCCTCGGCGGTGGCAAAACTTTCCAAATGATCGGCGCTGATTTCCCGCGTGTTGCCGAGACGGTCGGTCCACAGCAGATACTCGGTAGTGCCGTGCTTCGTGTGCCGTTGCACGGCCCTGATGTCACGCATCTCCGCCCAGGGCACATGCACACTGCGGCCATCAGGAAAATGCACGGTGAGCCCCTTGCCGTCGATCGCGGCCAGCAATACCTCCTGTCCAGCCAGATAATAGCGGTAATGACGCACCACCTGGCGCAGCAAAAAGAGCACCACGACCACAGCGACGATGACAAAGAGCAGGGCATAAGGCGCGGGTTCATCGTCAAAAGGCGTTTTCGGCTTCTGTGCCTGCTGCCAGCCGTCGAGCAGCATATAAGCAATGATGCAAATCAACATAAGAGAAGACGACAAATTGCTGACAGCGGCATACGCCGTATCGTTGCGCTTGAACCACTGCCGCGAAACCGCCGGGGCAGGCGGCGCAGCGGCGGTTCCCTGCATGAACGCCTGCGCGGTGCGGATGATGTCCGCACAATCCGCTGCGCTGAGGCGGCGTTCGCCATACAAATAGCGGCCACCCGCGTGCGGCATGATGACGAGCAAACGACGCGCGGGCAGAGCATCCACCCGTTGCAACGCCTGCCAACGCCATTGCCCGACAATGCGGTCGCGGCGATACAGCGTCAGCCCCTGCGCGTCGCAGACCACGCACGGCGGATGCACAACGCCGTGCCGCCACCAGAAGAGACCGCTGCCGAGCGCCCACAGCGGCAGCCAGCACGCCCACCACCAGATAATTTCCTTGCTGTGCGCGCCGTAAAGCATGGCAAAGACCATCCACAGCGCACCAAGGCAGAGCAGACAAATAAAAACAATGGCACCCCCGGAAAACAGCCGGCGTCCGCCCCAGCCGAGAGTACGCGGATCGTCAAAAGTAGGAGAAAAAGTGGGAACAGGTGGCATGAGAAGCTCCGATCAGCAAGGTTCGCGGCATGATAACAAGACCAAACCGGATGAATCCTTTTGACAACTCCCCGCACAAGCGTACAATGCGCGCCCTTTTGACGACATCGCCCGCGATCCGAAGCACGAGGCTTCCCCTGATTGTTGCCGATGAATTGAAATTGACCTCTCGGCAAACCATCAATATTCGTATCCCCCTCAATTACCAACCCCGCTTATAACCGGGATTGGTATCAGGCGTTGCGGTCGTCACGGTTTGCCACAACCCATCGGAAACAACATGCAAACCTTTACCGACCTCAACCTCCCCGAAGCCCTGCTTAACGCCATCGCCACCAGCGGCTATACCACCCCGACGCCCATCCAGGCACAAGCCATCCCGCTGGCCATCGCCGGACGCGACCTGCAACTCTCCGCGCAAACCGGCAGCGGCAAAACCGCCGCCTTCGTCCTGCCCATCCTCACCCGCCTGATTACCAGCGAACAACGCGGCAAAAAACCGCGCGCCCTCATCCTCACCCCGACCCGCGAACTCGCCCTGCAAGTGCAGGATCAAGTGCGAAAATACGGGCGTGAGCTGAAATGGCTCTTCTCCGTGCCGCTGGTCGGCGGTGCGCCCTACGGCGGACAAATCCGCGCCCTGAAAAAAGGCGTGCAAATCATCGTCGCCACCCCTGGCCGCCTGCTTGATCACCTGCGTGACGAACGCATCGACACCTCGGCGCTTGACATGCTCGTCCTGGACGAAGCCGACCGCATGCTCGACATGGGCTTCGCCGATGATCTCGGCGCCATCATCGACGCCCTGCCGGAAAACCGCCAAACCATCATGAGCTCCGCCACCTGGGACGGCGCCGTCGGCAAAATCGCCGCGCGCTACACCCGCGAACCCGAGCGCATCAGCATCAAAGTCGAAAGCGCGCACATCGAAGAAAAAGTGTACTTCTGCGACGACCAGGGCCACAAAAACCGCATCCTTGAACACCTCGTCACCGATCCGGACATGGGGCAAACCATCATCTTCGCTGCCACCAAACGCAGCAGCGAAGAAATCGCCGACAGCCTGCGTGACAACGGCCACCGCGCCCGCTTCCTGCACGGCGACCTGCCGCAGGTCAAGCGTAACCGCATCGTTGAAGACCTGCGCAAAGGCAAATGCGACATCCTGGTCGCGACCGACGTCGCCGCGCGTGGCATCGACATCCCCGCCATCAGCCACGTCATTAACTACGACCTGCCGCGCCAGGTTGAAGACTACGTGCACCGCATTGGCCGCAGTGGCCGCGCCGGACGCAGCGGAGTTGCCATCAACCTGTGCAGCCTTGCCGACCGCAGCCAGCTCTCGGCCATCACCCGCTACCTCGAACGCAAAATCGACGAACACCGCATCGAAGGCATGGAGCCAAAAATCACCAGCAAACCCAAAACCAAACCGTCAAAAAAATTCCGTGGCAACCCGAGCAAAGGCTACGGCAAAAAATTTGACGACAAAAAAAGCTGGAGCGGCAAAAAAGGCGGCAAACCCTTTGCCCATAAAGGCGGAAAACCCTTCACCGCGCGCAAAGACGGCGGCAAAAACTTCCGCAAACAGCACGCCTCGACCTAAGCTCACACCAAGCGACAGCGGCATCTCCGGATGCCGCTTTTTTTTTGCAAAAACCACGAAAAACCACACGAAATCCGTTATAGTTGCAAAAAAATCCACATCAAAATCCCAACCCCGCCCCGTGCAAGGAAAGCCCATGCAGCAAGACGCCACACCCACCGCGCCCCTTTAGGACAAAATCGGGCGCGTTCTTATGCCCGGCATTACTGCGCCTCTATCACACCACACCCATCACCCATTGCAGGAGGATCACAATTATGGGTTTACGCAAACACCGTATCGAAGCCCCGGCAGAAGCTGCCCTGCCGAGCAATCCTAGCGATTGGCACGACATCCGCTGCCGCCTCATCACCCCGCTGTATGGCAGCGGAGTGCAGGCGGCGACGGTGGACGAAACCATGCCCATCCGCATCAGCGCCCTGCGCGGCCAGTTACGCTTCTGGTGGCGCCTGTTGGCAGCGCATAAATGGCACTTGCCTGATCTCCGCCGTGCCGAATTTCAGCTCTGGGGCGGCATGGGCAGCGATGATACCGATGCTTCGGCCAGCCTGGTTTTCCTGCGGGTGCGCGATGTGCGGGACATCCACAAAGTGCCTTACACAGACTATGCCGACAATAGAAACGCGCCATTGGCCTACGTTTTCTTCCCGGCTGACAACGATAAAAACACCGATGTCAGCCACGACGTTTTACGAGAAGGCTTGCACTTCACCCTGCAACTGCGCTTTGCCACCGTCGCCAGTGAAACGCAGCGGCAGCAGGTGATCGAGACCCTGCGCTGGTGGGCGAACTTCGGCGGACTGGGTGCGCGTAACCGCCGCGGCACGGGCGCGGTACAGGTAGAGCAGGCAGACAGCCTGCCGTCATTACTGAACCCCGTCACCAAACAAGAAGCAGAGGAGGCGAGGTGCTGCCTTACCCTGCGGCAAAACAGCAGCAACAACCCTGTCGCTGCATGGAAACAGGCCATTGCCCGCCTGCGCGATTTCCGCCAGAAAGCGGGACTTGGCCGCAATCTGCCAGGCAAAGAAGCGGGCAATAAAAAACCGGCGGGGCGCAGCCGCTGGCCGGAAGCTGATGCCGTCCGCCGTTTGAGTGGACAACATGCCGCAATGCACGCGCCCGAACACCTGGCGGGCAACGTCTTTCCGCGTGGGATGTTCGGCATGCCGATCATCTTCCACTTCGTTGGCAGGGGCGAGCCGGCTGATCACCAATTACTGCCGCAGGATAAAGAACGGCTGCCCAGCCCGCTGATACTGCGCCCCTACCATGACGGCAACGGCCAATGGTTACCCGCCGCTCTGCTGCTGCCGCATGAACATTTGCAGCAGATGCCCGTCGTTTTACAGCGAGGAAACGAAAAGACATACCCCGCAAAGCTGTGGGAAAAGCGCTTGGCAGCAAGCGTCGAGCCTATCAAAACGCAGCAGGCGGACGACCCCTTGCACGCCTTCCTGCACTACTTCGCCGCCCCATGACCACGACAAGGAGAAACAGATGAACCGATACATCCTGATACAGTCCATCGGGCCGGTGCAGGGCTTTATCGCCGCCGCCCGGCGCAGCCGCGACCTGTGGTGCGGATCCTGGCTGCTGTCCGAAATCGCCAAAGCCGCCGCGCTGCACCTGTTGCACAACAAAGCCGAACTCATTTTCCCTGCTGAGACCGACGAAAAAAAACTGACCGATAAAAACTTCTCGGTCGGCAACAAAATTCAAGCTTGCGTCACCGCAGCCGACAGCGACGCCGTGCGCCAACTTGCTGCCGCCGCAGCTGAGGCAGTGCGACAACGCTTCATCACCCTCGCCACAGAAGCCCGCGCCAAACTGGGTGATGCTGCCCTGCGCGATAACATCTGGCAGGCACAAATCAACGACTACGTCGAAGTACAGGCAGCATGGGCGCACATTGACGACACGGCGGACGGCTACCGCACGGCCTGCGAACGGGCAGCAAGCCTGCTGGCGGCACGCAAAGCCACCCGCGATTTCCCGCCAGCGGCGCTGACCGCCAACGACAGCACACGCTGCCTGCCCAAATCCTCGCTGGACGGTGCCCGCGAAACCGTCCTGCTAGCCCACGCCCTGGGACAAACCGCCCGGCGCAAACTGGGGTTGGCGGAAGCCGAACAACTCGACTGCGCCGGCGTCACCAAGCGCCTCTGCGGCGACCCCGAACAATTCACCCCGTTCACCCGCATCGCTGCCGACAGCTGGTTGCGGCAACTGCCCGCCTCTGTCCTCCCCGAACTGTGCAAGGCTTACGAACCGCTGGTTACCTGCGAACTCGCCACCCGCGTCAAAGGCAATAGCGACTGCTACCACGATTTCCCTTACGACGCCCAATACCTCTATCCCGCCCGTTTGGCGACAGAAAAACCCAAAAGCCCCGCCGAAGCCGAAGCCCTGGACAAACTGCGCAACGTCCTGCGCCCTTTGTGGCAGAAATATAGTGCGCCGTGCAGCTACGGCGTGCTGTTCCTCGCTGACGGTGACCGCATGGGCGAACTGCTGGACAAAGCCACGACCATAGAGCAGCACCAAAATATCACCCGCGCCCTGACTAAATTTGCGGGCAGCGTACCCGGCATCATGCGCGAGTACCGGGGCCATACCATCTACGCCGGTGGTGACGACGTCCTCGGTTTTGTCCCGCTGGATAGCGCCTACGACTGCGCCCAGGCATTGGCACAGCACTTTGCCGACGCCTTGCAAAAACCGGCGACCCAATTACAGGCAGAACGGCCCCCCACCCTGTCCGTCGGCCTGGCCATTGCCCACATCAACACCCCGCTTGGCCACATCCGCAGCCTGGCGGCACGTGCCGAGCGCGTTGCTAAAGGCGACCAGAGTGCGCCCGACAAACAGCGCAACGCCCTCGGCATCACCCTGGCCGTACGCTCCGGCAGCACCAGCGACATCCGCCTGCGTTGGGACGACAGCGATGCGCACCTCGCCTTCCAGGGCTGGATCAACGCCTTCTGCGACAAACAACTGCCAAGCCGCATCGCCTACGACGCCCGCGCCATCTACCAGCGTACCGACTTCGGCATCACCGCCGACCCTACCCTGCTGCGCGACATCCGCAACGCCGAACTGACGCGGATGCTGGCCCAGGCCTGTACTCGTGACGGCATCAAGCTGGAGCAAAAACAGACAGACGCCCTGCGTACACGAAACGATGCCCTGGCCGACCTGAACGCACTGGCCAACGAACTCATCACCGCCCGTTGGCTGACGGCCAAAACCCAACGCGACATAGGAAAAGAAGAACAATGAAACACTACCTGCTTGAACCGCTAGCACCACTGGTCTGCCGCAGCGGCCGCCCCTTCGGCACCCAAGCCGACGCGGACGACATCAACTTTCCCCTGCCTTCGGCCGCTGCCGGACTGATGCGCAGCCAACATCTCGAAGCCCAAGGCTGGATACTCGACGCAGAAACAGAAAACAGCACACGCGGTCGCCTGCGCGACGACCAGCACCACGCGCTGCAACAACTCGCCAGCAAAGGCCCCTTCCTTGCCCAGAAAGACCGGGACGGCAACATCACCGTCCTCGTCCCCAAACCGGCAGACGCCCTCTACCTGCAAGAACGCACCACCAACAAAACCAACATTCACCGCCTGCGTCCCGCCCCGTGGCCTCACGATGCCGACGGCTGCGATCTGCCGCCCGGCCTCCTGCCCGTCCAGCTACAAAACACCGTCAAAGGCAAACCCCAACCCGGCCCCGCCTACTGGCCGCTTGAGCATAGCCTGCGCTGGCAACGTGGCGAATCCCTGAACTTCGCCGACCTGCCCGCACACACCCTACCAATCGAAACCCGCACCCATGTCCAAATTGACCGCGAGCGCGATGCCGCCGCAGAAGGGCGCCTGTACCAAACTGCCGCCTACGACCTGCAAGCAGCGCGCAAAAACCACCATCAGGGCTGGGAAGAGCGCGCTTACCGCCTCCTCATCCAGAGTGAAGTAGACAGCAACAGCCCCCTCGTCCGCCTTGGCGGCGAAGGCCGCCTGTCGCGCTGCCGCCAAATCCCGCCCGACCCGGCCTTCATCCCTGCCGCTGACCTTGCCGACACCATCAACGCCGCGCGCGGCCTGCGCCTGACCCTGCTCACCCCCGCCATATTCCAGCACGGCTGGCGGCCGGGCTGGCTGGACGACACCTTGCACGGCACCCTGCCGCACACCGACATCCGCGTCCGCCTGCGCGCCTGCGCCATCGAACGCTGGCAGCCCGTCTCCGGCTGGGACATGCATCACCACCGCCCCAAAGCTATGCGCAAAGCTGTCGCAGCGGGTGCCGTGTACTGGCTGGAAACCCTGACCCCCGCCGATAACATCGCCGCCCTGGCTTTTTCCGCCATTAGCGACGATCCGCAGGCACAGCGCGACGGTTTCGGCATCGTCAGCATCGCTGCCTGGCACCCCCAACTATAGTTGAGCAGATAAAAAAGCGTAACAAGGCGCACCGCCGCAGACAGTACAACTAGTACGGCAAGGCGGCGCAACACAGTTACGATTTTTTAGATGTTTGACTATAACCTACCATCACAAGGAACCCTACCATGCAAGCACGCACCTACCACATCCAAGCCCTCACCGCCCTGCATATCGGCACCGGCCAAGGCGTCGGCGTCGTTGACCTGCCCATCGCCCGCGCTAAAGCCACCAACCTGCCGCAAATCCCCGGCTCGGCCATCAAAGGCGTCCTGCGCGACGAAGCCGCCGCCCAATACAATCTCAACCACAGCGACATCCGTACCCTCTTCGGCCCTGATAGCAGCGACGCCGACACCCATGCAGGCGCCCTGGCCTTCGGCGACGCCCACCTCCTACTCCTGCCCGTGCGCTCCTTCGCCGGCACCGTGGCCTACGCCACCTGCCCCTTCATCCTCCGCCGCTACGCACGCGACCTCGGCCTCGACCTCGCCATCCCGAACGCACGCGAAGAAACCGCCTATCTCCCCCAAAGCAGCCTGCTGCACGTTGAGGGTGACAAAGTTGCCCTCGAAGACCTAGACCTCAACGGCGTCGAAGACAACACCACCACCGCCTGGGCACAACACCTCAGCCAGGCCCTCTATCCCGACGGCACCCCGCAAGCGACCGAATGGCGCCAAAGCCTGACACAACGCCTCATCGTCCTGCCTGATGACATCTATAGCTACCTCGCCGACACTGCCACCGAAATCCGCACCCGCATCCGCATCAACCGCGACACCCGCATCGTGCAGGATGGTGCCCTGTGGACCGAAGAAAATCTGCCCGCCGAAACCGTCCTCTGGGGCATCATCGGCATCAGTGACGCCCGCAACCGTGACAGCAACCACAAAAAAGCCGCCGAACTCAGCGTCTTGCTACCAGAAGGCGAAATTGCCCTGCAACTGGGCGGCAAACACACCGTCGGGCGCGGCTTCTGCCGCCTGCTGCTTGCTCACCCCGGCACAGGAGAAAACGCATGAACCACCGCATCCGTACCCAACACTACGCGCAGACCGCCTACCCGCTCGTTGCCGCCATCAAACACAGCCCGATAGAAGCCAAATATCGCACCCTCGCCCTCGCTTACCCCACCATGATCATGCAGGCCGGGCTGGCACAGGCTGTCGGCTTCCTCATCGCCAAAGGGGGCGAAGAACACCGCAAATTGCTGCAACACCTCGCCACACTGCTACTTGGCAAAGACGATACGCAAAAGCTGCACGAAGATGTCCTCAAAGCCGACCTGCGCCGCTACCAATGCCTCACCCGACAAAGCCTAGATGCCACCGCCTGGCTCAAACGCTACACCCAGGCCCTGCTCGGCAGCCCCAACAACACCGCAGGAGAACACCGATGACCACCCTCATGCGCCCGGCCTTGCGTGCCATCACCCGAAACACCCGCGATGCCCACGCCGACCTCCTCCAGCAACGCGGCCTGCCCCTATGGGAAAGCGGCAACAAAAGCGAAAAAAACAAACTCATCGAACGCATCACCCACACCACCGTCCCCAACCACTACCACCTCGCCCTGGCGCGCTGGATAGGGCTGACCCGCAACAACAACCGCTTTACCAGCACCGTACTGCGCTGCGAAAACCGCCTCTACATCGGCCTTGCAACCGGTAACACCCTCGAAACCGGCGTCCACACCCATCACAGCTACGGCGTACCATACCTGCCGGGCAGCAGCATCAAAGGCGCAGTACGCCACTACGCCGAACAAAACGGCCTCGCCCCGGCCTATCTGGACGAACTTTTCGGCGGCGACAGTGAAACAGGCGAACCCAGCGGTGCCCTCGTCTGGCACGACGCCTGGTGGCTGCCGCTGAACGAACGCGACCGTCCCTACATCAGCGAAGTCGTCACCGTGCACCACCAGGAGTACTACAACGGCAAAACCCCGCAGGCGGACGGCCGCGAATCCCCCATCCCCAACCAGCAAATCGCCACCGGCGGTGCCTACTACTTCGTCATCGAAGGCGCACCTGACTGGACGCGCTACGCCCTGGGACTCCTCAACGCCACCCTCGAACACCAGGGCTTCGGCAGCAAAACCGCCTCGGGCTATGGCTACTTCCGCCGCGATGACAACGCGGCCTGCGATAAACGCATTAACGACATCCATAACCTATGGATAAAAAATCAGAAAGCAGCCAATGAAACCGTGCGCGTTGCCGCCCTGCCTGCACACGAACGCCTCGCGCATGCCATCCTGAGCCGCCTCGGCGAACACGCCAAAACCTACAGCGACCGTAACCAGGAAAAAAACCTCCAGTTGCACCGCATCATCCTGGAAGAGCTGCAACAAGCGACAAACAACCTTGACCCTGCCGCCCGCACTCAACTCGCCGACGCCCTGGCCTTCCCCACGCTAAACGCCGCCTGCAAAGGCTTTTACAGCGGAAAAAAAGAAAAAGAAATCAAAGCAGCCCTGCGTCAACTGCGCGGTGAAGCATGAAAAACAAAGCCCCCCACCAAAACGCGCATTTGCACAGCCAAAACCCTTCCCCTGCTTGCGGGGAAACGGGATCCCCCAAGGGCGGAAGGCGGGATGAAAACCCCGTGCCTATCCCGCTTGGTCATAGGCCTCTACCTATTTTTACCCTAGGAACCCAAAAGTCAAACGAAACAATACTCTGCCGAGACCTGGCTGCCCTTTGCAAACAGCCGTTTTATGGGGGTATCCGTTATGGCACAAATCGTTCCTTTCATTTCGACTAAGGGCAGTGTGGGCAAGACCGCTCTGCTCATTCAAATCGCCGGTTTTATCGCGTCTCGCGGCAAGAGGGTGCTGCTGATCGACGCAGATTCCCAGCAGTCACTCAGCGCTTCTTTTGATTACCAACTCCCGGCAAATTTTGCCGAGTCCTCAAATGACCGTTCTCCGATGTCCTGGCAGGATGTCTTGCAGGCCATGCAATTTGACGGCTTCGGCAAATGGCTGACCGGAGCTGCCACTTCCCGTCAAGTCATCCGCCAGACTAGCGTCGCCAATATCGACATTATTGCCAACGACGACCAAGAGAAATGGATGGTACCGCGTTTCCTACACAGCGCGGCCGGTGCCGTTTTCCAGTTGGGTGTCCTGATCAAACAGGTTAAAGCAAATTACGACTACATTTTTATCGACACGGAAGGAACCGATGGACGGGATCATGACGGACGATCGGTACAAAATGCAGCCCTGTTGGCAGAGCCCAGCCAGGTCATATCGGTTACCAAAACGAAAATCCAGTTTGCCATGGAAGTGCTGCGAGTTGTTGATGTTTACAACAACGCGCTGAAGGAATACGCATTTGTCGGTAAAGACTGTCGCCCACCCTTGAAATTCGTTCTCAACGAGCATGATCGAAGTCTCAATATTGCGATTGAAGTTCTGCGGGAATTACAGGAGGCGTTTGCAGATAACGATAGGTTTGCTTGTGCGAGTTTGCTGCAAACCGTGATACCGCTAAAACGAAAGTTCTTTGAAAACTTCCACCGCGAGCGGATTTTTGCCCATCAATACCGTGATTCAAACCAGTACGACCGGATCAATGAGGTCATTCCGGCGCTCGCCATAGAGATTTTTCCGGAGCTGGCTGATACGTCCCATGAACCGGCAGAACAACAGGTAAATGGAGGTTGAGATGTCCGATATGCTGAATTTCGCGCGAAACGTGGCAAGTCCGGACGGAGCCACAGAATCGGTGAGGGTTATTCCTCTGGACATCAGTGAAATCGAGTGTTCCCGCTTCAACCCCCGCACCTCCCGTGGGGTGCATTATGAGAGCACCAAGGAATCAATCCGTAACACCGGACTGCAAAATATGCTGACGGTCACGAAGCGGCCCGGGGACGAACATTATTCCCTCTACTATGGCGGCAACACCCGCCTCACCATCTTGAAAGAATTGGTGAACGAAGCCCTGGCCAGCGGGGATGAAGATACGGCGAACCGGCTGCGCTTGCAGCAATGCCGTTTTGTTCCCTATACCGATGACCTCGACGTGTTGGTCAAGCACATGGCGGAGAACGAAGAGCGTTCCGGCATGACCCTGATTGATAAGGCCCGGGCGGTATTTCAGATACGGGAGATGTATCTGCAACAGAAACAGGTCGAAAGTGTCTCACAACGGGATTTGGTCAGCTTTATTCACGGTTTGGGCTGGACCCGGGTCAACCAGCAGATCATGACCGAACTCAGCTTTGCCTACCGGGAATTGCAGGATGTCATCCCATTGGCATTAGCTGCAGGCCTCGGCAAACGCAAAATTACACAGCTGCGCCTTTGGCTGCGCGATATTGAGCAGTTTGTGACCTGGCTGGAAGAAAAGGGGGTCTTGCAGCGCACTGTGCAGCGTAATGGTGAAGAGGTTTATGAGACTTACAACGCCGCCCAGGCCCGGGCGCTGTATTTCTCAGTGCTGGCGGAATTTGATACGGATTTAAGTAATGATGACCCGACCATGCCGGAGGATGTCACCGTTATCAATCGCGTGAGCGGGGACGATGAGGAAAGCGGCAATAACCGCCTTATCGATTTGGGCTCTTTCTTCGAACAATACCGTTACCGGTTGGCTGATATCCTGATGCAATATGACCCGGGACTGAATTCGGCACGTATTCATTTCGAGGTCGAGCAGATTCGCAAAACCGGCAAGGTTGGCGAAGAAGTCCCGATGGAAGAACTGTGGCGGCAAGCCCAGCAAACATCAAACATGCCACCTGCCAATTTCCCAACACCCCGCAAGCCCCGGGAAAGCAAAACCGGAGGAGAAGAAGAACCGCTCTCCGGCGAGTCCGAATCCACTGAATCAGGTTCCGAGAATAGTACTGCTCCGTCAGGAGAGGAGGCCGCAGCACCAGTACTGGCTGAAGAAGATAATACTGTAACAGCCGCAAAGCCGGACGGCACACTCACCATGCTGTCGGAACGCTACCCAAACCGGGTTCAGATGCCTTTCGGTCCTCCGGTACAGCTGCCGGACAAGAAGCTACCCTGGGATCGCTATAACGAGAGTATTGGGCAGGAGTGTAAAAAACGGCTGCGCTGTCTGCTGGATAACTACGATACCGGCGGTCTCTTGCACGAACTCATCCGGCTGGATGGGGATGCCGCCGAAACCCCTACCTTGGTCAATGCGCCCTATTTTTATCTGACACTGGATAACGGGGAGCAATTCGAACGCATGGAAAGACTGCTGACCGAAGGCAGCGAGCATGAACGTTATGCGGCTCTCTACTGCTTGCACCTCTGGCTGTTTTATCTGGAGCAGGTGTTTCATGCGGAAACTAACGACCAGCTGTCGGAAAGTGAACGTGCCACTTATGACAATCTTCGTTTACTTTGGCAGGAATACGCCCATCATTTCGCCGATTGTCAGCTGCAGTGCCGTATTGGTCTGCTTTACAGGCGTGGTAAGGACGCCATCAACCGCTTCAACCTGATCGATAAAATCATTATCGAATACCAGCTACTGCTGTGGGCAATCGAAACCCGTCCCATCGATCCACCGGAGGGAACATGAATGAGCCCTTTACTACTATTGACCGGGACATCAGCGGCAGGACCGCTTTCACCCTCCTGACGGAACTCATTCTGGCGGCGCAACAAGGCAAAGACTTCTACCGTCAGCTGGGTATCAGCCGGGAGGCATTCAACAATCTGTGTTCCCTGAATATTGCCGAGCTGTCTAGTGTGGCCCGTAACCCCATCCTGCGTCTCAGTGTTGACGAAAGGGTGCTCAATCTGGCCATTCAGGGAGTATTGGCCAGACGCAACCGGGATGATTTGTTGAAACAGGCTATGCTGCATGGAGCTTCACGCAGCGTGATGGCCCGTTACGCCAATATGTCTTACAACGCCTTCAACAAGCAACGCAATGAGCTCGGGATAGAGGAAATACGCAGTCGCCCGGTACGGCTCAGTGACCGTGAGTATGACGACCTGATTGAAGCGCATCGCTACTATGGCAGTACGCATTCCCTGCATCACAAAGGGGATCATCTGCGCTGTCTGCTTTTTTTGTCCGAACGCTGCAATATCGATATTAACCGGGTGTTCTGGTACTACTACAGCGATAACGAGCATCTCTTTACAGGGCAAAAAATCCAGACCGCGTCTCCCAACGACGCAGAGGTGACGACCTATGCTTGACCGCTTGCGCGATAACCGGCAGCTACAAGAACTGCGTTCCCTCATGCAAGGTGACAATCTGGGCCGGGAAGATCTCATCGTATTTACCGGGCGACCAAGCGTCATCATGCCAGGCGAACTGGTTTTTGACCGAGATCTTTCCGGTGATGACAAAATCTACTGGGCAGCGCTACGTTTTATTTGTTCCGAAGTGGGTGAAATCAAGCGGGTGCCGGATCAGGGCACCCTGGCCGACCGTATCGGCAAGTCGCGCCAGTCCATCAGCAATTATCAAAAAATGTTGCGGGCAACTCGTTGGATATCCGTTATTGACAAGATCGTCGTCAATAACCTGCCTACCCGCTACAGCTATGCCATCCATGATCTCAGTATCAGCATTGAAGATGCTTGCAGGTTTGACCCGGGATATATGGCGTTCATCCTGGCCGAAGCAGAGAACAAAAGTGTCGAACGTTTATATCGCTACTGTCGCCGTCTACTTATCGAACTGGATGACGAACTGCTTACCCTGCTGAATAGCGAACAGGAGGCTGTCCGTCAACGTGTCATCGAAGAAAAAGTAGCCCTCGCTGTCAAAAATCCTGGCAGCGGAGAAACGTCCGCTGTCAAAAATCCTGGCAGCGGGGAAACCTCCGCTGTCAAAAATCCTGGCAGCGGGGAAAACTCCGCTGTCAAAAATCCTAGCAGCGGAGAAACCTCCGCTGTTAAAAATCCTGGCTGCGGGGAAACCTCCGCTGTCAAATATCCTGGCAGCGGGGAAAACTCCGCTGTCAAAAATCCTGGCAGCGGAGCAGAAAGCGGAGATGTATATATAACCGCGCGCGAGCACGCACATACGCGCACGTACACGCGCGCGCCCGGTGGAATTAAAACCTTTGGTTTTAATACTTACTCCCATCCTTCGGATGGGGGGTGTGGGGGGAAGGTTGATGAAAAATTCACTTTTCTCGAAAAACCACTCTTCGCTGAACTCCTGAGCCGACTGAACCGCAAGTATGGCAAAGGCACCATGCGGACCTTGCTTGGCTTGCTGAAACGCGGCCATTACCGGTATGACGGGGTAGATTTTTGTCATTGGGCGGACGAAGAAGACGTGACGATGATGCTGGTAAGCCTTCTCGGCCAGCGGGTTAATGCGCCAGGCAAATACGTTGAAGCATTGCTCTACCGCGCCCACTGCAACGAACTCACCTACCTCGGCGACCAGCACGCGCAATTACAGGCTATCCGCAAGGAGCTGGCGGACAGGGCATTACAGGAACAGGCGGCAGCGGTGCAAATCGGTGATGGCAGCGTCCTGCTCGATGAATACAATCGCGCCTACTACGTTGCCGGAGAGTATCTGGACGGCGAAACCCTGGTCAGGGACAGCCAAACCAGCAACTTTGGGCGTATCAACGGCGGCCTGTGGCACGGACGCAGTATGAAAGAAGCCAAATTGGCGATTGTGCAAGGCAAACTACGGGTAGCGGATGATGCGACTACACAGCGTATTGCAGCAACATACCAGCGTAAACGGGCGGAAGAAGATGCAGCCACGGAAGCGTTCTACCGCAACCTGCACGCAAACACGGGTAAATCGACATGAACGGTGGATTGTTGTGCAGCGGCAAAGAAAATGACGTTGGTTCTTACAGTGGCGACACCCCGGGTGTAACTTTTCCCGGCACCGGTTTCGCAGCTGATACCCGGGGTATCAAAACCAGCACCGACTTCGCGGCTGATACCCGGGGTATCAAAACCAGCACCGACTTCTCAGCTGACACCCGGGGTATCAAAACCAGCACCGACTTCTCAGCTGACACCCGGGGTGTCAAAACCAACACCGACTTCGCGGCTGATACCCGGGGTATCAAAACCAGCACCGACTTCTCAGCTGACACCCGGGGTATCAAAACCAGCACCGACTTCTCAGCTGACACCCGGGGTGTCAAAACCAACACCGACTTCTCGGCTGACACCCGGGGTGTCAAAACTGGCACCGACTTCTCAGCTGACACCCGGGGTG
>ERZ772772.431-NODE-431-length-25725-cov-3.486482_pt1 | contig 25725 bp, 24 predicted proteins | sample MGYA00511484_ERZ772772 | MGnify/ENA primary metagenome ERZ772772 (study PRJEB29015, sample SAMEA2737913) | human oral metagenome | biome: human oral; feature: human-associated habitat; material: dental | place: China | collected 2088 ... | reverse complement strand
GATTCTCTCTTGTCATGTTGATTTCATTGAGAAAGTTGTGGGGAATCACAAGCCGGACGGCGACGAGAACAAATATCCTGATCGCGACGGGTCTGCATTGAATCAGTTCGCGGGATCCCCAGCCTCGACACTCGGCTGTAACTCCACCTCCGAATCCCCTGTGATATAGGTGCATGAAAGCGATACTTCTCCAGATGCCATGACGATGTTCAGATATCCGATACCGGTATTCTTGTGGTAATCGCCAGACCGGTTTCTGGCTATACCAGCCGCCTTTGCAACCTTTTTTGGCGTTTTACCGGGGAACCGAACTTCCACTGACATGCCGTCCTCATCCCCGGAAGAAGCAATGGTAGTGGGTTTCAACCCAAGCACAGTGATATCCCCCGACAGAGGGACGGGGGTCCCGTCCATCTTGTACTTTTCTGTATTTTGCAGATAGGCATTAAGCTCTTCCATGGACTCCGGGTTATTGCACTTGATGGCATTCTGAATTAAAAGGCTCGCACGTTTGTCCTGTGATGACTGCTTCCTCTGCATTTTGGCGGTTTTTCCTTCCACGTCTGCCGGCGCCCCGGGGGAAGCTTCATCTGAAGAATGCCCGTTTCGGGTCGATGCTGAACGCTTGTTCTTCGGCTCTTCGCTTGAGTCGTAACCCGTTATCCAGAGATTCATTGTCTGGGTCGCCTTCCAGCCCGTTTCGGCAAAAAACTGGATCATGAAATTACTCGACCCTACACCGTCCAGCCCCACGGGCGAATCCTGCTGGTCCGGCTCCGCCAGCATGGGAGGTAACGGTCCTGTCGTTCTTTTGTAGCCGGTGTGCTGCCCGGCGGGAACCTGAAGCATGTATGTCTGGATAGCCGGCGCAAACGTCATGGCCATGCCAAGGCTGCTTTTCCAGCACACTTTGAATGGATCAACCTGTTGGGATTTTTTGCCACTCCACCAGATGCGAGCCTTTGCAACCCAGCATCCATCGCCTGAGCCGCCAGACCCCCCATTCTGCATGCGCTGCCTGAAGTGGTTGGTCGAGAATGACCAATCGACAATCGTCAATGCCACTGCCGGGTATTGACCGAGCCCCTGACCATCCCAGGGATGTTTGCGCCACAGATTTGCAAGAGGCGTTTCGCTGATCATGGGGGCATCAGTCCAACGGGGATCGAACAGCGCGACTTCCCCGGAATCGTTGCCATTTGCCGATGTTTGCCGGGTGGAAGACCCTCCTGCCGCTGTCTGCGCAGCTTGTCTCCCATCCTGCATGGCAGTGCCGGTGGACTTACCACCACGCGAATCTGCTTCCTCACCCTTGAGCAGTCCTGCAAGCGGATTTGGAATGGAGATGTGGGTTTTTCCATCCTCCTTCTTCTGCATGGTGATACACGCCCCCAGTGGCAGAGCAATCATCACCCCCGCAAACATCCTGCCCCACTTTCCTGACATCACCGCCTCCCTGTCCGCACTTTCATGATGTTGTTTGTTGCTGACCACATTGTAGCTTATTTGATGAATATGGTCCGTTTGCCGAAGATTTTTTTCCGTTGTTTCAGCACGAAATGCGCGAAACCGTGCACAACTGCCAGGCCGTCACGCATCCGGCGTCAGCGCAATTCATCCGTGTCAGTGAAAACCCTGATGCAAAGGCGCAACGGGTTGCATGGATTACGGATCAGGAGCCGGGTGATGGCGTGTTGCCGCTCTCATGGGTACGCCCACGCAACAGGCTCATGATGTTCTCTATGGCCTTTTTGATACGTTCTGCCATTTCCTTCATCCGGGTCTCGTGGGACGCTTCTCCCTCTTTGGCAGGCACCTGTTTTGCCATGGACAGCATCTTTTCGGCGCCCCGTTCCTGATACTGCCGCAGGTCCTTCAGTTCTTCCGTACCATGCCCTCTGCCATCCTCTTCTGCAATCCTTTTCATGATCGACTCATGATTGGGAATCCACTTGTCCAGTGCACTGTCGGCCATCTCACGCGCATGCTGCGCCTCTTCCGGTGTGGTTGCCCTGTTCATGGCAAGCAACGATTCCTGATACTCGATCTGCTGCAGTTTGGCATCCCGAATGGCGCTGAAAATCTCCGGGTGTTCACCATCGTAGCGGGTGGCCTCCCTGATCGCGCCAGCCGTCCCGGTAGAGATGGGCGTTGCGCTGTCAAAGGCGTCGGCCGGGTTATCCTGGCTGTCACGCACGGGCAGGCGTGACTTCGCCTTTTCCATGATAGACGACATCTCATCATTCCGTCTTTGCTCGGTCGACAGATATCTGCTTCTGTCCTCCGGCCCCATGGACAACGGGGCGAGATGCTGTTCAGAAAACGAGGCATCACCCTCGGCAAACCCCGACAGGATCAGGTCCTGAATCTTTCTGTTGAGCCGGTATTCGGGTTTGGCATCGACCATGTCGGAGTATTCCCCCAGCAGGTGCTCGGCCCTGCCGCCCGTTCTCATCTCCCTTATGGCTTCCTCCATGGTCATGTCCTGAGATGCGGCGAAGTCACCCAGGCGGGAGCGAAATCTGTCCTCATACTGGCGGTTTTCATCTGCCAGACTGGCGTATGCCCGGTTCATTCTCCGCATCTGCTCCACGTTCTCGCTGGCACGCGTCAGCGCATCATCGGATCCGGATAGCGCCAGCGGGCTCGTGTATGAGCGTTCCGTTGCCGTAGCAGAGACTGTGGGGCTTTTCGATGTGTGGGCACCTTGTTGCGAGGCACCAGACGGCGGTGCACCGGACGCGGTGTCCTGCCGGGGCCTGGCTGTAGCATGGAACTCCATGCCGGCATGTTGGGCGTGGGCCTGCTCTGCATCGGCTCTTTGCCTGAGCACGGCGGCAGCGGCCCTGGCAGCCACGACGGGGGCGCCAAGAACCTTAGCCGTTGCAAAGCCGACCGTTCCCATGAGGGTCCCGATACTGCCGGCAACGGCACTGATGCCCGCACCTGCATCCGCGACGCCCTGTGAAACCGGCTGCTGGCCCGGGACGCCCCGGGGTACCATCTGCGGGGAGGGTTGCTGTACCTGGGCGTTTTGCCGGGGCGGCTCCTGTCGGGGTTGTGCGTGCATGCCCCGGCCTTCCTGGTTGAGCTGGGCAACAATCCGTTGCAGGCTGAGCAATGTACCCGGTTCATCAGCCTGCTCACGCATCTCCTGCAGTATGTGCTCGACTTCTTCCTCCGACAACCCCTTTCCGAGAAGCTCGTCGCGTACGATGTCTTCGTCAGGCATCCCTGGCTGCGCGGATGATTCACTGGTCTGCTCCAGTTCCTCATCAGGAACGCGGATTTCTGCTGACTCTCCAGCGTGAACCCCGTCTTCTGGCGCTGCCTGACCGGGCAAGTCCATTCCTGCTTCAGCACCGGCGGCTGGTTCCTGATGTGATGCATCTGCTGAGGGCGTTCTGCCGACGGCATCACCGGTTTGGTCCGACACGCCAGTATCCAGGTCTGGAATTTCATCATGCGTCATCTCTGTGGGGTCTGCAGGTCCATTCACGCCAGTTTCTGCGTCATTGTCCTGTTCTTCCTCACCCACAAGAGGCGCTGCAGTATGTGGCGGAATTTTTGGTTCGTCTCTGTCAGCCATGATCAGCCCCCTTCACTGGATTTGCGACTGCTTGCTGGTCGATGCCGCTCGGTTGCGGGCCGCATCTACCTGGGTGCGTGTGTTCTTCAGCTTCTGCACGGTATAGGTTGCGAGCAGGGTTTCGATCCGCTCCTTTTTTCTGTCGATGGCTTCCTGCATGTAGTTCACAATGGCGATGGTTCTCAGGTACTCCACCATCAGGCCACGCAGGGAGAGCTTGCGGATTTCCTGGTCCCAGGCCGGGTTGCCAAAGCGTTTGCTCGCCTCTGTCTTGAGCATTTCGTTGGCAGACATGGCGTCATATTCACCTATTGGCGGCAGAGGCGGCATGCCATGGGTCTCGCCATCTTTCATGCCTTCCTCGGTGCTCTGCCCGGCCGCACGGGCCTGGGCGGCATCTGCAGCGGCAGCCATTGCCTGGGCGGAATCCACGCCCTCGCCAGCCGCAGCCCCATTGAACAGAATGTCGTGTTGCGCCTTGGTATCGGCCCCCAGCGTCTGGACATCCTCCGGATGGCCATCACTGATCGGAAACGTGTCGCAGAAGTAGGGGGCTGGATCCGTTCGCCATCCCAGTCTGTTTCGCCTGAAGGCGTACTGCAGCTGATCCGGCCTGAACGGGCTGTTGCTGCGGTTATCTGCCTTGCCCTGAAACGAAGCGGCCCGGGCCGCCTGCTGGTCCGCACTGCCATAGCTCAGGTGCAGATGCTTGACCATGGGCTCGCTTGGCGTGTTGCCCGACACCCCCACCTGCTGCCCGGCCTGCACCCGCATGCCTACCCTGATCTTCGGATCGAGCCCTCCCAGATGGTAATAGGCAACCACATCGCCATTGTCCCGCTTGATCAGCACGGCCGTGCCCGCCGTTTTCATGTCACCGGCATGGGTGACGAGCCCGTCGGTTGTTGCATATACCGGTTTGGACATGGCGTTTGTGGAGAAATCCAGTCCGTCATGCACATGTGGCCGGGTGTTTGCACTGCCAAAGTTGCCACTCTCCCCGGGCCGCAGTTTGCCGAATCTGCCAGACACCACTTTTTTGTCGGTCGGCGCAACCATGCATGTCTGCGCATGCGCCGCTGTTGTCTCCAGCAGCACGGTTATGGCAATCAGAACACGGGCAGCGCGCAGCATGTTCATTCTATGTCAGCCTGCCTGCGCTGCGAGTTGGTCCGCCCGGCGTTGGCCTTTGTTACCTCCTCCGTTCCGTTCGATTGCGCCTCGTTGGCTACCAGTGCGGCCAGCATGGCCTCCATGCGCTCCTTCTGCTGGTATTCCCTGAGCATGATGGCCAGCTTGAACCCCTGCGCCCGCAGAAGTTCGATCATCAGACCGTGCTCGTTCTGCCCGCGCAGCATGGCCGACCATTTCTGGTGCTCCGGAGAGTTTCCCGAGTAACGCTTGACTTCTTCTTCGAACATCGCGGCCACCGATTTTGCTTCGCCCGTTTCCGTTCCAGCCGATCCGGAGTGCTCCAGCTCGATGGCCTTGAGGGAGTTGATGGCAGGTGACGTCAGCGCATCCTTGCGTGCCTTGGCCAGCACATAGGCATCGGTGGCAGCGCTTTTCTGGGCTCCCTTGGGTACGACATTATCAGGCAGCCCAACCATGTTGTTGATCACGCCCTTCTTTGCCTCGTTGACGGGATCGTCGTTGCCGCTGGACTCGAAAAGCGTTGCCACATCCACCGCAGCGCCGGGAAAGCCGCCAACGGTGTCGCAGAAGCCCGCGTCCACCTGGTCCTGTGTGCAGAATTTCCGGTTCATGTCCAGCAGTTCCCGTCGTGCCTTCACGGGGCTCCGGTAATTCCCCGGTCCGGCCAGAACTTCCTGGGTCACGGCCTCTGCACGCGCTGCGTCCATGTCCACCTGGCGCACGGCCAGCGCCTGCCGAAATGCCGTCTGATCGCAGGGGTTGTACCCCTGTCCATAGGCTACGCCATAATCGAACGCTGCCCGGGACTCACGCCGCTTGATGTTGATCGCCTGTCTGGCGTTGGCCACGGTCTGGGCCGTGATCCTGGTGGCATCGGCAATTTGCTTGCCGGAATACGCCCGCTGTTTGGCCATGGTGATCAGCGACTGGTCCGTAATCAGCGAGTTTGCCCGCAGCTTCATGGAAAGGCCGAAGTCCATGAGGTCGAAATGCTGGCTGCGCAGCCTGTTGAACCACGAGAAGATTCCCTCATGCGGGATTCTCTCGTAGGTCGGGTAGCACTCAAGCGCCATTGCAGGTGCGGCTACATTCAGGACCCCAGTGGCAATACAGACAGCAATACGTTTTCTCATTCTATTTCCGATGCCTTCTGGTTCGCGGATGCCCGGCCGCCGGCCATGCCGGCATGCCTTCTGTTGCCCTTCGTGACGGCCAGTGACAGCGCAGCCAGACTGGCTTCCATGCGCAGCTCCCGCTCGTAGTTCTTGTAGCGCATCCAGTTCTCCAGTGCTGCCATGCGGTTGGCTTCGGCCAGCAGACCACGCATGCGCTGCATGGCCATGCGTTGCGCCCATTCCCTGCCGCGCTCACCGCCGAAATACTGGTTGACGGCATCCTTCATCAGCTCATTGGGCGATTTGCCGTTCAGTTCCTTCGTGCGTGTGTTGTCTGCGTCGATTTTTGAGAAGCTGAGCGCGGGGCTGGACATCAGCGAATCCTTGTGGCTCTTGTCCAGAAAATACTGTTCTCCTGCCGCGGTGCGACCGGCCCGCTTTTCCGTTTTCTGGTCAGGCTCGCCCAATACGTGATCGATGTACGCCTTGCGCGCTTCCGCCTTCAGGCTGTCTTCCTCCGCCGGCTCGAAGAGCAGCGCAGCATTGACATCCCCTCCGGGCACTTCGCTTTGTGTGCACACGCCTGACGCCGCTTCCGATGCGCTGCAAAACTTTTCCTTGTGCTTTCTGAGGCGATCCTGCATGACCTTTGTACGGGAGGCAACGAGTTTGCCGGGAGCGGCGTCTGCATCCGCAACCGTGCGCCTTGCACGCTGGCGGGCCATATCGAAACCCATGTCCATGGACTCCACCCGATAGGCGGTACCACATGGATCATAACCCTGGCCCGTGAGCCAGTGCACATCAGCGGTGGCGTCGGCCATGTCATCGGCAATTTCCTGGTTCTGCATGACATCGACAAGCGCCTGCCCGGAACGTACGATCGAATCCACGACATTCTTCGATGACGCTGCGTCCTGGGCCGTTGCTATCTTGATGTACGACCGGATGTTTGCCTGGGCCTGGTCCATCTGCAGGCCGAAAGAATTCAGAAACCCAACGAGCTGGCTTCTCAGTTGTGATGAATACTCAATGACCCGTATGATGACGTCCCTCAATGCTTCGAATCCGTACATGGACTGTGCCGATACGGTAGCTGCGCTGCAGATCAGCAGGACAGTCATAAACGCCGCAATGGTTCTCTTCATGTCATTCCCCCGTCATGACGGGAGACCGGCGGCTGGCGGCCTGTCCGACGTAGGTTCCGGCAACCAGTGACGAAACCGCTGTCTGGGCCAGCGACGTCAGCCGGTTGCGATCACACGCAGCCCCTTCACACTCGATCACCTCGTCCCCCGGCCCGGCACTGGCCAGCTCGGCATAATCGTAGGCGGCGTTCTCTGCTTCCGGTGACAGCGTTTCGGACGAGTATGCCGCCGCATAGTTCCTGTTCCAGCCCTGCATGCCATTGCCTCTGAGTTCGCAGATTCCCTGTTTGGCCTCGGACACGGTGCAATACTCACTTTTCAGTTTTTCCCTGATCTGGCGACTGGTTTGCGCGCCGCTGCGCTGGCGGCTGTCGGCAAAGCTCTGCATCAGTTTGGCGGCATCCAGCGTAGCCTGTTGCCGTGCACGCATTTCAAGGTCGGCGTGCTCCAGTGCGACACAGCCAATGGACTGCGGCTGCCCGGTTGCCGCACCATGGTCGCGAATGGCATCGGTCAGGCGTTCCTGCTTGCGGATGAGGTCGAACGCGTCGGCAAGCTGCTGATTCGACTTCTTCTGCGTCTCGACCTGCCGGTCGGCGCTTACCCGCGTCTGGTTGGCCACCAGCTTCCAGTATGTGCCCTCCGACAGCATTGCCCTTATGGATTCGATGACGGTATGCCAGCTGGTTTGCGCATTGACCAGGGAGCTGGCTCCAAGAATGGCCACGCCAAGGGCAGCTCCGGCTGCTGCCTGTAGGGTTCTGCGTCCGTTGTCCTTCATGATCACTGCCGCCGGTTGAACAGGTTCTGGAACCGCCCGAACATCGAGTCGGACTCTTCTTCCCCGGACTGCTCAGGCTGCTGGTCAGCCCTGTCGTACTGCTCCGGCTCTGGCGTCGCGGGCGTGGTACCAGTCTGCGCGGCCGCATCCGGTTCGGCGCCATGGTTGCCATTTTGATCGTTCTGATGCCTCTCCTGAATCTGCCTTTGCGTGTCGTAGAGCCTGTCATTGAACTGTTCCTGGGCACGGTTCATGGCATCGGTAACACTTTTCGTCACGTTGTCCGGAACCTTGCCGTCCTCGAGGCTTACGCCACCACTGCCTTCACCAGAGGACACCCCCTTCGTGCGAAGGGACTTCTGCTGCGCGCCGTTCTGTTCCTGCTGCGCGTTGTTCTGGTTCTGCTGACGGTTCATGAACTCCTGAACGCTGCCTGGCACCTCCTCGTTCTGCTGCTGCAGTTGCGGCGGCACCTCGGGGTTGGCGAGATTCTGTGGCAGTGTTGCGGGTGGGACATTGACGGCGTTGCGGTTCACCTCATAGGTGCCCGTGCGCTCTGGTCGGGCATCCCGGTAGACATTGCCCAGCTCCGGATCCAGCCCCTGCATGCCTTCGCGGATCATGCCGTTGGTCAATCCATTGAGGTCTGCTATCTGGTTGACATCTTCGATAGTGCGATTGACCGGTGTCATGACCCGAGTGCCCAGATTGCGCGCCGTCGAGCATACTTTTCGTTTTGCCCATTTGCCCAATGCATCCCGCACACGCCCCCAGATCGCATCGACGCTAGGGATATGGTCGGACAGGTCGACCATCTCGCCCAGGTCACCGAAGCAGTCGCTGTCGTTGAACATGGCGTCCGTATCGATGGCCGTGGCTGCAATGCGCGTATGCACCCGCACTGCCTCGTTGATGGCGTAGCCGATGGTTCCGGGCGTGCGCCCTTCGGCGCAGTTGGCGGCGGCGTCCCGGTAGGCGCCCGCTATATCCGGGTCGTCGGCAGCTGCCGCTCCCGCGCCCATATGAACAACCAGCAACACCCCCGCCAGCCCTGCAAACACCAAACGCCGTTTGCAGTGATGCCTGCCCGTGAATACTTCATGAGCCATCCCTTTCCCCTTCATCGACCGACAGGTTCATGATCCGTTCGATCTCCCCAAGCCGCTCCCGCGAAAACACCCTGGCCAGAACCCCGGCCCTCTCCAGCGCCACCAGCCGTCTCTGCATGACCAGCTTCTCGAGAAGCACGGGATCATTTTCAAAATCTTCGCCGGCAAGCTGCATGGCGGCCAGCGCCTGCGGATTGTGCCGGGTGATGTAGTCGGTCACGTAGACAGAGCGGCTGGTTGTGAGATGCGCGAGGACTCGCACCAGTTCCCCGGGGGCATGATCCAGCACTTCGATGTTCTGCTGAATGGCAGACCCCAGCCGGGCAAGCGTCCAGGCCACATCTGCTGCGTGTGCATCTTCGGTGTGTTCGTGATCAAACGCCCAGCTGTCAACGGCATCCATCCCGGCCAGATAATTCAGGCCGGCCTTGCTGCCCAGCAGCGCGGAAAAATGCAGCGACACGGACTGTCTGCGCAGGTCAATGTCATCCCGAGACTGATCGTTCATGCGTCATGCAGCCCATTTATCCGGTTCACGCCTGTATTGTCGTGCAATTCATGCCCGCATTCAAGGTTTTGCCTGATTTGCTGGCGTGCCTTTTCCGGCAGTCAGGTCATTGCATCGGCATACGATCCCTGAAAAATGCAAATGTGTAAATAACAAAGGAATGCGCGACAAGGACTGATGCAATTGCGTTACCTGCTCAACAGGATACGTGGTCATAACCACAGGCATACTAAAGGTCTGTGTAATCAGGTAACTTCCGGGCGGGTGATCAACCATGCAAATGCCATTGAACCCCTGTGATGGTCTCGATGACTGCGTTCGTGAAGAGACATCCATCGGCCTGCTCAGGTCGGTGTTCGGGTCGACCATCGACAACCTGATCAGCGGAAATGACCCGGCGGGTGCAGCCGGGCAAACGGAGATTCTGCCGGCCATGCTCGGCTACTTCAACGGGGGTCTTGCCATTGTTGGCGGGCTGCTGCTGCTGGGGATCATGACCATAGGGGTGGCCAACAGTGCCAACGATGGAGAGGTGTTTGGCAGGAACTGGAACCCGACGTGGACCGTTGCGCGGATGGTGGCGGGCATGGGGATGCTGCTGCCGACGACGGCGGGTTTCAGTTTTGCGCAGGTGTTCGTGCTGATGGTGGCGCTGTGGGGTGTGGGGCTGGCCAATGGGGTGTACAAGGTTGGTATAGAGATGGGGATTCTTGCGCCGGAGAGTGCGGTGCAGGGTATCAATCACCCGGGGTCCTTCTATGGGATGCGCTCGTTTGCGCAGAAGTACGTGATGTCGGCGTACTGTGCAAGGGCGGCCAATGAGGTGTTTGGGGAGCACGGAGGGGCGTCGAATATTCCCAAGGTGGGCATCAATCGCGATACCAGGGATCGCCGCGTCGATCTTGGCAACAGCCGATACGATGTCTATGAATTCAAGGATCGCAACAAGGAAAGCGATCTTGCGGGACTGGAGCCGATCTGCGGGGAGTTGCGGATAGCGGCCCAGCCGCCTGAAGCGACGGATCAGGGGGACAATGGCAACGCCCAGGCTTCGCGCACACTGGCGCGGATAGGTCGTGAGACCTACACCATCAAGCGTTCGGCAATCAGGACACTGATGGGAGATCTTGACAAGTGGGTTGAGAGCTGGCCTTACGATGCGGATCAGGATGGCTGGAGTGATGTGAAAAGCAGCCGTTTCAACGAGATTGTGCGCGCAGCGGATGCGAAGGTTGTGGCGGCGTTGCGTGGTCAGGGCCAGAATGCGGAGGGTCAGATGGACGGAGTGATCCAGCAGGTGGTTGAGGACGTCACGCGAAGTGGCTGGGCGGAGGCGGGAACCTGGTTTCAGAAAATTGGTCATATCCGGATGTCGCTGATCAACACGACGGCGGCGTCGGTTGCAACCATAGAGCCCTCTTTCAGGGCAGTGACCGACAAGGATGATGCGCGGCAGGAGCTGTTCGAGCGGACGGTGAATCTGGGCAGCAAGACGCTGATCAAGGCGTTTCGCAGGGATGGGGAAGAGATCGGTGATGCGAACCCCACGCCGGCCAGGTTCGACAATCTGTTCCAGGACATCGGCACGGACGGCGGCAGGGCGCCGGACATCACGGGCTTCAAGTCGATGCTGACGGACAAGCTGAACTCGACGTCGAACCGGTGGATTCAGGAGGTCACGAGCATCGTGACGGGGGCCAATGGGGGAGGAAACTCGCCGGCGGCGCAGCAGGCCAGGCAGGCGGCGGAGGTGACGTGTGGGGAGAACAACCGCATCGGTGGTGCGATCAACCGGATGAAGTGCGTGGGGGACATGGTTACGGCAGCAAGATCGCAGCTGTACATTCTGGATGCGGATCTCAAGAGCGAGTTTTCGCTGCTTCGCGGCGTGACGGGCGCACTTTCTTCCATTCCCGTCGTGGGAGGCGTCTCGAAGGTGGCGGATGTGGTGTGGGACTGGTTTCTGGCGTTTCCGGCGATGCACATAGCGCGGCTTGGGAAGTTCATGGAGCCGGTGTCGTTCATGTTTGCGGTGGTGCTGCCGTCGCTGCCGATGATGATTTTCATGGTGGTGATCGTGGGCTGGCTGCTGGGTGTGCTGCAGACGATTCTGGCGATACCGCTGTGGGCGCTTTTGCACATGACGCCGGAGCCGACGTTCGTGGGCAGCCAGCGGCAGGGATATCTGCTGCTGCTGTCGCTGTTTGCGCGGCCGGCGCTGGCGGTGATCGGGCTTTTCGCGGCGATACTGATTTCGGACCCGTTGGTGACGTTTGTGGTCAATGGCTTTTTTGCCATTCGTGGAGCCATCGATGGCGGGATGGGGGACAACATCGTGCTGTACTACCTGTCGGCGGTGCCGCAGTTCCTGATGTGGATGCTGGCGCTGAGCATACTGCTGGTGGTGGTACTGCACATGTGCTTTGCGCTGCCGCAGACGCTGCCCGGAGCGGTGCTGCAGTGGATAGGTGCGGGTGTGACGGACCTGGGCGAGAGTGGAGCGATGGGCAAGATTCAGGGGGGGCTGGCATCGACCAGTCTGCCAGTGGACAGGAGCCGGGAGGAGGCGAAGAAGGAAAGGGCGCAGCTGCAGCGTGATGAAAGGCTTGCCAGGATGATCAAGGGGGCGAAAGGCGGTGGCAGCGGCAGCAGTGGGAGCAACAAGGGGGCGTCTGACAAGGTACAGACCATGTCGGGGGACCAAGGGATTGTGGGAGAAAGGAAAAATTCATCCTGAAAATACCTGAAACAAAGGTGCGCTTTTCGGTGGCATCAGGCTGCTCACTGTTACTTCCTTAAATGCCTTCCGTGTCTGGTTGTATTATTCCTCTAGTTATGGATATGGATATCTTGCCTATCCATCAGGCACTTATTCCGATCTATAGATAAAAATAGGATGTCGCATGCATCAAAGGATTAATAGATCAATCAAAGTGATCTAATGATAAATTCCAACATCTTTGGCGAGTTGTCTATGAAAGAAGAATTCAAGTGAGGGGGCGTGCTGATAATTCCTCTGCGAATAGAATCTCGGACCTCGCTATGATAGCTTCTCGCAAAAACCTTACGTATATGTGTCGCAGCCTTCGGGTTCTCTTTGATCAGCACTTCAACAGCCACTCGGAGTGCGTTTAATACGACGGTAAGTCTATTATAATCATTTCTTTCCTGGTTAAAATCAGCCCTGAGCTGATCAATAATGGCATTAGCCTCATTCCATGCAATATCCGCCCCGATGCCGATGCCGCTGATCAGCCCTTCGTCGTTTCCGACGGATATCCCGGAGGAATAGCCATTGGAATAGCCTTCCTGCCGGCCGATTTCAATGCCACGGTTCCTGCCCCGGGCCTCGTATGCCCACGGATCCATCTCCAGCCCGAGTCCGTAGGTGCCGCTCAGGTTGAGCTTGCCGCCAGCGTTGTTTGACCCATTCATGATGTGGTTCTCCCTTGTTCATGACACGCTTGCTGGCAGCCAATGCCCGTGCTGCAGGCGCACCATCGTGTCGAGCTTAACTTATCACCATCGGTCCAGTCGCGTCAATGGAACGCGGTCATAACGCAAGAACCGCACAGGGAGTGCGGTTCTTGCGTTATGTAACAAGTGTTGCTATAAGTTTCCGGAGCCAGTTCTTTCGCGGAGCGGTTTTTGGCGCGCGACTGATTTTTCACCCCGTCGCTGTGCTTAATAAAAAAATATTGGCAATAACCGGTGTGCTCTGACAGGTTTTGTAAATGGCGAAACTGCCTTTCTCTGGAGCGGTCCTGTTCGTTGCTGTTTCTGACTGGGCCGCCATACAATAAGGTACAGGGTTTTTTATGGGCGTAATCGAATGCGTACCTCATGCTTTTTTCCAGATGCGCGGCCTTTCAGGGTTGCTGTTTCGGTTGCACTGGCGCTGTCTGGTGTCAGTGCATTTGGCAGTACGGCATCTACACCCCTGTTCCAGGCCCCATCCAGCGGGGTGGGTCTGAAGGCATCTTCCCAGTCCCGTCAGGGCAACAACGCACTCAGTGGTATGGTTCCGCTTTTCAGCACGAACCAGACAGGCGGGCAGGCTGACGGTAACACGGAGACAAATGGATCTGGCCTCGATCTTGCAGGGGGCGGCGTGGGACTTCGTCCCGTTTTTGCCGGTCAGCTGGGGGATGGCAAGACACTGGTTCTCTTTCAGAACCGTGAAGGGCAGTTCTTTGCCAGTGTCGTACCGCTTTTCAACCAGGCGCAGCTGCAGAGTCAGATGAATAGTGGGGCAGGGCAGGTGTCTGCGCAGACGGGGAATGGGTCTTCCGGACAGGCTGCGCAAATTGCAAATGGGGGTTCTTCCAGCCGGCAGACAGAAGGTGCCACTTCTGCTCACGCCAGTACCGGTGCGCAGTCTGCTGGTGCTGACCAGGAGACCAGTTCCACGGGGGAGGAGGAACGAAGCGCCGGCGCGACGCAGCAAACCGGTGTGAATGACCAGTCACGGCGTTCGTCGGGCAGCTCCGGCAGGGAAGAAGACACGTCCACGGTGTCCGAGGGCAGCGGTGCTCAGGGCGACCGGGGCTCTGGGGATTCCGGCAGCAGCCATGCGTCCGACACCGCGTCCGGTACTTCCACCCCGGCTTCAGCGTCCGGGCAGACGGCAGGGCGTCCCGCCGCCTCGTCCTACATGGGGGTGACCGATGCCCCAGCGGACGATACTGCATCCACCTCGTCCAGTGACGGTGAATCCACGTCGGTTGCACAAAACGATTCTGCAGATACCGGTTCGTCGGATTCATCCGGTGGGGAATCATCTGCTTCGGAGTCCTCGTCCCGGGGCAGTGACCGCACATCTTCCGGCAGCCATGCCAGCGGCAGTACGTCCGGCAGCAGTGCGTCCGGTAGTGGCACGTCCGACAGTGGTACGTCTGACAGTGGTACGTCTGACAGCGCCGGGCATGCCGACTCCTCGTCCGGTACGGGTGGTGCTTCCAGACCGCTCTATACGCCTACGACATCGCCTTCGTTCGGCAGTGGCAACACGTCAGGTGATGATGCGACGGATGCCGGGCAGGGTGGTGAAACCTCGTCTGGTTCATCCGATGATGCCAATGGACAGGACGGTAGTACGTCTGGCAGCAGTGTCGGGAGTGATGACAGCGGCTCGTCGTCGGGTAGTTTCAGCAGCGAGAGTGGCAGCTCGACCGACGGAGAGTTGCCGGCAGGGACCACCAGCAACGTTCTGGACAAGGTCGAGAGCGCGATGAACGAATCTGGAGACAAATTCGAACAGACGCTGGGTGATCTCCATGACAATTACGACCAGTACAGCAAACCGGATCCAGCCGGGGATTCCGTCTGCGCCACCCCCGACGCAATGATCAAGCACCAGACCGAAAGCCAGGGCTATCTGGCCAACGTCAATCCGTCGTGGACGTGGTCGCACGCGGGGCACGCCAACAGTGCCCTGGGCGGGTGGGATCACTGGCCGGCCGATGAGCGGGGGCACCTGACGGAGTTCAAGGATGTGCCGGGCAAATGGAACCGGCTGATGCCGTGGTTCGTCATATCCCGTGTGTCGGGAAGCCATGTGGCTGCGGATATCGAGGTGCGCAACATGGCGGTGTACTGGTTCCCGAAAAAGGACAAGCAGTGGCACCTGCTGGCGGCCAATCTGCAGCCCGATGCGGCCATCTGCACGCCAGATGACGTCAACATGTCCCGCTGCAAGTCGACTTTCTCCGGCAAGGCAACGACGGGCACGCAGAATGCCATTCATGGCTGGTTCACGCATGTGGAAGTGCCGGATGGTGCACAGGCCATTTCGGTGGCGGTGGAGGCCAGGCTCGTGAAGGGAGGGCCTGCGCTGATGACGGTGGCGGGTGATTATTATCCGCCCGACACCGTCAGTCTGGGGGGCAAGTTCGTGCCCGGGGCTGCTGCTTCGGCGCCGCAGCGCCTGAAGGACAATGGGGAATGGACCGTCGTGACGATGACGACACTGACCGACCAGACCAAGGACGATACGGGTATTTCGCGCGACATGCTGATGAAGCGCTCGCCGCAGTGCAAGAATCCGGCGCGTTACTATCGTCCATGACAGGAAAGGCGGGCACGGATTCCATGAAATATGGCATCATTGAAACCTGCCCCCAGAGGAGTGATGAATCATGAAACCGGAACACGATCAGCCAGCGGCTTCTGACAATCGCAAACTGGTCGATGACATCTACGAGCGTGAAAACCAGGAGCAGGCTGAGCTGCTGAGGGTCTACAGAAGGCTTTATGACATGAAGGAGCCCGATGGTAAGGACGAAGGCCTGCAGTTTGGGGTGTTGCGGCCGTCCGAGGCGCTGAATGCGCATCGGGAGGAGGTGCGGGAGGTCATTGCCGGCTACGACGTGGTCAATCCACGTGTCTTTGGTTCCGTGCTCAGGGGAACGGATACGGTCCAGAGTGACCTGAATATCCTGGTCGAGCCCGGCCTGAATGCTTCGCTGCTGGATATTGCGGAGATGCAGGCCAGGCTGAAGTGTGTGCTGAATGTGCGGGTCGATGTGGTAACGCCCAATGCATTGCCCGAATCCTGCAGGGATGACGTGCTGAACAATGCGGAGCCGGTATGAACAGGGAAGAAAAATCACTTCGTATTGCCGACTGTCTGGAGCAGATGCTCGAGTCCATCAGGCGCATAGAGAAGTACACGGAGGATGTGTACCGGGAGGATTTTCTGCGCGACCAGCTCGTTCAGGACGGCGTGCTCATGCAGTTCTGTGTGCTGGGAGAGGTGTCAAAAAACGTCATGCGCGTGGACAGCGAATTTGCTGAAGAAAACGCGCATGTGCCATGGGCGGCGATGTACGAGTTCAGAAACAGAATTGCCCATGGGTTTCACTCCGTGGACCTGGAGATGGTGTGGGAGGTGGCTACCGTCGAACTCGAAGGGGTGCATGATGCGATAGGCGAGCTGCGTGCTTCTCTTTCCATCTCGATCAGCAGTCGTGATGAATCGACATACGACATGGGCTGGTGAAGGCCAGCCCCTGATTCCCCTCGAGCGGTTGATAACACCCGTCAAATGCAGGGTGCCTCCTGACGGAGGCACGGTTTTGTCGGCTGCTCCTATTTGAATTCCACTTCGACCCGCCGGTTGGCCAGGCGTCCCGGCGCAGTTTCATTGGTTGCCACGTAGCCGTCGGCCCGGCCTTCCGTGCTGATCTTGTCCCTGTCGATATCGTGTTTGACCAGAAAGCGCTTGACGGCCAGCGCGCGACGCTTCGATATGTACTGTCTGGAAGCCTTGTTGCCCTTGTTGTCGGTATAGCCGATGATGCTGATTTTCTGCGCTGAGCGCGCTGCAGACACCAGCTCGTCAGCCATGGCGGGGTGGGGCAGGAATCGGGCGCTGCTGGCGGCAAACGGCAGAATCATTCTGTCCGGGTGCCGGGCATCGCTGGCAGCGGTATCTGCCTTCTGGCTGGTGGTTTCCGTATCGTTTTGCTGCGGCTGAGGTTCTGGCCCGGATTGTGCCTGGGGCGGTGTCTGGGGGTGTGACCGGGACTGTGCCTGGAGCTGCGTCTGTGGCTGTGCCAGTGACTGTGGCGGTGCCTGCAACGGGGGCTGTGCCAGTGGGTACGGTTGTGGCTGTGGCTGTGGCAGCGGCGTGGCCTGCTGCTGTTGCTGTTTCTCCTCCAGTTCTTCCGTGCGGCGCTTCTGGTTGTTCAGGTCTCCCCGTAGCTGTACCAGCTCGTCCGAGAGCCTGTCCAGTTCCTGCTTGAGGCGGGCGTTTTCCTGGGCCTCGGTGACGACCTTGACGGGGCCGGACTGTGGTTCGCTGTTTTCGTTTTCGATGACCTCGAAGCCGGCCAGTGCACTGGTGGTGGACAGGAGCCCCGCAATGGCAAGGCTCGGGATGATTCTGCTGCGCATGGTGTTACTCTCCTGGCGGGTGGCAGAGCGTAGTATTGCACGTGCTGCCCACGGAAGATGGTTTGGGTTTCAGTTGAAAGGATATTTACCTCGGTGCAAAAGGTGCGGTGCGCTACTTTCGTGATGTGCACGGTGCTGCGCTGTTACCATGAAGTTTGGGCCAGAGGAGGAGCGTGTTGCGCACATGGATACAGGCATTTCAGGCAATATCCGGAACATGCTGCTTTACGAAATCGGCTCTCTTTACGAGCCCGACCGTTGCGGTGTCATTGCCGCCATGGGCCGGAACGACCCTTCCACGCAGCGGGATGTCCCTGCGGCGTTCGAGGCCTATTCATTGCTGCTGAACCAGCTAGACAGGACGGAACTGCAGAATGCCGCACCGGGCGCGCCCGTCGTCGATCTGTCTCCCAGCGTACACTGCATGCCGTGTGCGGATGTGGATGGTGCAGGCAGAATCCGTGAAGGGGCGCGTCGTCTGTCTGGTCGGAGTGGAGGCGGGCATGCTGGGCTATGCGGCGCACTGGCTGGTGGACAATCTGCGCAGCGACACCGTCAGGCGCATGGGCGGTATTCTGGCCGTGCCTTTCGAGATCAGGCAGATCGATGCCAGGGATCATCTGGTTCCGGACTGGTTCTGCATCTTCTACCAGTCTGCCAACCCTCGCCTGAACTATCCGCTGCTGTCGTTCAGGTCGATTCTGACCGATGAGCGCTTCAGGGGAGAATGGACGGACGTGGCCCGCCTGCGGGCCCCGCTCTATGGTTTGCCCATGCACGACCCCATGAAGGCGCCCTGAAAGGCAGAATGTTCAGTCTGCCGGATTCAGATGGAACACCACGGGCCAGTTGGAGCCTTTTCTGGAGGCGTGGTAGTTCCAGTGGTTGGTGTCGAGCCAGCGCCCGCCATCGAGGTGTTGTGCCTGCGATTCGGTGAATGCCGCGGGCCAGGTAAATCCGGATGAAGCACCATTGCGGTGATCTGCAAACTTCCATTCACTGCTGCCTTCTGCACGGAACTCCAGATCATAGGGCTTGCCTGCCGACAGTTCCACGTACTGCCCCGGCGGGAAGATGATGTCATACCACTTCAGGGCGGCAAGCTGCAGGCCCTTGGCCTCGACGGTTCTGTAATTGGGGCTGGCCGCCTTGATGTAGCCCCAGGCCAGCTCGCGGCTGCCCTGCAGCAAACGCCATTTGAGCTGCCCGGCCTTCGAGGCGGCTGTGGCCACGGAGATGGCATTGACGCGTTTTTCCGCGCCTGGCACAAAGCGCTCGCGTACCGGTTTTTGGGAGGTGACCGTATATACCCGGCCCGGGTCGACGCTGCCGCTTTCCATGTCGGACACACCCATGGACTTGCCATCTGCAAAGGTGAGCTGCAGGATGGGCGAGAAAAAGTGGTTTCCGGAACCGTCATGCGTGAGGTTCATCCAGCGGCTGAAGGTGCTGGAGCCGGGGGTGCGCTTGCCCATCAGGGTGCCCCAGTCGGTACTGCTGATCCAGCGGGAGGGGCGGGTGATCTGCATGTGCGTGGCGGCGTTGTTGCTGCTGACGTAGTTGGCCGCCGGATTGGCATCGGTGTTCTGCATCACCAGATGGTAGATTTTGCCTTTTTGAAGCGTTCCGTGGCTGGTGAGGGCGATTTCGGGGAAGATCGAGTTGCTGGCATGCATGTCCGGCACGAAGCTGGCCTCGGCCAGTGGCTGCTGGCTGAAGTCGGGCAGATGGCGTGCGGTGTTGTCGTCCGGCAGGACCGTGAGGCGGATTCTGCCGCCCGTGCCGGCAGAATAGCCCTCGCCTCCCTGCCAGTACAGACGAACCCTGGATAGCTGGCCGCCTTCCAGGGCACGGAACCGGTTGACCACGACGTTCTCCACGCCCTTGTACACGCCGATGATGGTGTTGGCGAGTGTGGTCTGGGTAAAGAGCCCGGGGCCGTAGAGGTGGCTGGCCATCACGGAATTCCACCTGAAGCCCGAGGGGTTGGAACTGATGTACTTTTGCAGAATGTGTTTCGGGGTGGTGGTGCCGGCGCCGGTTCGTGCTGCGGCTGCCGGGCCGCTCCGGGCCGTGGCCGCCGAAGACTGCCCGGCGGGCGTGTTGACCGTGACTTCCTGTGTGTCTTCGGTGCTGGCGGCGGTGTCGTCGGCAGCTGGCACACTGGGTTCGTCCGTCTCGGCCAGGTTGGGCATGACGTAAGGGGCAGGGTCTCCGTCCAGTGTCTGCCCGGCAACCGAACCGTTTGTCACGACCGGGGCGGGGGGTGATTCACCCGGGCCGGCATCCTGACCTTGCGAGGGTGATGTGGCCGGCACGGGGGTGGTGCCTGGCTGGGTGGCGGTGGAAGACGGGTTGCCGGCCGATGTCTGCCGGCTGCCTTCGGCGGTGGCACTTTTGTCGTCATCATCCGATCCGCATCCGGTCAGCATGACCGATACGCAGGCCAGGGTCACGAAAGCGGTTGTGCGCCTTGCTGAAAGGATGCCCATGATCTTTCAAGTTTCAGAATAATACTGTCTGATCTGTCTGCAAACGGCGTCTGCCTGCGTGCAGGGATGAATGGGTGTTTCATCGATGATGACGACGACGTGATGGGGTTTTTTCAGGGCGGCAGATTGTGCAATCACGTCGGCAGCGCGAAACAGGGTAAATATATACTGGTCATGCCCGGAAAGGGCGCTGATGTCATATTGCGTGACAGATGTATCCGGCGCTTCATCGATGGACGCTTCCCGAAACAGATTGGTCTTTTGCAGGTGCTGCAGCATGGTGGCGAGTTCGCGAAGTACGTCGATGTCACGGGAGGGCATGGGCATTTCCTTCAGCGGCATGGCGGCCAGTGCCTGGGCATAGTTCAGCAGGGCGGCGGTCATGGTGCCGAAGGCGGTATCGATGGCATCCATCCTGTCTGCGTATCGCGCCGGAACAGCGAATTTTCTGTCCAGGAATGAGGCTTTCCGGTTGATCAGGGTGCTGATCTCTCCCAGGCGGTTGTAGTGATCGAGCACTTCGTGCAGCAGCAACGATTCGTTGACGGCATTCGTCAGGTCCGCCAATGTCTGCTTCGGGGTTGTGGTGGCATCACCCGTGTCATGCAGGCAGTCGGCCAGAATGGCAAGAATGTCCTGTGTCTCCGCCGTGCTGTCCTGGCAGGCCGTGGTCAGGGCCACAAGAAAGTGCTCCAGCCAGATCATCTGCGCTGGCTGGTGTCCCCGCATGTCGAGGGACAGCCCCGGGATGCCGGATGTGTCGATGGTGATGATCCGTGACGCCGCCAGCGGCACCGGATGGCCCGTGGAAAAAACATGAAAATGCACCGGAGCCCTGTCGTTCTGTCTTTTGATGTCCGAGATGATGGCGGCAATTCTTTCGGCGGGCCGACCGGTTGCCGACGTTTCGTCGTGATGCGGTATGCCATGGGCGGCATCGAGCCACAGGGCAGCCTGTTCGGTCTGGCGGTTTATGCGGTACAGGTAGGTGGGTGTGTAGCCCCAGCGTCTGGCGGCGTCGCTGATGCTCCATCCCCGGGCCGCAAGCACCTGGCCGAGCGGGTGGTCGGTGGCTGGCGTTCTGCCGGGGGCTCTGTCGGGACGAAGGGGGGGGCGGGACGTGGTGGTGGTCTGCCTGGTGCCCTTTGTGGCGTCGGTCTGTTTTCTGTGGGTGGCCTGGGTCAGAAGCCCCTTGAGTGTCGTCGTGCTGGTGGTCTTCTTCATGCTGTGTGCTGCGCTGGAAGCGTCGGGGAGTTGGCCGGTATTCTGGATGATAGGGTGTCGACGAGGTTGATGTGATGTTGGCGATGTACATCGCCAACATATACGACTATCTGCGCCATATGTTGATTTACGGAAAGACATTGACCGTGGTGTTTACGAAAGCTACCATTTGGCCATGGGTTCAGTCACAGGGAGAAGGAGATCGCCATGGCACGGCAACGCGACACGATCACGGCGGATAACGGTCTGACGAACGGCCTGGAGCCCGGGGAGATGCCCCGGGATGCCACGACGGAGCACCGCCTGACGCTCAGGGAAGCGTCCCGGGACGGGGATGGCAATGTCAAACGGGGGGAGGAGGTGTACAGGCTTGCGCCGGACATGCTGGCGCTCAATCAGGACAATGTCCGTGACAGCTACGAATCACAGCGTGCCATTGCCCATATCGAGGGGCTTATGGCGGCCTATGAAAGAGGGGACTATGTGCCGCCGCTGCTGGTGCAGCCGGTTGCAAACGAAAACGGTCAGTATGTGATCATCGACGGGGCGCACCGCAAGATCGCTGCAGACCGTGTGGTCAGGGAACGGGGGCTCAAGCTGCGGCTCAGCTGCATGGCTTTCCGTGGCAACAGTACCGAGCAGCTGATGTACATGATGACATCGGCCAAGGGGCTTGCGCTGGACGAGATCGAAAAGGCCAGGGCGTGCAGAAAACTGGTCAACCGGGGCATGAGCCGGCAGGAAATTGCCTCGGCCATGGGGGTGACGGTGACCTGGGTGGACAGCCGTATCCTGCTGGCCGATGCAGAACCGGAGGTTCATCAGGCCATTCGCGATGGTGTCATCGAGGCATCCGTTGCCATCGGGATCGTTCGTGAATCCGGCATCCGGGCCGCGCAGGTCATCCGCAGGCTGGCCCAGAAGGCGAGGCAGCAGGGACGCCGGCGTGTGACCGGCTCCGTGGTCAACGGCCCCCGGCTTTCTCCCAAAACGGCAAATGCGCTGCTGGACTCGCTCAGAACCGCCTATGAGCAGCTCGACGACGAGGTGATCGGAAAGGTCAGTGACTGGGAGGCACAGCTGAAGTCCGAGGACATGTCCGATGACGAGCTGAAAAACACGCGCATCGAAATCAGTGGTGCCGCGCTGATGCAGCTCGTTCGGGGCTGGGGTGTCGTCAGGGCCTTTGAAGAGCAGCAGCAGATCAAGGAAGAACGCCGCATCAGGCGGCTCGAGGCCAGGGAGCAGGAGAAAGCGGCCAGCCAGCATACCGGAACCGGCGAGCGAGAACAGCCGGAAAATCATCATGCCGGGGTCACGGAACGGGCAGGGCCGGGAAACCATCATGCCGGGGTCCGGGACAGGGAAGAACCGGCAGGCCATCACACGGGTGACGGTGCCGAAGAGAATGATATTTTTGGTGTGGTGCCGCTGGCTGCGCACCAGAGGTCCGGGCAGGCCATGGCGCTGCACTGAACGTCATGGGCGATTTCGACAGGTGGCTGGCTGCCATGCAGCGTCTCGTACGCGGCAAGATCGAGCTGATGAGACAGGCGGGGCATCCCGCATCCATGGCTGGCGTGACGGATGATGCCGGACGGATGGCCTCGGAGCTGGTGACGAGTTTCGTCTATCTGGGCGACGAAATGGCCGTTCTTTGCGGCCTTCGGGGATTTGGCCTCGAGTACCAGATCCATGGGACGGGGGATGATGCAACGATTCATCCCATGCCCGGACAGACGCCGCCTGCGGCCATGCTGTCTGCGCCGTTCCTGTCGTGGGTTGTGGAAAATGGTGTGCTGCAGCATGGCCGCGACATGGGCGTGATTCGCAGAATGGCGGCCGCCAGCCTGATGGCGCGTGACAATGGGGGGCCTGCGGGCATGCATGGCAGCGCCCATGAGCCGCCATGTGAGAGACCATAGTGAACAGGGGGTTGGTCAACGAAAAAAAGGGGTTGACCGGTGTACCGGGCGCTGGTGAACTGAACGATAATAATGGCATATGGGCTGGGTGCAATCGATTTGGCATTTTTACAACAGCCCCAGGAAGCAGAGGTTCATGAACAAGCCCGGAAACAGGCCGTACACGGAGGGCATGAGTTTTCCTCCCCGGTCCATGGTTGAAATCGATGATGTGGCAGGCGCGCGGCGTACCGTGCTGGTCCGGCTCAATGCCATGACCTTCTCGGAGCGTGGCATGCAGGATGGGGCAACGCCGCGGGCGCTGCATCCGGTTCTCGGACCCCGGTTACTGGGTACGTTCTGGGAACACGTAAGCCGCAACGGCCTGCAGGGGGTTCTGGATGCCGCGGTGGGCTATCTGCGAAAGACCGGGCAACACGATGTGGTGGCCGATCCGGTGATGCTGCCGAAGATGATCCGCGCGCTGGAGCAGGGCGGCAATCCGGGCGATATCACGGAGAAGCGGCTGAAGGATGCGCTGGACGGGGTTCGCCGTGATGAGCAGGCCGTCCGGTCTGCCGAGCGATTGATGACGCAGTATCTGGATGACCTGCGGAGGGATGTGCGCCCGGACGCTGGCAAGATCATGCGTGCCGGGAAAAATGATCGCGTCGGTGAAACGCCTGGCGAGAACCTGGGCGATGTCAACCGGCTCACGCCCTGAGCCTGATGTCCCTTGTCTGCCTTTGGTGTTGCCGTTCCTGAGCCTGATGCTCCTTTATCTGCCTTTGGTGGCGCCGTTCCTGAGCTTGACGCCCCATTATCTGCCTTTGGTGTTGCCGTTCCTGGGCTTGATGTCCCTTATCTGCCTTTGGTACTGCCGTTTCCGGTGTTGTCTTCCGGTGGTTCGAAACTGAATGCTTCGGGCATTTTGGGTTTGGCCTTTATTTCGTAATGCTCGGTGCGCAGGGGGCCGCGAAACGGGTTGTTCTGCTGCTCCGGATCGAGCCGGTAGCCGTTGGGCTTGAGCCATCTGTCGGCCCTTTTTGCCCAGTACCGGATGGATTTGGGAACCGAGCGCACACCGTTGGCGCACACGGTGTATGAACGCCCGGATTCGGGACGGATGGACAGGTCACGCGTGCCGATCTGCCGGTGATAGACATTGTCCAGACCGGGAGAGAGCTGCGCGACCCGGCCGACCGTTTCCATGTTCTGGCCTTCGAAGAGTGCGCTGTATTCGACGAATGGTCCGTAGTCGTCCGAATTCTTTTCCACCGCGATCGTGCTGACGGGCTGGTCGAATACCTGTATGGGAGACGGCAGTGTGTATGTGGCGCGCTGGTCGTCGGACGTCAGGCCGTGTGTGACGGTATGTCCCTGCAATGTGTGGACCCATGACTGAATGTCGTCGGGAGAGGCGTTTTGCCTGCATTCCAGTGCACGGCTGAGGTTGCGGGTGGCGTGCGCGTTCGGGGTGTCCCTGTCGGTGCTGGCGCATGATGCAACGAGCACGGAGGCCATGGCGAGGGAGAGGGAAATACGGGTCATGATGGACACGCGGTGGCAAATATATGCAGACGGGGCGGACCGCCTGTTTTGATCCATGGACGGGTGGGGCACTCACGCCTGCCTGATCACCTCATCCACCGCCCTGCGTGCCGAAAAGGGCCGCACCTTTGCATACCCCAGCCGCATCAATATTTGCGGATACCGGTTATGTGCAGAAAATCCGACGCCAATCCGCTCCCGCAGGAAGGGCACTTCGCACGGCTGGTTCAGATAGGCATGGGCAATGCCGTGCTGCGTGAGCAGCAGCAGGGTGCGCTGCAGGACGCTGCCGGTTTCGATCCAGTCGGGGCGCGTGTCGCCGCCGGTGCTCAGCAGCATCAGGTGGGAGGAGGAGGCAATTCTTTTGCGTTCGGCCGTGTTGAGAATCTCGCCGTGCAGCGAAAACCGGATGATGGGGCGGGTGATCCACTCCGGCAGGCTGGGGGCGCCCATCACGGCGTAACTCAGCCCGTCCCGGGTTCGTTCGCTGTGGCTGCGGTTGTAGCGGATCCACGAAAGCAGCTCCTGCTTGAAGGGGGCGTCCTTCATCTGGGCGGTGTTGCCGGCCAGGACGCGCTCGGTCAGACGGGCATGCTCGGGGGTGCCGTGCGTCCATGTCCGGATGTGTACGCGGCTGGTCTGTGTGGCTGCGATGATGCTGGCAAGCAGCGTCTGGGAAATGGGTCGACCATCGTAGGTGGCGCGGTTGGTCTGGCGATGCGGAATCTGTTCGAACAGGGGGTCTGGCGTTACGCCATCCTGCCGGGTCAGGGAAATGACGATCTCGCCCGCGTCGCTGACCCGGGTGTTGCAGGTGTAGCCCTGGTGGCTGGCGGCAATGCGCAGGTTTTCGGCGGCACAGCCCAGGCTGATGAAAAGCTCGCGATCATCCGGATCGACCACGGGCAGGCGCCGGCCGGGATCGGGGCTGATGGTGATGTGATCGCTGCCAACGGTAAATAACCACGGCTGGGTGTTGTGCCCCGAGGGAGCCCGGACCGCATGGGCGATCATCTGACGGAAATCGTTCAGGCTCATGGAACATCTACCTCCTCGTGGTTCCGTCGGGTTCATTCTGCCATCTGCCCTTGGGGAGTCTCTGCAAAAGTCCTGCGGCACTTTGGCTTCCATGCCCGGGCGATCCAGTGCGTTGCCATCTGTCGGCAACAGCTCTGCTATTACCGACAGATGACGCCTTCCGGCTCATCCCGATCCTGGGTCCAAAGCGCTCGCAGACTTTTGCAGAGGCTCCC
>ERZ772772.429-NODE-429-length-25803-cov-3.634884_pt1 | contig 25803 bp, 18 predicted proteins | sample MGYA00511484_ERZ772772 | MGnify/ENA primary metagenome ERZ772772 (study PRJEB29015, sample SAMEA2737913) | human oral metagenome | biome: human oral; feature: human-associated habitat; material: dental | place: China | collected 2088 ... | reverse complement strand
TAAACAATCGCGACAGGGTGAGCAGGGCATTCGACCTGCTCTCGGAGGGCCTGATCGACGTCGTTGATCCGGTCATGACCCGCGCCTTCGCAACGAACGCATGGACCGAAGTTTGGGCCAGCGAAGACGCCGCCAAACGCGGCGGCAAGTCATACATTATGGAGAAGGAGGACGTTCAAACCCAGCTTCGCGCGATCACGGAGAAAGGCCGCGAGTTCAGCGGCGTCCTTTCCCGCGCGCAGCAGAGCTTCGCCTCCGAACTGCGAGAAACCAGAAACCAGTGGGCGCACGGACACCAGTTCAGTTCGGACGACACCGCGCGCGCTTTGGACACCATCGAGCGGCTCCTCCGGGCAGTCGACGCCGTCGATTCCGCGGACGACGTGCGCAAATTGCGTCTCGACTTACAACGCACGGTGTACGAGGAACAGAAACGCAAGCAGGCCAAACGCGTGGAGCACATCGCCATCGAAGGCGACGGGATGAAACCCTGGCGCGAGGTCATCCGCCCCCACGAAGATGTGGCCCGCGGCGAATTTACCGCCTCCGAGTTCGCCGCCGACCTTCACACAGTTCACGCCGGTCTAGCCTCGGGAACGGAATACGCCGATCCCGTGGAGTTCTTCTCCCGCACCTACATCACCGACGGTCTGCGTGATCTCCTCACGCGTGCCCTCCGCCGCTTGACCGGTGACATGAACGCCAGCCCGGTGGTCAATCTGCAAACCAATTTCGGAGGCGGCAAAACGCATTCGATGCTCGCCCTCTACCACCTGTTCAGCGGCATCGAACGCGATCGGTTTCCCCAGGAGATTCAGGACCTCGTGGCCGAGGCAGGCAACCCTGAGCTCGAATCTTTGAGGGTCAAGCGAGTTGCCCTGGTTGGCACGGATCTTCAGGCGGGCTCTCCGCAGATCAAAGACGACGGCACCGAGGTGCGCACTCTGTGGGGTGAGCTCGCCTGGCAGCTTGGCGGACGCGAGGCCTATGCGATCGTGGCAGAAGCAGACGAGACCGGAACCAACCCGGGGGATGCCCTTCGCACACTCATCTCGCAATACTCGCCCACGCTCATCCTCATCGACGAATGGGTCGCCTACGCTCGTCAGCTCGTCACAGAGAGGGAGCTTCCCGCAGGCTCATTCGAAACCCAGTTTACCTTCGCTCAGTCGCTCACCGAGATCGTTCGCTCGATTCCCGGTGCGATGCTCGTCGTCTCGATACCGGCGTCGGACAGGGAAACGAAAGACTACGGATCGCAGATCGAGGTCGGCGGAGAGAACGGCCGGCTCGCCCTCGAACGTCTCCAAAACGTGATCCGCCGTGTTGCCGACCAATGGCGTCCATCCAGCAAGGACGAGTCCTTCGAAATTGTGCGCCGGCGGCTCTTCCAACCTCCGGATGCAAACGGCCTTGCCGCGATTGCTGCCGTTGCTCGCAGCTTCACGAACATGTACCGCAAAGACTCAAGCCATTTTCCGCGCGCTGCGGCCAATCCCAACGACGACTACGAGCGGCGTATTCGCGCCTCATACCCGCTGCATCCCGAGCTGCTCGACAGGTTGTACGAGGATTGGTCTGCCCTCGAGCGCTTCCAGCGTACGCGCGGCGTGCTCAAACTGGTCTCCTCGATCGTTCACGAGCTGTGGGCATCCAACGACACGTCTCCGCTCATCCTTCCCGGCAACGTTCCCTTAGCCGCTGCTTCCGTCAACACCGACCTCACCCAGTACCTCGAGGACCGCTGGAAACCGATCATCGACTCGGACATCGACGGCGCCGACTCTACTGCTTCGCGCATTGACAAGGAAAAGACGAGTCTGGGCGCCCGCTTCATCACCCAACGTTTGGCGCGCACTATTTTTATGGGTGCGGCTCCCAGGACGTCGCGCAAGGGCTTGGACAAGCAATACGTGTGGCTTGGAACCGCGATACCGGGGGACGCCTTAGGAAACTTCGCCATGGCGATTGAGCAATTGGCCCAACGCTCGACCTACTTCTACGAGGAGCAAGGTCACTACTGGTTCGACACTCAGCCCTCGGTGACGAAGACGGCCAATGACCATGCCGAACGTCTGCGAGAGGACCAGGAGACGGTATGGAACGAAATCGTCGATCGTCTGCGTTCGCAGGAACGGAAACGGGGCGTTTTCGCAAGAGTGCACGCGGCTCCTGAGACGACCGCCGATATTCCCGACGTCGACGAAGCGCGGCTTGTGATTGTTCACCCGCGCCGTTCTCATCGCAAGCAGGACGGCGAAAGCTCTCCCGCTCTCAAATGGGTCCGTGAAGCTGTCGAATTTAAGGGGACGAGCCAGCGCGTGCATCGAAATATGCTCGTGTTCGCGGTAGCCGATGCCAATGAGTTGGAGCGTTTGGAATCCGCGACGCGCAGCTACCTGGGCTGGAAGAAGGTTCGGGACACCTCCGACGAGCTCAACTTGACGGCGCAGCAGAGGAAACAGGCCGAGGAATCGGTTACGCGCTGTGAACAGACTGTGGAGGACAGGCTAGGTTCGACGTATACGTGGACCGCATACCCGGAACAGCCTGACCCGACCGGGCCATTTCGCATAACCGCTGACAGGGTGTCCGATTCAAGCGATGCCTCGGTGGCAGAGAGAATCGGCGTCAAACTCGTGCGCGAAGACCAGATCGTCACTGTACTTGGCCCGTCTATACTCGGTGCCGCCTTCCACGAGGAACTGGCCGCCCTGTGGGAAGAGAAGGGCGAGATCGGTGTAGGGGAGCTGTGGGGCTATTTCACCCGCTACCCGTATATGCACAGGCTCGCCGGGCGCTCGGTGCTCGATCGTGCGATCGAAACGGCGGCCTCTGCTGTTTTGGTGGAAGATGAGCGGTTCGCCATCGCCTCCGACCGTGACGAAAAGACTGGCCGCTACCGGGAACTCATTCTCCCGCCGTCAGCCAATGCGAGTGTACGCGTCACAGATCGCACCCTCCTCGTCGAATGGGAACGCGCCAAGGTCCAGCACGAGGCCGATCGTCTGCAAGCCCAGCAGGAATCATCACAAGTCGTCTGGATCGCGAACAGTCCGAGCGACGAGGCCGCAGCTGACTTTGCATCAGGCTACGCGCCGAGTTCAGCGGCGACGCCGGCCGCCCTCGTGTCTTCCCACCGCATCGATCGTCTCGACGTCGGCATCGAAAAAGCGATCGTAACCGATCCCGATGCTTCCCCCGCCGAGAATGTCCTTGCTCGCTTCTTCGGGTCGGTGAGAATCGACCCCGGTCGCTATGCTCGCGACATCGGCAACGTCACCCGCGAAGTCATAGACTGGCTTGCGGGCGCTGGAGCAAAGCTCGACATAAGGATCGACATCCAGGCGACCAAACTCGAGGGCTTTGATGAATCCGAGGTGCGTACCATCGGCGAGAACGCCCGCACTCTTAAGTTCGATCCGGGTTTCGGTTTCGAAAAAGGGTGAACTTCGTGAGCTCCGGAAGGACATGAACGGTAATGGGGCGAGACAGAGCGTGAATGGTCTCGTATGGCCTGTCTCGCCCCTATGCCCGCCGGAGTCCTCGCCCCTGTGCCCGCCTGACTGCCCGCCGAGTGCAGCTGCGGTGCTTGCAGGGCGTGTGGTCCGGTCCTGGCACCGTTTAGTAGACTTGAGCTAGTCGACCCCCGGCCAGGCCTCTTCCACGTAAAGCCCACATGGCCGGGGCCTGTATTTCAACGAGGTGTGACACGCGGCTATTGAGTTTCGACGAGCAAGTCGAGAAGCTGACGGGCGTCGCGAATCAGCCTGCCCCCAATGCGTTGCGCCGATCATGTATGAGGACTGGCTTCACGCGATTTCTTGTACTCGTCTGCCCACTGGCTGAATTTGCTCTTTGCCTCATCGAGACGCCGCGATCCGATGATCTCTAGCGCTGCCTTGTATGCGGGGCCAAAGTTGTCGTCGGTGGCGCCACCTGAGGCCCCCGTCACCTTCCACCCCATGACGGGGCCGCCTACTTTGGGCTCCCATTCCGATGGGATGTCACGGATAACCTTGCACAAGGCCTCTGACTTTCGCGCGTCGACGGAGAATTCCTTTGCTTCGAACGTGGGTTTTGCTCCATAGCTCGGGCCGTGTGAAAACGACGCCTTGGTGCCGTTGGCGGAAAGCACGAGGGTCCATCGCGACGAATACGGCGGGGGAGTCGAGCCGCTGCTCCATTTAATCCATCCGACGCACGGTTTTGTGACGTCGGTGTTTGTGGAGCCGTTGCTTTTCGAAGACTTTGAATTCGGGTCAGGCGTCGATCCGCAAGCGGCGAGCAGACCGAGAGCCGCTGAGATCGCTAGGAACTTCTTCATGGCTTTCACTTTCTGTTGTCACAACCCAACCTTGTTCTGTTGTCGCAACCCAACCTTGCCGTGGCAGCCTGACCAGATGTCGCAACCCGATTCATGTCGCCGTCCTTTGATGAAAGGAACCTTCTCTTTTTACTATATCTCTTAATGATCGTGAACGCTACCGCGAAAGGCGTCCGACAAAATCGACGTCGGCGCTGAAGACTCTTAGACGGCAACCTTTGCGCTGAACGCCATTCTCTCGATTAAGACGCTATTCTTGCGGTTAAAACAACGCCATAGCCTTAAATCGACTCCATGTACGGGAGCAGGACGGGCAATGAGGAGCGGTGAAACTTTTTGTATTCGCATGCTCACAGTACGCTTGCTTATGGGGTAAAAGCGGCTGCGCGTTAGAATCAGGTTATGGAAAACGCTGGTTTGAAAGGCGGCAAATGTTCTGTCTGAATTGCAACGCAGCCCTTCCGGAACACGCCGGTGTCTGCGGTCGATGCGCGATGCCGGTCAACAACGCCTCGCCCAATCGCCCCTTTAGCCAGATCGACCGCAGCCAAACGCCGTTCCCTTATCAGAACGCCCCGACGGGCCATTCCGGAGGCCCGGCGGACTATCGGCAAGATTTCCCGGGTCACTCGCAGGGATCAACCGGTTATTCGGGGCCCATGTCCCTTGGACCGCCGACGGCGCAGGGAGGCTCCGCCTTGCCCTATAGCCTGGCTCAGTCTTACGGCCCCGCTCAGTCTTTTCCTTCGCAGCGGGGCCCCATGCAGCAGGGCGGCCCATTCCAACAGGGGACGGCGCCTCACGGCAATCCCGGCTTTCAACCGAATCTGAGCGGAGGCAATGCCTCTGCGCCTGAGCCCAACCTCGGTCGTTTTCAGCCCAGGCCTGACTCCCGCCCAGCTTCGCAGCAGCCTGATCTCGGCCCCGGCCAATCCCAGCCGAATTTCGGGCCGGGTGCGCCGCAGTCTCAGCCCGATTTGGGCCCTGTGCAGCCTCGGTCGAACTTCGCCGCCGCGCAGCCTTCGTCCGATTTCGGCCCTGCTTCGTCGCAGTCCGCAGCCCCTCACGCTCATTCTGCGCCGCAATTCGGCAGCCGTCCGGACACTCCTTTCGACGCCTACCTTTGGAGGGCGTCGTCGCGTCTTCAGGTGCCGTTTTCCTACCTGCCGGAGCTTTCGAGCTACCTCATGGTGACGGAACGCATGTCGGCAGTCATGGCGAATATGCACCAGTTCTTTTTCTTCACACAGAACGACGCCTGCAACGGCGCGCTGATGCATCAGTTCACGAGCGCTTGCGTCTCCTGGGCTCTCCACAATTACCAGGGTGCGCCGCGAGGCATGATGAAAGGCGTGGCAATCTATCCGGTGATGTGTCAGACCGTCGCCAATCCCGAGGTGATCGCCTTTACCAAGCAAAAACCGGATATGCATTATTCTTCTTTCACTCTGGCCTGCTCGGTGGAGCTGTCGACGGGACGAATTGAGTGGATGGAGAAGACGCCGGTCTACGGGCTCGCCATGTGGAACGGAGTCAAAAAGGCCGCCGAAATGGCATTGGCGTAGCCTCGCTGGACGTGCTCGGAAGCGCAGCCGTAGAGTTCAATCCATCGGGCGCGATCGCATTTCTCGTTGGGTGTTGCGGCGTCTCGTGCCATGTAGTGGACGAGGTCTCGCTAGAGATCCGGCCAGGCCTCCGTGCGTGTACGAGGCGGATCGAAGGCTTTCGGCCGCGATTCTCGATGCGCTCCAAGAAAGTGAGCTGCTCCACTTCCGCCCTCCGGCGGCGGTCGCCAGCGATCTTCATTGTCGAAAACCACACGGCCTGGACTTTGGCTTGAGGTGACAATCAACTAGACTCAAATGGTTCCAACAATAGCTTAAGGTGACATATGTTCTGTACAAATTGCAACGCAGCCCTTCCAAACGACGCGAGTATTTGCAGCAACTGCGGAATGCCCGTCAATCGCGCCCACTCCACGCAGAGCCCTGCCGTTTCCGGCCCTCAATCGCCGATGCAGCAGCCGGGAATGACTCAGGCTCCGCCGGCTATCCAGCAACCTCAACCTGCCATGCAGCAACCCCAGCCCGCTGTGCAGTCTCAGCAGCCGATGTCGCAGGATCCTGATTCCAATACGCCGTTCGGTGCATATCTTGGAAAGGTGTCAGCGCGTCTTCAGGTGCCGCCGACCTACATACCTGAGCTTTCGAGCTATCTCATGGTGAACAAGCGTTTTTCCGGGGCGTTGGTCAACATCCACCAGTTCTTTTTCCTCACCCAAAACGACGCCTGCAATGGGGCAATGATGCAGCAGTTCACAGAAGGTTGCGTTTCCTTTGCGCTCAACAATTACAAGGGCGCGCCTCGAGGCCTGCAGAAGGGCATTGGAATTTACCCGGTAATGTGCCAGACGGCACCGAGCCCCGAAGTCATTTCTTATACGAAGCGCAAGCCAGACGCTCATTTTTCCGCCTTCGCGCTGCCGTGCTCCGTGAATCTTTCTACGGGATGGCTCGAGTACCTTGACAAGACCCCTGTGTGGGGGATGGCAATGTGGCGCGGAATCAAGAACGCGGCTAAGGAAGTGCTGCAATACTGACGTCAAAAACGGCGGTCTGCGCGGCGTCTTGAACCGGACGGATTGCCGGTGAGCGCATGTCCCGCATATCCCCGCGCTTCTCGCACCCCGCCGCCTCTCACAGCGCACTCTCATAACGCGGCTCCGCGGCTGGCGATGACGTCCCGGTACCAGTGGAAGGATTTCTTCCGGTATCGCTCCAGGGTGCCTGTGCCTTCGTAGTCGCGGTCGACGCAGATGAAACCGTATCGCTTGCTCATCTGCGCTCTGGAGGCGCTGACCAGATCGACGGGCGCCCACGCGTACCCGAAAAGGAAACGAGACGGGAAACGAAAAAGCAAGGTTGGATTCCTCTCAGCTCGCGGGCTTCAGATCGAGGCTCTGCGGGCGCTCGGTTTGGGGCGCCCGGGTCTAATCTTGCTTGAGGCTCTAACCTGGCTTGGGTCTCTCGCTCCGTCAGGAAGCGTTGCCCTGCCTGGAGGCGTCTCCTTGGCTGGAGGCGCTGCCTTGCTTAGAGGCGCGGCCCTGCCCGGAATCTTTGTCGTGTTCGGGGCTCTTCTGCTTCGCAAGCGACCTCTCGAAGCCCGCAGACCTCAGCCTGTCCTGGAGCGCCGCGGCGTACTGGCGGTATCCCGCGGAATTCGGGTGATACCAGCTGATGAAGTTGCCGACGGCGAAGTAATTTATCGGATGGATCCACAGATCGTCGCCGTCCTCCTTGCTCCGGTCGGCGTGCGGCTGGTGCCCCTCGAAACGATCGGCGACGTCGCTGACGAATATCGTCTGCCCCGGATGGGATGCGTTGTCCGCTTTGACGATCTCGGCCATCTTTTTGTTCCCTTCCCGGCTCAGAGCCCGGATTTCGTCGCTGACATGCACCGTGGCGCCCGAACTGTCGCGCAGCGTGAAGGAATCGTCGCGGACGAGCATGGGGTAGGCCATGACCGCGATCGTGGCGTCCGAGCGCAGACCGCGCTGACGGATTGCACTGAAAATGCGCCGGTACTTGCCTTCGACGTCGTTAAGGGATCGCCTGGCTTCAGCGATGCTGTTCCGACATTCATCCGCCTGGCTTTTAGATATGAGGCACGTTTTGAGAAGGCTGCCGAAGCCCATGTCGTTGCCTCCGATCGTCATGACGACGAGGTCTGTGCCGCTCGAAACGCCGTCCGCCTGCGGCCCGTTGATCACCGAACTGCCGAGCACGGCGCTTTTCTGACTCATCGTGACCTGTTCGATTCGCGAGTTTGCGCACGAGACGTCGTGAACCTCGACGTCGGCGCCGCGTTTGCGAAGGCTCTCCGCATAGAGGTTTCCCGTGCTGTTCGGGCTTCGGAAGCACCTTCCGCCGGAATAGGAGCCGCCGCCGACGCCCGAAGAATATGAGTCGCCCATGATGGTGATGGAAAGCTTGGCGCCTTCGAGGTTGTTGAGATCTTTGCGAGGCGAGGCCGACGACGGCGATTGCCCCGAAGCCCCGCGAACGTTGGAGGCTCCTCGGGCTTTAGCTGAAGCGGACGCGCGGGACGTCCTCTGTGCGGCGGCCCCTTTGGACGTCGAGGCCGCCTGGGGTTCAGAGGCCGAAGGCGCGTTGCAGCCGATCATTCCGCCTATCGCAAAAGCAGCCACTCCCGCGAAGGTCAGCCTTTTGCGCGTTGAGCCCTTGCGTGTCGAGCTTTTCTTCATCGCATGTCCTTCTCGTTTTTGCATCCTATATTCATTGTCCTCGTTCTATTCTCGACTGTCCGCGACGCTCGTCTCTTTTCGCCGTCGGCAATCCTATGCCGGCGCTCACGCGTGCATGCGGGCGGCGTGTGCGGACGAATTGCCCCTGGAATTCGACGGAGAATCGATATAGAATGGCTGAGCTTCAACAGAGGCGCGTTCAATGAGAACAGAATACGGGGATGATCGGTTTCGACGGCGACTGTGCGCCGAAGGGAAGCGGGTCGAGGATGTAGAGTCATCTCGTTAACGATTCTCTGCAAACCAATAGGTGCCAAGAACAAGAGCACCGATTTCGCCCTCGCCGCCTGAGCGAGCTGCGGAATCCGTCAGCCTAGGGGTGCTTTCCTCCTAGAACCTGGCGTCGCCTTTGAAAGCCACTGCCGAACGGGTATGCAGCGGGCCCGCTCGGAACTCTTACGCCGCTAGGTCCGTCAGCGACTCGTTCGCGTGAGCGCTGGGGCCGAAAACAACGCACTGCGAACTGCACCCGGAGAATACTTGGGCAAGCATCGTCGGACGCGGGTTCAATTCCCGCCATCTCCACACTTTGAGTCCCTGCGACGTCGTTTTGGCGTCGCAGGGCCTTTTTATGTCTGCCTGCAAGTTTTTCGGCGTCCGTTTGCCGGACCGGCGCCGCTTCGCAAGCTTAGCCTCCCTCCGAGCTCCCGCTTGGCGGGAAGGGCGGAAGTCGGACAGGCTTTCCCCTCGCCAGCCCGCCCCGAACTCTCGCCTTTTGGGTGCTCACGTCGTGGGAGGCCGTCGTCTCTGGCGCAGGAAGCAAGGCGGCAAAGGGAAAAGGAGAAGACGAGGAAGATTGGTCAAAACTTGGAGGCCAAACAGACAGTCTGAGAGTGAGCGTTCCGATAGACTAATAGACGCTCACTATTTACAGGGAAGAATCAAGGAGGATTCAATGTCCCAGCCAACTCCCGCGCCCACGTGGGCGCCAGTCCCAACGGCGCCCAGACCGCAGTTGAAAAAACCCTTCTATAAACGTTGGTGGTTTATTGCGATTGTCTCGATTGTTGTGATCGCTGCCATCGGGCAGGCTCTTGAAGAGGGAAAGACCTCGAGCTCAAAGAGCGCGTCCCAGTCTCAAAGCGCGCGCGGGGCCGAAGCTGCGCCTCAGACCCAAAGCGCGCCCGGGGCCGAAGCTGCGCCTCAGACCCAAAGCGTGCCCGGAGCTGAGGCTGCGCCTCAGACCCAAAGCGCCCCGGAAACGGCCGCCCCTGCTGCGGTGCCGACTCCAGAGGCTGAGCCTAAAGTTCCCCGCGAGTATCAGAATGCTCTCGAGTCGGCTAAAAGCTACTCGAACGTCATGCATATGTCGAAGAAAGGCATTTACAACCAGCTAATCAGTCCGTACGCCGATAAATTCCCTGCTGAGGCTGCTCAATACGCTGTCGATAACCTTCAAGCTGATTACAACGCAAACGCGCTTGCCAAGGCAAAAGAGTACCAAGAGACCATGCACATGTCTTCCCAGGCCATTCGCGACCAGCTCACCAGCGAGCACGGCGAGAAATTCACCGTCAGTGAGGCGGATTACGCTATAACGCATCTCAACGATTAGCAAGAACTGACGACGCCAGCACAGAGACCGGAGGCAACGCAGACCGCCGGTGTCAGCGCTAACTGTCAGCGCAAACTGCTGATGCCCGCACAGGAGGCAGCCCCGGATTCCGACACGCGGTTCGGGGCTGCCTCTGAGAGCGGTTTCGATGCGGGTTATCGTGTGTTACCGAGAAGAAGTCAGCCTAGCTCCTCGGCCTCGGACCTTGCCGGGGTCTTCTCTTCAGCTTCGACGTCGGGCGTCGACATGGCTTCGGCCTCGCGTTGTCCGCGGGTATTGGCTTCGGTTTTCAACTCCGGCTCGGCTTCGCTTTTGGGCACAGGCCCGGTTTCGCTTTTAGGCGCCGGCTCGGCTTCGATTCCCGGATCGGCGTCGGCCTTGCGCATCGACCCGGCTCCGGGTTTGGTTTTGGGCGCCGGCCCGGACTTCTTCGCCGACTCGGCCTGGGCTCTCGCCTCGGCGGCAATGGGAGTCTTCGGCGCGATCGCGCGGCCCTTCTGCTTGTGGACCTTGCTCTTCTTCGGCGCTGCGGCGTCGTCCCTCTTCGCCGAATTCTTTGCGGCAGGGGAGGGGGCGCCCCTGCGCGGACCCTCGAAATCGGGGCGGCCGGTGCCGTGATCGACCGTTGGGCGTCCGAGCCCCTTCGCCAGGAGGGAGGAGCGCCCGGCTTGGAAGTCTGCGAGAACGTCCCGAACGCCGATCGCGCTCGCCTGGGGCGGACGGTGGATGACGTCGAGAACCGACAGCAGCGTGGAGACGAGCACTCCGGCGTTGCGATAGACGAGGTAGCGGCTGGTCCACTCCGGCCGGAACTTCTCCTTGTAGGAGCGCAGGCCTTTGAAATTGTATGCGCGGTTGCCGAAGTCGTAGATGTAGCGCACGACCTTCTGTTTGCTTCCCGAATAGACGGCTCGCCCGGTGTTCGACAGCGGCGCCATTCCGAGGTTGTAGTACTCGTACCCGGCGTCGCGCGCCCACTCGATGAGGGAAATGAAGATTCCGTCCATCGTGCCTCCGGGGGCGTCCGGACGAATGCGCATGAGGTCGATAGACGCGACGTTCGGGCTGGCCGGCATGATCGATGCGAAACCCTCGATCCGCTTCTCGTTGCGCACGACGGCGATGGGGGCTCTCCCAAGATAGGCCGGATCGAAGCGCCCCAGAGAGAATCCCATCTCCTCGCGTTTGCCGATCCAAGCGTCGGAAACGGATCGAACTTCGTCGAGGAACTCTTGCGTGAATGGAGGTTCGATGAGCTCGAAGTGGGTTCCCTTTTCCTCCATGCGGTTGCGCATGCGCCGGAAGATTTTGCCCTTGTTTCCGACGTTCGAATAGGTTCCCAGATTGAGCATCGCGTCTTCGCCGATCTTGACGAAGGTGAAGCCCTGATCGGCGCATGTGGCCAGGTACTTCGCCGAAAGCTCGTAGATCGCGACGTTCATTCGATGTTCTTCCGCCAATCGAACGAATTCGTCGATGGCCGCCTCGAAGCTCTTTTCGTTGCCGATCGGATCGCCCAAGATAATGAGGTTGTTGCGATGAGGGCGGTACAGGAGTGCGACGTCGCCCTTGGCGGAATAGAAGACGTGCTTGTCTCCGAGGAAGAAAAGATGCGAGTACTCGTTGCCGCCGTACTTGGCCAAAAACTCCTCGTAGCGGGCCACGTCTTCCTCCGTCGGAGGCGTGAATTCCAGGCGTCCTCCCCTGGAAAAGAGGATCGTCAGGGTCAGGATGACGCACAGGGCGCCGTAGAAGAAGGTGTGCCTCAGGGCCGTGCCGTGGTCCGGGAAGGGCCGCTCAATCTGGTGGTCGTGGTAGAGCCGCCACAGAAAGATCCCCAGGGGAATGCCGACGATCGTCAAGGCGGAGACGACGAACCCCTTGGCCGTCAGCTTGAGCGGAGCCCGATTGAAGGCGTTGCGCACCGAAAAGAGGATTGTGGAAAGCACCAAAAGGATGAGCGCTTCTTCCCAATCGAGGCCCTTTGCGATGGACGTGGCCGCCCCCGCCACCATGATCGTGAACGAGATTCCCCAGATTCTGGCGACTCGGGCGCGAATGCCTCGGGAAAGGATGATGAGCATGATCCCGATGAGCAGCGTCGTCATTCGCGACGCCTCGATGACGCCGTGGGGGACGATGTTGTTGAGTATGTCGAATCGTCTCGAAATGGCCGGGCTGAAAACGGAAATGATGAGGACGACGCCGGCGAGGAGCGTCCCGATCCACAGGACGGTCACGAGGGTGTCCTCGCGCTTGCGCTTGTCTCCCAAGCCGATCTTCGGCGCCAGCAGCTCGCTCGCCCCGTAGAGGCTGGCGAGAATCCAGGGAATCGCGTAATAGCAAACGCGATAGACGATGATCGCCAGAAGAAGGCCCGTGGTGTTGTATCCGACGCCCTTGAAAAGGGTCGCCACCGTCAGATCGAAGGTTCCCAGCCCGCCCGGGATGAAGGATATGAGGCCCACCAGGGTGCCCGTCGAGTAAACGAACAGGGAAAGCCACAGATCCGCTTCGGGAATGAAGAGGAGAACGCACGCCCAGAAATACACGCCGGCGATGACCCAGTCGAAGAGCGAGGCGAAGGTCATCTCCGTTTTCTGCTTGAAGTTTTGCAGTGCGAAGGGGGAACGGCTCAAGTCGATTTTGCCGATTTTGAGTTTCCCGCCCCAGAAGTAGAGCGGGATGTACAGGCTCATGACGAGCGGGACGATCCACAAGCCCCCGCGATCGTATTTGATCGCAAAGGGAAGCGTGGCGACGAGCATGACGAACAGGCCGATGAGGTTGGACGCCCACACCGCCAGGGTGATCTTCAGCGCCGTGTCTTTGTCTGCGCCCGCTTTCGCGTAATACTTTGCGCGAATCGTCCCTCCGGTCAAGCCTCCCAATCCCGCGAAGTTGTTGAAGGCTTGGGCCACCCACCCGATTTTCAGGGAAGTACGAATCGGTATCTTCACACCGAAATGACGCGAGGCGAAGATGTCGTAGGCGCCCGTCGCCGTGAAGGCCAGAGTCCCGCCGACGACGATCGCAAGCAGGGTGGGGCGCGGAACCTCGGTGAAAAGCTCGGCCATGTTGGGGCCCGAGATCGTTTCGAATTCGCCGCGGGCAACGAGGAAAACGCCGATCGCCATAAGCGTGTAGAACGTGTACCTCGCTACGCGCGGATGCGCTTTGACAACGTCAACGATCTTCTTCATACGGCCTTTCCGTCCGTCTACACTCGAGTTTTCCGTTTTTCGGCGCCCGAGTCTTGCGTCTGTCGTCGCCCGAGGGCTGTGGGCGGGGCATGCCGCCCAAAAGGCCAATGCTACCCGAGAGCGCCGGGTGCGCCATTTGATTCGGGCTCGCGCCGACGTCGCCGGGCTTGGCGTCTGCCGTGCCCGTGTGTATGCCGGCGTGCGTTTCGGTTGTGGTCTTGATGTCTGTGTCCGCGGTGTCTGAGTTATGGACCGCTGTGATTCTTGCGCCTGTGCATGTTGCGACGGATTCCCCGGCGGCAAGGTGCGTGCCTGCGGGGGACTCCGCGTGTTTCAAAATCAAACAAGGCGGCTTCGATGGGTGACGGAAGTCGCGCCCGTTGCCGCTGTCGGGTTGCGCCTTGCGATCGACGCCGAACGGCATTCTCCGCTCGGCGCAAGAGTGTGGCGTGTGGTCGGCGTCGGGTTGCGTTTTGCGGTCGGCGTCGGAGTATGGTGCCATGCGGTCGGCGTCGGACGCAATGCGATTAAGCCTGCGTTCGTCAGTGGGCCGCGTTCGGGTAAGTGACGGTTTCAATCCTTTGCTCGCTTGTCGTCGCTCTGCACACCTGGGTTATAGCTCTACTTACTATGGCGGTAGATCCTGGGAGCTTTCTGATGGTTGTGCTGCGATCGGCAGTCGATGAGGACGGCTGCGTTGAGATTGGCTGTATTGCGAGCGGCTGTATTGCGAGCGGCTGCGTTGAGAGCTGCCGTGTTGCACTCGGCGCAAAAATACGGTGATCCGGCACGCCCAATTTCGGTTCGGCGTCGTCGGAGTTCGACGTCGTCGGGCGGACGCGGCGGACGGACTGCGACCGCTTTGCCGGCGTCGTCCTGGGACCCTGCGGGCGTCGCTCTGGGGCTTTGCCGGCGTCGTCCTTTCCTTTGTTGAGAATGCCGCACAGCGTTGGAGGTCCTCCTGGGAGCGGGGCGCTAGCACGTTGTGTGGAGTTTGGCCAATAGCGTGATCGCGGGTCTGTAGAAGCCCAAATGTCTTGCAATTACTCATACCGTAGATGGACTTCGAGGCCTAAAAGTTACGCATCTCACTTAAAACGCGCCACTTAATGCCCGAATTTACGCCAGTTTGCCGTGAAATCCGCTAGATTACTGAAGTAGTGGCCCATCCGGGCCCTTCACTTCAACGAAAGGTATGGGTATGTCCATCAACCGTACTGAACTTATTGCCAAAATTGCCGAGAAGGCGAGTCTGTCGAAGACGGACGCCGACAAGGCCGTTGCCGCGCTCCAGGACGTCTTGGTCGATTCGCTCTCGAAGGGCGAGGCGGTCAAGATTACGGGCCTCCTGGCTGTGGAGCGCACGGAGCGCGCCGCCCGCAAGGGGCGCAACCCCCGCACCGGCGAGGAAATTCAGATTCCCGCCGGTTACGGTGTCAAGCTAACCGCCGGTTCTGCTCTGAAGAAGGCCGTGACGGAATGATCGCGGGCCAGGCCTGCGATCTCGCGAGCCTGGGCTGCGAAAACCGATTTTTCCACCGCGAGTAGAGGCCTCGAGCGTCGACTGACGATCTCAAGGTTGATCGAGAATGTCGACGGCGAACAGAGGCCGTTGCCACGAAAACATTGACGTGGCTGTGAATAAAAGCCGCAGTTGAGCGGCATCGCTCTGAAAAGAGCCAATGGGGTCCGGGTCTGGTCCGGGCCCCATTTTTAATTGAGGTGCCTTTTGTCGGGGGGCCTGCTTGTTGTCCGGGCCTGCTTGTTGTCCGGGGGCTGCTTATCGGGGCGGGGGGGGGGCGGCGTTCTGCCGCTGGTGGTTTGGGTCTGGCTGGTTTGGGCGATGCTCCGGGCGCGGGCTTGTTTGCTTATGGATCGGTTTGCAGCGGGGCCGGAGCCGTTGGGGCGGTTGTGCCGGAGAGATGGGGAAGTGCTGACGATTTGGTTTGTAGGCGGTTGCCGATCAATTCATTCCTAAAGTTCAACCTTCACCTTATATTTAGGGGAAAAATATTCGAACAAAAACTTGACATTATGTTTCCTAAGCTCTAGAATGGAGGTGAAAGATGAGGGCCTGAGGTTGAAGGGGGCTGTTGACATGAGCGCCGACGTCGGCATTCTTGACGTTGCGTCCGCTCGGAGCGGAGCGCCTGCGCCGACCTTCAGCGTGCGCAACAGGAGGAAAGGGCGGATTCCGGTTGTCGGAGAGGGGTGCGGATTTGGTGAGTGTCTTGCGGAGTTGGAAGCGCTTGTCTCTGAGTTGGGAGAGAAGGACGTCTTCGGATTGTCCGACGAGCAGCTTCTGTCAGGTGCGCAGGCGCTGGCCAAACTCGCCTCTCGTTTAGGCGCTGTGCGCGGGCAGGTGCTCGTTGCCGTCGACGAGAGGCGCAGCTGGCAGTCTTCGGGGATGCGTACGCTCATTCAGTGGAACGAGAGGTCCTCTGGCCAGTCGCCGAAGGCCGCCACAAGGGAAATCGAACGGGCCCGCGCCTTGGAAGAGGATTTGCCTGTCCTGTCGAGAGCGCTTAAAACCGGTGAGATTTTTGCCGAGCACGTCGACGTCGTCCGCAAGGTCTTTTCCACCCCGGTCTTGAAAAAGGCCGTGAACGACGAAGGAGTTCAAAAAGAATTCGTTTCCTGGGCGAAACGATGCGGGGCCCGGGAATTCGAACGGCGGGTCAGAGCCCGCGCTTTGAGGGACGATCCCGCTTTGGGCGTTGAGCTTGAAAAATCTGAGGCGAAAGACGAACGGGTCGCTTTCGCGCCCGAGGGATTCGGCATGCGTGTCACCGGGTGGCTTTCGAGCGAGACGTCTGCAATCCTGGACACCGCGTTGAGTGCTCTAATGGGGCGCAAAAGCGTGGACGATGCGAGAACCTTGCCTCAGCGGCGTGCGGGGGCCTTGATTGAGTTGGCGAGTCTCAAGCTTGACGAGGGCAGCCTGGGCAGAGGCGCAAGAATTCGCCCGCACCTGTCCGTTCACGTGCCTTTGGCGACGCTTGTGGAGGTCGAAAGAACATCTCGGCCGTGCGCGTCTTTGGACGTCGGCTTTTCCTCGGACGGGCGTGGCGACGAGAACAGGGGCGACGTTGAGAAGACGCACATCGGTGAAATCGGAGAGTGGCCTGGTTCTTCGCGCTCCGAGCTTGAGATCGGATCGTTCGAAGAAGTCGGATCGGTCGAAGAAGAAGGCGAGTTGCTCGAAGGGCGAATCCGATCGTTCGAGGAAAAGCGGCAAATGGCAGGGCGAAAACTCGATAGGCGCTGCGGGACCGGCAGCGGGCAGGGGCGCAGCGGCCGCTGCCTCAATCGGGTTCGCGAAGAAAGCCGGGAGCTCGGAAAGCTTCTGGCGGTGATGCCCGCCGCCGTGGACCTAACCGCTTTGAAGGGGCTTGAACCGGCGACGCTAGACGATGGCTCGGCTTTGTCGATGACCCAGTTGGCGCGATTGATGTGCGACTCGGCGGTCTCTCGCATCGTGTTTTCGTCAAGCGGCGAAGTGATGGACGTCGGACGCGAAAAACGTCTGTTCACGCCTGCGCAGGCCAGAGCCGTCGTCGCCAGGGATCGAACATGCCGCTACCCCGGGTGTTCGGATACGATTGCCCACGGGCAGATCCATCACGCCCTGCCCTGGCAAGCGGGAGGCCGCACAGATCTCGCCAACGCGGTTCTGCTGTGCTGGCATCATCACAGCCTTGTCCACCGTGAGATGGTCACGATCTCCCACCACGACGGAGGGTTTCTGTTCAGCGGAAAAGACGGGGCGGTGATAGGCGTGCGTCGCAACGGAACGTGAACGGAACATGTCGGCGGCAAGTTTGAGGGGCAGGCTTGTTGTGTGGGATACGTCCCGGCGGAGGGGCTGAGCGTGCCGTGGCGGGCGGGGTTAAGATCGTCCCTATGAGTACACTGCCTCCCGAACCGCCGCGCGGCCCAGAAAGCCCGGAGACCGCGGGTTCCCCAAGCGTCGACGTCCTCGAACGCGAACAGGAGCAGCGCAGCCCCGGCGACGACGAGCGCTATGCGCACTACGTCCGCAAAGAAAAGATCACCGAATCGGCCCTGTCCGGCCATCCGGTGGTGGCGCTGTGCGGGAAAGTGTGGACTCCCTCCCGCGATCCCGAGAAGTACCCCGTGTGCCCGACATGCAAGGCCATTCGCGACGAGCTCGGCAAGCAGGGCTCCTCGTGGCCCTTCGGCCCCGACGTCCCCGGGAACGGGAAGTGAGCAGCCACCCCCTGCCGAAAACAGCTTCCGTCCACGCCGCAGAGACCCTCTCGCCCGCCTTCCCGCAACGCGCGGCCTGGGGCACGGCGTCGTCCCTGCGGGCATGGCAGGCCGAGGCGCTCCAGGCGTACATGGCAAGCCAGCCGCGGGACTTCCTTGCAGTGGCGACGCCCGGAGCGGGGAAGACGACCTTCGCCCTGCGCGTCGCGACAGAGCTCATGGCAAAGGGCGCTGTCCGACGGGTCACCGTCGTGTGCCCCACCGAGCATCTGAAAACGCAGTGGTCGGAGTCGGCCGCGCGCGTGGGGCTCACTCTCGACCCCGACTTCACGAACGCGCAAGGCGAAGAAGGCAGCTTCTTCGACGGAGTGTGCGTCACGTACGCGCAAGTCGCGGCGAATCCAGGGCTTCACAAGCGCCGCACCGCTTCCCGGCCGACCCTCGTCATCCTCGACGAGATCCACCACGGAGGCGACGCTCTCTCCTGGGGCGACGGCATACGCGAGGCCTTCCAAGGCGCGGAGCGGCGGCTCTCGCTCACAGGCACGCCCTTCAGGTCCGACGATTCGCCGATCCCGTTCGTCGAGTACGCCGACGACGGCGACGGCGTGTTCCGCTCGCGCGCCGATTACACGTACGGGTACGCCGAGGCGCTGCGCGACGGCGTCGTGCGGCCCGTCATGTTCCTCAGCTACTCGGGGCAGATGCGGTGGCAGACGAAGCAGGGCGACGTCGTCGAAGCGACCCTCGGCGAGCCTCTGACCAAAGACATGACCGGGCAGGCCTGGCGGACCGCCCTCAACCCCGCGGGCGACTGGATCCAGGCGGTCCTCGCCGCAGCCGACGAACGCCTGACTGCTGTGCGCAAATCGATTCCCGACGCCGGAGGCCTCGTCATCGCCACCGACCAGAGGGCCGCCCGCGCGTACGCGGAAAGACTGGAGGGCATCAGCGGGCAGCGGCCAACCGTGGTGCTTTCCGACGACGCCGGCGCCTCCGACCGGATCGCCGAATTCTCCGCGGGAGACGAGCGATGGATGATCGCCGTGCGCATGGTTTCCGAGGGCGTGGACGTGCCCAGGCTCGCCGTCGGAGTGTATGCGACGTCGGCCTCGACCCCGCTGTTCTTCGCCCAGGCGATCGGGCGCTTCGTACGCACGCGCAAGCGCGGGGAGACCGCGACGGTGTTCCTCCCCTCCGTCCCGCAGCTTCTCGGCCTAGCGGCCGAGATGGAGGTCGAACGCGACCATGCCCTGGGGGAGAAGAAGCGAGAAGACGGCTGGGACGACGAGCTTCTCGAGCGCGCCAATTCAGAAGAGCAGGCCAGCGACCAGCTCGCGTTCCCCGGCTTCGAGGCGCTGGAATCGGATGCGTCGTTCGACAGGGCGCTTTTCGACGGCGGCGAATTCGGGCTGGGCGCCGAGGCCGGATCCGACGAGGAAGCAGATTTCCTCGGGATTCCCGGGCTTTTGGAGCCCGAGCAGGTTACCACTCTTCTGCGCAAGCGCCAGGCGGCGCAATCGGCCCAGCCGAAGAAAGCGGCGCCCGTCAGCGATCCGCGGCGGCGGCGCGAGGCGCGCAAGGAGCTGACCTCGCTCGTCTCGGCCTGGGCGCAGAAATCGGGCCAGCCGCACGCCTTCGTCCACGCCGAGCTCCGCCGAATCTGCGGCGGGCCGGAGGTGGCGCGGGCCTCCGTCGAACAGATCGAATCCCGAATCGGGCAGGTGCGCCGATGGTTCGTGGGGCGGATGTAGCGCTTCCGGATCCGGCGTAAAATGCGGAAAGAAGCAGTCTTTTAGCGGGGTGTGAGTAAGAAAACCGACCCATCGCGCATCGGCGGCCGAAGCCTGTGATACGTGAGAGGGGCCGTCAGTCATCGCCCTCGAAGATGTCGAGCATTTTGGTGGGGACGGCGGGTTCGCCGCTGGAAAGGCGCCATCCGTCGTAGGGGAGCTCGGCGCGGGATTCCTCGTGGCGGGCGGCGGCCGCTGCGATGGCCGCCTTCCCGATCCGGGATTCGTCGATCGCGCCGGCGTCGACGAGCTTGACCTGAAGGGGGCGGGCGCCCGCCCGCTCGAGGTAGTCGAGGCCCTCCTGCCAGCTTCCGGCCGAGACGACGAGCTCCTGGGCGGCGCTGCCACGCTGGTCGCAGACGCGGCCCGCGACCTTGAGCCCTCCCACGCTCGCCTTGTTCTTCGAGCTTTTGGCCACCTCGTGCATTTTTCCGTCGGCTCCCTCGCGTTGGACGAGCTTGTAGACCATCTCCGCCGTCGGATGCCCCGAGCCGGTCACGACCCTCGTTCCGACGCCGTAAGAATCTACCGGCGCGGCGCCGAGGGCGGCGATAGAGTATTCGTCGAGGTCGCTCGTGACGGTGATCTTCGTCGATGTCGCGCCGAGGTCGTCAAGCTGCTTGCGCACGGTGAACGCCTGGGCGACGAGGTCGCCCGAATCGAGCCGGACCGCGCCCAGCTCGCCCCCGGCCTCGCGTGCGGCGGCGACGGCGTTGTTCACGCCCTCGGTGATGTCGTAGGTGTCCACCAGCAAAGTGGTTCCCGTTCCCATCGTCGCGATCTGGGCGGCGAAAGCCTCCTTCTCCGAATCGTGGACGAGGGTGAAGGAATGCGCGGACGTCCCGGCGACGCCGAGGTCATAGGTGCGCCCGCCTTCCAGGTCCGACGTCGCTGTGAAGCCCGCGATGACGGCGGCGCGTGCGGCGTGGACGGCCGCGGTTTCGTGCGTGCGGCGCGCGCCGAATTCCAGGCAGGGGCGGCCGTGGGCGGCGGCCGTCATGCGGGAGGCGGCCGTGGCCACCGCCGAGTCGTGGTTGAGGATCGAGAGGATGACCGTCTCCAGGACGCAGGCCTCGGCGAAGGTCCCCAGGACGGTGAGGACCGGCGAATACGGGAAGTAGCATTCGCCCTCGGCGTACCCGTAGACGTCGCCGGTGAAACGGTAGCCCTCCATCCACGCCAGCGTCCGCTCGGAGACGATTCCCGCGGATTCGAGGTAGGCGATCTCCTCCGGGCCGAAGCGGAAGTCCCGGATGGCCTCGACCACGCGGCCGGTTCCGGCGACGACGCCGTACCTCCTCTCCCCGGGCAGGCGCCGGGCGAAGACCTCGAAGACGCTGCGCCGGCCCGCAGTGCCCGATGCGATCGCCGAGTCGACCATCGTCAGCTCGTACATGTCTGTGAGTAGTGCCGTTGACATGCACCAACGATACCGCGAGCGGCGAAACGGGGCTGGACGGACGGCGGCGACCAGTCGGTAAGATGTGAGGGTGAGCTCCCAACCTTCGCCTTCGTCGGCGCCCGTCGGCCGGACGCTGCGCGCGAGCGGTTGGCAGACGGTCGTCCACAACGACCCGGTGAATCTCATGTCGTACGTCGAATGGGTCTTCATGGCCTACTTCCGCCTGCCGCAGCGCCGGGCCCACCGCCTCATGCTCGACGTCCACAACAACGGCCGGGCAGTCGTCTCCAAGGGCCAGCGGGAGCAGATGGAGGCCGACGTGCAGGCCATGCACGGCTTCGGCCTGTGGGCGACGATCGAGGAAGCCACGTAATGGAGAGCTTCAGGCCGTGGCGCGGAGGATACCTCGCCAAAGCGGACTCCACGGAGCGCAAGTTCTTCGCCGGGCTCGCCTCGGACGTCGCCTTCATGCTCGGCCACCCCCTCGACCGCATGCTCCAGGACACTCGGCGCGAACCGGACGAATCCGACCCCCTGGCCGCCTACGAAGCCGAGTTCGCGGGGATCGACGGCGAGGACGGGCAGGCCGCCGACGAGTTCGGCCGCCCCATGGACGAGGCCTTCCACCGGCTCCTGCCCGACATGTCCGAGGACCCCGAACAGGCGCGCACGCTGCGCGGGATGACCCAGGACTCCCTGGCCTCCGTCAAATCCGAGCAGCTCCTCGTCTTCTACCGGTCGGTGACGGCCTCCACCGACCACGTCTGGGTCGGCAACGAGGACATGCCCGCCTGGATAAGCGCCGTCAACTCGATCAGGCTCGTCTGCTCGGCGAGGCTGGAGATCACCGACGGAGAGTCGGCCGAGGACGTCTACAGGCGGGCCCAGGCCCTCACGGGCATCTCGGACGGCGGAGAGGGCCGGGAGATCGACAACACGGAGGATCTTCTGGCGGTCCTGTACTCGATGCTCACGTGGTGGCAAGAGTCACTGCTTGCTGCGGTGAGGAACAAGCAGCTGCGCGGTTAAGCTCGCTCTATGGATTCTCGGCCGATCGGCGTATTCGACTCCGGGGTGGGCGGCCTGACCGTGGCCCGCGCCATCATCGACCAGTTGCCGGATGAGTCGGTCCTCTACATAGGCGACTCCGCGAACACCCCGTACGGCCCCAAGCCCATCGCGCGCGTCCGCGAACTGGCCCTGGGCATCATGGACCGCCTCGTGCAGTCCGACGTGAAGATGCTGGTCATCGCCTGCAACTCCGCGTCGGCCGCCGTGCTCCACGACGCGCGCGAACGCTACCAGGTCGGCCACGGGATCCCCGTCGTCGAAGTCATCCAGCCCGCGGTGCGCCGCGCGGTCGCCGCCACCCGCAACGGCAGGATCGGCGTCATCGGCACGGAGGCGACGATCGGATCGGGGGCCTACGACGACGCCTTCGCCGCCGCCCCCCACCTGGAGCTGACGACGGCGGCCTGCCCGGCCTTCGTCGAACTGGTCGAGAAGGGGATCACGGCCGGCCCGCAGGTCCAGGAGGTCGCCGAGCGCTATCTGGCCCCCGTCCGCGAGAGGGGCGTCGACACCCTCGTCCTCGGGTGCACCCACTACCCCCTCCTGGCCGGGGCGATCTCCTACACGATCGGGCAGAGCGTCACCCTCGTCTCCTCCGCGGACGAGACGGCCCGGGACGTCTACCGCCGGCTCGCCGTGGGCGAGGCCTTCGCGCCCCCCGGCGGCCGGCCCAGCCGCCGCTTCCTGACCACCGGCGACCCGGCCTCCTTCGGCGAGCTCGCGCGCCGCTTCCTGGGGCCCGAGGTCGGTTCCGTCCACTCGACGCGGGAGATTAGCCGCAGTGACCTGAGCTGCAGTGACTCCGGATCGCACCGACAGCCCGACTCCGTCCCCTCGACGCAGGAGATGAAGCGGTGAGGATAACCATCGTCGGCTGCTCGGGCTCGATGTCCGGGCCGGCGTCAGCGGCTTCGTGCTACCTCGTCCAGGCGGATTCGACGGACGAAGCCGGCAGGACCCGGACGCACTCCCTCGTGCTCGACCTCGGCCCGGGCGCCATGGGCCGGCTTCTGAACTACCTCGACCCGGCGGACCTGGACGCCGTCGCCCTGTCCCACCTGCACGCCGACCACTGCACGGACATCGTCGGAATGCAGGTGTACAGGCGCTGGATCCCCGGCGGCCCCCTCGACCGCATCCCCGTCTACTCGCCCCAGGACGGCCTGGCCCGGACCCGCCAGATAGGGGGCGACCCGCAGGAGGAGACCTACGCGGGCGAGTTCGACTTCCACACGATCGGCCCGGGCGACGTCGTCGAGGTCGGCCCGATGCTCGTCGAGGCCTTCGAAGCCGAGCACACGGTTCCGGCCGTGGGGTTGCGCATCATGGGGCCCTCCGAATCCGACCCGAGGGCCGAAGCCGCCTTCGCCTACACGGGCGACACCGACCTGTGCGACACCGAGGTCGAGATGGCGCGCGGGGTCGACCTCCTCCTGTCCGAGTGCGCCTTCGAAGACGGACGCGACACCGTCCGCGGCGTCCACATGGTCGGCTCGCGCGCCGGGGAACTGGCGAGCCGGGCGGGCGTCGGGCGACTGCTGTTGACCCACCTCCAGCCGTGGACGGACCCCGAGACGGTCCGGCGCGCCGCCGAGGGCGTCTTCGACGGCCCCGTCCGCTGCGTGAAGCCGGGGGAGGCCTACCGCGTCTAGCGCCCCGCCTTGGTAGTCTCGTAGCCATGAACACGTGGACTCGCGCCGACGGGCGCGCCGCCGACTCCATGCGGCCCGTATCCATCACCCGCCGGTGGCTCGAGACGGGCGAGGGCAGCGTCCTCGTCGCGTTCGGGCGGACGACCGTCCTGTGCGTCGCCTCCCTGACCGAAGGGGTGCCGCGCTGGCGGCGCGACTCCGGCCTGGGATGGGTGACGGCCGAGTACTCGATGCTCCCACGCGCCACGGGCGAGCGCTCCCAGCGCGAATCGGTCAAAGGCCGGATCGGCGGGCGCACCCACGAGATCTCCCGGCTCATCGGCCGGTCCCTTCGCGCGGTCGTCGACATGAGGGCGCTGGGGGAGAACACGATCCAGCTCGACTGCGACGTCCTCCAGGCCGACGGCGGCACTCGCACGGCCTCGGTCACCGGCGCCTTCGTCGCCCTCGCCGACGCGGTGGACTGGGCGGTCGGAAGGGGGATCGTCGTGCCCGACGCGACCAGGCCGGTGCTCGGCGACACCGTCAGCGCCGTCTCCGTGGGGATCGTCGACGGCACCCCCGTGCTCGACCTTCCCTACGAGGAAGACTCGCGCGCCCAGACCGACATGAACGTCGTCGCCACCGGAAGCGGCGCCTTCATCGAAGTGCAGGGGACCGCCGAGCACGCGCCCTTCAACAGGGGCGAGCTCGGCCAGCTCCTCGACCTGGCCGAGAGCGGGACGGCCAGGCTGTCCGCCCTCCAGCGCGAAGCCCTGCACCGGCGGGATCCGATCGACCCGCGCATCGTCGGTGGCTCGAGCCTGACATGACGGCGACTGCGGCGGAGCCGCCCGCCAGCGGATACGAGGCCGCGCCCGGCCTCGGCGGCGCGGCGGCGAGGGCGTCCGGACCCCGGCCCGACGCAGGCCGGCGGATCGTCCTAGCGACGAGGAACCGACACAAGGCCGAAGAGCTCAGGGCGATCCTCGCCCCCCTCCTGCCCGGCGTGGCCCCCGGCCGGATCCTCGACGCGGGGGGCTTCGACATCCCCGAGCCCGTGGAGGACGCCGTCACCTTCGCCGGGAACTCCCTCATCAAGGCGCGTCAACTGGCCGAGGCGACCGGGCTCGTCGCGCTCGCGGACGACTCCGGCCTGGCCGTCGACGTCCTGGGCGGCGCCCCCGGCGTCTTCTCGGCGAGATGGTGCGGCGTGCACGGCCGGGACGGCGACAATCTGGAACTGCTCCTCGCCCAGCTGGCCGACGTGCCCGAACGGCACCGGGGCGCCTCGTTCGTGTGCGCCGCGGCCATGGTGACGCCCGACGGGCGGGAGTACGTCCGCGAGGGCCGCATGCAGGGCAGACTGCTCGCCGAGCCCCGCGGCGCGAACGGCTTCGGCTACGACCCGATCTTCGCGCCCGAGGGCTACGACGTATCCTCGGCCGAGCTGCCGCCCGGCGAGAAGGACGCGATCTCCCACAGGGGCAAGGCCTTCCGGGAGCTGGCCGGCCTCCTCCGCGCCGAGCTGGGGGTCTGAGGCGCCGGGCCCCTCAGATGGCGCCCATGTGCGCCAGGGCTTGTCGCAGCAGCACGGCGTGGGCGGGGATGAGCTCCGCCTGGAGGTCGCGGGTGCGGGCCTCGCCGGGAGTGAACCACGTGAATTCGAGCGAGGCCGAGCCGGGGTTGCAGTCTCCCTGCATCGGGATGGCATAGGCCAGCGAGATCGCGTGCTGCCGTTCGTCGTACCACCCCTCGCCGGGCGTGGGGAAGTACTCTCCGACCGTGAACGGCGCGATCGAAACCGGCAGCTGCGGCAGGGCCACCGGCCCCAGATCCTTCTCGATGTGCCGCAGCAGCGCCTCTCGAACCGACTCGTGGAAGAGGATCCGGCCCGACGGGAAGGCCCTGCTGATCCCCTCGTCGTCGGCGCACAGGAGCATGCCGACGGCTTGGAGCACGCCGTGCTCGTCGACCCGGACGGGGACGATGTCCACGTAGACCATGGGAACCTTGTGCCGGACGTATTCGAGGTCCTCGGGGGACAGCCAGGAGCCTATGGAGTCGGAGTCGATTTCGCTCATGGATTTCAGTGTGCCAGCCGCGCGGCCTCGCATGCCAGGTGCGCTGTGCCACGGAGCCGCGGATTCGCCGCCCTCTCGGCCGCGGAGGGTTCGGCTTTTCACGCCGGGTGAACTTCGGGCGCCCCGCGCGGGGCGGATCCAGCGGGGTGAGGCATTCGACCGCCTCCACGCCGGCGCGGAGGC